>ERZ1066118.1844-NODE-1844-length-11705-cov-12.253906_pt1 | contig 11705 bp, 9 predicted proteins | sample MGYA00382765_ERZ1066118 | MGnify/ENA primary metagenome ERZ1066118 (study PRJEB33369, sample SAMEA5778348) | biofilm metagenome | biome: Industrial cooling water; feature: Water cooling tower basin; material: Biofilm | place: United Arab Emirates | collected...
AACGAGTAGATACGTCTGTTCGCTTGTCGTCCTAACCTATACTTCGAGTGCTATAGCATTGAATAAAAGTGCTGACGGAGCGACTGAAAGCAAGTTGCTTGTCTGTGGCGCAGAAGCACTAAACATTCCGGTACTGCCAAGTTCAATGGCATTGGCTGTAGTGGCAACAAAGGAACCTCCTACGTCTAAACTAGCTTCTTTACCGAAGACGATGCCGTTAGGATTAATTAAAAACAAATTGGCATTTCCTAAAACACCCAACGTTCCTTGAATGTCAGAAGGATTTTTACCTGTGACTCGACTGAGGATATTTTGAATCCCATTAGGATTTGTAAAGTAAGCGCCTCGCCCTTGACTAACATTAAACTCTTCAAAACTGTGGAATAAATTAGCTCCGCGAATTGCACCACCATCGATGCGATCGACTGGCAAGCCAGCAGCATCGCGAGGAACGATCCTAGAACTTTCACTTCCCAAGGTATTATCGGGAACAATATTACTACTTTGAGCCGAAGCGCGATCGCTTCCTATCAGCACTATGCCACTCACTACCAAACCACTAACTATCCCTAACTGCCGATATACCATCTTGTTTACCTCTCCTCAACACTCACAATTTAAAGAACTAAAGCCGATCGTCAGTTAGGATTAAGGGCGATCGAATGGCAGGATAACCCTCATCGCGATCGCTTATTATAGTGAAACAGTAACTTTCATTTCCATTAGAATGGCGATCGAGATGAGTGCCAAATTTTAATCGTCTTGTCTCCGCTAGCACAACCAAAAGTTCTCCCATCTGAGCTAAAATCTACAGCCAATATCCGTTGTGAATTGTCAGCAAAATCTCGAATTATATTGCCATTTACCAAATTCCATAACTTCACAGTTTTATCCCAACTGCCACTGACAAGAGTTTTTCCATCAGGACCAAAGGCAATAGAAGTGATTTCATCTGCATGTCCTCTCAAGGTATGAAGCAACTTACGTCGGCGCAAATTCCACAATTTAATCGTTTTGTCTCCACTACCACTAGCAAGAGTTTGACCGTCAGGACTGAAGGCAAGGGAATAGACTGCTCTCTCGTGCTTTCCTATAGTATGCAGATGTTTACCAGTTTTTCGATCCCATAATTCAACCGTCATCCCTAAACCACCACTTGCCAGGGTTTTACCATCGGGACTGAATTTGACAGTCGTTACCCATTGCTGTTCTGCAATCTGACGGCGCAGTTCTCCGGTTTTTACATTCCATAAATGAATTTTTTTGTCGCCGCTACCGCTAGCAAGTGTTTGGCTATCAGGACTGAAAGTTACACTGGTAACAATATCCTTATGTCGAGCGAAGGTTTTTAGCAGCTTTCCCCTTTGCCAATCCCATAACCTCACAGTTCCGTCTAAACTGCCACTCGCCAGAAATCGACTGTCAGGACTAAAGGCAAGGGAAACGATCTGCCCAGAGTGCTTGGGTAGAGTATATTTTAAGCTCTTAGCGGTAAAATTCCAAATTTTGATCGTTTTATCGGCACTCCCAGTCGCAATGAATCGACCATCAGGGCTAAAAGCAATACTCCGCACTGGTAATGAATGCCCTCCCTGGGTGCGACCAATAGTATATAAGGTAACGTTTCCCGATCGCCAAGCACGAGTATTTGCCGCGACGCTAGTTTGGGACTGTGCGGAATTTTGTGCTAGTGCTGGGGATACCAAGAAAGGAATTGGGCTAGGAGATACCAGCGGCAAGGCATTGAGACAGGCAACGGTAATACAGGTAAGAAAAGTACTTTTCGGTAACATAGCTTTACTATCCTGAGAATTCAAAATAAAAAATGTTAACTCTTCCTAGCGGACTTCTACCCGCCATGCAGACGAGGAGCGTGAAGTAGCTCGCCTGGATGTATGGCGCTGGAATTGTTTTGGAGTAGAGGAATTCGATCGCCTCACAGTCAACTTTCTTGGTTTGGCATTTTTTGGTTTGGCAGAAGAGGAAGTAGTCCGTTGTGTAGTTCGTCGTTGGTGGCGGCTAGAAATAGTGCGCGCTGCTGGACGAGTGGCAGTGTTGCGAGATGGCAACCGAGAAATTTCAGGCTTGACCTTGTTTTGGGCTGTTTGAGGGATGCTAGCATCTGCGGGAATTGGAGGCGCAATTGCTTTTGCTGGCTCGAACCGATCTAACTCAGATTTATCCGTTGCAATTATTGCGATCTCTTGCAACTGCCGATCGGTTAATTGTCGTGCGATCGGAGGAGAAAGAACGGGGGATGGGCTAGGAAACCCACTCGTGGTAGCATTGCGGTTTTCCACATATTGCTCTTGCACGTTCAGAGTTGAAATTTGCTCTGGATTGGTGTCGCTCTTGAAATCGGGTGGCTGAAAAACAGTCAAATTCAAGCTTGTAGCGATCGCGGCGGTAGCACCTATACCCATTAACATTTGGAATTTTTTGGTTTGCCACAATCGCGGTACTACTTCACCTGTATTCAATCCCTGTCGATTGACAAGTGGCTGAAGTGCCTGTAAAACTTCTGCTACAGTTTGGTAGCGATCTTTGAAATGGTAGCGTACCATTTGCGAGAGTACCGCAGCTAGTGCCTTGCTGACTTGGGCTTGGTGTTGCCAGAGAATTTCTCCTGTGTTGCAGTCTTCTGCTAACTGTGTCGGATGCAATCCCGCCAATGCTTGGATGCCAATGATTCCCAAAGCATAAATATCGCTGTTAGGACGGGGTTTACCGCGACTCTGTTCGGTTGACATATAGCCTGGAGTGCCGATCGCGATCGTCGCGTTAGTTTTTTCCGTCGCTAAAACCTGCGTCCAAGCTTGCTTCACCGAACCAAAATCAATCAGTACCAAGCGGTTGTCATGCTGTCGTCGAATGATGTTGCTGGGTTTAATGTCGCGGTGGATCAGTCCGTGGCAGTGAACGAACTCTAAAATTCCCAAGACTTCGTGCAGTAGTTGCACTACCTGGCTTTCGCTCCAGCAACATCCTGGTAAGAGTTCGGCACTTAAAGGATGTCCGACGATGAACTCTTGTACCAAGTAAAATTCTCCATCTTCTTCTAAGTGCGCTAGTAGTTGAGGAATGCGATCGCAATTCCCCAGCTTTTCTAGAGTTTCTGCTTCCGCTTGGAATAGCCGTCTAGCACTTTGCAATACATTGGTATCGCAGGTAGCAGGATGAAGATGCTTGACTACACATTGAGGATGTCCTGGTCGATGGGTGTCTTGGGCAATAAAAGTTTGACCGAAACCACCTGTAGCTAAGAGTTTTACAATTCGGTAGCGTCCGCCTAGTATCTTACCAATCATTGCGCGATCCTCCAGGAGCGTTGCATACATCAAAGCGGTGGCGGAACTCACTGGTTGTATTGGAAGCGAGCTACATCTGTTTCGCACAGGATGATGGTATCGCCTGAATTTAAGGCAATTTCTCTAATGCGCTCGGAACCAGGGACGTTGAGAAAAGTGCCGTTGCTCGATCCTCGGTCGATTGCCACAACGCGATCGCCGCGCATACCAATCCAGACGTGTTGTTTTGAGACTCGCCGATCGTCGATCGCAATCCCAGCTAGTTTGCTGTCGCGACCGATATATAACCCTTGCGGAGGTATGTTAAATTGCTGTCCTGCTAGCGTGCCAGAGATACACATCAGCGTACCGCCGCAGCGAGTTGGTGTGTCTATGCTCGTCCGATCTGCCTCGGTCATGGTGCGATCGCCCCCTAATGATGGCGGTGGGGGAGAATAGAGAAACTGAGCCAGATTCGCATCCCCTAGAATTAGAGTGTCACCGCGATTGAGGAAAACTTCGGTAATCCTTTGGGAGTCAGTGCGGTTCAGGAACGTACCGTTGCTCGATCCCAAATCTAGAGCCACTATGCGACTCCCACGCTGTCCGATCCAGACTTGGCGTTTGGAGATGCGCGGATCGTCGATCGCCACTTGGCATAAGGAGCGATCGCGACCGATGTAAAGACCTCCCGCTGGAATTTCCCATTTTTGCCCTGCTAGCACACCTGTAATACAAGTCATCGTACCCAGGTTGGTAGTGGCGATCGCCTGTGTTGGATCGCTATGCTCAAACGCGATCGGTAGCTGAGTTCTTGGTGTCTGTCGAGCTGCTGGCTGGAGTTTTTTATTTAAACCTGTCAAATATACTACACCCATAACGACTCCCATTCCTCCAGTAAAGAGGATAGAGCTGAGCCAAGGAAAAATTCCCTCTCTAAACCAATTAGTCCCTCTTGGCTGCTCAAACGTAGGTGCATTTGGTGTAGGACTGGCAGGACTAGGAGTGGAACTAGGGGAATTTGAGGTAGTCGTTGTAGCAGTCGTTGTAGTAGTCGTTTTTTCCCGTCCTTGGGCGATCTCGCCTGTTGGCTCTCCTGCATCAGACGCTCGACTTCCGAATGCTGTGGAAAAAGTCGTTTCACCTCCTCAAATTTGGCGATCGCTGCTTGATATTCGCCTTGCCAGTAGTGATTTAATCCTTGACGGTACTGTTCTTCTATTAATCCCTCTTGGTTAGTAGTCCCTGCTTGTCGCACAAACTCCATAATTGTATTTGCAGGCACGACAAAAGAGAAACCAACAACTTCCTGGTCGTTGACAGTATCGCCCCTAAATGTCAGCATCCCAATAACTTCACCCTTGTCATTGAGTACGGGACCGCCAGAATTACCGTGGGTGGCAGGGGCGCTGACTTGCAAAACAGGCGCGCCGTCACTCATTAGTTTTCTAGCGGAGACTCTGCCATCTGTGAAGGAAGATTCAACAGTTGCTTTTTGGTCGAGTAATGCTGTATCAGCCGCACCTGGGTATCCGGCTACTGTGACCCGATCCTGAAGTTGTACAGTTTTGGAATCTGCAATCTTGAGAACAGGCGCATTTTCAATCTCGATTTTAATAATGGCAACGTCCTTACCTTCGCCAACAGGTGCGCCATAAGATTTAATTTCATAAGGAAACGGGCTGCCATCCGCAGTCAGGACAGCCTTAATCGGTCTGGAGTCTTCGCGCTTCAAGTGCTGAGCTATCTTTGTAACTAGCTCCTGCAACTGCTCAGGTGACAATTGACTTAATTGTCTGCCATATTTGGATTTGGCAAGTTTTACAGCAATTTTTTTACGCAGTTGCCGATCGCATTTGCTTGGATGTTTTACGTCCTCTACTACATGGGCATTAGTTGAGATGTAGCCGTCGGAGCTAATAAAAAAACCAGAACCCGAACTGAGATAATCTTCTTCATCCAATCTCCGACCGGATAATGAGTAAGTGCCAGTGCAACCAGTAACGATTCGGACTACAGACGGCTTGGAATACATTGCTAGCTGCTGATTCGTTAGGTTTTGCTGCTCGGTAGCATTGGCTGTATTTGGTAATAAAGGCGCGATCGCCGAGGCAAGAGCAATAGCTAAAATATTTCTGTGCATATTATCATGTCCTTTCAAGTAAAATTTTTGCCTGGACTCGACCTCAACTACTCAAAAATAGATTGAGTGACTTGGCTGATAATTAATTACAATAAGGACTTAACCCAAGTCGTGCATTTACACTTAATGCAAGCTTGAGTGCTATCTCTGGCAATCGCGATCGCGCAATTAAGTCAGCCTGATTGCCGAAAACTGCAATTAGTAGAATTTCTATCGCTCTTCAAAATGGCTGATAGCGTAGGGAAAAATAGATGCCATTGTCTTGTAGGGAGTTACCGCGATTCTCGATCTCCATCAAAGGGATTCCGTAGTCGAGGCGGAAAGCTAGATTGCGAGAAACCGACCATCTCAATCCCAAACCCACACCAGCTAAAGTTTTTGGTGTCGGATCGGCAGTACGATTATTCCAAGCTGTACCGATGTCAAAGAAGGGTGCAAGTTGTAGCGTGTTTGGATCGGCAGTAAGGGGAATGCGTAACTCCACTGAGCCAACGATGCCATTATCAGCAACTAATTGCTCAGGTAGAGCTGCCCCAGCTGCCTCGCTCTCTCCACCACAGGCTCTAAATCGCGATCGTATTGCATTAATACTTGCAAGCGAGCAATTAAGGTGTCCCACTTCTGCCCCGTTCTGGTTGTCGCATCCGCTCCCGACAAATTGAAGCTCTCTAGTAATTGAGCTAGCTTTGCGTCAGCTTCGTCCCGACTTCTGATTTGCGCGTCGTATAAAGTTGAAATTAAAGTCTGCTGTAGCGTTTCTTGCGCTCGCTCGATTAGCTTGAGTTTCTGGCGTTCGACAGAAGCTACCTCTGCCTCTGCCTGCTGCCTTTGCATTTCTGCTTCGCGCTCCGAACGCTCTAGCAGGGAAGGAATTTTTATCGGTCCTTCCACGAGAACCTGCAATGAATTTATTTGCAATTCCTCTTTAGCAGGATAAGCACTAGCATACTGCCGCAATGCTAACTCGACTGTTTTTGATTCTAATGCTGCGGCTTTTAGTACTTGCTCCACCCACGACAAGAAACCAGCGTATTCTTCTTCGTATGTTGCTAAAATTCCTTGGCGCAAAGAATCAGCTTCTGCCATCATCCCTTCAATTGCTTCTAGGGCATCGGGCAATGCCGACTCGTGGACGAAGCGGAACGGTTCGCTCAAAAGGGTGTAGCGATTGTAGATAATTTTCTGCCGTGCTTGGAGTTTGGATGCAGCATCTTTGAGGCGGTGGTTAATTTTCGCTGCATAACCGCCCTTTGCCGCACTTTCCAACAATCTCAAGACATCATCTCCAATCCCTAAATGGGAGCCGTCTAACTTCAACGATTGCACTCCCACTTTGACTGTCAGCTTGAGTAAATAGATCGGCTCTTTTTCTAGATGCACCCACCCATGCTGTCCATGCTGTTGTCTCACACGAGGAGTTGCTGCACCGAGCGGCTGCTGCGCCCCACTTAGATGAGTTTGGCAGCGCTCTTGCACGAGTTGGGCTACGAGCTGGTCAACTGGTGGCATACGATGTCTGTGTTTTGCAGTATTATTCCATTTGATATTCTAAATATAATATCAATTTCATTTTCCAACTAGAATATCAGTTTTATTCCTTAATCAGTTTTATTACTTAATTAGAACCTGAAATTGTAACCCTCTCAACTGTAAACAAATAAAAAAGTTAGAAAATTTGAGGATTCTTACGTGGCACAATAGCAAGCACAGAAAAATAAAGTTAGAAAATTTGAGGATTTTCAGTCAAATTTTAAATCGTCAAGAGTTAACCTATAGATAATAAAGTTGGAAAATTTGAGTCAAATTTAACCTGCATCACCACCATCAAGGGCTGATAATTGTCCCTACTACTGCGATTGACTCAAACAACTTTCCTGGGTCGCGTCTTGGATTGCGTCCAGTCTCTTCTACCTAAGCGCCATCATCAAACCTCAGCACGACTCAAAGGCGCTTGCAGATCTACTTGCTGAGATATTTTCCAACTTGTTTACATATTTTCTTACTTTTTTATTTGTTTACATCAACCCTTTCACGGTGACAAATCGTGTGGCACGATCGATAGCGGACTTTGCCGAAAAATTTATCGATCTGTTCCATGCCCAGGACACCGCCACCGCTCAAAACTGTATTCCAACAACGCCGCGAACGCGAATTTCTTTACCTGCACGAAGTCGATGCCGTCATCACGGCAATGGAGCAGACTCGCTACCCCACCAGGAACAAGGCGATCGCGATGGCTCTATTCTGCCAATGCCTACAGCCATCCGAGCTGTGTTGGCTGCGTTGGTCCGACTTAGACTTGACCAGAAAAATACTCTACGTCATCCGCAACCGCGAACTCAAAAGTGGCGCTCGTCTCCACAAACAAATCAATCTCCAACTCCTCTGCGCTGCCGAAGTCGCTCTCCTGCAACAACTGGCGCTCTCTCGTAGATGCGATTGGTTGTTCGCCACAGAACGGCAATCGCGCCTCAACGAGCGATCGCTACACTATTTAATTGCCCAGGCTGGCAAGATTGCCAATCTGACTTTCCCGATCCACCCCTATATGCTCAGGCGCTCTGGACTGTATTATCGCGCCGCATTGCTACTGCAACCGCTTCATCTATCCCTACAGCAGTGCTGCTTGCTGTGGAATTGGCACGGTACAAAAGTTGAGTTTTCTAGGCAGCAAGAACGAGAGATGATGGCGATAGGAGTGGCAAAGTCTGAAGCATTTTTAGCAGCACTCAAACAACTGCAATCTTTCATCCGCATCCAGAGCTATGACAATCTCATTGATTACCTCTTGGGCGCGTTCTTGCTATTTCCCCATCTAGAGAGTCTTTCCAGCGACTACTGGCTTGCCCCTAGTAGATGGCAGAGCCAACTTTACCGAAAAGATCTATCCACAATACCCGCTTCGTCTACTCTCTCCCCAAGCGCTAGATCGTAAACTAAACAACTAAATTAACAAAGAGATCGCCGACTCTACCTGGTCTGGCTTCACCTCTAGATATCGCTGGAGAGCAGTCAGCGATTTATGCCCTGATATTTCCTGAATCACGCGAATCGGCACGTTAGCGTTGCTCATGCTCGTGAGCGCCGTGCGGCGAAATGAATGAGTCGAAACGCCTCTAATCCTTGCCCGCTTGCAAGCAGCTCTGAGGATCAGATCGGCAGCTGCTCTAGTGAGTGGTTTTTCTTTGCTCCGTCCTGGAAACAATAGACCAGACGGTGGATCGTAAGCTGCTAAATATGCCTGTAGCTTCGGGTGCGAAGGTAGCGTGCGCGTGGCAATTTTGCCCTTAGTAGTACATTTACGCAACGTCACCATACCACTGTCTAAATCTTCAGCCGTCAGCGCCAGCACTTCACTGACGCGACAGGCGCAGTAATACGCGATCGCGAATAACAGCTTGTCTCTAGGGGTGAGGAAGCCGCGTGTAAATAGGCGCTCTAGTTCGGCTTGAGTCAGTACCTTAGCGCGTCCGTTGCCTTTGACCTTCACTTCTGAGTTTAAATTTACTTCACAATTACTATCCTACGGCAAGGAGCGCACTTGATGTTTTTGAGATTTCGTCAAGTCAACTTTAGAAGCTTTAAAAGTATATCTATCAATGGTTTCAACTCTTTTGAGACGGACGCTGGCGCTGGCGACGACAAGGCTTATTGAGAATCTTTGGCGATCGTTCGCAAGGGTCTTTGATGACGTATAGTTTGGCAATTGCGTCGATTAACTCCCAACGCGAGACGGAATCCGAATTAGGTCGATTGGATGAGTGCATAAAAATAAATACTTCAAGTGAAAGAGCCGCGAACTTCAGGCAGGAATGCTCGTACAACAGTCAATGCTAGCTTGAAGCAAACCCAAAGCAACAGTACTATTGCTCCAAAGCTGGGCTAGCTTTTGTGCTTCTCCTCCTTGCCACTGAGGGGTAATTCGATACATCCGCCTGGGGCGACCGCGCCCTGTCATTTTTTGCCAGCGAGCGGCAATCGCTCCTTCCTCTTCCAAAAACTTCAGTGCCGCGTAAAGCACCGTATCCGAGCAAGCGATAGTTGGGATAATCGCTTTCAAGTTTTTGAATCAGCTCCATACCGTAAGATTCACCCTCATCCAGCAAAACTGACAGCACGTATTGAAATCTAAGAAATCTAATCAAGCATTGGCAAACTTTTGTAAAAAAATCATTATTTCTATGACGGTTCTCAGTCAAAACTTCAAACTAATTTATGCCGTTTATTTTCTTGCTACCATTAAATCTTCTTAAGCTAATAATCTAGATATAGAATTTTTAGTACTAACAGGGAGAAGAAAAACGTCTAGACTTTCTAGTATATTCAAGGGATTTGAATCTAGCTTACGAGTCGGTCAAGAGCGAAACGAGACTCTTTACCGCCAGCACTTGGAAATTGTTGAGGAACTTTACCAGTGCCAGCTTCAGGATTTGGTCAAACCCTGGAAACCCGAATTCTCCTCCCAGCTTAAACTGATTCGCTTGCGCGACCAGATTCGCGATTTTTTCGGACGGGATGAAGTCCACTTCGTAGCCATCGACGGCACTTGCAAGGCAGAGGAAACAACTCAATTTTTGCTGTTTTACGCAGGAGCCTATGGAGCTAGGGGATCGCTTGACCTCAAAGGTACACCCCCAACACTGCGCTATCACAAGTGGTCGCTAGAGCAGGATGTTTCAGTGGTAGCGCAGGTGCCAATTCCCCATGCCGAACTCGAAGACGTGCTGGAAGAGAATCGCGATCCCTTTGCAGTTAGTGATTTAGAGAAAACTAATCTTGCAGGGCTACATACTCTGCTGATGCAGCTGTCTGAAGTTTACCTGGCTTACGATACCGTGACCAGCAGTCGCACTGATGCGCCGAATTTTGTGCTGTTGGATCAGTCTATTTCCTCTACAATGGCTTCCAATATGGTACAACCAGGGGCAGTGCGGATGGTTGGCAGTCAGTGGGGATCGCGTCAACTGACAGAGGCGGATGTAACAATTGCCTTGGCTCATCCATTTAATTCCGACTTAGGCATCCCCACACTGAAGCGATTTCGGCAGTATACGGGGCTTTTAGCTAGGATGCAACGAAGTGGAGGTACGATAGACCTGGAGCAGGTGGCTGCCGAAGCAGGTTTGGAACTCAAGGATTTAAACCCTGGTGTTAGCTATCTCACTAAGCGTAGTTTAGCGCAACAGTCGGCTGATGGGAAACTACTAACTTGGACGGGAGCGCACGATATTGATGCTTCATGGGCATATACCAAAGCCGCTTTTCAGGAAATCTGCGAAAAGCTATTTGTCGAGAAAGACCCCACTGCCTTGACGTATGTTGTGGAGAAGGATGAAGTCCGGCGACAGCGGTGGCTGAGTCCTCCAGATATCAAGTTTCTCATTGGGGTGGGTTTGCGATTGCTGATTGAAGAGTGCTGGAAGCGCAACGTGCTGCTGGTAGGTCTAGTCAAGGATTCCTCTTCCGCCTACTTCACCCGTAACTATTTAGGGGTGATGCGATTTCTGAATGTATTTTCCAAGTTGCAGAACTTTTCTCGTCCCCTACCTGCTACGGATCGAATTGCTCTAGAAATCCTACCTTTAATTAACGATGAGCTAGAGTCGCCCTGGTCTACAGTTGAGTTTGATGGGGTATTTATGACCCTGTTTGTTAGGCAGGAAGCCGATGGCACTTGCAATCTGAGCGGAGTACGGGGAGACATTTTAGCTCCAGAAAGGCTGACAGCGCGATCGTTGGCGCAATTCTACTTGAAGCGGAAGCCATCGGGACCATTAATGGGTCATGTTATCTTTGTTGAACGACTGCTCTACCCCCGTTGGGACAAGCAGGCAATATTAAGCGATCGCATTCACACTCCAACTTTAGGAAAGGTAGAGCCATATTTCCGCTCTGATGCATCTGAGGCTAACATTGGGCAGACATTAGTTATGTATCTAATGAGCGAACTCACTCGCAACCACTTTGCCGAGGTAGTTGGTTATCCCGACCCATTACACAAAGCCGATTGGGGAGCCAAGACGGTAGGTAGGCGACTGGCTGAAATGCTCCAGAGCGTAGACTACATGATGCGCTCTAACCCTTTGTCTCGCACCTTACGCAGTATTCGTGACAGCGCCAAACGCACTTGAGGTAATATGTTCGTCTCTAATATTCAAGGCATTTTAATTAACTTGCAGGAAGATGAGCAAACCCGATATTTGTGTGAGGTATGGTTTGACTCTAAGTACAGGACAAAAATTGTAAAGAGTGGAGAAAATCGTCAGCTCTCAAGT
>ERZ1066118.1846-NODE-1846-length-11699-cov-4.960666_pt1 | contig 11699 bp, 11 predicted proteins | sample MGYA00382765_ERZ1066118 | MGnify/ENA primary metagenome ERZ1066118 (study PRJEB33369, sample SAMEA5778348) | biofilm metagenome | biome: Industrial cooling water; feature: Water cooling tower basin; material: Biofilm | place: United Arab Emirates | collected...
TTACTGCTAAAGACAGCAGGGGAGCAGGGGGGCAGGGGAGCAGGGGGGAAAGTCAAAATCTCCCTTTCTCCCTTTCTCCCTTTCTCCCCTGCTTATTTCTATCCTTTTGTCTCATACTAGGTTTCACCTCCGCCCAAGATGTCTACGATGTCATTGTCGTGGGGAGCGAACCCGAAGCCATCAGTGCTGCCGTCGCCGCAAGCGAAAGCGGGGCGAAAGTTGTCCTTATCACCGAAGACCGCAAACTTGGCGGACTCTTCGTGATGGGGCAGATGAATTCGCTCGACCTCCGCACCCAGCCCTTCAATTATCAGCAAGGGCTTTTTTTGCGCTGGTGGGAGATGGTCGGCAAGGGACACTCGTTTGATGTCCAGCAGGCCAAGGGGGCCTTTGAAGAACTTTTAGTCGCGGCAGGCGTGGAAGTGCATTTAGGCTCGAGCAACATCACGCCCATCATGGAAGAGAACAAGGTCGTGGGTGTTCGAGCCGACGAAACCTTGGGACAGAACACGTTTTACGCTAAACACATTATTGACGGAACCGCTGATATGGACTTCGCTACTGATGCAGGGGCAACCTCGACGTTTGGTTTTAGTGGTGTCGGTCTAAATGCACGCATGGTAGACACGCTCGTTTTTAGAATTGACGGCGTAGACTGGACCACCCTGCAACGCGGCGTTCGCAGTAAAGGCAAAGATTACGCTGTGGTTGACACGCGCGTGGCGTGGGGGCATTTTGGTGGTTATCCTGCCAAGTACGATGCCGTTGAAGAAGGCATTCGTTTGCGTGGGCTGAATCTCGGGCAACAAAATGATGGCACGGTTTTGGTCAACGCGCTTTTGATCTACGGAATCACGCCTTATGACCCCGACAGTATTGCTGATGGTTTTACGAGGGCAGAACGCGAAGCCCCACGCATTATTGAATACTTAAAACAAGAATTACCAGGCTTTGAAAACGCAACCTACGGCGGTGTTGCCGATAAACTTTATATCCGTGAAACGCGCCACCTCGAGGCCGAATGTACCCTCACAGTAGACGACGTGCTGGACAACCGCGTGACAGAATTTGCCGTCGCCGCAGGCGGTTATCCGCTCGACGTGCAAACCCTTACGCCCTATGATGACGGCTACGTGTATGGCACACCCGAGATTTACGGTGTGGAACTTTGCGTGAACGTCCCCCTCGGGATTGACAACTTGTGGGTGGTCGGAAAGTCCGCAGGTTACGACGCAATTGCGGCCTCGAGTGCGCGTGTTGTTCCTTTCGGGATGGCTCTCGCCGAAGCCGTCGGTGTCGCTGCCGCTTACGGTTCACAGCGTGACGAGAGTCCCAGAGTTCTCATCAGTGACGAAGAAACGCTGCAAGACATTCGCGCTGCCCTGAAAGAACGTGGTGCTTATTTACCAGAAGCGGAAAACCGTGACCCCGTTGGACCTTTTGACCACCCTTATTACCGTGATTATCGCCTCATGCTCAGTCGCGGTTTGGCGGTGGGTGGATACAACAACGAACCCCGCTTGGATGAAGAAATGAAAGCCATTAGCTACGTTTATCTTCTCAGTAACGTGGCGCAACGGTTTTTTAACAACAACGAGATTGGCAAAGAATTAGTCGCAACTTACCAAAACAGTGGCTCTCCCCTCTCAGGTGCTCTTGCCCTCATGATTACCCAAGACGCGGCTTGTAGAGCAGGTGTCTGTGTGGATAAAACCTGGGAAGCACTGATTGAAAATGGACTTGCACCCGAATCATTTCCACCCACAGAGCCTTTAACGAGAGGCGAAATGTACGCACTAGCAGCAAGAATCGCAAAGCTCAGTCCCGTTCTCACGCAGCGTTAAAAAGGAATAACCACAAAGGCACAAAGACACTAAGAAGAGATAACAAAAAGACTTTCATCAAACTTTGTGTCTTCGTAGCTTCGCTTGATTTCATACCGTCTTTGTGGCGATATTACTTTTTAAGTTTCGGCTAACGTTAAGTGATCATGTAATCTGCCACCATCCCTCTCTCATTTCGCATTAGGTAAACTACTGTGTTATGAATAGAATACTTCCAGCTCTTTTAATCGTTGCCCTACTCGTGATTGGCGGGATTTGGTTGTCACGCCCGAACCTTCCTCGAGAGGCAGAAACCACAACCCCAGGTACAGTTCGAGCACAGACAGATACTGATTCAGATACGTCTGGTGACACATCTGAAACGGATACGTCAGAATCTGACACAGAAACTGAAACTACAGAGTCTGAATCGTCAGGTGAGACGACTGAGGACTCGAGCACCGAATCCACCGATACGACTACCGAAGAAACGACAGAAGAAACTGCTACAGAAGAAGCCACGAACGAAGAAGTTGCAACCGACACGGCAACGACAGAAACTGCAACTCCACCTACGCTGCCTGAAGGCTTTACCCTGACTCCATTTTTAAGCGAAACACAGCAACAAGAATTCACGCAGGCTGAGCAGGTACTCGAGGAAGGCAAAGACTACCAAACCATTATCGTCACGAACAAAGGCGCGATGCGCTTAGATTTATTTGAAGACCAAACGCCCGAAACCGTCAACAACTTTGTCTTCTTGGCCCGTAATCATTACTACGACGGCGTAGTGTTTCACCGCGTTCTGCAAGACTTCATGGCCCAAACAGGCGACCCCACAGGCACGGGCACGGGCGGTCCTGGTTACCAGTTTGAAGACGAGATTGTGGACGGTCTCGAGTTTAATAAACGTGGTCTTCTGGCAATGGCAAACGCCGGCCCTGATACGAACGGCTCACAATTCTTTATCACCTTTGTCGAGACACCATACCTGAACGGTGTCCACACCATCTTTGGCGAACTCGTTGAAGGCGACGACGTGCTTAGCAACATCAAACTCATCGAGCCAGGTCAAGGAGGCAGCCAACCTTCCGTTATTGCCATGATGACAGACACGCTAGAAACCCTTGCTGGTCAAGGGATTACGCTTGCAGGTGAGCCTACGGCTACGCTCGAGACCTACCTCACCGAAACGTTAGGCAGCCTGCCAGAAATCGGCTCTGAGTTTGAAGTTGACGGCGTAAGAGCGGTTTCAGGACGCATGGGCGAAACCCCCGCCGTTGGTTTTTACACTGAAGCAGATGCCTCTAACGAACCTGACGTGATGGAAGCCGTTTACATTATTGAAAGACCTAAAGAAACAGCCGATACTACAGATACGACAACTACGACAGAAACCGAAACGACAGACGCAGAATCAACAAATACGGAAACGACAACTACAGATACGACAGATACTGAGTCAACAGATACAGAAACCACTGACACAGACAGCGAACAATAAAACTAAAAGTTAATTTTTAGGACGGAGAAACTTATGAGCGCAACGGACGGCTACACGAAACTCGAATCCTTATCAAACAGTCGCAAGACTGAGTTTGGCAAAGCAGAGCAAGTCTTAGAAAAAGGCAAAGACTACCGCGCCGTGATCGAGACAAATAAAGGTACGATGGTTCTCGACCTCTATCAAGACAAAACTCCGATGACCGTGAATAACTTTGTTTTTTTAGCACGGAATAAATACTACGACGGGGTAGTGTTTCACAGAGTGCTCGAGGGTTTTATGGCCCAAACGGGAGACCCCACAGGCACGGGGCGCGGCGGCCCTGGCTACAAATTTGGTGACGAAACCAACACCAACTCGAGCCACAACGCGAAGGGCATTCTCTCGATGGCAAACGCTGGCCCAGGCACGAACGGCTCTCAGTTTTTTATTCTTTTCAAGCCGCAACCACATTTAGATGGCAAACACACTGTGTTCGGCAAAGTCATCGAAGGCGAAGACGTGTTAGACAAAATCACTCGCATTGACCCGTCACGCCCGAGCGGTACTCAACCTGACGTGATGACCCAGGTTTATATTGTCGAGAAGTCTGCATAATCTCCACGCTCGGCGTTTCTGTGAGGCTCGAGCGTGAATAAAAACGATAGAAAAAAGAACGAGTAATTCCACAATGCTCGTTCTTTTTTGTCTTGCAAAACATTCTACTCGAGCTAGATAATTTTTCACGACCATCGCAACGTAGTTATAGCATCCACAGATTTCACGGATGAACACAGATAGAGCAAAGGCAAAAACCTTAAATCTGTTAAATCTGTGCAATTTGTGGACAAAACCTTTTAAGCTGTGGGTTTGCGGTTGCACTGGATTATTTTTCGTCCAACACCTAGCCTAAATAAAACTCACGCTACACTAAACATCTGTGGGGCGACTCGAGGTACTTCCTAGAACCATTTATTTTTTCTTCTTCGCCGCTATTGCTTCACTCTTTCCTTTTCTCGTCATTCACTATCAAGAGCTTGGTTTGTCTGGTACACAAATCGGCATTCTTGCCGCATTAAATCCGCTCGTCACGGTCATTGCGACACCCTTATGGGGAACGCTCGCCGATGCCACACAACGTTACAAACAACTCCTGCTCGTGATGATGGCTGGGTGTTTAGTGACTGTTTTTCTCCTCAGTCAAGCAACGCAATTTGGCTGGCTCCTGCTTATCATCGCACTGTTCGCATTTTTTGCGGGTTCCGTCATGCCACTGATTGACAGTTCGGTATTGGCGCAACTCGAGAAGAAAGAACGCTACGGCAAACTGCGCCTGTGGGGAACGGTTGGCTTTGGTGTTACTTCTCCTTTGGTCGGCTTTATCACGCAACGTTCAGGACTCGAGTGGGCGTATTTTTCCCGATTAGCAGCACGAATCTTAGAAAACCGCTCGGCGTGGGAATGCTCGAGTTCAAGAATAAAACCTGGCTGATTTTTTTGCTCACACTTTTTTTAGGCGGCATCGGTTTAGCAATCGGCGGAAATTTCTTTTTACTCCACATGAAAAATTTAGGAGCCACACAAACTTACGTTGGCTTGTCGCTAACGTTTGCAACCTTTGGCGAACTGCCTTTCATGATGTTTGACTACAAACTCTTAAAACGCTTTCCCGCCAAAACGCTTCTGCTCTTTGCCTTATTTTTTATCGCTCTGCGTTTAATCGGCTATTCGCTAGCAGAAGTACCTTGGCATTTTTTAGCCGTTCAACTTTTGCACGGACCCACCTTCGCCCTGATTTGGATTGCAGGAATTTCCTACGCGGACAGTCTCTCCCCGCCTCACCTCAAGGCAACGGGGCAGAGTCTTTTTAGTGTCGCCCTCTCCGGCTTAGGCGGAACCCTGGGCGGTTTCGTCGGCGGACTTCTTTACGACGGCGTGGGAGCCGTGCAAACTTTTCGTTTTGCGGCTGTCGTGCTGGTGATTGCTGCTGGCTTGCTGTTTTTTGTGAGTCGCCCTAAACTTTTACCACGAGAGAACGTTTGATCCACAGATTTCACAGATAAACACAAAAACAAAAATCTTTAACCTTACCTTTATGTCCCTATGGTCAAGCGTTCAAGTCACAACAGAAACGGATTAGTTTGTTTTTCAAAACCAATGGTTGTCGTTGGTCCGTGTCCTGGGTAGACAACAGTTTCGTCTGGCAGCGTGAAAAGTTTGGAGCGAATACTTTCTAAAAGCTGTTGATGGTTTCCTAGCGGTAAGTCCGTGCGCCCAATTGAACCTCTAAATAGCGCGTCACCTGCAACCACGAAATTTTCACTCGGCACGTAAAACGCACAATGTCCTGGTGCGTGTCCTGGGGTAAAGAGGCAGTGGATTTTTGCGCCTGCGAACTCGAGGATTCCATTATCTTTTAGCTCGAGGGTTTTTGTCGTTGGTTGCCTAAACGGAATCTCCCAACGTTGCGCCGCTAAGTGGGCATTCTCGAAAAGCACGTTGTCATTAGGGTGAAGATAAACGGGAATACCGCCAAGAGTCTCTCGAATCTCTGCAATAGCACCGATATGGTCAAAGTGCGCGTGGGTGAGCCAGATAGCCCGTAACTTCAAATTTTTAGTTTTCAAGCTCTTCAAAAGACGTTCTGCTTCATCGCCTGGGTCAATCAAAACAGCTTCTCTACCGTCGTGGAGGAGGGTACAATTTTCTTGAAGTGGGCCTACGGTGTGGGTCTCGAGTACCATTTTAACCTACCTTGCAGCAATTGATTTTACACTAATTTATCTTGTAACAATTTATTTTATACCAAACTATCTTATATCAAATTATTTTCACTAACTCGCTAGTACCTGACTGCGAACCGTCGTGCTGTACCACACTACAAGCATCATCAGTACAACCGAGAATCCTGCGCCAATAAGCCCGATAACCGTATAACCGTAAGAAGCAAAAAGTGGACCCCCTACATAACTGCCTGTGGCTGCCGTAAGTCCAATGAGCAAATCATTCAAGCCTTGTGTTTTTGATTTTTCTTGCAAGGTAAGCGCACTAGATAACATCGCCGAGCCTGACACGAAGCAAAAATTCCAGCCAAGCCCTAGTAAGAAAAGTGCCACAGCAATTGGAAAAACATTGGATGAAAGTGGGGCACTTAGGCAAGCAGCCAGCAAAATCACAGAGCCTAAAATCAGCATCGGACGTTTGCCCCAACGGTCAATAAGTTGCCCAGAAAAAATAGAAAAGGCGAACATGCCAAAGGTGTGCGAAGAAAAAACAATCGAGATGTGACCCATTGGGTGATGGTCGGTTCGCATGTGCAAGGAGGTAATTTGCATCAGCATAACCATCACGCCGTGCGAAATCACCATTGCACCTATTGCTGCTAAAACTTGGGGTTGTCGAAAAAGAACAGCGAGTGAGCGAGGTTCAGTGTTTGGAACACTTTGACTCTTGGCAACAGTTTCGGCTAAACGTTTGGGTTCTGGTCTCAGGTTGATAAAAAGGAAAACTGCCGTGAGTGCAAAAAGGATGGCCGTCACCGAGTAGGGGCCAACCCATTCGCTCAGGCCAGCGTTTTTGGCAAGTTGGCTCGAGAGGGTAATAAGCTGCGGCCCCACCACTGACCCCACCGTGCCACCCAAAACAATAAGGGCAACAGCCCGCCCACGTTTTTCAGGCTGACTGACTTCTGCCGCCGTAAACCGCCCGAGGTTAAAAGCAGCCTGTGCGGAAGCCGCAACAAAAAGACTGGCAAGCAAAAACCAAAAGCTCTGGCTGAATACACCAAAAACCGCTCCCAACGCACCCAAGGCTCCGATCAATACTGCTGAACTCAGCGAACCACGCCAACCCAAACGGTCTGAGGCGAGGCTCCAAAAAATCGAGCCAAAGGCAGTACCGAGTTGAAACGAACTTGCCGTCAGCCCTGCTAAAGATGCCCCACCACTCAGTTCCGCCCCGACAATCGTGGCAATGGTAGCAAGGCTGGTAATCGCCGCCGAACCCAAGCCTTGGGCAATGAGGAGCGTGGTAAGAATCTTGCGGACGTTTTGGTTGTGGGAATCCATAGGGTGTAGCTTAACAATGAAGTAGTCAGTAGCCAGTAGTCAGAAGTAAGTAGAAAACCTAAAGCCTTTATGCTGACTACTGACTTCTGAATTCTGACTCCTGCCTTTGTAAATTTTTCACTCTCACGCTTTTCGGACAACTGTCCCTTGCATTTATTCCCTTTTTGCTGCATTATGATGTTCAAAGCGTTACGCGCTTTTGTCAAGCAGCTTCTAGGTAGTACGACTTTCCACAATGAATGAACGAAGTATTAGGTGTTGAGGACTCGTCTCTATCAGAGCTGCAAATCCCAAGGAGGCCCTAAATGCCCGTAACCCAAACTCAAAAACTCCAGCAAACCGCCCGCAAACTAGGACTTTCTGTAAAAAGCCTCGAGCAGTACATGACAACCAAAGCCGCCGAAGTTGGTTCACGCCAGCCCGCCAGCAAAACTTCTAAAAAAATGGAATCCTAAACTTTTACAGCTAGCCCTTTGGATAACCGTATTTGTCAACGCAACAGGTACGGTTACTTTTTCGGTTCCTGCGCTAAGGCAGCTTATCGGGTTACCTGTTCCTGCTCATGGGTTTTACGGTCTGTGATAGGAAGTTGGATTGGCTTGTTCGGGCTAGCCTATTTGCGAATGGCACTTTCTAAACGCTATGACAGGACATTTTTAGCGGTGGGAGCCTTTGGGAAGCTCTCTTTTTTCGTGCTCGCTCTCGTTTACTTTTTTCGTTCAGAACTTGGAATTCTTGCTTTGATGGCCTCGAGCCTCGATGCCGTTCTAGCGTTTATGTTTCTGCTTTATTTGTGGCAAACGAGGGGTGGCTCAAAGGGGAGTGAAAAGTAAAAGGTTAAACGCAAGACGTTAAAACCTTTTACCTCTTACGTCTCACGTTTTACTTCTTACCTTTATCTCAGTCGTTATTTACCCTCCTGTCACGCTTCTCACATGCTCTACTAGCTAAAGTGGGAGTGTGCTCCGCTACGCCTTTATTGCCCTCGCCTTTGTTTTGGTGCTGTTAGTTATTTTGTCGCTTCTACCCCAAAATAGAGCTGTTATCCCAGATTCCACGATTGATTTACAAAATGCCAAGGTCGTCTTGTACCCTCAGCAAGACCAGGACGCGGTGTGGCGGTTTAGCAGCCCAAAGGTGGAATACAACCCTGACAGCCGCGACACGACGCTTTTTGATGTCCAAGACGGGGAACGGGTGGAAAATGGAGAGACTGATTTTACGCTCGAGTCTCCCCAAGTCACCATCAGCAACGATGACAACTTACGGGGGGATAAAATTGTCGTGAATTTGCTTCAAGAGGAAACGACACTCGATATGCAGTCCAAAGCAAATAGACAAGTGCTTATTAACCAAAGCACAGGACAGTTTGAAATTCCCTATGTAGAGATGTCAGGTAAAAACAGAGGAAAGAGAGAGAATGCCTACATAGATTTTGATTTGCGTAGAATTAAATCAGGTGGGGCAGGCACAGTGGGTTACAGTGAATTTGATTTAGGAGAACGAAACGAGAATCAGGAATAAAAGGAGATTATCATGCGGCGTTTTTTCATACTTCTAGGACTCTTAGTTTTGCTTGTTGTTTTGGCCCAGGACGAAACGGATACTTCAGAGACGGATACTTCTTCAGAGCAAACAACTGAAGAAACTGCCTCAGAACAATCCCCTGAAGAAAAGCGCATTATTCGCATTCAATTTGATGGTGGCACAGAAGAAGGTGATTTTCGTTTTGGTCCGCTCACCTACACGCACCCTGACCCTGAAGGCATCGTGGGGACGGTTTCCAACCTTACCATTTATAGTCAGAATGCTGTGCTGAGTGGTCCAGAAGGTGAAGACATCCCGCTAGCTGATGCTGAGGGTAGGCGCAATGCAGTCTTCTCAGGTGGGTTGCGAGTAACCCGTAACCGCTTAGAAGCAAAAGGGCCTGACCTGAGTTACAGTGAAGAAACAGGAATTGGCACGATGACAGGGAATGTAGATATTGTTGTTGCCCCTGAAGAAGAGGACGATGACCCTGTGAGTATTACGGCAGAGACTGCTGACTTTGATGTGGATACGGACGTGAGTGTCAGCAAAGGAAATGTAGACCTCGCAAACGGCAACCAGACCGCTACCGCTAATGAAGTCACCTACGAAGAAGACCGCGATCTAGGTAAATTAGTAAGCGAGGGTGCCCAAGTCACGATGAACCGCACCGACGACGAAGGCGAGACAACAACGATTACTGCCGATGTTATCTACGTGTTGACCGATGTCAAGAAAATTCACGCGCTTGGCAATGTGACAGTCGTAGACGGAAGCATTACCAGCACGGGTGATGAAGTCTTCTTCGATGATGAAACATCTAGGGCAGAAGTGATCGGTATTGAACAAGATGCTACTGCGGTAGACGAAGACGAGGGCGTAACCTTAACAGGCGAGAGAATCGAACAGCGTACCGACACGGACGCGATTAGCTTGCTCACAACTCCATCGGAATTTAATGCCGATGACTTTAAGCTCACGACTGAGTTAGAGCAGTAAACTATTCCTATGGGACGGTTTGGGCTAGCATTTTTGATTCTACTCACCGTTGGTTTATTACTAGCTCAAAATGTATCATCAGAGTCAACACAACCTGGAACGACAGAGGAAGCTACCGCAGAACCGACTAGCGAATCCTCTGACACAGAAACGCCATTAGAAGATACGCCTGAAGAAACGACAACACAGCCAACAGAGGAATTTGTCAAACCTGATAAACCTATTGGCTCGATGAGTATTAAACGCAAAGACCGCACGATTGTCGTCTCACTTTACGCACCTTCTGAAGAAGGAGGCGAGTTTCGCCTCAATGTGCCCGAGTGTGAAAAAGACTTGCGCCTTAGCACTATTTATGCCCCAAAACCATACATCGTAGAAACACAAGTGAATGAAGCTGTCATTACCTCACAAATTGCCTTGAGCCGTCGTCCGCCTAATGTGGAAAACGCAGAAGGTGAAATAATTGAAAGAGGCTCGGACAAGGAAAAACTCGAGCTAGTGGGTGGAACCTTAAAAGTAGACCAGGAAACCCTTTGCCCAGAAGACATTCAGCGCACTGAAACAGCAGACGTAACCCTCAAAGAAGGACGCACGACAGTTCTCGGCGCGAACTTTTTATACGACAACAACATAGGCATCGGTAATATGAAAGGCCCCATCACCCTAGACCGCGTGGCCGAGGGCGATTCACCCGCACTCAACGCCACGTCAGACACGATAGAAGTGAACGTAGACGACGATAAAACTTTCTTGGAAGGCAACGTCAAAGTCAACTCCGAAGACCGCGTGAGTGAAGCAACAACGCTCGAGTACAACAAAGAAGACGGCATCGCCATCTTGCAAGGAGACAGGGACAAAAATATCCCCGCAAAGAGCACCAAAGGCACCGACGTATTGCAGGGCTACACGATTATTTATTACCTAGATACGAATGACGTGGTGGTGCAAGGTGACGTGCAAGGGGATATTGAAGTGGATTTGGAAGGCGAAACGTCTGAAAGCTCGAGTGAAGGTACTACAGATGAAAGTACATCAGAAACAAATACAAGTACAACAGACGAAGAATAAATTGCCGCAACCGCACCATAAACCCTCGAGGTCTGAATTACCAGCTTAAACAATCACGAAGTTGCGAGATGGTCAACGGTTGTAGACCTCGAGGGCTTTCACGCAGCGTACAACCGAGCCTCGAGCCTTTCCTTTACACTCGGCCATTCTTTATCAATCACCGAATACATCACCGTGTCGCGCACGTAGCCGTCAGCGCGGGTTTGATAATTTCTTAAAATGCCTTCTTTCACCGCACCGAGTTTTTCAATGGCGCGTTGACTTTGCACATTACGTGCATCTGTTTTGAATTGCACCCTTACTGCCTCGAGGGTTTCAAAAGCGTGTTTGAACAAAAGATATTTACTTTCAGGATTAACTTTCGTGCCGTGAAATTCTTTGAAAATAACCGTGCCAATCTCGAGCGTTTTATGGCGTTCCCGAATATCTAAATAACCCGTGCGTCCTGCGATTTGTCCGTCTGGCATCACAATAACACAACTCGAGCGCGTCTCGTCTTCAATGAGTTTTTTGAAATACACACGCATATCTTCGTCACTGGCACTTTTAGGATGGCTGCTGACATATTGATACAAGTCTGGTGAATAGTGCTGCTGAAAGGCAGGAATATAATCGTAAGAAAAAGGCTCGAGCCTTAAAAACTTTCCTTCCAAGGTAAAGGGTGTAACCCACATGAAACGTTATTCTAGCAGTCTTGGTTGACTTGATTGGCTGGTATTTAATTGGCTGTTA
>ERZ1066118.1848-NODE-1848-length-11686-cov-9.218468_pt1 | contig 11686 bp, 8 predicted proteins | sample MGYA00382765_ERZ1066118 | MGnify/ENA primary metagenome ERZ1066118 (study PRJEB33369, sample SAMEA5778348) | biofilm metagenome | biome: Industrial cooling water; feature: Water cooling tower basin; material: Biofilm | place: United Arab Emirates | collected...
GCGCGGGGGCGGCGGCGACGCCGCACTGGGGAGCCGGAGCGGCGGGGCGGCTGACGGGCGGGACGGACGCGGACGGGACGGAGCTGGACGGCGACGACATGGCGAGAAGGTAGCGCACTCCCCCCCACGCGTTGGAGCCCGCGGGGGGCGCGCCCTGCCGTCCTGCGGTTGACGCCCCCTCCCGACGCGTCCAACCTTCGCCGATGCGCACTCTCCGCGTCCCTCCCTGCAGCGGGCACCGCCGTCGCGCCGCGGGTGCGATACAGGACCGTGACAGCGTCGCCGCTTCTCTTCGTCACGGCCGCCGGGCAATCTGTCGCCGTCGGGTCACGGCGCGGCTCGCCACGGCGGCCGGGCGTCGGGCGGTCGCGCGGGGCCCCGGGGCGTCCCCCGCCGGCCGCCCGGAGGGCGCGTGAGCGAGGCGCTCGTGATCGGCATCGCCGGGGGGACGGGCTCGGGGAAGTCGACGGTGGCCCGGCGCGTGGCCGAGGCGCTCACGGGCGGCACCGCGGCCGCGTCGGTGGCGTTCCTCGACATGGACGCGTACTACCGGAACATGGCGCACCTGCCGATGGCCGAGCGGCGGCGCGTCAACTGGGACCACCCCGACGCCTTCGACGTCGACCTGCTCGTCGAGCACCTCGACCGGCTGGCGTCGGGGCGGGCGGTCGAGAAGCCGGTCTACGACTTCGTCGAGCACGCGCGCGCCTCCCGGACGGTGGCGCTCGCGCCGGCGGACGTGATCGTCGTCGACGGCATCCTCCTCTTCGTCGACGAGCGGGTGCGGGAGCGGTGCGACGTCAAGGTCTACGTCGACGCGGACGCGGACGTGCGCCTCATCCGGCGGCTCAAGCGCGACCTGGCGCACCGCGGGCGCCCGTTCGAGGAGGTCCTCGAGCAGTACCTCGCCACCGTGCGCCCGATGCACCTGCAGTTCGTCGAGCCGAGCAAGCGCTACGCGGACGTGATCGTCCCGCGCGGCGGGCACAACGCGGTCGCGATCGAGATGATCGTCGCCAAGATCCACCAGCGCCTGCAGGAGCGGCGCGGTTAGGCCGCGGGCCCGCCGCGCCCGGCCCCCATCCCGCCCCCATGCTCCCGTCCGATCTCGCCCACTCGCCGCCGCTCCCCGCCTCGCTCTCCGGCGCCGCCGACGCCCCGGGCGGCGCCGCGCCGCCAGCTGCCGGCGAGCGCATCCTCGTGGTCGACGACGAGCCCGACATCGTCGCCCTCGTCGCCTATCACCTGGCGAAGACCGGCTACCGGGTGGTCACCGCCGGCACCGGCGCCGACGCGATCGAGCAGGCGCGGCGCGAGCGCCCGTCGCTCGTCGTGCTCGACCTGATGCTCCCCGACCTGTCGGGGTTCGAGGTGCTGGAGCGGCTGCGCGCCGACGAGGCGACGCGCCACGTGGCGGTGCTCATGCTCACCGCCCGCCGCGACGAGCCGGACCGGATCCGCGGGCTCTCCCTCGGCGCCGACGACTACCTCGCCAAGCCGTTCAGCGCCCAGGAGCTCGTCCTGCGGATCGGCGCCATCCTCCGCCGCGTGGCGACGCAGGCGCCGCCCGCCGCCGGGGGGGCGGCCGCTCCGGAAGACGTGCTCGCCGTCGGGGCGCTCCGCATCGACCGGGCGGCGATGACGGTGAGCGTCGGCGGCGCCCGCGTCGACCTGACGCCCACCGAGTACAAGCTGCTGCTGACGCTCGCCGAGCGGCGCGGGCGGGTGCAGGCGCGCGGCCACCTGCTCGAGACGGTGTGGGAGGCGGCGCCCGACATCCAGACGCGCACGGTCGACATGCACGTGCAGCGGCTGCGCGCGAAGCTGGGCGACGCGGGCGAGCTGATCGAGACGGTGCGCGGGTTCGGCTACCGGCTGAAGGGGACGGCCGGGCGCTGAGCCCGGGCTCCGCCCCCCGCCGTCCGCCGGCCCCGCCCGCCGATGCGCCTCGCGCAGCGCCTCCTCCTCTACTCGCTCGTCGTCGTCTCGCTCCTGGTGGGCTTCGCGCTCACCGCCATCCGCGAGCGCGCCGGCGCCGGGGTTCGCGCCCTGACCACGGAGCGGGTGCGGGCGGAGGCGGTGCTCGCCGCCCGCGCCTGGGCGCCCACCGCCGCGCCGGCCCCGCTGGCGGACTCCCTGGCCGCGGCGCTCGGCCGGCACGTCACCCTCCTCGATCGGCGCGGGCGCGTCGTCGGCGACTCGGAGACGGGCGACCTGACGCAGGGGTGGCTCGGCGCCTACGCCCGCCTCCCCGAGGTGGCCGCGGCGCGCGCCGCGCCGATCGGGGTGTCGCGCGCGGGGCGCTCGAGCGCGGTGGGGCTCCCCGAGCTGGCGGGCGCGGCGCGCGGCGCGGCCGGGGTGGTGCGCGTCGCCGCCCCGCTCGACGTCGGGGGGGCGATCGTCGCCGACCTGCAGCGCGGGGTGGTGCTCGCCGGGCTGGCGGCGCTGCTGGTGGCTGCCGGGGTGGCGCTCCTGTTCGCCCGCGCCGTGGCCCGCCCGCTCGCCGAGCTGCGCGACGTCACGCGGGCGCTCGCTGCCGGCGACCTGTCGCGCCGCCCGGCGCTCACCGCCCCGGGGGAGGTGGGGGACCTGGCCACGGCGGTGCACCGGCTGGCCGAGCAGCTGGGGGCGCGGCTGGCGGCGCTGCAGGCGGAGGAGGACCTCACCGTGGCGCTCACCGAGGCGCTGAGCGAGGGGGTGGTGGCGGTCGACGGGCGGCAGCGCGTCGTGCGCCTCAACGCGATGGCGCGGCTGCTGCTGCGGCTGCGCGACCCGGTCCCCTTCCCGGCCGACCACCTGCCGCGCGACCGGGCGCTGCGCGAGGCGCTGGGCGAGGCGCTGCGCGGGCAGGTGAGCGACGCGGTGGAGCTGCGCGTCGACGACCGGGTGCTCTCGCTCACCGCACGCCCGCTCGTCGGCGGCGGCGCCGTGCTCGCGCTCTACGACCTCACGCAGGTGCGGCGGCTGGAGGCGGTGCGGCGCGACTTCGTCGCCAACGTCTCGCACGAGCTGAAGACGCCGCTGACCGTCGTCGGCGGCTTCGCCGAGGCGCTGGCGGACGACGAGCTGCCGGGGGCGACGCGGCGGCAGTTCGCGCAGACCATCCGCGGCCACGCGCAGCGGATGCAGCGGATCGTCGACGACCTGCTCGACCTCTCGCGCATCGAGAGCGGCGGGTGGCGCCCGAACCCGGCGCGGGTCGACGTCGCCGCGGCCGCCGAGGAGGCGCTGGCCGCGGCGCGCGACGCCGCCGCGGCGAAGGGGCTCGCCCTCGTCGTCGCGCCGGCGCCGGGGGCGCCGTGCGTCGAGGCCGATCCGACGGCCGCCCGCCAGGTGCTCAGCAACCTCGTCGAGAACGCGGTGCGGCACACGGCGCAGGGCGCGGTGACGGTCTACACGCGCGCCGACGGGAGCGGCGACGGGGTGTGGCTCGGCGTCCGCGACACCGGCGTCGGGATCGCCCCCGAGCACCTGCCGCGCATCTTCGAGCGCTTCTACCGCGCCGACCCGGGGCGGGCGCGCGAGGCCGGGGGGACGGGGCTGGGGCTGGCGATCGTCAAGCACCTGGCCGAGGCGCACGGCGGCACGGTGCGGGCGGAGAGCGTCCCCGGGCGCGGGACGACGATCGAGGTGCAGTTCCCGCGCGCCGGCGCGCGCACGATGGTGTCGGAGCCGACCGACGCGCCCGCTTCGTGACAGCATCGTTGCACGTCCGTGCCGTCGCCGTTGCCCGGCGCCGTGAGCTTGCCGGCTGAGCTGAGACCCGTCGGGTCCCTCTCACGCCAACCCGAGACCTGCATGTCACAACGTCTGCTGGGGACCAGGACGCAGCGCGCCACGTCGGTGGGCGCGGCGGCCTCGGTCCTCGCCGTCTTTTCTGGAGTAACCCTGCTCGCCGCCCCGACGCCGGGCCGGGCGCAGGACGCGCCGGCCGCCGCGGCGCGCGCGAGCACGGGGCGCATCACCGGACGCATCCTCGACGCCAAGACCGGCGCCGGCCTCGCCGACGTCGGCGTGCAGGTGGTGGGCACGACGCTCGGGGCGATGTCGGGGGTCGACGGGCGCTACACGATCAACGGGGTCCCCGCCGGCACGGTCACCGTGCAGGCGCGGCGCATCGGCTACGCGCCGAAGACCGTCACCGGGATCGCCCTCGCCGCCGGACGCGCGGTCGAGCAGGACATCGCCCTCGGCACCGCGACGGTGCAGCTGCAGGCGGTGGCGGTGACGGCGAGCGCCGAGCGCGGCACGGTCAACGAGGCGCTCGACCGGCAGCGCACCGCCACCGGGATCGTCACGGCGGTGACCTCGGAGCAGATCGCCCGGAGCCCCGACAGCGACGCCGCCCAGGCGGTGCAGCGCGTCAGCGGCGTCACGGTGCAGGACAACAAGTTCGTCTTCGTGCGCGGCCTCGGCGAGCGCTACACGACCACGCAGCTCAACGGCGCCCGCCTTCCGAGCCCCGAGCCCGAGCGCAAGGTCGTCCCGCTCGACATCTTCCCCGCGGGGCTGCTGCAGAGCGTCTCGACGATCAAGACCTTCACCCCCGACCAGCAGGGCGACTTCAGTGGCGCCGTGGTCGACATCCGCACGCGCGAGTTCCCGGCGCGGCGGCAGTTCGCCTACTCGGCGTCGCTCGGCGCCAACACGCGCGTCGCCGGGCAGCAGCTCGTCGCCCCGCACCGCGAGGGCCCCGAGCTCCTCGGCTTCGCCGGGAGCGCCCGCCAGCTCCCCGCCGGGCTGCGCCAGGTCGACGACATCCAGCGGCAGGTGCCGCAGCCGGAGATCAACCGGATCATCGGCTCGCTGCGCAACGTCTGGACGCCGGCGCGGCAGAGCGGGCTGCCCAACGGTTCGTTCAGCGCCTCGGTGGGGGGCAACGACCCGCTGTTCGGGCAGCGGATCGGCTACCTGCTCTCGGGGACGTACGCGGTGTCGCAGGAGGTGCGCGACGGCGAGATCAACGCCGTGGCCGCGCCGCAGGGGGGCGGGCGGATCAGCGAGCTGTTCCGGTTCACCGGGCAGACCGGGCGCACCGGCGTGCTCTGGGGGGGGATCTTCAACGCCAGCGCCCTCGTCGGGCGCAACACGCGGGTCTCGCTCAACAACACCTACAACCGCAGCGCCGACAACGAGGCGCGCCAGGACGTCGGGTTCAGCGAGAACCTGAACACGAACCTCGAGCGCTCGACGCTGCGCTTCATCGAGCGGACGATCCGCAGCAACCAGATCGCCCTCGAGCAGCAGCTCGGCCACGGGCAGTCGCTCGACCTCACGGTCACCTCCGCCGGCGTCGCCCGGCGCGAGCCCGACCGCTCGGACGTCATCTACGCCTTCGACCAGACCAGCGGCGGGGGCACGACGCCGCGCGCCATCGTCTTCGAGGGGGAGGGGGCGCCCCGGCGCACCTTCGCCGACCTGGGCGAGTCGAACCTGTCGGCGGCGGCGAACTACAAGCTCGAAGTCGGCGACGCCCAGCGCCTCGTCCTGCGCGGCGGGGCGCTCTTCCGCACCACCAGCCGCGACGCGAGCAACTTCCAGTACAGCGTCTTCGGCTCGCTCCCCGGCGAGGCGCGCACCCTCGCCCCGGAGCAGATCTTCGACGGGCGCTTCACCGCGCCGGCGCAGCGCAACTTCGCGATCCAGCCGCTCGGCTTCGGCGGCTCCTACGCCGCCGAGGACCGGCTGACCGCCGGCTACCTGATGGGCGAGTGGGCGGCGACCGATCGGCTGCGCTTCATCGGCGGGGCGCGCGTCGAGAACGCGCGCATCGAGGTGACGAGCATCCTCCTGGGCGGCATCCGCACGCCGGCGCTGCTGGACAACACGGACGTGCTGCCGTCGCTGATCGCCAACGTGCAGCTGCGCGAGAACCAGGCGCTCCGCTTCTCGGCGACGCAGACGCTCGCCCGCCCCGAGTACCGCGAGCTCTCCCCGGTGCTCACCCGCGAGGTGCTCGGCGGCTTCAACCAGTTCGGCAACGCCAACCTGCGCCGCTCGCTCATCCAGAACTTCGACGCCAAGTGGGAGTGGTACCCCGACGCCGGCGAGGTCGTGAGCTTCGGGGTCTTCGGCAAGCGGTTCGACGATCCGATCGAGCGCGTGCAGCAGGTCACCTCGGAGGCGCCGCAGGTGACGTGGGCGAACGCCGAGAGCGCCCGCAACTACGGCGTCGAGCTCGAGCTGCGCAAGCAGCTCGGCGGGCTGCACCAGGCGCTCAGCCCGCTCCTCGCGTTCGCCAACCTGACGCTGATGCAGAGCGAGATCACGCTGGGCGACAGCGCCCGCGCCTCGCTGACCAACGCCTCGCGCCCGATGGTGGGGCAGGCGCCGTGGGTGGTGAACACCGGGCTCACCTACGCCACCACCTCGGGCGCGACCTCGGCCACGCTGCTCTACAACGTCGTCGGCCCGCGGATCACGACCGCCGGCGTCTCGCCGCTCCCCGACGTCGAGGACCAGCCGCGGCACGTGGTCGACCTGTCGCTGCGCTTCCCGATCTTCCGCGACCTCACCGGGCGCGTCGACGCCCGCAACCTGTTCGACGCCGCGTACGTGCAGCGCCAGGGGCCGGTGACGATCGAGCGCTTCCAGGTGGGGCGGACGCTCTCGGCCGGGCTCTCCTGGCGCCCCTGACGGGGTCCCGGCGTCGCCCCCCGCCGCCGACGACGGCGCCCGCCCCTCCGGGTGGGCGCCGTCGCGCATCGGGGGGCCCGGGTGCGCCGTGACGCAACCGTGACCGGTTGGTCACCGAGGCGGTGACGCGCCCGAGTTTGCTTCGCTCCGGAGGCCCACCTCGACCATCCTTCCGATCCGGAGATTCATGTCCTTCCTTCGTGTTGCGCACCTCGGGCGTGCGCTGCTCGCGGCCACGGCGCTGGCCGCCGTCGCCGCGTGCGGCGACGACGACGACGACGACGTCACCCCGCCGCCGCCGGCGCTCGTCGCCCCGACGAACCTGGCCGCCGCCGAGCAGACGACCAACGGCACCGTGCGCGTCACCTGGACGGCGGTCACCGGCGCCGAGAGCTACGTGGTGGAGCGCGCCACCGGGGCGACCGGGACGTTCGCGCAGGTCGGCACGCCGACGGCGGCGCAGTACGACGACGTCGGGCTGACGCAGGGACAGGTGGTGCGCTACCGCGTCGCCGCGCGCCGCGGCACGACGAGCGGCCCGTTCTCGGGCGACGTCTCGGTGACCACGCGCGTGCAGGGGCCGCGCGTCCGCGTCCTCACCGGGACGCTCGCCACGCAGTCGCTCGCCGCCGACACGCAGTACGTGCTCCGCGGCTTCGTGCAGGTGCCGAGCGGGCAGACGCTCACCATCGCCGCGGGCACGACGATCGTCGGCGACACGACGGTGCCGGGGAGCGCGCTGTTCGTGCTGCGCGGCGGGCGCATCGTCGCCAACGGCGAGGCCGCCCGCCCGATCGTCTTCACCTCGCAGCGCGCGCCGGGGAACCGCCGCGCCGGCGACTGGGGGGGGCTGATCATCATCGGCAACGCGCGGCTCAGCCGCCCGGCCCCGACGATCCTCGAGGGGTCGAACGCGAACGTCGGCGGCGTGCAGTACCCGGGCTTCGACATCGCCGGCGGGACCAACGACGACGACAACAGCGGCTCGCTGCGCTACGTGCGCGTCGAGTTCGCCGGCTTCGCGGTGTCGCAGGACAACGAGCTCAACTCGTTCACCTTCGCCGCCGTCGGGCGCGGCACGCGCCTCGAGTACCTGCAGTCGATGAGCGGCCTCGACGACGCCTTCGAGTGGTTCGGCGGCACGGTCGACGGGCGCTACCTGGTGTCCTACCTCTCGGGGGACGACCACTTCGACGCCGCCGAGGGGTACCGCGGGCGCAACCAGTTCCTCATCGCCCTGCAGGACACGCTGCCGCTGCCGCGCCAGGGCGCCGGCACGATCGCCACCGATCCGCAGGGCTTCGAGATCGACGGCTGCAACGTCAGCGGGACGAACTGCCCGTCGCAGTCGGCCACGCCGTTCACGATGCCGGTGTTCGCCAACTTCACCCTCGTCGGCGGCGGCAGCGGCATCCAGCAGACGCAGGGCGGGATCGGGATGGTGATCCGCCGCGGCGGCGGCGGCGTCTACGTCAACGGCGTCGTCACGCGCTGGGGGCGTCTCGGGCTCTCGGTGCGCGACTCGGCGACGAACAACCGCCGCCTCGCCGACTCGCTCGTCATCCGCAACGTGCTCTTCACCGAGAACGGCGCGACGCTCGACCCGGCGGCGACGAACTTCACGCAGCCGGCGAGCTTCGCCACCGCCGCGCTCGACTCGGCCGGGACCGCGGCGACGGCGCTCTTCGCCGCCCTCCCGGCGCTCGGCACCGCGCCCACCGCCGCGGGGCTCGACTTCTCGCTCGCGGCGAACTCCGCGGCCGCGACCGGTGGGCTCGCGACGTTCGGCGGCACGCTCGGGGCGCGCATGACGAACTTCTTCGGCGGCACGCTCGAGGGGACGGCCTACCGCGGCGCGATCGCCCCGGGCGGGACTCGCTGGTGGCAGGGGTGGACCAACTACGCCCGCAACTGACCGACGCACCGCGCCTCCGCACCGGCCGTCGCCGTTCCCCACCCCGCATCGCTCGTCGCATGCCCGTTCCTGCTCCCCTCCCCCTCCCCCTCCCCCGCGCGGTCGGCACGCCCCGCCCGACCGGCGCGACCGGCGCGCTGCTCGCGGCGGTCCTGCTCGCCGCCGCGCCGGGGTGCGCCGGTCCGGCCGACGGCACCCCACCCGCGCCGGCGTCGCCCCCGCCGGGATCGCCTCCGCCGGCCGCGACCGCACCGCCGCCACCGCCCACCGTCGAGGCGCTCGTCGACTCGGCGCTCGGCGCCTTCCGGGCGGGGGTGCCCGACCCGGGGCGGCTCTCGGGCGGCGAGCCGACGCGCGACGCCCTCGCCGCGGCGTTCGTACGCGCCCTGGCCGGGCGCGACACCGCCGCTCTGCGCGGGCTGCACCTGACGCGCGCCGAGTTCGCCTGGCTCTACTTCCCCACCGCACGCCTCGCCCGCCCACCATACGGGATCGATCCGGGGTTCCTGTGGGCGCAGATCTCGTCGGCGGCCGACCGGGACCTGGGGCGCGCCTTCGCCGCGGTGCGGGCCGGGACGCGCTACGCCGGGCACGTGTGCACGGAGCCCGCGGTGGTCGAGGGAGCGAACCGGATCCACGAGCGGTGCACCGTGATCCTCCGCGACGGGGCGCGCACCGACACGCTCGCCCTCTTCGGCTCGGTGCTCGAGCGCGACGGACGCTTCAAGCTGGTGTCGTTCGCCAATCCGCTGTGAGTGGGGCGGCGGAGCCACGTGACGCGACCGTTACACCGCGCGCGCGCTCCCGGAACGTCGGTGGCGCACGTTTGGTACGCATGCCCATGCGACGCGTCACCCCGCGGGCCCGCCCCGGATCGATGCTCCGCGCCCGGTCGGCGCCGCTCCTGCTGCTGGGCGCCGCGGGCGTGCTCGGCTGCGAGGGACGCCCCGGGCGGGGTCCCGGGGGCGACTCGCCGCCCGGCGACGCCGCGACGGACGACCGCAGCGCGCCGCGTATCGACGTGACGGGGGCCGGCGCGACCTTTCCGTACCCGGTCTACTCCCGCTGGATCAGCGAGTACCTGGCGCGCACCGGGGTCCGGATCAACTACCAGTCGATCGGCTCGGGGGGGGGGATCCGGCAGCTGGTCGAGGGCACGGTCGACTTCGGCGCCACCGACGTGCCGATGACCGCCCGGGAGCTGCGCTCGGGCGGAGGGCGCGGCGTGCTCCACGTGCCGATGGTGCTGGGCGCGGTGGCCGTCACCTACCACCTCCCCGGGCTCGGCGCCCCGCTGCGCCTCTCCCCCGACGTGCTGGCCGACCTCTTCCTCGGCCGCATCGCCCGCTGGGACGATCCGCGGCTGACGGCGCTCAACCCCGGAGTCCGCCTGCCGGCCGCCGACGTGCTCGTCGTCCATCGCGCCGACGGCAGCGGCACCACGTACATCCTCACCGACTACCTGGCGACCGTCAGCGCCGACTGGGCCGCCGGCCCGGGGCGCGGCAAGGACGTGCGCTGGCCGACCGGGGTCGGCGGCCAGGGGAACGAGGGGGTGGCGGGCACGGTCAAGCAGACCCCCGGCTCGATCGGCTACGTCGAGACGACCTACGCCCGACAGAATCGCCTCCCGGTGGCGGAGCTGCGCAACCGGGCCGGGCGCTTCGTCCCCCCGACGCCCGAGAGCGTCACCGCGGCGGCGGCCGCCGTCACGGCGACGCTGCCGGACAGCTCCGACTACCGCGTCTCGCTCGTCGACGCGCCGGGGGCGACGAGCTACCCGGTCGCCTCGTTCACCTGGCTGCTGCTCGATCGGGCGCCGCGCGACACCGTCAAGGCGCGCGCGGTCGCCGAGTTCGCCCGGTGGGCGCTCCGCGACGGCGCCGGCGCGGCGCGGGAGCTGGGCTACGTGCCGCTCCCCGCCCCGGTGGCCGCCCGCGTCGACGCCCGGCTGGCCGGCTACCCCGCCCCGCCGGCCGCGCGGTGAGCGCCCGCCGCTCCGGCGCCGATCGGGTCTACGACGGCGCGCTCGCCCTCTGCGCCGCCTGCGTGCCCGTGCTGCTCGCCGTCGTCGCCTGGGAGCTGGCGCGCGGCGGCTGGCCGGCGTTCGCCCGCTTCGGCGCCGGGTTCCTCACCCGCGACGCCTGGGACCCGGTGCGCCAGAGCTTCGCCGTCGCCCCGGCGCTCGTCGGCACGCTGGTCACCGCGCTCCTGGCGCTCGCCCTCGCCACGCCGCTCGCCCTCGGCGTCGCGGTCTACAGCGCCGAGCTGGCGCCGCCGCGGGTGCGCACGGCGCTGGTGCTCGCCGTCGACCTGCTCGCCGCGGTGCCGGGCGTGGTCTACGGGCTGTGGGGGCTGCACGTGCTCGTCCCGGCGCTGCGCGCGCACGTGATGCCCGCCCTGCGCGACGACCTCGGGCTCGGGCGCACGCCGTTCTTCGCCGGGCCGCTGTACGGGCCGAGCATCCTCGCCGCGGCGCTCGTGCTCGCGGTGATGATCGTCCCGTTCATCGCCGCGGTCGCGCGCGAGGTGCTGCGCGCGGTGCCGGCGGCGCAGCGCGAGGCCGCCTTCGCGCTGGGCGCGACGCGGTGGGAGGCGGCGGTGCAGGTGGTCGTGCCCTACGCGGCCAGCGGGATCTTCGGCGGGGTGATGCTCGGGCTCGGGCGCGCCCTCGGCGAGACGATCGCCGTCGCCCTCGTCGTCGGCGGGGCGCACGGCTTCTCCGCCTCGCTCCTCGCCCCCGGCTACACGCTCGCCGCCCTGGTGGCCAACGAGTTCGGCGAGGCGAGCGACGACCTGCACCTCTCGGCGCTGATGGCGGCGGCGGCGGCGCTGTTCGCCGTGACGCTCGTCGTGAACGCCGTGGCTCGATGGCTGGTCGGGCGCGTCGGCCGCGAGGCGGACGCGTGAGCGATCCCGGCGACGAGGTCGACGAGCTTCCGGCCGGGGGATCGTCCACCCGACCGGCGGCGGACCCGCGACCCGGCGTGCCCGGCGTGCCCGGCGCGTCCGGCGGCGACGCGGAGGGGGTGCGCTCGGCGGCCGGTCGGCCGGGCGGCGCGGGCGGGAGCGTGGTCGCCACCGAGGTGGCGGCCTCGGCGAGCCGGCTGCAGCGCCTCGCGGCCGACCGGGCGG
>ERZ1066118.1851-NODE-1851-length-11668-cov-6.294670_pt1 | contig 11668 bp, 9 predicted proteins | sample MGYA00382765_ERZ1066118 | MGnify/ENA primary metagenome ERZ1066118 (study PRJEB33369, sample SAMEA5778348) | biofilm metagenome | biome: Industrial cooling water; feature: Water cooling tower basin; material: Biofilm | place: United Arab Emirates | collected...
GGATAATACTGCGCGAAACCGGCGCGGCCAATATCGGGAACGTTGGGCGACCACACGAACGCCACGTTATCGGCGCCGTTTTGCCGGAAAACCTGCACGATGCGCCGCCACGCCGCGACGAAATCTTCGGTCGACACGTCCGAACCCGGATATTCCTGCGAATACGGATACCAGTTGCCGTTCATTTCGTGGTTGATCGAAAGGAAAATCGGCGCCTTGAAATCGCGCATCACGATCGCCATTTCCTTGAAATAGCCGTCCCACGTGCCCAGCGCGATATGCTTGAGCTGCGCCTGTTTTTTGGTTTGGTTCCACGCGTAATCCTGCGTCGAAAACTTCACCAGCGAAGCCGCGCCCATGCGCCGCACGCGCGTGAGATTGTGCGCATAATTCTGGCGCCAGTTAGTCAGCACGCCGCGTTCATACGTCGAGGCGAACCACGTGATTACCGAGGTGCGTTTGCCCGCCGCGCGCGAGTATTCGTTGAGCTGATCGCGCAAACCGCCTTCGCTCCAGAAATCGGGCAAACCCGCGCCGTGATAAACGCGGTTGCCCTGCGGCTCGAACTTCGCGGGCGGCGGCGGAGCGACGGGGCGCGACGACGGCTGACCCAAAATTTGAACCTGTGCGGCAACGGGGGACGGGAGGAAAAGAGCACCGCAAATCAGCGCGGCGGCGGCGCAAAGAGTGTTTCGTGACATAAAAAATCGCAAGACCTCGAACGGCGTTGGCTCGAACGACTTGTGAATGATGCCACAATTTGGCCCTGCGTTCAACGCGATTTGCAAAGCTCTCTCAAATCGCTTCGTGCCGCGCCGCGATGCGCTCGAAATGCAGCCAATCGCAGCCCGTGTGCGCGTCGTGGCGCTGCGAGTGCAGCACAAAGCCGCATTTTTCCAAAACGCGGCGCGACGCCAGATTTTCGGGCGCGACATCGGCCCCGATGCACAACGCGCCCTGACGAAACGCCCAGCCGCAGAGCGCGCCGACCGCTTCGGTGGCCAGCCCCTGCCCGCGAAATTCGCGCGCCACGCTGTAACCGATTTGCACTTTGCCTTCGTGCGGCCAGCCCTTGAAGCCGACCGAAACCGCCAGCGTGCGCGGCGCTTCGAGCGTCACGCCATACCAATTCCACCAACCCGCGTCTTCGGGATGCTGATGCAGCTTGGCGGCAAATTCGCGCGCCAATTCGTGCGGCATAATATCGCGCCAACTCGCGGGCACCTCGCATTCGAGACGATGCCCAAGCCGCGCCAGCGACTCGGTTTCGAGGCGCGCGAGACATTTGGATGCCGCCAAAACTTCCAGACGGGGCGTTAAAAACCAAAGAGCAAACATAAATTCAGTCGCAGCGACTCTGTTGGAGCAATTCAAGGCCCATTCTTTGGGATGGAAAAAAGAGTTTGCGAGTAGGATTCCGAAAACCGTTAGAGGTCAAATCCCTGATTTTTCCCCGAAAAGTTGCGCGCAACCTCGGTTTCGTTTATTCTTCTACGCAATGTCTACCCCAGAGGTAGTTTTTGGCGAATGTCTCTTCAGAAATTGATTTTGTTGGCGATTGTCGGCTTTTTCGCGCAGCTCGTGGATGGTGCGCTCGGCATGGCTTATGGCGTGACTTCGACGACGATGCTGCTGGTGATTGGCATCACTCCGGCGATGGCTTCGGCCAGCGTGCATCTCGCGGAAATCGGCACAACGCTCGCTTCGGGCGCGGCGCACTGGAAGCTCGGCAACGTCAACTGGCGCGTGGTTGGCATTCTGGCGGTTCCGGGCGGCGTGGGCGCGTTTGCGGGCGCGACGGCGCTTTCCAACATTTCCGGCGATCTCGCCAAGCCCTGGACGGCGGGCATTCTCTTTTTTCTGGGTCTTTACGTTTTGGGCCGTTTTCTTTTCTGGAAAGAGCGCAAAATCGCCGCTGACGCCAAGCCGCTGCCCAAACGTTTTCTGATGCCGCTCGGACTTTTTGGCGGCGCTTTGGACGCGATGGGCGGCGGCGGTTGGGGGCCGGTCGCCACGCCGTCGCTGCTCGCGTCGGGCCGGATGCAGCCGCGCCAGGTGATTGGCACCGTCGACACAACCGAATTCGTCATCGCGGTGTGCGCGTCCGTCGGTTTTCTGTTGAGCCTGGGCAAAGAAGTCATTTTGTGGCCCATCGTCGCGGCGATTTTGGTCGGCGGCGTGTTCGCGGCGCCTTTGGCCGCGTGGCTCGTGCGTTTTTTGCACCCGCGCGTTCTGGGAACAGCGGTCGGCGGCCTGATTTTAGTCACCAACGCGCGCACCTTAACGACAGCCCTCGAATTTTCCGCCGCACAAACAACGGCCACCTACATCGTTCTGACGGCAATTTGGGCGGTTGCACTCGGCTACACGGCGTGGCACCTGCGTAAAAACGGCGATTCGATTTTGGCGCTCAACAAAGAAGAGCCACGCGCGCAGTCGCCCCATCACGCGCCTGAAGCCAAACCCGAAAAAACCAAACGCGCCACCGAACTCGCGGGCGAAGGCGCGTGAATTTCACCGAAAAACAGCAAAAAAGCACAGACCAAATTTGGTCTGTGCTTTTTTGCTGTTTTGTAGCGCCAAGGCTTGCCTTGGCGATTCGTCGAACTGTGAGTTCCCACAACGCCAAGGCAAGCCTTGGCGCTACAAACGGCGTTTTGAATTGTCTTTCGCGTCTTGTTCGAGTTGGTCTTTCCAGAATCCGTAACTATTGACGAACCAATCTTCAAAACGCTCAAAGCGCTCGACGCCACCCCAACTGCTGATTTTCCAACATTCCCAATCGCCGCTTGCGTTCACGACATCGGGACAAAGCACGAGGTCGCAGGCATCGCCATGATCGCTAATCGAAAGCAAATTTCGCATGAAATTCGCGCCGTATTCGCCAAAATCTTTACCACGCGCGGCGAGATGTGCTTCGAGCGTCATTTCTTCGCCATATTGGTCGCCAAAAATTTCGATAATTTCGGGGTCTTGATCGCGCGTCCACGCGATTTTCTCCGTCGGCCACAGTTCGCCCGGCTCGACCGCATTCCACACATCGGGCCACCCATTGCTCACACTCAAAAACGTGCGATACGATGGCGGAAATTTCACGCCCAAACGCTTTTCGGCTTCGCAAATTTGGGTTTCGCTGGCACCGTCGAAACCAACGTAACGACGCGAACGCATCTCTTCGGAAAGATGAGAAACGATGACACTACTTTCTCTTTGAGAGGCATGCTCGAAAATCAGTTCGCTTAGCTCTTCCAAAAATTCGCGCCACTCTTGAGGATTTTTATTTGGCATTTGGTGCACCAAAATAACAAAAAGCGCCCCGACGAAAAATCGGGGCGCTTTTCATTTTATTCGATTATCTCGGCGTTTTCACTTCGAGAATTTCTCTCGATCCCACTGGCGCACGTCCACGATTTTTCCTTCGACGGCGGCGGCGACGGCCATTGGCACGCTCACCAAATGGGTGCGACCGCCTTTGCCCTGGCGTCCCTCGAAGTTGCGGTTGCTCGTGCTGGCGCAGCGTTGGCCGGGCGTGAGAATGTCGGGGTTCATGCCCAAACACATCGAGCAGCCCGCTTCGCGCCAATCGAATCCGGCTTCTTTGAAAATTTTGTCGAGGCCTTCGGCTTCGGCTTGCTGTTTGACCAAGCCGCTGCCTGGAACGATCATCGCGTGGACTTTCGGGCTGACTTTGTGGCCCTGCGCCAAATGCGCTGCCAAACGCAGGTCTTCGATGCGGCCGTTGGTGCAGCTTCCGATGAAAACGCGCTCCAATTCCAGGCCTTCAAGCGGCGTTCCGGCTTCGAGGCCCATGTATTTGATGGCGCTGGCGCAGGCTTTGGCGTCGGTTTCGTCGGCGAAATCTTCGGGCGAAGGCACTTTGGCGCTTACCGGCAGCGTTTGGCCGGGGTTGGTGCCCCACGAAACCATCGGCGCGATTTCGTCTTCGGAAATCACCACGCGCGTGTCGTATTGCGCGCCTTCGTCGGTTTTGAGCGTTTTCCACCACGCGAGCGCGGCGTCCCAATCGTCGCCTTTGGGCGCGTATTTGCGGTCTTTGAGATAGGCGAAAGTCGTTTCGTCGGGCGCGATCATTCCGGCGCGCGCACCAGCTTCGATGCTCATGTTGCAAATCGTCATGCGCGCTTCCATGCTGAGCGCACGAATCGGCGCGCCGGTGTATTCCACGACGTAGCCCGTCGCGCCCGCCGTGCCGATTTTGCCGATAATCGCCAGAATGATGTCCTTGGCCGTCACGCCAACCGGCAACGCGCCGTCGCCTTCGACGTGAATTTCCATCGTTTTCGGGCGCGACTGCGGCAGGGTTTGCGTGGCCAAAACGTGCTCGACTTCCGAAGTGCCGATGCCAAAAGCCAGCGCGCCAAACGCGCCGTGCGTGGCGGTGTGCGAATCGCCGCAAACGATCGTCATGCCCGGCTGCGTGATGCCCTGCTCTGGCCCAATCACGTGAACGATGCCCTGACGAATATCGCCCAAACCGTAAAGTTCGACGCCAAATTCGCGGCAATTATCGGTGAGCGTTTGGATTTGCTTGGCCGAAATTTGGTCAACGATGGGCAAGGAGCGGTCGGTGGTCGGCACGTTGTGATCCATCGTGGCCAGCGTGAGGTCAGGGCGACGGACTTTGCGCCCGCTGAGGCGCAGACCTTCAAAGGCCTGGGGCGAAGTCACTTCGTGGACGAGGTGCAAATCAATGTAAAGCAGCGCGCGGTTTTCATCTTCGTGAACGACGTGCGCGTCCCACAATTTTTGGAACAGAGTAGTCGGTTGACTGGACATTTTCGGTGAAGGTTTTGGACGTTCAAAAGGCGCGCAGGATGCCCGCGCGCCCCCAAAAAACGATCCAAAACGGTTTTGAGATGGCCTCAAGTTTAAAACGGCGGCCCAAAAGCGCGCTTTACTCGGCGGCGCCTTTGGCCTTGAGCAGGTCGAGGACGCCCTGCGAAGCGCCGCGCGATTTGGCGATTTGCAAAGTCGAGCGGCCCTGCGCGTCTTTTTCGGTCGCGTCGGCTCCGGCGCCCAGCAGCGTTTCGATGATGCCCGCCGAAACGTTGTGACGATTCACGGCTTGCATCAACAGCGATTGGCGCGCGCCGTCGGTGTTCGTATCCACGAGCGCCACTTTTTTGGTGTCGAGCAGAATTTTGAGCAGTTCTTTGGCGTTGTCGCTGCTGCTCGCAATGAGGCGCGCCGCGAGCGACGAGTTGTTGTAATGGCGCTCGTTGGGGTCGGCGCCTTTTTCGACCAGAAGCGCGAAAATTTCGCGCGCGCTATCGCCGTCGCGCTCGTAATTGTTTTCGATGAGCTGGCCCAAAAGTCCGCGTCCCTCTGAATTTTTGAACGACGGGTCGGCGCCTTTGGCCAGAAATGCGCGCACCAAATCGAGGCGACGCGCCGTCACCGCGAGCGAAAGTGGCGTCGCCGCCGCGCGCGACCGCACTTCGACGCGCGCGCCACTCGTCAAAAGCGCGGTTGCGATGGTTGACGGCGCGTTGCGGTTGCTGGCGGCGAGCATCAGCGGCGTTTGGCCGCTTTCATCGGCGATATTGGGATCGGCTTTGGCGCCCAAAAGCGTTTGCACGAGATCAAGTTCGCCCGACGCGACGGCACGATGCAGCGGCGTCTGGCCGCTCAAATCCTGCGCGTTGACGTCGGATTTTTTGGAAACGAGCAGCTCGGCCATGTTTTTCGAGCGGCGCAAAAACAGTCCGGTCGGGCGCGTGATGGCGAGGTGCAACGGGCTTTGCGCGGCGCTGTTGCGCGCGTTGGGGTCGGCGCCTTTGGCCAAAAGCGCGGTCGCGGCGCCGCTCGTGCCCCAAAGCGCGCTCATGTGCAACGGCGTGGTGCCGTCGGGCAAGCGGAAATACACCAAAAACGGTTTTTGCGCCAGAATCGGCGTGATGGCGGCGACGTTTCCGCCCGCGACGGCATCGAAAAGCTGCGTCGTCGAATCCATTTTCGGCGCTTTTTCCAGAATCAAATCGCGCATTTCGGTGTCGCGCGCCGAAAGCGCGAGCAGCAGCGGCGCCACACCGAACTGGTCGCGCGTGTTGACGTCGGTTTTCTCGATGAGCGGCGCTAAAGTCGTGGCGCGCGACGCGGCATTTTCGGGCGTGTTGACCGCGAAATATCCGCTCGGCGAAGCGATGAAACCGCCCTCCGAACTCCCGTAGCCGTAATATCCGCCGACGCGTTGCGCGTCGCGGCGGCGCAGTGCGATGTGTAGCGGCAAATCGCCGCGCGCGTTTTTGATGTTGGCGTTCGCGCCGCCATCGAGCAGAGTTTTCAGCAGCGCGTTCGGATTTTGCGCGGCCAAATGCAGCGCGGTATCGCCGTTTTGGTTGCGCGCGTCAATTTCGGCGCCGCGTTCGAGCAGCAGTTTCACGGCCTCGCCGTTGCTGCGCGCCACCGCGCTGTGCAGCAGCGAATTTCCCCAGGTGTCACGCTTTTTGATGTCCACTTTGGCCAGAAAAACGCGCAAAATTTCGGCATTTCCCGAACTGTTGCCCATCACCGCATCGAGCGGACTTTGGCCATTGCGCGACGCCAGATTGATATCCGCGCCTTTGCCGAGCAGCCACTCGACGCGCGAACGGCGCCCTTCCGAGCTGCCATTGTTCAGCGCGCGCAAAAGCGGAGTGCTGCCCTGCGAATCGAGCGCATTCACACTGGCGCCTTTGGCGACGAGTGCTTCGGCGATTTCCTGCCACGAATCGCGCAGATTGTAACTGGTCAGCGCCAAGCTCAAAACCGAGCCTTCGTAAGATTCCTCGGTGGGGCTGGAGCCTTTTTCGAGCAGAAATTTCACGATGTCGGTTTTGCCACCGCTCACGGCGCGCGTCAGAGCGCCGCGATTTCCGTAGCGCGAAGTGGGCGACTCGATGAGTTTGGGGTTGGCCTCGACAAGCGTTTTCACCGTCGCCAGTTCGCCTTTATCAATGGCGCTTTCGAGTTGCTGCGCGGGCGTGGGCGTGCGCTGTGGAGCTGGGGCGTTTTCGGGGTTCTGCGCCCACGCGGGCACAATCCACAACAAAGAGGCGCCACAAAGAAAAATAGGGAGAATTTTCATGAATTGATTTGCAGTTTTCTCAGTTTTTGGCCGAGACAAACAAAAAGCGCCGGACGAAATTTCGTCCGGCGCTCTTGGGCTGGCAACGCGGAGCGAGCCACCAGCCGGTTCATTGAATCGGAGCTTTTGGCTCGCGGTTTTTAGTAACGGCGATCGCGTCCGCCGCCGCCGCGTCCACCGCGATCATAACCGCCGCCGCCGCGCCCACCGCGATCGTAACCGCCGCCGCCGCGTCCGCCGCGATCGTAACCGCCGCCGCCGCCGTAGGAATCGCCTTCGTCGCCGCCTTCGTAACGGGGCGGACGTCCGCCGCCGCCGAAGCCGCCGCGATTTCCGCCGCCGCCGCCGAAGCCGCCGCCACGATTTCCGCCGCCGCCACCAAAGCCGCCGCGTCCGCCGCCGCCTTCTTTGGGCGCCGCTTCGTTCACCGCGAGGTTGAGTCCGTTGATGGCGTGGCCGTCGAACATTTTGATGGCCGCCGCCGCCTCGTCATCGGTTGACATTTCCACAAAGCCAAACCCGCGCGAACGTCCGGTTTCGCGCTCCATGATCACCTGAGCGAAGGAGACGGTGCCGGCCTGTTGAAACAGTTCGGTCAATTCGCCATCGCGGAAGCTGTAGGGCAACTTGCCCACAAACAATCTTTTTCCCATTCTATTTTTGGAACTCACTAAAATCTCACTCGGACTCGATCACCAGACTGCGGGGGCCTTTTCTTTCTAAAAAGTCTCTCCCTCGAAGGCGCGGGCGCCAATTCACAAGCGGGGTTCGCGTCGCAACATTTTCACGACGGGTAAAACCGCGCCAAGTGTATCAGACACTCCAAACGCGCAACTTAAAATAATGACGCAAGCACACACGTGGCTATTTTTCAAGAGTTTGGGGCACGCCGCCGCAAGTTACAGCGCGCCGCAAAACGAACTTCCTTCCCATGTGGAAAACCGCGCAGCTCTTCCAAATCGCGCAGAATTTCGTCGGGCGTTTCATCGCTGCGAGCAATTTCGAGCAGTTCCGCCGATTCAAATCCGCCGTAAAGTATCTCGTCGCGCCTGACCAAAAAATCGCCGTCGTTGAAAACAATCTCGTATTTTCTCTGCGCGTCAATTTCGGTATTAATAAGCAGCCAATTTTCACAGTCGGGAAATTTTTCGATGGCCCGCTCGAACGCACGGCGTTTTTCCACCGAAGACGCCGCACAGTGCGCGAGCGAGTGAAGCATCCACCGATGGTCGGGAAAACGCCGCAAAACGCCTTTAAATTCGTCAAGCGAACGGCGATTGTCAACATAAAACCACTTGGCGAGCGTTAAAATCGCTTCGTCCGCCAAAGGCGTCAGGCGCCACAAAACGGCCTCACTTTGCGGCGAATGCGCCAAAAAATCAATAGAAATGTTGCGTTCGATCAAATCGAAGGCGATGGCGTCGGGCAAAGGATGCCCCAATTGCGACAAAAAAATCGCGTCCCAGATTTTCGCCTCGAAATTTTGCTCGCGCAATTTGCGGTGCAAAGCGTTCAAAGTCGCGTCGGAAACCGTGCGAAAAACCGCGCGATGCCGATTGTAAAACGGCATCGCGCGAATTTCCTCCGCGACTTCAAACCAATCTCCGTCACTAAACCGCCGCTGCAAATCCGCGTTTGGAGTATCCAAAATCCCAAACGCAAAATCTTCCAAACCTCTCAGGGCGATCATTGAAATCTCACCGTGACCGATTCACCGCGCACAAAACAGCTTTAATCGAAGCGCGCTCGATAGAAGAATCCACGCCCGCGCCCCAGAAACTCTGGCCGTTTTTCTCGATTTCGACGTAAGCCGCCGCCTGTGCGCCTTCGCCGCTTTGCAGCGAGTGTTCGGAGTATTCTTTGAACGAAAATCCGTTTACGTTCGCTTCGCGCAGCGCGTGAACAAAAGCATCAATCGGGCCGTTGCCGACGCCGACAAGCTCCAGATTTTCGCCGCCCTCGACTTTGATGCGCGCCGCGATTTTCACGCCGCTTTCGCGCTCGCCCGAACGGAAACTTTCGAGCGAAAACGGCGATTTGTTTTCCAGATATTCATCGCGGAACATCTCGAAAATCTCCGAAAACGCGATTTCCCTTTCCTGCTCATCAGCAAAACGGCCCAAAATTTTTCCAAATTCTACACGCATCCCCTTGGGCAGGTTGAAGCCGTATTTTTGCTCCAAAATAAAAGCTGCTCCGCCTTTCCCGCTCAAAATGTTGAAGCGCACGATTTTTTCGTAATCGCGGCCCAAATCTTTCGGGTCAATCGGCAAATACGGCACTTCCCAAACGCCGTTCGGGTCTTGCGCGGCGAATCCTTTATTGATGGCGTCCTGGTGCGAGCCGGAAAACGCCGTGAAAACCAAATCGCCCGCGTAAGGATGGCGGTCGTGAACGTCCATGCGCGTGCAGCGCTCGTAAACCTCGCGCACGCGCGGCAAATTCGAGAAATCGAGGCCCGATTCGAGGCCCTGCGAAGTCATGTTCAGTGCGACCGTCACGACATCCAGATTTCCGGTGCGCTCGCCGTTGCCAAATAAGGTGCCTTCCACGCGGTCGGCTCCGGCCAACAGCGCCAGCTCGGTCGCCGCGACGCCAGTTCCCCGGTCGTTGTGCGTGTGCAGCGAAATGATGCTCGCGTCGCGGTTTTTGAGATGGCGGCAAAACCACTCGATCTGGTCGGCGTGAACGTTGGGCGTTGAGGATTCCACCGTCGTCGGCAAATTCAGGATGATTTTGTTTTCGGGCGTCGGCTCCCAAACGGCGCTGACGGCCTCGCAAATTTCGAGCGAAAATTCCAGCTCGGTCAGCACGAAACTTTCGGGCGAATACTCCAAAATCCAGCGCGTTTGCGGGTTTTCGCTCGCCAACTGTTTCACCAGTTTCGTGGCACCAACGGCGATATTTTTAATCTCGTCTTTCGACATTCCGAACACGATTTTGCGCTGCGCCGGATTGGTCGAATTGTAAATATGAATTACCGCCGATTTCGCGCCGTGCAGCGCCTCGAACGAGCGGCGAATGAGTTCTTCGCGGCACTGCACCAAAATTTGCAGCGTGACATCGTCGGGAACGCGATTTTCCTCGATCAAGCGCCGACAAAAATCGAACTCGATTTGCGAAGCGCTCGGAAACCCGATTTCGATTTGTTTAAAGCCCACCGAAACCAACAAATCGAACATTTCCAGCTTTTCGGAAACGCTCATCGGAATGGCGAGAGCCTGATTGCCATCGCGCAAATCCACGCTCGCCCAAATCGGGGCTTTGGTGATTTGTTTGTCGGGCCAGGTGCGGTCGCGCAACGGCACGGGCGGGAAAGCGCGGTATTTTTGGCTGGGCGGAAGTTGCGCGCCCACCTTTTTTTCTTCAGTTGTGTTCATTTCAGTTGACATTCGCAAACCTCCTTTTCGGGTTTGTTGGAGAAAATGCTCCAAGTCGTCGCGGGCAAATCGAAGTTGCGCGCCCTCATAAAAATGGGCAATTTTTTGGTTACGAGCGAAAAAGTAAAGCTCGGTTAAAGAGAATCCGGAAAAAGCCGAGGCCTCTTTCACGCAGAAAATCGTTTTATTTGTTGCGTTACGCATTTGCAACTTGTCGCTCTCACTTTTTCAAATAATCGCGCAAAGCGCAAAGTCACCTCAAGGATTTTTCAAATCGAGAAGCGCGACCTCTTCTGGTGTTGCAGGACGAAAACTGCCCCAATTCACAACTTCGCCTTTTCCACCGTGTTTGGAAAAAGCTTTGGTCATCTCTTGGGGTTTCAACAAGCGTTTGTAGCTCCACGAATATCCCCAATTCCAAGGGGAACTCTCGTTGTAACGCAATGCTGATTCATCGTAAACCGCGACCATCATTTTGTCTCTCGACCAAACGAGTCTTTCGCTGCCCTGAGTCGATGAGTAACGCAGAGGTATGGAACGCTTCAGCTTTTGATTTCGACCTTTGGCTGTTGAATTCCAAATAAAAACGTCTGGCTGGTCTGTTTCGGAGCCTCGTAGAATCAAAACGACTTCGCCTGAATTTTGAGCGTTAGGTATGCGGCTCAGGGAAATTTTGTGGCTTTGCTCAGGGGATTTATCACACCCCACAACGAACAAAGCAGTCGCGCCCATTAAAAACGGGAAGAGCTTAAAGGTGCGCATGACGTGATTTGAAGAGTCGCTCGACTCTGGCCGAGCGACTCTTCAAACGAAGAAATTTATTTCTTCATCCAGCTCATGTTGTTGCGAAGTTCTTCGCCGACTTTCTCGATTTGATGCTCTTTTTCGGCGTCCAATTTCGAGATGAAATTGGGGCGGCCATTGGCGTTTTCGGCCATCCATTCGCGTGCGAATTGGCCGGTTTGCACTTCTTCGAGCACTTTTTTCATTTCGGCTTTGGTGTCCGCCGTGATGATGCGTTTGCCGATGTTGATGTCGCCCCATTTCGCGGTGTCGGAAATCGCGGCGCGCATTCCGGTGATGCCTTTTTCATACATCAAATCCACGATGAGTTTCATCTCGTGAAGGCACTCGAAATACGCCATTTCGGGCGCGTAACCGGCCTCGACGAGCGTCTCGAAACCGGCGCGAATCAGTTCGG
>ERZ1066118.1853-NODE-1853-length-11656-cov-12.183174_pt1 | contig 11656 bp, 10 predicted proteins | sample MGYA00382765_ERZ1066118 | MGnify/ENA primary metagenome ERZ1066118 (study PRJEB33369, sample SAMEA5778348) | biofilm metagenome | biome: Industrial cooling water; feature: Water cooling tower basin; material: Biofilm | place: United Arab Emirates | collected...
ACGTTGGCAAGTCCGGCACCCGCAAGGAGGAGCTGCTCGTCCCGCAGAATATCCTCACCAAAATGTGGGTGCTCCGCCGCATCCTGATGCAGATGGGAACGGTCGACGCCATGCAGTTCCTGCTCGACAAGATGCGCGATGCGAAGTCGAACGAGGACTTCTTCGCGAGCATGAATCAGTAGGTCGACCGGCAGAGGGAACCCGATGGGGTCGCCCTGCTTTCCACCTTCCGTCATCCCGGGGCTGACCCGGGATCCCGCTTTCTTCCTGCCCGCCGTTCAGCAGCGGGACTCTGGACCCAAGTCCGGAGCGACAGCACGATTGGACATGAATTGCTCGACTTCCTCCTTGCCGCCGCCGCTCACGCCGCGCCTGACCTTGGAGGCCCCGCCGAGATGTGGGCCGCGATCGTCAAGGACTTCAGCAACCTCCATCAGCCGGGTGCCTTCGCCGCCTTTCTGCAGGTGCTGATGATCGATCTCGTGCTGGCGGGCGACAATGCCATCGTCGTCGGCGCGCTCGCCGCGGGTCTCCCGCCCGAGCAGCGCAAGAAGGTCATCCTGATCGGTGTCGCCGCCGCGCTGGTGCTGCGCATTTTCTTCGCGCTGATCGTCACGCAGCTGCTGCAGATCGTCGGCCTTATCCTTGTCGGCGGCCTGCTTCTCCTGTGGGTTGCCTGGAAGATGTGGCGCGAGCTTCACCATGCGGGTGAGAGCGGCGGTTCTCCCGAGATCGCCGGGGATGAGCATAGCGGCATTCGCCCGGCCAAGAGCTTCGCCGGCGCTGCCTGGGCCGTGGCCATCGCCGACGTCAGCATGAGCCTCGACAATGTGCTGGCGGTGGCCGGCGCGGCACGCGAACATCCCGGCATCCTGATCGTCGGCTTGGTCTTCGCCATTGCGTTGATGGGCCTCGCCGCCAACATCATCGCCCGCTACATCGAGCGTTACCGGTGGATCGCTTATGTCGGTCTCGCCGTCATCCTGTGGGTCGCGGTGAAGATGATCTACGACGGCTGGATCGATCCGCAGGTCGGTCTCGGGCGGCTGTTCGCCTGAGCTTGCGCCGTGCCGACGAGCGCGGCAACGACCCGCGGGTGAGCGACACCATCTTCGCGCTTTCGAGCGGGACCCTCCCTGCCGCCATTGCCGTGGTGCGGATCAGCGGTCCGGAGGCGTTCGCCGCGGCCGAGCGGCTCGCGGGCGACCTTCCGCCGCCGCGTACCCTGTCCCTGCGCTCCCTCCGTGATGAGGGCGGCGAGCTGGTCGACAAGGCCCTGGTCGCCATCTTTCCTGCTCCTGCGACCGCGACGGGCGAGCCGCTGGTGGAATTGCATTGCCACGGCAGCCGGGCCGTCGTCGCCCGGGTGCTCGAGGTCCTCGCCGCCGTTCCGGGCCTGCGGCACGCCGAGCCCGGAGAGTTCACCCGCCGGGCGCTCCAGAATGGCCGGCTGGACCTGACGGAAGCGGAAGGGCTCGGTGATCTCCTCGCCGCCGAGACCGAGTGGCAGCGCCGGGCGGCGCTCCGTGCGGCCGACGGTGGACTGCGCCGGCAGGTCGAGCAGTGGCGGGAGGAGCTCGTCATGCTGGCAGCGCGGGCCGAAGCGGCAATCGACTATGTCGACGAGGAAGAAACCGAGCTGGACCTCAGCGAATTGCACGAGGCGGCGGAGCGCCTTCGTTCCGAGTGGATTGCAGCATTGGAAGCGCCGCGTGCCGAGCCGCTCCAGCAGGGGCTGCGGATCGTTCTCGGGGGTCCGACCAACGCCGGAAAGTCCAGCCTGCTCAATGCGTTGGTTGGTTGCAATCGGGCCATCGTGACCGATATCCCGGGCACCACCAGGGATCTGATCGAAGTCGCTCTCGATCTCCGCGGCATCAAGGTGATCCTGGTTGACACCGCAGGGCTGCGGGAGAGCGAGGACCGAGTGGAGCAGATCGGCGTGTCACGAAGCATGGATGCGCTGCGTGACGCCGACCTCATCCTCTGGCTTGGCGCTCCGGAGGATGCGCCAGCGCACCCCGAGATCATTCTCGTTCACGCGCGAGCAGACGAGCGCGCCGGAGAGGTCGTGCCGAGGGAAGCGATCGCGACCTCCGGGCGAACCGGTGTCGGCTTGGACGACCTCACGGATGCATTGCGGAGGCGCTGTGAGGCCCTTCTTCCAGCCCCCGAGCAGACGTCATTGAACCGACGCCAGGCCGAAGCTCTCCGGGAAGCGAGCGATGCTTTGAATTCGCTGAAAGCAGGCGATCCCCTGTTGACGGCCGAAGCCCTTCGACAAGCAATGTATGCGTTGGATCGGCTCTCTGGAAGACAGAGTACGGAGGATCTGCTCGACGCCTTGTTCGGCCGCTTTTGCTTAGGCAAATAATGTTCCACGTGGAACATCTCGCCTGACTGCAGCGCGGCCGCTATGAACGGCCGCATGTTCGACGTTCTCGTCATTGGTTCAGGTCACGCCGGCTGCGAGGCGGCAGCGGCCGCAGCTCGCCGCGGAGCGAAGGTCGGGCTGATCAGCTTCCGCCCGAATGACGCAGGCCAGATGAGCTGCAACCCGTCGATCGGCGGGGTTGGCAAAGGCCATCTCGTCCGCGAGCTCGACGTCTTCGATGGGCTGATGGCGCGCGCAGCGGACCGTGCAGCCATTCACCGCCGCATGCTCAATCGGAGCAAGGGTCCCGCGGTCTGGGGCCCACGCGTGCAGGCGGATCGCCAACTCTTCCGCTCGGCAATCGAGCTTCTGCTTCAGTCCTTACCCATCGAGCGCATCGTTGGGGAGGTCACCAGCCTTCGGCTGAACGGCAATGAAGTCGTGGCTGTGGTGCTTGGCGATGGCACCATAATTAAGGCACGGTCGGTAGTCGTCGCCACAGGAACGTTCCTCGACGCCCGAACCTACCTCGGCCTCGAGTGCCGCTCCGCTGGACGAGCCGGTGAGCGTTCCGCCATTCCGCTCGCGGCGCAGATGCGGGAAGTCGGCTTGGCCGCACGTCGGCTCAAGACCGGCACTCCGCCGCGACTGGACGGACGAACCATCGACTGGGCCCGCCTCGAGGAACAGCCCAGCGATGACGAGGCGTGGCGCTTCTCGGCGCACCCCGAGCATTTACCGTCTGTTCCCCAACTCCGCTGCGCGATCACTCGAACAACGATCGCAACGCACGACCTCATCCGCAAATCAGAGGATCAGTCGCCTCTTTACGCAGGACTGATCGAGGGGCGGGGCCCGCGTTATTGCCCATCGATCGAAGATAAGGTGCGCCGCTTCGGCGACCGCGATGGCCACCAGATCTTTCTCGAGCCCGAGAGTCTTAGCGACCATCTCGTCTACCCGAATGGCGTTTCCACCTCACTCCCGCTTGCCGTCCAGCAAGCCTTCATTCGCACCATCCCCGGTCTCGAGCGGGCGGAGATTGTGCGTCCCGGCTATGCCGTCGAGTATGAGCATGTCGATCCGCGACGCTTGACGCCCGAGCTCGCTGTGCGGGACATGAGGGGCCTGTTCCTTGCCGGGCAGATCAACGGCACCACCGGCTATGAGGAAGCCGCAGCCCAGGGGCTTGTCGCAGGGCTCAACGCTGCTGCCTACGCTCGAACCCTTTCGCCCGTGCTCTTTGACCGGCGCAGCAGCTACATCGGGGTGATGGTCGATGACCTTACCCTGCAGGGCGTGACCGAACCCTATCGCATGATGACGGCCCGGGCGGAGTATCGGCTTGCCCTGCGCGCCGACAATGCCGTCACTCGGCTTGGTCAGGCTGCAATCGAGAGCGGCGCCTTGAGTGCTGAACGTCGTAGCGCGATCGAGAGGCACCTTGCCTCTCGGGGGACGGCAGCCTTTGCGGAAAGCCAGGAAGGGCAGGCAGATGCCCTCTACGCTCCCTACATCGAGCGGCAGCGCCGGGAGTGGGCTGAGGTCGAGCGGAGCCGTCAGGTACGGGTACCGTCATCGCTGAGCTTTGGTGGGATCGCCGGACTTTCGGCAGAGATGGTGGAGCGGCTTACCCTCGCGCGTCCCCATGATCTTGATCAGGCCTCCCGTATCCCGGGCATGACTCCGGCCGGTCTTACCGCTCTACACCTCGCCGTCACTCGCGCAGCTGCATGACTGAGCTGCCGTGGGGCGGTGTTTCACGTGAAACACGCGAGAGATTAGAGCGATTCGGAGCATTGCTGCTCGACGAGAATGAACGTCAGAACCTGATCAGCCGAGGCAGCGCTCAGGATTTGTGGAACCGTCACCTCGCCGATGGAGCCCAGCTCCTCGATCATGCGCCTTCTGATGCCGCCTGGCTCGACATCGGCAGCGGACCTGGTCTTCCCGGGCTTGTGCTGGCCATCATGGGCGTGCGCTCCATTACGCTCGTCGAACCGCGCCGGTTGCGCACCGACTTCTTGGAGCGCTGCGTGGCCGAACTCGACCTCCCGAACGTCATCATCGTGACGGGCAAGGTTCAGGCACTCAGCGGAAGCTTCGATGTGATAACGGCAAGGGCCGTCGCCAGCCTCGACCAGCTCTTCGCCATGGCCCACGGGCTGGTCGCTTCAGAAGGCCGCTGGGTGCTTCCAAAGGGACGAAGCGCGGCAAAGGAACTGGAAGAGGCCCGGCGGACGTGGCAGGGTAGCTTCGCGCTGCTTCCCAGCAGGACCGATCCCGACGCGCGGATCGTCGTCGCCGAGGGAGTGAGACGAAGGACGGGGCGGGGATGATCAAGGTCGCAATAGCCAATCAGAAGGGCGGCGTGGGCAAGACCACCACCGCCATCAACCTCGCAACCGGGCTTGCCGCTATGGGCTGGCGCGTGCTGCTGGTCGACCTCGATCCGCAGGGCAACGCCTCGACCGGCCTTGGAGTCCCGGCGACCGCGCGCGAACGCTCCTCTTACGACGTCCTGATTGGCACTGCCGCCTTGGCAGAGTCTGTGATCTCCACCCGTGTTCCTCGCCTCGACCTACTCCCGGCCACGCAGGATCTTTCCGGGGCTGAGGTGGAGCTGGTCGAGCTGGAAGCGCGCACGCACAGGCTGGCCGACGCGCTTGGTTCGGCTGACGGGCGCTGGGACATCTGCCTGACCGATTGCCCGCCCTCGCTCGGCTTGCTGACCGTCAATGCCCTGGTCGCGGCCCGGCACCTGCTCGTGCCGCTTCAATGCGAATTCTTTGCGTTGGAGGGACTTAGCCAGCTTCTCCAGACCGTCGAGCGGATCAGAACCCGTTTCAATCCCGAACTTTCCATCTTAGGCGTGGCCCTCACCATGTTCGACCGCCGCAATCGCTTGTCCGCCCAGGTGGCCGAGGACGTCCGTGCTTGCCTGGGCCAAGCGGTGTTCGAGACGGTGGTGCCGCGCAACGTCCGCCTTTCGGAAGCACCGAGCCATGGCCTTCCCGCGTTGGTCTATGACCTGCGCTGCTCAGGCTCGGCCGCTTACGTGGGTCTTGCCCGCGAGCTGATGGCGCGCCTTCCCGCGCTCCAGGAGGCGGCATGAACCAGCAGGCTCGAGGATTGGGGCGGGGCCTGTCGGCCCTGCTCGGCGACGCGCCCGCTGCGCCTGCGGGCAAGGCGGAGGGCGTGCGCGAAATCGACGTCGCCGCCATTCGGCCCAATCCGCGCCAGCCGCGCCGGCACTTCGCCGAGGAACCGCTGGCGGAGCTTGCCGAGTCCATCGGGGCCCGCGGTGTCCTCCAGCCGATCCTGGTGCGCCCGGGCGATCAGTCCGGCCAATATGAGATCATCGCGGGCGAACGCCGCTGGCGTGCGGCGCAGCGGGCCCAGCTCCACAAGATCCCGGCGATCGTCCGCGAGTTCGACGAGGCGGGTACGGCCGAAGTCGCGCTGATCGAGAATGTGCAGCGCGCCGACCTTAGCCCGCTCGAAGAAGCCGATGCCTATGCCGCGCTCATCAGCCGCTTCGGCCACGGTCAGGACGCGGTCGGCAAGCTGGTCGGCAAGAGCCGCAGCCATGTCGCCAACCTTCTAAGATTGCGGGATCTTCCCGACAGCGTGCGGGCGCATCTTGAAAGCGGCGCCCTGTCGATGGGCCATGCCCGCGCCATCGCCACCGCGCCGGATGCCGAGGAGCTTGCCGAGGAGATCGTCCGCCGCGGCCTGTCGGTGCGTCAGGCGGAAGCGCTGGCCCGCAAGGTCAAGCCGGGTGCCGGGCGCGACATGGCCCGAGGTGTCGCCCGAGCCGCCGCCGGCACGCGCGATGCGGACCTGCTCGCGCTCGAACGGCAGCTTGGCGACCTCCTCGGCCTCAAGGTGGCGATCAGCCATGCGGGCGGCGCGGGGCAGGTGGCGGTGCACTTCTCGAGCCTCGATCAGCTCGACCTCATCTGCCAGCGGCTGAGCGGCGAACCGATCTAGCGGCGGGCGGCCCGCGCCAGCTGAAGCAGCGTCTCGCCGAGCGCCGCGTCGGCGGGCACGGGGTGCAGCAACAGCTCACGCTCGAGCCGCTGCACCCGCGCGAAAGCCTCGGCGAGCCGGCCTGCGCTCCAGCGTGGCAGAATCTTGCTGACCGCGGCCTTGTCGCGCTTCCAGATGCTCTGCGTCACCGCGTCGAGACGCTGGCCCTGCTCGATCCTGGCGACCAGCGGTGCAAGCATCAGCAGCCGACGCTGCAACGCCCGGACGACCGGGATCGGATCGATCCCGCTGTTGCGCAGCAGGTGGAGCTCGGCTGCAAGCGCGGGGAGATCGCCCGCCAGCGCGAGGTCGCCCGGGCGGCCGAAATCCGCCTCGGCCTGGTCGATCCCGAGCAGGTCCACGCATTCCTCTTCGAGGTCGCGGAGGCGCTCGGGCGCAGCGTCGAGGTAAAGCGCGAACTTCTGCAGCTCGAGCCGGGCAAGGAGGAGGTCGCCATTGGCCTCGCCCGCGATGCGCTCGGCAAGGTCGGGCGCGACCCTGAGGCCTTCGGCGAGGGCAAGCTCCATGACCCTTGCCGCCTGCTCCCGGGGCGTGAGGGGTTCGCTGATGAGGTGGAGGGCCGCCGCCTGCCCTTCGACCAGCTTCTTGAGGTTGCTGTCCTTCTTGAGGCTGGACGCGACAATGGCGAGGGCGGGGGCTTCCACCTGCGGCAGCGCCAGGAAGGCGCTCAATGCGGGAACGATGTCCTCTCCCGCGGGCTCGATCCAGAGCAGGCGGCGACCGCCGAACATGGAGATGGTGGTCGCCTCGCCCGCGAGCCAGCCCGGATCGGCCTTGAGCTGCGCTCCGGGAGCCGCGACCTTTTCCGCAGCGAGCGACTTCAGCAGGCGCTCGGCAAGCAAGCGGCTGCCGCTCTGGTCCGAGCCGGAGAAAAGGTAGAAGCGGATCGCCGGATCGGGCTGGTCGAGGGCGGCGGCGGGATTGGCCGCGCCGCGTCTCACCGCTGCCTGCTCCGGACCGCGTAGAGGCCGAGGCGGGCGACGATCTGGTCGGCGACGATCCCGGCAAGCCGCTCGGCCGCGGTCTGCTCCGCGGCGATGGTGGCGACGTCCGAACTCACCACGTCGATGCCCGCGTCGGACCCCGCGGTGGCATCAAGGAGGACGGTGCCGGTGGCGCTGTCCACCAGCCGGAAGCGTGCCCGGACGGTGCGGCGCTCACGGGTGACGGCCGTGTCGCCGCGGATGCCGAAGCCGGTCAGGTCGTCATCGACCTCGACTTCGAGGCGGAAGCGCTCGTCACCCGCAGGCTCACCAAGCCGGTCGGCGAGCGCGGCTCGGACCAGCCAGCCGGTGCGGCCCGGGATCGGCTGCACCGCCACCGACGAAAGGAAGCTGGCGGTCGCACCGCTCGGGCCGCCGCCATAGAGTGGACGCAGGCCGCATCCCCCGAGCGTCGCGGCGGCAAGCAGGAGGAGCGCGGCCCGCTTCACAGGACGATGTTCACCAGCCGGTCGGGAACGACGATGACCTTGCGCGGCTCGGCTCCGCCAAGCTGGGCAGCGATCTTGTCTGCGGACAGGGCCATGGCCTGCAGGTCTTCGCGGGCGAGGCCGCGTGGGGCGTTCAGGGTGTGGCGGAGCTTGCCATTGACCTGGACGGCGATGGTCACTTCCTCGTCGACCAGCAGGGCGGGATCGTGGGCCGGCCAGGGCTGGTCGATCACCAGACCCTCGCCGCCGCAAGCCGCCCAGGCTTCCTCCGCCAGATGCGGTGCCATCGGCGCGACGAGCACGATCAGAGTGCGGATGGCGGCGGTCCGGCTGGCCGAAGGCGCGGCCTTCTCGATTGCGCTGGTCAGCTCGTATAGGGCCGCCACGGCCTTGTTGAACTGGAGGCCCTCGACCGCGGCGCCAACCGCAGCGATGGTGCGATGGAGCTTGCGGGTAAGCGCTCCATCCTCGCCTGCACCGATAGGAGCGGCCGCGAGCTTCCACACCCGCTGGACGAAGCGTGCCGCCCCCTCGATCCCGCCGATCGACCATTCGAGGTCGCGCTCTGGCGGCGAGTCCGACAGCATGAACCAGCGCACCGCGTCGGCGCCGTAGCGGTCAATGATCGAGTCCGGGTCGACGACATTCTTCTTCGACTTGGACATCTTTTCGACCCGGCCGCCTTCGACCGGCTCGCCGGCGGCACGCGCGGCCGCGGCTTCTTCAGGCGACAGCCAGCGGCCGTCGGCGGCGCGGTAGGTCTCGTGCGTGACCATGCCCTGCGTGAAGAGACCCTGGAACGGCTCCTTCACCGACAGCCGGCCGATCCGCTCCAGCGCGCGAGTCCAGAAGCGCGCGTAGAGGAGGTGAAGGATCGCATGCTCGACCCCGCCGATATACTGCCCAACTGGAAGCCAGGCCTCGGCCTCGGCCTTGTCGAACGGCCTGTCCTCAGGCTGCGAGGCGAAGCGGATGAAATACCAGGAGGAATCGACAAAGGTGTCGAGCGTGTCCGTCTCCCGCCGGGCCGGCTTGCCGCAGCGCGGGCAGTCGACCTTGTTCCAGGTTGGGTGGCGGTCAAGCGGGTTGCCCGGCACGTCGAAGCTGACGTCCTCAGGCAGCACGACAGGGAGCTGGTCCTTCGGCACCGGCACCGCGCCGCAAGCCTCGCAGTGGACGATCGGAATCGGCGTGCCCCAGTAGCGCTGGCGGCTGACGCCCCAGTCGCGCAGGCGATATTGGGTGGTACCCTTGCCCCAGCTATCCGCCTCGGCCCGGCGGATGATCTCGGCCTTGGCTTCCTCCGTGGTGAGCCCGTCGAGAAAGCGGCTATTGACCGCAAAGCCAGGCGCATTCTCGGCCTCGCTCAGCGGCGCCTCGGCCTGGTCACGGGACGCCGCCACCACGCGAGTGATCGGTAGGCCGTACTTGGTCGCGAACTCGAAGTCGCGGGCGTCATGGCCGGGCACGCCGAACAGGGCGCCGGTGCCATAATCCATCAACACGAAGTTCGCGATCCAGACCGGCAGGTGCCAGTCGGAGTCGAGCGGGTGGACGACGGTGAGGCCGGTGTCGAAGCCCAGCTTCTCCGCCGTTTCGATCTCCGCGGCGGTGGTGCCGCCCTGGCGGCAGCGGGCGATGAAGTCGGCCACCTCCGGACGCTCGGCCGCAAGGGCCTCGGCAATCGGGTGGCCGGGCGAGATGGCAAGGAAGCTCGCGCCGAAGATGGTGTCGGGGCGAGTGGTGAAGACGCGGATGTTCTCGACAGGCCCACCCCCAGCCCCTCCCGCAAGCGGGAGGGGAGAAGAAAGGCGGAAACCAAACTCCAGCCCCCGGCTCTTGCCGATCCAATTCTCCTGCATCAGCCGGACCTTGTCGGGCCATTGCTCGAGGCTTCCCAGGCCCTCCAGCAGCTCCTCGGCGAAGTCGGTAATGCGCAGGAACCACTGGTTCAGCTTGCGCCGCTCGACCAACGCGCCCGAGCGCCAGCCGCGACCGTCGATCACCTGCTCGTTGGCGAGCACGGTCATGTCGACCGGGTCCCAGTTCACCTCCGACTCGCGGCGGAACACGAGGCCCGCCTCGAACAGGTCGATGAACAGCGCCTGCTCGTGGCCGTAGTAATCGGGCTCGCAGGTGGCGAGCTCGCGGCTCCAGTCGAGCGCAAAGCCGAGCCGCTTCAGCTGGGCGCGCATCTGGGCGATGTTGGCCCGGGTCCACTCGCCCGGGTGGACCTTCTTCTCCATGGCCGCATTCTCGGCCGGCATGCCGAAGGCGTCCCATCCCATCGGGTGGAGCACTTCGCAGCCCTGCGCCCGGCGGAAGCGGGCAAGGACGTCGCCCATCGTGTAATTGCGGACATGGCCCATGTGGATGCGCCCCGAGGGATAGGGGAACATCTCCAGCACATAGGCCTTGGGCCTGGCGCTTCCGCTGTCGGCGCGGAAGCAGCCGTCCTGCTCCCACCGCTCCTGCCAGCGGGAGTCGCTCGCCGCCGGATCGAAACGGTCGGTGCTCATGCAAACTCCTGAGTGAAAAGGGGCCTCAGCCGCCGATCGCGGTGCGACGGATGTCGCGGGCGCGGGTAAGGATGATGTCCTCGAGCTTCTGGACGGTGGCCGCGGTCACCGGCGCATCGACCCAGGTGCCGTTCTGGTTGACCTGCCGCAAGGCGGCGACACGCAGCGCATCGGCGCGCAGATCCTGGTCGAGGATCGACACCGTCAGCTTGATCCGCTCGCCGGGCGTGTTCGGATTGGCGTACCAGTCGGTCACGATCACGCCGCCATTGCTGTCGGCCGAGACGAGCGGCGCGAAGCTCAGCGTGTCCATCGCTGCGCGCCACAAGAAGGCGTTCACGCCGATGGTGGTGGTCCGCGAGGGCGCAAGCTCCGTTGGAAGGTCGCGGTTGCGGGCGCAGCCGGGCGCCGTCAGCAGCAGCGGCAGGGTAAGGGCGGCGGCAAGCAGTCGGCGCATGATCATGGGTTCCCGAAGCGGCAATGGCGTTGGCGCTGCGTTATAGATGGTGCGCCTCACCCCGCAACCCGTTCCGGAACGCCACCGGCTTGTGGATTCAATGTCACATGACGGGGCATTCGCGGAGCGCTCGTGGAACAATCCAGGGCCCCGTCCTATATCCTTCTGACCAGCAGGAGGTGGGGAGTCGTGAGTCGCATCGGCGGCAGAAAGGGACAATGGGCTGTGGCGCTTGCCGCCGCGAGCCTGATCCTGCCTGCGTCGGTGGTCATCGCGGCACCGCACGGCAAGGCCAAGCGGCCCGCGCCCGTCTCCCTGAGCTTCGATCGCGGCTTCACCCCGGCGCAGGCTGACCCGCGTCTCGCAGCAGCGCTCGCCGGCCGTCCGGCGCTCGCTTCCGATTTCCGCTTCACTCCGGCGGCCAGCAAGCGCCGGTCCTCGCAGATCCGGATCGCGATCCGTGCCCGGGCGACCACGCCGGCGCAGGTTCCGGTCCGGGCGCGCGAAGCCGCGGCGCAGCCGACGCTCGCTTCGTCGCTGACGCCTGCAACCTACAATCTGGGTGCCGCGGTCGGCTGGAAGCGGTTCGCCGTCTCGGCCGATGTTGCCCGCTCGCGCAGCGCGGTGCCGGCGATCAACGATCGTGACGGCGCGGCCGTCGGCGTCAGCTACAGCGTCAAGCGCTTCACCGGACGGGTCGAGGCCAGCGCCGATCGTCCGGCCACGACGCGCCCGAGCGCCATTGCCGACCCGACCAACTATGCCCTTGATGTCGGCGGTGCCTTCAGCATCAGCCGCAACATCGCGGTGACCGGCGGCGT
>ERZ1066118.1855-NODE-1855-length-11647-cov-6.011387_pt1 | contig 11647 bp, 7 predicted proteins | sample MGYA00382765_ERZ1066118 | MGnify/ENA primary metagenome ERZ1066118 (study PRJEB33369, sample SAMEA5778348) | biofilm metagenome | biome: Industrial cooling water; feature: Water cooling tower basin; material: Biofilm | place: United Arab Emirates | collected...
CTGCGGCGATTTCCTTATACTCTTTATTTTCCCAAGCAGCTTCTATCACTATCTTTTCATCCTGGCTCAAGCGTCTGCCTGCCTTGGCAAACACCAGTTCGTCTATTGTTTCAATAGCTTCTTGGCAGTTCATCGCTTAAGTCCTACACTCTTACAATTTCAATCCCGAAAGCGGCGTTTTGAGAAATAAGTATACATTTATAACCCAAAAATTTGCTGAAAAATACCTTTGACTAGAAAATACCTTTGACTAGGCTGCACGACTAGCATTTGTTCCAATGTAAAGGCGCGATCGCAAATAACTTCAGCTAAAATCCACAGTACCCATACATTCTAGTTTCAGGCGCGCCTTCAATAAAAGCGTCTAGTTTTTACTTTACTTAATGATTAAAAGTGAACGATACATCTGTACCCGTGATAAAGTGACAAATTAAGTATATACCTGAGCCACTCGTTGACAGGAAACTACTCTCCCCAGCCCTCTTTTCGCCGCTGCACTTATATGCCAATTGCTCACTTTTCCTTGTGCCGTCGCTGCTTGGGCTGGGGGGGATTTTCTCGATCTCCTACGTACCATTCAATGAATCCCAATATTGCCTCTTTCATATTCGTCCCATCCAGTGTGGTCTCGGCTTTAAACCGCAGCCTGAGCGACTGGGGCATTTCAAACCGATATTCTACTTCTCTTTGTTCGTCTGATTCTGGCACGACTTTTCCGCAAAGCTAACCTCATTATTATCCCCTGATTCAACTTAGCCATTCGATTGAGTTTCATGATATACATGAGGTTATTGAGCCTCATGAACATGAGGTGGTTCCCGTGAATAACTCGATAGGATCGGCTCTGACTGCCCGATTTGATGGATGTTTGTCTTCTAACCAATAACAGCTACTGGAGAGAGTGATTATGGTGGCAGCACTACAGTCAAATGTAAATAGCATTGCAAGCCAATATCTGCCCATAACAAAGATTCGTACTGATGGTGGAACTCAATCACGCGCTCAACTCAATGAAGAGGCGATCGCAGATTATGCTGAAGCCATGAGTGAGGGTGCTTCCTTCCCACCCGTTCTGGTTTTTTATGACGGGCAAGACTACTGGCTCGCTGACGGCTTTCACCGCATCCATGCCGCACATAAAGCAGAACTGACTCAATTAGCAGTAGAGGTGCGCCAAGGTAGTCGGCGAGAAGCCGTGCTGTATTCAGTGGGAGCAAATGCCTATCACGGACTACGACGAACTAACGCTGACAAGCAACGGGCAGCAGAGACATTGCTTCGGGATGAGGAGTGGGGACAGTGGAGCGATAACGCGATCGCTAAGGCTTGCGGTGTAAGCCAGCCATTTGTAGGTAAACTGAGAGCTAAACTTTTTCCCACTTATAACGGTTATAAGTCAGAGCGCAAAAGTTTGGACGGTCGCACCCTCAATACTGCAAATATTGGTAGCAGCACCAATGCAGATCGGCATTCCTCAGTAGAAGTGCCTGCGACCGCATCTCCTGAAACCCTTGGTGATGCGGAGACAGATTTTACTTCTAATAATTCGGACGACCTGCTAGAATCCGACGATCTACCGTCCCAAGCCACCGTAGAAATCTCTCACACTGAAATTCAATCGGACTCGACAGCCGAAACTACGCTACTGCCTCAAGATTTAGTGAAGGAGCCAAAATCTAAAGACAAGCAACTGTTGCCCGATCTACCACCTAACGCAGATATCCCACCAGATGAAGTTTCGCTCACTCCAGCCGCATTAATTAATTCGGCGGCGATCGCTTCTGGGAAACCCGATATAGTCGCAGTTGAAATTTCAATTGGCATGAAAAGTTTGACCCCTAACCAGTTGGCTTGGGCGCTGAATAACGCTGCCAGTTACGGACTGAGTGACGCTCATCTCAAAGCCGTTATCAAAATAGCAAAACAAGCTTTAAACGCTCGCCATCACGCCGAATATTTTCGGCATCAATCCAAGACAGCTTGTTAGTAACTCTGCTCTAAAATTTCTGCTCACAAACTATAGCATTCACTTCACAATTTGCGATCGCTACCCATCAACTAGATTGTTTTACCGCTCGTACTGATATGTTCCTACAATTTAGGAACGCATAAAGATTTTCTATTTTCGCTTCAACTACAAACCCATGAAAAGAAAGAGAGTCGAGATTTAAGCTAACAGCTTTGTCCCGACACCAACAGCTATTTCATAAACTTTTCTCCAACATAGCCCGATCTCTGCTTTTTTGCTAATTTATTCTTCGATAGCTAAGGTTTTAAAGGGCGAGCTTTAGACTTAAATCTCGACTCCAAAGAAGGAGTTGAGTCAATGATAGTAACAAATAGTGACAACTTTGCGCGTGAAGTTTCGCGCCAACGATCGTGCCCGCTGTGCAATGGTGAAGATTGGTGCTACCTGATAAGCGATCGGCAGGGCGAACCAGAAAAAATTATCTGCGGACGCACTCAGCCAAACGATACACCTTCCCAATGGCAACACGTCGGAACTGCTAGAGATGGTCGCTCTATTTTCCTTAACAAAAATGTGAAACAGGCGAAGCAGCGCCGCAACCGAGCTTTACCCGAACTAATTCAACTTACGCCTTCTCCCAGATCGAATATACCTCTTTGGCAGGATGTAACCATACCCCTAGCTCACCTCTCACCAGGGCATACAGTGCGGTTAAAGCCAGGAAATTTTGGTGCTAACCTGCTTTTTGAGGTGAAGAAAATTACTTTGGGCAAGCGTCAAGGAAAAAACTGCCTGCTCGCTCATTTAATACCCAAGGGGAAGATCGGTCCGATTTTAGAAATTGAAGAATCCCAAATTCAGGAGATTGTGACTAGCGATCCTGAAACTGGCGCGAAAGAACAATTTATCGAATATTGCTATTCCGACTCGCTCAAAGTCGTGCGAACTCAGTGGAGCGATCGCCGTTGCGCGTATCCTGGCAAGCAAAATAAAAAGGTGCGCCCTTGGCGTAAGCTGAACGAGCAATGGGTGGAAGGAAAAGGCGGGCAAGAATTCCCCTTGTACCGTTTCAGCGATGCGGCTACAGCGATCCGTCAGGGTGAAGTCTTATTTGCAGTTGGTGGAGAGCAGGCTGTTGAGGTGCTAGCCAGTTTAGGGTTAGCAGCAACTACAAATCAGGGTGGAGAGGATGGCTGCGAGCGAATTCCAGAGGATCTAGCGCCAATATTTCAAGAGATTGCCGTCTCCCAGCAGCAGGACAATGGTGATATCACCAAGAGGGAAAGTTTAGAACAGCCACAGGCTGAAACTAAATTTGAACTCAAACCATTACTAGTAATTTGGGGCGATAATGACGCAAAAGGTGGTGAATTTGCCACAAAAATAGCTAAGGCTTGCGGCAAGCACTCGATCCCTCACGTAATTCTAGAACCACAAACTTTATGGTCTGGAATGCCGAAAAAAGGAGACGTAAAGGATTGGATAGATTGGTGCGAGCAACAGCAAATCTCTACTTCAGAAATGTTGTTGCGGCTGGAGTTGGCGATCGAGCAAGCTATCGACTTGACTGAAATTGACGCACGCCACAGATGGCAACGCTCGAATTGGAATGCTCCGACTTCATGGAGAGGTGAAATCGGCAAGTGGATACAGAAGAAGGATGCTGCCCCAGTTTGGCAACCTTGTTGCAACTTCGATTTTCAAATCGAACGGGAACTACAAGATTCTCATGGCGGCGGATTGGTACTTCAAGTTAAACGCCATTTTGAGGATTCTTGCCAACAGCAGCGGGTAATTCTGAACTCGATGGATTACACGTCTACCGAGAAGTTCGTCAACGCCCTCAAACGAGCTTTAGGGACTGGTATTTGCTGCAACTTAACTTCTTTTGAACTGAATCAGTTGCTCGCCGTGAGACTGCACGAGTATCGTACTTCTCGACGGGGCAGGGTATTGAAACGGATTGAGTGTTACGGGCAGCAGGAAGATGGAACGTGGGTGTTGGGCGATCGCTCCTTTACCAAGAACGGTCAGCCAATCTCTGAGGACGAGAGTGGATGGGTATTCGGTCACGTTTGTGCTGAAGGTGATGAAATTCCCTGTCCCGAATTGGCATCCCCTAACCAATTTGCACTTAACCGTTTGATAGATACGGCGCGTCTGTTTTTTGGTAGCGAGAACATCCACCAAGTTCTACTGACAATCGGCTGGGTAGTTGCTGGCTTGCACTCTCAAGAGATTTTTCAGGACAAGAAGTGGTTTCCATTGTTGAATATGCATGGTGAACCAGGAAGTTGTAAAACTCTAGCTGCTGAAACTGCCCTGTCGTTAGTAGGAACTAATTGGGCAGAAAAAGGCATGGTATCTCGCGCTAGTGTCAGCGCCATCTACGAACACGGCTCTAAAACTGGTTCTTTACCCTTCATCTGGGACGATCCGCCGCGCAATCTAGATACAGAAGAAATTTTCAAGACTTGGGCAAATCGTAAAGCCAGACTTGTGCGTGGCAATCGCCAGGAACCCAAATCGCCACTCGGTTGCGACTCCAACCACGTCATCGGTAGTGACTCTGCTGCTACCTACACTCGAATGGTGCGCCTGCCATTTGAAAGGGCAAAAAGCGGTGATAACTCTGCTTTCACCCAGCTACAAGAAGCACAGAAATACGCTTCTGGTACATTTCCTTTTCTGCTGTCACTGGGCTACCCGAAAGCAGAAATTGCGGCATTGGAGAAGGAACTGCTGCTGCATCTGCCAAAAGCACACGCCCGCATTGCACAAGCACTTTCTGTAGTAATCTGTTACACCCAGAAGCTCATCCAAATCGTGGGAGGCTCTGAGGATATCAAACAGTGGGCGATCGCTCGCCTTTGCCCAGCTGAAGATGATGCAGACAGTGCTGGTGACAGCTTGCGCGATTTCATCTCTAAATTGCAGGCACTAGAAGCGATCGATGAAGTGGGCGATTGGAACAAAAAGATCGTCACTGACAAGAACACCGGAGAGAAATTTGTTGCCATTTATGCCACTAATGCTTGGAAGATGGTGGATCTGCGCTTTAAGCCAGCCACGTACAACGAGAAAAGCTTAAAAGTGCTAATTGAGAAAGCTGGCGGTCGCACGAGTGAAGTAACTTTGAAGTTTGCTGCCGATCAATCGCAGGTCATTGCCTACTACAATGCACTGATTACTCCACGTCTTGATGCAGATGGCAGCCCTATAGAGCCTCAAAAACCCCGCACGGCTAACCGTAAGGCTTGGTTAATTCCATTTCAGTTGTGGTCAGAAGGGAGTATTAATGATGATTATGGCGATGACGATCGCCACGGGGATAATACTTCCAGTACCGAGGATCGATGTGAAAACGAAGCAGCCGCTACTACCGCTACCAATCGCTACCAAGTTCTGGTAGCGGCTGAAAGTCAAGCAGAATCTTGCTTTTGGGATCTTTCTCCTACCGCTACTACCGCTACCAATTATGAAATAGAAAAAGAAATAGAAACAAATACTATTGCAGTCGAAGAGATTGCCAGCAGCCAGAACCCATCCCCCTGTTGTTCGCTTGCACAAGTAGCGGCTTCAATAACAGATGCAGATAGAGATCCAGCCGCTACTACTAACTTGGTAGCGGGGACGACTTACTCTCACATACAACAAGAGGTGCATCAGCAGATCGCGTTCTGCCAAACATGGGTAGAACTGGTGGAATTAATCGGAGAGAATACCCAAACGCTCTTAAAAGCTGGCAAGCAGATGAGCAAACAACAGCGGCAGAGGTTGAGCGTACTACTTGCCGAGCATTTGCGATCGCATCCATCTGACATAAATCGGCTAGCATGGCTGCCAAAGAAATTGATCGAGCAGGCACTAGAAAAACTGACATTTACCATTGAACAGATAAGTAGCGGTAGCATCTACGATGCCAAGTTTGAACAGATCGCAGGATGCAAGTTTGTTTCAGTCGATCATCTGGGAAATCGACAGCGCGAACTTTGGGTTTTCCAAACTCCTGATGGAAAAAATATTCCTGTCTTTAGTACAGATGCGCTCGAGGCGATCGATCTTCTTTAGGATACTTATTGCTCAGTTTCATCGTTAATGCAGCGTAAATTCTGAAAGATTTGTCACTGTTAATTTCACTACAAAGCATTCGTTTAAGCAGCCGAAATACCAAGTCATTAGAAAGAGCAAGGCAAGATAAATTCACAATTTTTAATTAAACTTGCTAATTCATTTAATGAAATATTCTTGGAATAGAGTATTATTAATTTAGTCAAGTTTCAGCTATCTTTTCAGCCACGCATCGAAGCAGTAGCGACTGTAAGTAGAATTAGTTGCCTAGCATTATATCCATTGGAATCGGATAGCTTTTTGCTTTTGTTATCGTACTCTTTGAAGCATTTTGATTTTATAGCAGCTAGGGCATAGTAGCCTCATAGCCTTTTCAATCTAGACGGCACTAATCTCTACCACTGCAATAACCAATCGCAGAATTGAAGTAAAAAACTGCGATCGCGCAGCAAAATATTTACCTTGTTGAATCGACTGGCAATGAAAAATATCCTTATGCAACCTGAAGAAGATCGAGTTGAAGATTTAGTTGCATCAAAATGGTTTTCAACCATACTTTTTGTCACGTTGGCAAGCTTATTCTTTATCGGACATTTGGCACTCGAAATAAATCTTGCAGTCAAGCTTAATGCTTTCAGCCGAGGTACTACCGCTCATTTAGAAATGGCTGCTCGTGCCAGTAGTATTGAAAACGCCAAAAGAGAGTCACAGACAGCTTTGACTTACTTAGAAAATGAATCATTTTTAAAAGAGGCAATAATGGTGCAAGAATCTCCCAATTCAAATAGCGAGCGCAATGCCAGATTTTGGTTTAGTAATTTGACGGTGTTGCTTAAAAAACTTGAAACATTGAAATCGCAAAAAATCACACCACTGCAAGAAACAGAAGTACTGAGTCGAGTTAAGAGTACTATCATGCGTCAAAAAGAATGGGGAGCAGAGGAAGTGATTCTGCCGGACAACTACATTTCTCTAGAAGGACAGACCGTTCGCTCGATGAGTCCGATCTTTCTAATTACTTCAATTTTCTTCTTTGTACTTTGTTATGCATCTTTTAAGCAAGCAATTCTGTTTGATTAGAAGAATTCAACATTCTGAAAGATGAGTTTTACTCGCGTAAAGTAAGCACTGTCTTTTACGAAGACTTTCTCTTGCTGAGTTAGCGCCGACATTTGAGCTACATCCTTAACCCAAAAAGATTCAATGGAGAGAAAAATGGACTTCAACGAGCAATACGAAATTCAAGAATTGATTGAACTATTTAGTTCGCCCGATCCTTTTCCCGTAGATTTTGAGCTAGCTTGGCGATGGAGTGGTTTTACTAGTAAATATGTAGCAAAAAAAAGCCTATTAAATTCTTTCCTTAAAGGAGTAGATTTTGTCGAACTGAAACCCAAAGTCATCTCTCCTATGAATGGAGCCAAGGGCTACGCGAAATTAATTAAACTCAACTTAGACTGCTGGAAAAGCTTGGCGTTATTAGCAAATAATCCAATTGGGCAAAGATTGCGTCAAGATTTGATTCGGTGTGAAAAATTGATCGAGCATGAAAATAACAATAACTTAAACGAACCGCTCCTACATCTGAAAAAAGCTATCAAAGAAAACGTGTTGCTAGAAAAAGTTTTGTCGCAATGGTGCGACCCGTTGTTCAAGATCAGAATGGCAATAGAGATGCTCGAAACCCCGTGTTCTGAGAGCAAACACAGCACGTACTTTGAAATCTTACTATCCTCTTGTTTTCAACTCCTAGAACTTTTTGAAAATACCGAAAAGTTGTACGAGTTTACCAAGCCAGAAAAACTTCAAATCCTACAAAAATTTCACCTGTTAGAAGGAGTGTCGGAGAAAAGGCGATATTTTGATTCCTTGAATGCGCTAGAGCAAGCTGGTTAAACCTAGTAAAAGACCAACTAGCTCTGATTTAAGCAAACAGTTTTTTCTAAATTGAATAATTTGTCGCGATCTATGCTCAATTCTCTACGTTTGGCAGTTCTACTGTCGCCTATTTTGGTTTCGTTCATTGCTGAATCTGCTTGGAGTTATCCACCCGCAGTTTCTAATTATTCGACACAGAAGGTAGACATCAGCTTACCTTGCTTCATGCAAACATCCGATGGCAAGGTACTGAATCTAGACAGCTTGTGCGGGGGTAACGAGCAGAAGGGAGAATCGCCAAATGCTGCTTCAGACAAGAATTGTTTCGATCGCTCAGAGCAACAACCAGCACCATCGGAAGACGAGCCAGAGAGCCAGACTCAACAAGCTCGCTCCGATCGCTAAAAAACTGGTGGTTTGCATTTGCGATCGCCGTCCAATAAACGAATGTCACGAGGAGGTAAACCAAGGTGCAAGATATAGTCCGCAGCTACCTCAAAGAAATTGGTCGTGCACCATTACTAACGCCGGAACAAGAAATTTTCTACGGTACGCAGATCCAAGCTATGATGTCCTTGCTAGCAGTCAAGGAGACTTTAACTCAACAAATGCAACGCGAACCTACTTTACAAGAATGGGCGCTGCAAGTCGATAAAAGTGAATTTGAGCTAAGCGAAACTTTGCAACAAGGGCAGAGGGCAAAGCACAAAACAATCGAGGCAAACCTGCGTTTAGTAGTAGCGATCGCCAAGAAATATCAGAAACGCGGTCTGGAATTGATGGATTTGATCCAAGAAGGCAATGTTGGGTTGCAACGGGCAGTGGAAAAGTTCGATCCGACTAGGGGCTATCGGCTTTCGACTTACACCCACTGGTGGATTCGACAAGCGATTACCAGAGCGATCGCCCAGAAAAGCCGTACAATTCGATTGCCAAGCCACATCACAGAGAAACTGAATAAAATCAAGAAAGCTCAACGCCAGCTATCGCAACAAATAGGGCGCACTCCGACTTTGGCAGAAGTGGCGACCCAAGTGAATCTACCTGCTGTAAAAGTGCAGCAGTATCTCAAGTGGATGCAACGTCCGATATCTTTAAATTTATTGGTAGGAGACGATCGAGATTCAGAATTAGCTAAGTTATTAGAAGATGGCGGCATCACGCCGGAAGAATACACGATGCAATCTGCTGTATCTGGGGAATTACAATTACTGTTGGCGCAGCTAAAGCCCCGACATCGACAGGTATTGGTCATGCGTTTTGGATTAGAAAACGGGCAGCCAATGTCTCTAGCTCAAGTTAGCGATCGCCTTCATCTAACTTCTGAGCGGGTGCGGCAAATTGAAAAAATTGCCCTGAAAAAATTGCACCAGATATCTACTAGTGCAACATTCTCTCAGGGCAAAAGTTCTTTGCTAACCGAGACTTTTGTGCTAGAGATGCAGCCTTCGAGTCTTACTACTGCTTCAGCATCCTAATTTATAGGTTAAAAAAACTTAACTCATTTGTCGATCTCAAAAACTTGAGACTTAGATATTTCGGGGATAGCTTTTATTTGAACGAGTTAATAACTTTGGATCGCTAATTTTGCTTCACGACGGGCTGAGTTATTAACAGTGCGATCGCCAGCACGAAGGTCAAATCTCCCCATGAAATCTCCATCATCAACTTGCTACCCTACGCGCAGCACTCCCTCAATTTCCTTGTCAACAATTTGCGTCCTTGGCGTGCTGGTACTTGGTATGCTGCACGCAGCTCTCGGTAGTTCAGCCCTGGCGCTACTTCTAGCAACAGGTAGTACGCTCCTCGCCACCTCAACTTTCATCCAGAAAAAATCGCGCTGTCAATGGCTGCTGCTTTTCCTTGGTGCGAGTGCTATTGGTTGGGGTGTTTTTAACATCCTTTCCTTACCTGCCAACGCCCAGTTTTTGCAAGGAGCCGAAAGCTTCTTCTCCAGTACATTTACAGACTCGGCATCCGCCATCACCACAGTGTTTGGCTCGCTACGGGCGCTGTATTTGATCTATTTGTTCGTGTCGTTTATTGGTGTATTTAATGCTGTCCGCCAAGACGAAGACTGGCTGGCTGCGGCTAGAACTCCTGCGATTGTTGTCATTAGCGTTACCTTGGTTGATGTTTTAACGGCGCTGATTACAGGAGGAGGCACGACAGCAATTTAACGCTGTCTAGGACTAAAGCATTGATGTATTCCATGCCTCATTCTCCTATGTTTCGCTCGCATACTATTTATGTCTGACAAATCTCGCATCGTCAATCGGGCGCTGGGCAGGCAGCCCAAGATCGGTCCTTTTCCCGCCAATCAATTATTGCCTTTGCTAATTGTTTTGGTATTGTCCTACATCGTCAAGCAGGTATTTGCCCTTAGTTGGATTAATGCATCGCTTTTTGCTGGATGGCTGCTAGGGAGTATCTGGATTATTAGCGGGGAAAGACATTGGCGATTTTTATCTAAATTGGTTCGCGTGCCTTACTTCGTGCGTGGGGGCATTCGCTATAAGCCCTTACTCGCTCGCCAGGAGAAGCAGCGGCGATGAAAGAACGCATTGGCAGCTATGCGGTCAAAGAAGGGACGCGCACCTTCAAGATGTCTCCGATTGAAGACTACCTCCACCTCCAGTCAATGGTGCGAATGGAACTGAGGGGGCGGCATGTCGGAGCGTATTTGTTAAAAAAAGACAAGCAATCGGATTTTAGCGTTACGTTTGGATTTGAATGCACTGGAATTCACAGTTGCCTGAGTGAAAGCGAAATCGAGGCAGCGATGGAAAAAATCGCTTCGGGGCTGAACGACTTTCCCCAGAGCGAAAGCCTGACCGTTCACCTCGGTGCAATCAAGAGCGATCGCGATCGGCAAGTGCACCTCGCCAGTCTAATCGAGCGCACTCCAGTTCCAGAACTTAAGTTTTTGCTGACAGGCGAACGGCAGCGCACGCAAGAACTTTCGCGTTTGGGACTACGGGAACCCAAGAGCTTGCGCCTCTACGTGACGTACAAGCGCCACTCAGATGACAGCAACCAATCGGATTGGGTAGATCGGGGACTGGAAAGGGTAGAAGAATTTTTGAGTCTGTTTGGCGGTCGGGAAGCACAGTCAAAAGTTCGACTCGAAAGCTTGCTCAATAGTGCCTTCTTTAGCGGTTATATCCACTGGGAGCAGATTCTCTCAGCCAAACTAGGATTGCAGATTCGGGCGCTAACTGAAGATGACCTTTGGAGTACGCTCTGGCAGCGTTTCAACCAGAAAACTTTACCCATCGAGATCCCCCAGCTGATTATCCTCGACGAGCGCGGAATTCGCGAAGAAATTCGCTCCGATTTGCACGCCACATCGTTGCTATGTGCAGATGACATGGTGCGTGCCGATCGCAAGTGGATGCGCGTGCGCGGACAGTTTGAAGCAGTGTTGACCTTTTGGGACAAACCAGGGGATTGGCAAGATGCCAAATCTCAGCTCCATTACTTGTCCCAACTGATCGAACGAGATATCGTCACGGACACCGATATTATCTGCCAAATCCGTCCTGCCGATCCGACGCTGACCCGCACCAATATGCAGCGGTTGATCAAACAGTCAAGCGTTTCAGCACACAACGCTTCGGCACGACAGGATGTAGATGTAGCGGCGCAAATTAATGCCAGTCGCTCGGTTGCTGCCCAGGCAGAACTTTATGAGGGGAAACGACCTTTTCATACGGCAGTTGTCATTAT
>ERZ1066118.1856-NODE-1856-length-11628-cov-11.042858_pt1 | contig 11628 bp, 10 predicted proteins | sample MGYA00382765_ERZ1066118 | MGnify/ENA primary metagenome ERZ1066118 (study PRJEB33369, sample SAMEA5778348) | biofilm metagenome | biome: Industrial cooling water; feature: Water cooling tower basin; material: Biofilm | place: United Arab Emirates | collected...
CGGGCCTCGATCATGCGCTGGAGGTAGCGGGCGAGGACATCGATCTCGACGTTGAGCTGCCGTCCGGGCGCAAGCTGCCCCAGGGTGGTGTGCTGGGCAGTGTGAGGAATGAGGTTGATGGTGAAGCGCGTCTCCTCACCCTCGTCGTGGACCTCGTTGACGGTGAGCGACACGCCGTCGAGCGTTACCGAGCCCTTGGGGGCGAGCGCCGCGCCAAGCTCGCGCGGGACGGCAACGGTGAGGCGAGTGGAGTCGCCCTGGGGTTCGGCCGCGAGGATCGTGCCGAGCCCATCGACATGGCCGGTCACGAGATGGCCGCCGAGCTCGTCGCCAAGGCGGAGTGCCCGCTCGAGGTTGAGGTTCGCCCCTTCCTGCCAGAGCCCGGGGGCGGTCCTGGAGAGGGTCTCGGCGCTGACGTCGACCGCGAACCAGCCCGGACCCTTGTCGACCACGGTCAGGCAGGCGCCGGAGCAGGCGATGGAGGCGCCGAGCGCCACCGATTCCATGTCGTAGCCGCAGCTGATGGTGAGGCGAAGGTCGCCACGGTGCTCGGCGGAGCGAACGATGCCGAGGTCGGTGATGATTCCGGTGAACATGGTGGCGTCATTCCCGCGAAAGCGGGAAAACATCTCCCGCCGATTGGCTGTGTGTGGGGGTGGGGAGATGGACCCCCGCGTCCGCGGGGGTGACGATCTTTCTGACACGCTCGTAGACTTCGAGGCGGTCCATGCCAAGGCGGCGGCCTTCGCGCGGCTCCCATCGCCCGTGCGCATCGCCGATGGCGTCGAGGCCGATGTAACCGACGCTCTGGCGGCCTTCGCCGATCAGGATGGGGGCGCGGTAGAGAAGGATGCGATCGACGAGATCGGCGGCGAGAAAGGCGGTGGCGGTGGCCGAGCCGCCCTCGACCAGCAGGTCGTTGACGTCCGCCAAGCGGAAGACGTCCTCGGGCGAGCGGAGCATCTCCCACCCGTCCACCGGCTCGCCGCGGCTGAGGAGAGCGCGGCGGGGGGAGCGTTCTTCGAGGCCCGGCAGGCGGACGTCGAGCCGTGGCTGGTCGGCAAGAAAGGTGCCGCGGCCGACCAGGATCATGTCGCATTGCGCACGCTCGAGGTGGACGTGAGCGCGGGCGTCCTCACCGGTGATCCACTTGGACTCGCCGGAAGGAAGCGCGATCTTGCCGTCGATCGACAGTGCGAGCTTGAGGGTGATCCGGGGCCGGCCGAGCGTCAGGCGGGTGAGCCAGCCGGCCATGCTGTCGCGCGCTTCCGCGGCAAGGAGGCCTAGGTCGACCTCGACCCCGGCGGCGCCGAGGCGGCGCAGGCCCTCCCCGGCGGTGCGCGGATCAGGATCCTCGATTGCGGCGACGACCCGGGTGATGCCGGCATCGAGGATGAGGTCGGTGCAGGTTGGGCCGCGCTTGCTCGGGTGATTGCAGGGTTCGAGCGTAGTAAGCAGGGTCGCGCCGCGCGCGCGGCTGCCCGCCTCGGCCAATGCCACGGCTTCGGCATGGGGGCGGCCGCCCGCCCGGGTGGCGCCGCGGCCGATGACCTCGCCATTTTCGGAGAGGACCACGCAGCCGACATTGGGGTTAGGCGCCGTCGTGCCGCGAGCGGCAGCGCCGAGCGCCACCGCCTGCCTCATCGCCTCGGCCTCACTCGATGCCGAAGGTATTGGCGATCTCCTGGAATTCGCGCTGGCGGGCCAGGGCCTTCTCCTCGGCTTCCTTTTGCGAGACCTTCTGGTCCGCCTTGATCTCCGCATCGGTGCGATCGAGGCTCCAGCTTTCCGCATAGGCCACGGTCGGCGGCGGCGCGGTGCGCACCTTCAGATCGAGGAAGAAGAGGCCGACAAGGGAGGCAGTGATCCCGACGCTGAGCAGCGCCGCCTTGGTCTTTTCGGGGCTGCGGCGGCCGAGAAAGGCGCGAAGGTCCGACAGGACGGCGCGGGGGCCCTGGACGGGAGGAAGGCCAAGCATGAGGGAGATGTAGGAGCGGAGGCGGGTGGGCGCAAATGGTCGGTTTCCACGCAAAGCGGGGGAACAGGTTCGCGGCAGCGAACCGAGGGGGCCTCGGTGTTGCCCCAGACCCCCTCGGCAAGCTGCGCTGACCTGTGCTCCCGCAAGCGGGGGTACCGGCTCTTGTTATTCGTCTTCCAGCTGGAAGCGGAGGGTGATGACCTGCGTGCTGGCGACCGCGCGGCCGTCCTCGGTCGCCGGCTGGTAGCGCCAGTGGCGGAGAAGGTGGGTGCGGGCAGCGGCGAGGAAGGCGAGGTCGGCAGTCCCGACGGGCTCCACCGCCGTGACCCTGCCGCGTGCATCGATGGTGAGACGGAGGCGCAGCACCGCTTCTTCCTCGCTGCGACGCTTGGAGTCGGGATAGGGCGGGCGGAGGAGATCGGACGGCGTGACTGCCCGGGCGGCGACCCGGACCGGCTCGGCAGCCGGGGGCGGCGTGCTTCGGGCAGGCGGATCGAGCGGCGTGTCGAGCAGCGGACCGATGTCGGGCGCACTGCTGTTCATCGCCGGGCCAAGGTCGAAGGCAGGGCCGGGTTGGGGAAGCGGCACGACCGGGGTGGTCCGGTCGATGAAGCTGTCGGGAGCAGGCGCGGGCTTGTCGGGCCGGGGCTGCGGCGCCGGTACGGGCTCGGGCAGCGGTTCGGGCGGGAGCGGGATGTCGACCAGTTCGGTCCTGGGTTTCCCGGGCAGGACGGCCAAGTCCATCTTGGCGGTGGCGAGAAGACCCAGTGCGACGGCGTGGCCACCGATGATCAGGGTGAGAGCGGTCGGGCTGAGACGACGGCGGGGACGGCGGTGTGGGGCGTAGGCAAGCACGGCGACCTCCTGTGTACAACCGAGTCGGTCCCGTGGATGTTACATCATTACGTTTGTGGAGCAATGAGGTTGGTGAAGCGAGGGATATGGGAGGAGGGGAAGCCTGCTCGTCGGCGACCCACCGGGGCAGCCAAGCAGGCACCTGCGGATTACCAATCTGCGGCTGGGCCCCGGCGTTCGCCGGGGAGCGGCTTAGCTGCTGGCGGCCTGGAGCCGGGCGAGGCAGCGTTGCTTGCCGATGAGCTTCACCAAAGGTGCCATCTCGGGGCCCGAGCCGCGGCCGGTGAGAGCGAGGCGCAGGGGGAGAAAGAGGCTCTTGCCCTTGCGGCCGGTGCGCTCCTTGAGGGCGCCGGTCAGCGCGTGCCAGGGGTCGGCGGACCAGTCGAGGGGCTCGGCCAGGTTGGCGGCTTCGGCGAGGAAGGCGCGGTCGTCGGCGGCAAGGTCGGCAGGCGGGGCGATGTCGCCTCCGACGACATTCTCCCATTCGGCGATGTCGCCGAGGCGCTGCAAGGCGGTGCGGAGGGTCGGCCAGCTTTCGGCATCGACCCAGGCAGGCAGGCGGGCCGAGACGTGGGCAAAATCAAGGGTGTGAAGCAGGCGGGCGTTCAGCTGCTCGACCTCGGCCATGTCGAAATGGGCTGGCGCGCGGCCGAAGTGGGCGAAGTCGAAGCTTGCGGCGAGGGGCGCAAGATCGGCGGTGGGCTCGACCGGCTGGCTGGTGCCGAGCCGGGCAAGGAGGGAAAGGAGCGCCATCGGCTCGAGCCCAGCGTCCTGGAGGGCGGGCACGCCGACGGCGCCGAGGCGCTTGGACAGCTTGCCTTCGGCTGCGACCAGCAGGGCTTCGTGGGCGAAAGCAGGGGAAGCGGCACCCAGGGCAGCGAACATCTGCAGCTGGACGGCGCTGTTGGTGACATGGTCCTCCCCGCGCAGGATGTGGGTGATGCCGAGGTCGATGTCGTCGATGACGCTCGGCAGCAGGTAGAGCCAGCTGCCGTCGGCGCGGCGGATGACGGGGTCGGACAGGAGCCTGGGGTCGAAGCGCTGCTCGCCGCGGATGAGGTCGGTCCAGACGATCGGCGAATCGTGGTCGAGGCGGAAGCGCCAGTGGGGCGAGCGGCCCTCGACCCGGGCATTTTCGCCGTCGGGACGCTCGTAGACAGGGGGCAGGCCGCGGCCGAGGAGGATCTTGCGGCGGAGGTCCAGCTCCTCCGGACTTTCGTAGCAGGCGTAGACCCGGCCGGCGGCGCGCAGCCGCTCGAATTCGCGCTCGTAGAGGGCGAAGCGGTCGGACTGGCGGACGCTGCCGTGCGGCGCGAGGCCGAGCCAGGCGAGGTCGTCGCGGATCGCCTGCTCGGCCTCTGCGGTCGAGCGCTCCCGGTCGGTGTCGTCGATCCGGAGCCAGAACTGACCGCCGTGACGGGCCGCAAACAGGAAATTGTGGAGCGCCGTGCGGATGTTGCCGACGTGAAGGCGGCCGGTCGGCGAGGGGGCGAAGCGGGTGACGACGGTCATGCTGTTGCGCTCACTGGCCGGTGCGAAAGCCGTTGGTAATGGGATAGCGGCGATCGCGGCCGAAGTTGCGGCCGCCGATCTTGACCCCCGGCGGGGCCTGGCGGCGCTTGTATTCGGCGCGGAGCACCAGCTTTTCCATCTGCGCCACGGTCGCCCGGTCGCTTGCCGTTCGCTCGGCGACCTCGTGGACGGACAGCTCGAGGTCGACAAGGCCGTGAAGGATGGGGTCGAGCTTGTCGTAGGGGGGCAAGCTATCCTCGTCCTTCTGGTCTGCGCGGAGCTCGGCCGAGGGGGGCTTGTCGATCACCCGCTCGGGCATGACGGGACCGGCGGGGCCGAGCAGACCCTCGGGGCGATGGGCGTTGCGCCAGCGCGAAAGGGCGAAGACGGTGGTCTTGTAGGCATCCTTCAGGACCGAATAGCCGCCGGCCATGTCGCCGTAGAGGGTGGCGTAACCGACGCTCATCTCGCTCTTGTTGCCGGTGGTGAGGAGCATGTGGCCGAACTTGTTGGACAGGGCCATGAGCGTGACCATGCGCAGGCGCGCCTGGATGTTTTCTTCCGCCAGGTCGGGGGCGCGGCCGGCGAAGTGGGGCTGGAGCATGGCCGACAGGGCATCGACCGCGGGGACGATCGGGATGACGTCATGGCGGATGCCGAGCAGGCGGGCGCTCTCGGCGGCGTCCTCGACGCTGGTGGAGCCGGTGTAGACCGACGGCATCATCACGCCCCACACCTTGTCGGCGCCGAGCGCATCGACGGCGACGGCGGCGGACAAGGCGGAGTCGATGCCTCCGGACAGGCCGAGGATCACGCCCGGAAATCCGTTGCGCTGCACATAGTCGCGCAAGGCCACGACCATCGCGAGATAGACGTCCTCAGGGTAAGGCGCGAGGGCATGGCAGTCGCTGGTGGTGCAGCGCCAGCGGCCGTCGGGGGCGCGCTCCCAGCTGGTAAGCAGCAGCTGCTCCTCCCAGTCGCGCATCTGCACGGCCTTGGTCCCGTCGGCGTTGAAGACCATCGAGCTGCCGTCAAAGGCGAGCTCGTCCTGGCCGCCGACGCGGTTCAGATAGGCGAGCGGCAGGCCGACCTGCTTCGCGCGTCCGCCGAACAGGCGTTGGCGCAGGTCATCCTTGTCTAGCTCATAGGGGCTGCCGTTGGGCGACAGGAGGATCTCGGCGCCGGAGCGGGCGAGGTGCAGGGGCACGTCGTCGAGCCAGAGGTCCTCGCAGATCGGAAAGCCGATGCGCACGCCCCTGAAGGTGCAGACTTCGGGCAGCGGGCCGGCGGTGAAGACGCGCTTCTCGTCGAAGGTACCGTAGTTGGGGAGCTCGCGCTTCAAGGTGACGAACAGCTCGCGGCCTTCGTCGGCAAGGATCACGGCATTGTAGGCGCGGCCTTCGCGAACGACGATGGAGCCGAAGGCGACGGCCGGGCCAGGCTCGGCGGTGGCGGCGACCAGGCGGGCGGCTGCGGCTTCGGTCTCGCGCAGAAAGGCGGGCTTCAGCACCAGATCTTCGGGCGGGTAGCCGGTCAGCTGGAGCTCGGGCACCAGCAGCAGGTCGGCGCCGGCAGCGGCGCGGCGCTGCTCGAGGATGGCGGCGGCGTTGGCGGCGAGGTCGCCGACCTTCTGGTTCATTTGGGCAAGGGCAATGGTCAGGCGGTCGGTCATCGGCAGCGCTGTAGCGGGTGGCGGGCTTTCGTCCAACGCGGCGCCTCGCTAGGAGGAGCCCGCTTCAGGACGCGGGGACTCACGAATGAAACTGCTGGCCGGCAATTCGAACGCGCCGCTCGCCAGAGCGATCAGCGACTATCTGGAGCTGCCGATCACCCGCGCCAGCGTCCGCCGCTTCGCCGACGAGGAGATCTTCGTCGAGATCCACGAGAATGTGCGGGGCGAGGACGTCTTCCTCATCCAGTCGACCAGCTATCCGGCGAACGACAATTTGATGGAGCTGCTGATCTGCGTCGACGCGCTGCGTCGCGCCTCGGCCAAGCGGATCACCGCGGTGCTGCCCTATTTCGGCTATGCCCGGCAGGACCGCAAGCCGGGGCCGCGCACGCCCATCTCGGCCAAGCTGGTCGCCAATCTCATCACGACCGCGGGCGCCAACCGCGTGCTGTCGGTCGACCTCCACGCCGGGCAGATCCAGGGCTTTTTCGACATCCCGACCGACAATCTGTTCGGTGCGCCGGTGATGAGCGCGGACATCCAGGCGCGCTGGCCGGATTCCAAGATCACCGTGGTCTCGCCCGACGTCGGCGGGGTGGTGCGCGCCCGCAGCCTGGCCAAGAGGCTCGACAATGCGCCGCTGGCGATCGTCGACAAGCGCCGCGAGCGGGCCGGCGAATCGGAGGTGATGAATATCATCGGCGAGGTCGAGGGGCGCTTCTGCGTCCTCATCGACGACATCGTCGATTCGGCCGGGACCCTGTGCAATGCGGCCGCAGCACTGAAGGCACAGGGCGCCGAGGATGTGGTCGCCTATGTCACTCACGGGGTGCTGTCGGGCGGCGCGGCGGCCCGCGTGCAGCAGAGCGAATTGTCCGAACTGGTCGTCACCGACAGCATCTATGCCGGCGAGGCGGATGCTCCGGGCGGCAAGATCAGGCGGCTGACCATTGCCCCGCTGCTGGCCGAAGCGATCCGGCGCATTGCCGACGAATCAAGCGTTTCGAGCCTGTTCGACTGATCAACCGTCGCTGAGCAGGGCCGCAGCCACGTAGAGGATCAGGGCGACCGGGCCGGTCGTCAGCAGCGCCAGGATGAAGGCCAGCCGGATCGGCAGGGGATCGATGTGCAGGCTGTCGCCCAGCCCGGCGGCGACGCCCAGCAGCTTGCCTTCTTTCCTGTTGCGGGCGAATCGTCCGGTCATCGTCGTGGTTCTCCTTTCTCTGACGATTCAGGCGAGCGGCAGCGGGCCGACGGCGGCCGACAGGAACAGCAAGGTGGCGACAAACGCTCCGCCGACCGAGGTGGCGAGCTCGCGAGCGTCGAGGGTCTTGAGCATGGCGAATGATCCTTTTGTCTGGTCGAGGAGCACCGCGCTCCCGACACCAACCCCTGTTGCATCGCCCGTGCCAGATCGGCTTTCGCTTGAAGTTACAGCAGGTTGGCAGAACCCTGCGTGCGGGATGCCGTCATCCGGCGACCGAAGTTGGCGGATTGTCCCAACTCGTGCGGGCGGCGCGCCACCTTCCTCAACGCGCCGTTAACCATCGCGGCAAGCAGTTCGGCAAGGAGTGAGGGTTAATCCCCGGCTTACCGCGATCGGCAGCGATTTGGCTGCGGGTCGCTGCTGTGGGGATTGAACACCTATGAAGAAGATCATCATTGCTGCGGCCGCGCTTGCTGCCGCCACCACTGCCACCTCCGCCTCGGCTCAGGCGTCGCGCGCCGTTGCCAATGCCAACGCCAACGCCCGGCTTCTTTCGCCGCTGGCGCTCGAGGCGCGGCGTGGCATCAACTTCGGCGACATCGTCATGGTCAACGTGACCGGCGACCAGACCGTCAGCCTCGACCGCCTGAACGGCGACATCGTTTGCGGCACCGGCGGCGCGCTGACCTGCTCCGGCACCCGGACGACCGGCGAGTTCCGGATCACCGGTACGCAGGGCCAGACGGTCAACGTGTCGCTGTCGCAGCCGAGCTTCGCCCTGTCGGGCAGCAACGGCGGAAGCCTGGTCTTCACTCCGACGATCCCGGCCACTGTGGCGCTGGGCGCCCCGGGCCCGAACGCGAACCTGTTCACGGTCGGCGGTTCGTTCGTGATCGGCACCAGCACGCGCGACGGGCTGTACAGCGGCCAGATCGAGGTCCAGGTCCAGTATCAGTAAGCGCTTTCGAGCAAGCGAGCCGCATGGCGGCTACGCCTACAGGGGGCGGTTCCGCGAGGAGCCGCCCCTTTCCTGTTTGCCCGGTCGCACTCCCGTCAACGCGGCCATGGTTAGCGCTTCATCAACCATTCTCGCTCAGAAAGCTCCGGAATGGCGCAATCGTCAGCGCCGCATGAGGAGCCTGCCTGACCATGCCGACGCGCATCCGTTTCTCCCTTCCAGCCGCTCTCCTGACACCGCTGGTGGCGCTGGCCACGCCCGCCGGCGCCGGTGCGGGCGACCTGCTGGTGGCTCCGACCCGCATCATCCTCGACGGCGGCCGGGGCACGCAGATCATCCTCAACAATATCGGTGAGGAAACCGCGACCTACCGTATTTCGGTCGAGCTTCGGCGGATGCGGCCCGACGGCAGCTTCGAGGAAGTGACGAATCCGACCGCGGCCGAAACCGCCGCGCGCGACATGATCGTTTATGCCCCCCGGCGGGTCACGCTGCCGCCGCGCCAGCCGCAGATCATCCGCATCGGCGCGCGTGCACCGGCCGGGCTGCCGGACGGCGAATATCGGGTGCACTTGCTGTTCCGGGCGGTGCCGCCGCCGCAGGCGCCGGTCCACACTCCCGCGGACTTCAAGGGCATCGGCTTCGCGCTGACCCCCGTTTATGGCGTCACCATCCCGGTCATCGTGCGCCTCGGCAACCTTTCGGCCACGGCCGGGATCGGAGGGGTCGGCAAGGTCATGCAGGACGGCAAGCCCGCGGTCGCCCTGGAACTCAGCCGCACCGGCACGCGCTCGACCTTTGGCGAAGTGCGGGTGGTGCGGGACGGCCAGGCCGCGCCCCTGGCGGTGCAACGCGGCATTGCCGTTTATACCGAGATCGGCCGGCGCAGCGTCACCGTGCCGATCGATCCCCAGTTCGCCGAACAGGCCAGGGGTCCGGTCCGGGTCCAGTATTTCGAGACGATCGACGGCGTCACCACCATGCTGGCCGAGACCAGCGCGGTGCTGCGCTAAAGGCTGGAGGCAAGGGCCGCGTTCATGCGTCGGTGGCTCTCACGCCCGCTGCTGCTTCTGGCGGCAGCGGTGGCGGGCGCCACCGCGCCGGCGTCGAGCCCGGCGCCCGGGCAGCCGTGGATCGCGGACGCCGAGGACCAATTCCTTCTCGACCTGCAGGTCAGGCAGCGGGTGCTCGGCGAAGGCGTTCGGGCTTATCCGGTGCCGGGCGGCACCTGCGTCATCCTCGGCGACCTCATCGCCGCGCTCGACCTGCCGCTGACCATCGACCTTAAAGCGCGCACGGCGCAAGGCTGGGCGTTCGAGGAGAAGCGCCGGCTGCGGATCGACCGGGCGGCAGCGCAGGCTGAAGTCTCCGGCGAGCGGCAGGCGCTTGCCCCCTCCGCCATCCGCGACGCGCCCGAGGGCTGGTGCGTCGATACTGCGGCCGCCGGGCGCTGGCTGGGCGTGGGCCTCGAGGCGCGCACCGAAGCCTCGGTCCTGCTGCTGACCAGCGAGAAGAAGCTTCCGGCCGAGCTGGCCGCCGAGCGGCGCGAACGGGCGTCACTGCTCACCCGGGCGTCGGTCGACCTTACCGACGTGCCCAAGGTCCGCCTGCCCTACCGCATGTGGCGCAGTCCGTCGGTTGACGTCATGATGGATACGGGCTTGACCTATTCGGCCCGGACCGGCGCGAAGATCGATCACCGCGCCAGCCTGCTCGCCGCGGGCGAACTCTTCCAGATGAGCTACGAGGCGCGGGTCTCGCTCGACCGGCGGGGAATGCCGACGAGCCTTCGCCTCCGCAGCTACCGGGCCGATCCCGAGGGCGGACTGCTCGGGCCTTTGAAGGCCACGCAGGTCGCCGTCGGCGATGTCGAAGGGGTCACGTCGGCGGTGGTCGGGGGAACCGAGATCGGGCGCGGGGCCATGCTGACCAACCGCCCGATCGCCCAGGCGGCGGCGTTCGACCGGACCCAGTTCAATGGCGAGCTTCCGCCCGGCTGGGATGCCGAGCTTTATCGCAATGGCGAGCTCATCGCCTTCACCACGGCGGGCTCCGACGGACGCTACCGGTTCGACGATGTCGCCCTGGCCTATGGCGACAATCGCTTCGAGATCCTGACCTTTGGCCCGCAGGGGCAGGTGCGCAGCCGGATCGAGACGGTGCGGGTCGGCCCGCAGGCCGTGCCGCCCGGAACGACCTGGTATTGGGCGGGGCTGGTCGATCCGGGACGCGATCTCGTTGACCTCGGCAAGGAGCAGCCTCCGCCCGGCGGCAAGGGCCTGCGCGCCGCGGCCGCCGTCGAACATGGGATCGACCAGCGCACCTCCGTGGCCGCGCTGGTCCAGTCGCTGGTCGCAGGTGATGAGCGGCTGACCTATGTGGAAGGCGCGGTTCGCCGCTCCATCGGACCGGCCCTGGCCGAGGTGGGGATCGCCCGCGACAGCCGCGGCGGCCTTGCCCTGCGCGGCCAGGCTCTGGCGAAGATCGGCTCGGCCAATCTGTCGTGGAGCAGCTTTCTCAGCAGGGACTTCGCCGCGCGGCCCCAGGGCCTGACCGAGCGGGCCGACCACCGGCTGAGCCTCGACGTGCCCTTGCGGCTGAGCGAGACGATTGCCCTACCCTTACGGGCGGACGTTCGCTGGAGCGAGCGGACCGACGGCGCCCGCCACCTGGAGGCGAGCGGGCGGACCAGCCTGATGCTCAGCCGCTTCAACCTCGCCAGCGTGGTGCGCTGGCGCGAGATTCGGCCCGGGAGGGGGCAAGGGTCCAGCCGGGAGCTCGAGGCAGGGTTGATCGGAAGCGGGCGGATCGGACCGGTGCGGGTGCGCGGATCGACCGAATGGGAGCTTGTGCCGTCCATGCAGCTGCGCCGGGCGGAACTGTCAGGCTATTGGAGCCGCGGTGGCGCGGCGGATTGGGAGGGCGCCCTGGCTTTCGAGCGAAGCGACCGGCGCCTGCGCGGACGATTGTCGCATATCCGCCGCTTCGACCAGCTGGCGCTCGCGGGCTCGGTAGAGGCGTCGAGCGACGGCTCGGTGGCGGCGGGCCTCAGCCTCAACTTCTCGCTCGACCGCGGGCCGGGAGGGTGGCGGGCGAGCCGCCAGTCGCTTGCCGGCAGCGGCAGCGTTCGTGCGCGGGTGTTCCGGGACGACAATGGCAACGGGCTCCACGAGCCCGGCGAGCCGCTGGAGACAGGCGCGCTGGTGACGGCGGGGATGCGCCTGGCCGACCGGCCGACCGGCAAGGACGGCTGGACCTCGGTCGCGGGTCTCGACAACCACCGGCCAGTGGCGATCGGGGTCGATGTGAGCAGTCTGAGCGAACCGCATCTGGTGCCGGCCAAGCCCGCCCAGCTGGTGGTGCCGCGGCCGGGCGTAGCGGCGGAGGTGCTCATTCCCCTGACCGGCGGCGGCGCGATTGAGGGCAGCTTGATCAAGGATGGCGGG
>ERZ1066118.1859-NODE-1859-length-11616-cov-6.404723_pt1 | contig 11616 bp, 11 predicted proteins | sample MGYA00382765_ERZ1066118 | MGnify/ENA primary metagenome ERZ1066118 (study PRJEB33369, sample SAMEA5778348) | biofilm metagenome | biome: Industrial cooling water; feature: Water cooling tower basin; material: Biofilm | place: United Arab Emirates | collected...
CGCGAGGGCGGCCATTCGCACCGCCGCATCGTCCATGTCGACGATGCGACCGGCTGGGCGGTGCAATCGGCGCTGCTGAAGGCGGCCGAGGCCAATCCCAACATCACCCTGCTTCCCGGCAGAACCTGCATCGACTTCATCACCGACCGCCACCGCGAGCAGTTCTCCGCGGCAGGGCGCGTGTGGGGCGTCTATGCGCTCGACGAGGCGACGGGCCGCGTGGAGCGCCACACCGCCCGCGCGACGGTGCTGGCGACCGGCGGGGCGGGGCGCGTCTATCAGTTCTCCACCGCCCCGCGCGGCGCGACGGGCGATGGCATCGCGATGGCGTGGCGCGCGGGCGCGCGGGTCTCCAACATGGAGATGATGCAGTTCCACCCGACTTGCCTCTACCACCTTGAGACCAAGAACTTCCTCATCACCGAGGCGGTGCGGGGCGAGGGCGGCCGGCTGATCAACCCGCGCACCGGCAAGCGCTTCATGGAGTATTACGATCCCGAGCGGATGGAGCTTGCGCCGCGCGATGTGGTCGCCCGCGCCATCGACGCCGAGATCAAGCGCTTCGGCCTTGATTATGTGCATCTCGATATCAGCCATGAAGCCCCGGACTTCGTGAAGGGCCACTTCCCGACGATCTACGAGAAGCTGATGGGCCTCGGCATCGACATGACCAAGCAGCCGATCCCGGTCGTCCCCGCGCAGCATTACACTTGCGGCGGGGTGGTGGTGGATCTGGCCGCGCGCACCGATGTGCCGGGCCTGTGGGCCGCGGGCGAATGCACCGAAAGCGGGCTCCACGGCGCGAACCGGCTGGCGTCCAACTCCCTCCTCGAATGCTTCGTCTTCGGCGAGGCCGCCGCGCAGGACATCCTCGTGCAGTGGGACACGCTGGAAGCGCCCCCGGCGATCCTCCCTTGGGACGAAAGCCGCGTGACCGACTCCGACGAGGAAGTGGTCATCAAGCAAAACTGGACCGAAATCCGCCGCTTCATGTGGAACTACGTCGGCATCGTGCGCACCACCAAGCGGCTGGAACGCGCCGCGAGCCGCATCGAACTGCTCAAGCGCGAGGTCGAGGACTATTACGGCGCCTTCCGGGTGACGACCGACCTGATCGAGCTGCGCAACCTGCTGCAGGCGGCGGAGCTGATCGTGCAGTCGGCGCTCCGCCGCAAGGAGAGCCGGGGGCTGCACTACACGCTCGATTACCCCGAGATGGCGGACGAGCCGAAGGATACGGTGCTGGTGCCTTAAGGCAATTCGGCCAGCGTTCAGTTTGTCGGCTTTATCGACGTGTCAAATCTTGGACGAGCGGGGCGCACGATGAAGAAGCTGCTGACTTCCCTATCCATGCTGGCTCTGGCCGCATCCCCCCTCGCCGCCCAAGGCGCCCCCACCGAATCCGAAAACGCCATCGTCGTCACCGCGCAGCGCTCCGGCGCGCCGATGTGGGTTGTCGAGACGCCGACGGGCACCGTCATCCTCGTGGGCGAAATCCGGGCGATCCCGAAGACCACCCCTTGGGAGCCCGCGCGGCTTGAGGAGGCGACCAAAGCGGCCGACCGCGTGATTCTCGGCGCGCGGCCCAAGGTCTCTCCCGGCGACATCTTCCGGCTGATGTTCTCGGGCGGCAAGCTCACCAAGCTGCCGGACAAGACCGTGGCGAGCGAATATCTCTCGCCCGATCAGTGGGCGCGGCTGCAAGCGCTCGGCACAGCGCATGACGAGGATTATTCGCGCAAATCCTTCCTCGTCACGTCCTTCGGGATGCTGCGCGAGGAGCTGCGCTTCAACAGGGACACCGCGCGCGATGCCTCGGACGTGGTGAAGGACGCGGCCGAGAAGGCCGATATCGCCATCACCCGCGCCGCGACGCTGCGGGGCGAGGACGTGATCGACAACCTCTTCGAAGCACCCCCGCAGGCGCACATCCCCTGCCTCGTCGCGGCGATGGATGCGGTCGAGGCGGGGCCGGGGATCGTGGAAGAGCGCGCCACCAATTGGCGGCGGTTCAAGATTCCGGCGGTGATGAACAACCCGCTCGAAAGCGCGCTCGGCCAGTGCTGGCCCTGGGCGGACGAGACTTTGGGCAGCGAATTGAGGACCATCTGGGTCGACCGCATCGCCGAGGCGAGCGCCGCGAAGGGCACCACGCTCGCGGTCGTGCCGCTAAGGGTGTTGGCGGAAGGCGGCGGGGTGCTTGACCAATTGGACGGGCGCGGCTTCGATATCGCCGGACCCCCGTGGAAATGACCGCGCGGGGCCTCTGAGAGGAGCCGCCGCGCAATGCCCACCATCACCACGCCCAACACCGGCATCGAACTCTTTTACGAGGAACACGGCGATCCCGCCGCCCCGGTGATGCTGCTGGTGATGGGCCTCGGCGCGCAGATGACGCTGTGGCCGGACGAGCTGGTGGCCGCGCTCGCGGGTGAGGGCTTCCGGGTGATCCGCTACGACAACCGCGACATCGGCCTCTCACAGAAGTTCGAAGGCGCCCGCGCGCCGAGCCCTGCGATGCAGGTGCTGAGAAAGAAGATCGGCTTCCCCGCCAAGGTGCCCTACGCCCTCAAGGACATGGCCGATGACGGCATCGGGCTGCTCGATGCGCTGGGGATCGACAAGGCCCATGTCGTGGGCGCTTCGATGGGGGGGATGATCGTCCAGCTGATGGCGATCCACCACCCCGATCGGTTGCTGACCATGACCTCGATCATGTCGACCACCGGCAGCGGCAAGCTGCCCCAGGCCGAAAAGAACGCGATCGAAGCGCTGACCGCGCCGCTCAAGGGCATGGACGAAGAAACGCTGATCGCCCACGGCCTCAACATCGCGCGCAATATCGGCAGCCCCGACAGCGCCGAGTTCCCCTTCGACGAGGCGGCGCAGCGCGAGCGGGTGCTCAAGTCCATGCGCCGCAGCGTCTATCCGGCGGGCTTGCCGCGCCAGCTTGCCGCGATCATCGACGACGGCGACCGCACCTCGCGCCTCGCGAGCGTGCGCACGCCGACACTGGTGCTGCATGGAGAGGCCGATCCGCTGGTGAAGCCCGCAGGCGGCGAGGCGACCGCCAAGGCGATCTCCGGCGCGCGGCTGGTGACTTACCCCGGCTGGGGGCATGACCTGCCGTTGACGCTGATCCCGCGCATTGCCGCCGAAATCGCGGGCCACGCGCGGGGCGGCTAGCTTTAGCGGACGCCGCTGCGGCGCCTATTTGCGGTTCTTGCGCGCGGCATAGCGCGCATCGCGCGCGGCCTTCAGTTCGGCCTCGGTCTTCTGCACGGGTGCTGGCCGCTCCTTTTCGGCCTTGGCCGCTGCGCGCTTTTCCTCGTCGAGCCGCTTCTGCTCCTCGCGGGCTTCGCGCGCGGCTGCGGCCTTGGCCTGCGCCGCCGCTTCGCGCTTGGCGCTGCGTTCGGCACGCTCGGCCAGCGTTGCCGCATCCGGGCGGGGCGCAGCCTTCATCGCTTCAAGCAGCTTGCGCTTGGCCGCGCCCGAGGCGGCGGCACGATCCTGAAAGCTGGGGGCAGTGTATCCATTCATTCCGGGTTCTCCTGTGCGCCTGCGCGACGGTGCGCGGCGCGGGTGATGTGATCAGTTGGCGCAAGCACCGCTCTGTCTGGCGGCAAGCACCTGCGCCGCGCTCCACGCGCAGGCGGCCGCTGCGCCCAGTTCGCGCTGGAAGGCGCTGATCCGCCCGGCGATGTGCGAGGCCTTGGCGAACTGGCGCTCGCGCTGGTCGGCGGATCCGGCATCCTGCGCGCGCATCAGCGCGGCTTGGTGTGCGGCATATTCGAGGTTGATGTCCATGTCGGGCGTTCCTTTGTCGGGGCCTTGGCCCGGGTATGCGTGCGGTGCGTCAATCGACCATCGCCGCCACCAGTCCGCGCAGATCGCTGGCCGAAAGGAAGGCATAGGGTTGATGGGGCAAATCGTGGCTGCTGCGCGCCTGCGGCAGCGCCGCGCGGATCGTCTTGACGCGCTCGAAGAAGGCGCCGATGGTAATGAAGTTCATGAATTCTTTCGCAAATAAAAGTCGCACGCAAACGGGCCAATCCCGGTGCGCGGCCATGCTGCGTGAAAAGGAAGTTGTGGCCGCCGAGGGCGGTTTCATGGCTGCCGCGTGCGAAGGTCGCCGGGCGCAAGATCGCCCGAAGGCGCCGATCAAATTCCGTCGCAAACGACGTGAAGCAATTTTCATTTAGACGCTTATTCTGAAATTTCAAGTTAATTGCGTTTTCGCGGGCGCTTCGGCGGGCATGCTGGCCCCCAACGTTTGCTCACATCAGCGCACGGTGGTGACAGGGAGGATGCTCATGCGCGGCTATTCAGCCACGCCCGCGAAGTGCGCGCGCATTCGCGGGCGCGCTCGATCAGGTCTGGGAAATTGTCCCGCAGCGCGGATGACCGTTCCTCCACGGCCATCGGCAGGTCATCCGGCAGGGCGTCGACCATCGCGGCCAAGGGGAGGCCGCCTTGGCCCAGCGGCATCCGGCGGTTGATCGCGTCGTCGATGATCGCGTCGAAGTCGGTCATGTCCGGCCCCTCTGCGGGCGCATCGCAGGGTTGGCAGTAGCTCAGCCACGTGCGTGGGATCGCCTTGAGATCCTCCGCCGTCCCGCCCGAGCGCGCCCAGTGGAGCGTATCGACCAGTAGTGCCTTGGCCTCGCCCTCGACGCCCTCAAGGATCGCGCGTGCCATGTGAATGGTCTTCACCTCGGTGAAGATGCCAAATTCGAGATTGACCCTGACCCCGGTGCCCTTGGCCGCATCCACAAGCGTCTGGAACTTGGCGGTGGTGGCGGCCATGTCGGGGTCGCTGGAGACACACAGGAGGTTCATCGCGCCCAGCTCGGCAGCGATGTGGACGAGCTCGGTCAGCCACGGATCGGGCGGGCCGGGCATGATCCACGCGACCTCGCAATCGAGCAATGCGACACCGGCATCGCGCGCCTGCTGACGGATCGTGCGGGTGGTGGCGGGGGTCCAGCTGTCCTTTTCGACCCACATGCCGCCGAAGTCGAAATCGGCGGCGGCGGCGCATTCGATCAGCTGGGCGGGGGTGGCCTCGGGCATGATCCCGGCGGCGAGCGAGATTTGGCGGCCAGAGCTCTTGGGAGCGATCATAAGGTTTGGCCGTCGTCGAGCACGAAGTCGGTGCCGGTGACGAACTCGCTCGCATCCGAGCACAGGAACAGGATCATCGCGTCCAGCCCCTCCTCGCCCATCAGCCGGCGCTTGGGGAAGCGGGCGATCTGCTTCTTGCCCGGTTCGGTGTCGAACCACGCATCGTTGATCGCGGTGCGGATGTAGCCGGGGGAGACGGTGTTGACGTTGATGCCAGCCCTCGCCCATTCGCGCGCCAGCGTGCGGCCCGCCTGCACCACGCCCGCCTTGGACGCGGCATAGGCGACGAGGCCGGGGGAGGGCTCAAAGGCGGTGATCGAGGCGATCAGCACGATCCGGCCATTGGTGACGCCGCTTGCGATCATCCGCTTGGCGCCCTCACGCGCCGTCAGGATTGCGCCCTTCAGGTTGATCGCGAGGGTCTGCTCGATCTCCTCTTCCGAGATGGCCGCCGCCATGCCCGCGCCGTCGACCCCGGCGTTGGCGATGACGGTGTCGACCGGCGCGCCGAAGGCTGCCTCGGCCGCGTCGAACCCGGCGATGATGTCAGCCTCGCGCGCCACGTCCATCGTGACGGCGGCCGCCTGCGCCCCGATCTCGGCAGCGAGCGCCGCGAGACGGTCGGCCCGCCGCGCGCCCAGCGCCACCTTCGCGCCGCTCGCGGCAAGGATGCGCCCAAAGCGCGTGCCAAGGCCCGAAGACGCGCCGGTGACGAGCGCGGTGCGTGCCGAGAGGTCGAAGGAGAAGGTCATGCCTGTTTCAAAGTCTCGTCATTGCGAGCCGCAGGCGAAGCAATCCATGGACTGACTGTCGCTCTTGGCGCGGGGGTGATCCATGGATTGCCGGGTGGCCGTTGGCCAGCTTCGCTTCCGCTGCGCTCCTCGCAATGACGAAGGGGGTTAACCGACAGCCGGCAGCTCCCCGTTTACATACTTCATCAGCGTTGTCTGGAAATGCCGCACCCGGCTGTCCTGATAGTGGCCCAGCTCCATCAGGCCGTCCTTCATCGCCTTCATGCCCTCCTGCACGTAAGGCAGGTTCGCCATGTCCTGATCGAACACGTTGGCAAGCTGCGGGCCCATGATGTCGTTCGCCCAGGCGAAGGGCTCATCATCGGGGATATAGGTCGGCGCCACCGCGCGGGGGCGCTGCTCGCCCTTCTTGGTGGGGAACAGCAGGCGGATTTCCATGATGCACCAGTCGGGCGTGTCGCCGGGCAGCCAGCGATAGACCAGCGTCGGCAGAAAGCCGATCCACGGGGCGAAGTTGGGGAAGATGTTGTAGGTGAAGTTGTCGAGGATCTCGGTGTCGGCGGCGTCCGAGTAGTCGTAGCCGTAATTCTCGGCAAAGCCCTTGCGCCCGGCTTCGGCCAGCACCTTGCGCGCGGCGAGCGGATCATCCGCGTCGTAGCCCTCGACCGGCTGCTCGCTCGCGTTGAACCGTCGGTTGGTCTTGGCATCGGCCCCGCCCGAGAACTCGTTCATCTTCTCGAGCACGTAATCCGAATTCTTGCCCTTCACGTGCGGGCTGAGCACGCCCGAGGGGGTGATCGCGCGGTTGAAGTGATCGCCGATCAGGTCATAGCGCGTGTTGGCATCGCCGAGGAAGGCGAGCAACTGCGGGTGGGTGGTGATCGAGTGCCAGGCTTCCATGAAAGCCTCGGCGGTGGCCTTCCAGTTGGCGGGGATCTTCTTCTGCACCCACATGCCGGTATAACGGTTCTCGAAATCGTAGCGCTCGTAATGCGAGGCCGCCGGGCCGAGCCACGTCTTGAAATCGGGCAGGGCGTGGTTCTCGGTGAGCATCACAAAGCCCTGCCACAGCTCGACCCGCGCCTGCGGCAGGTCCATGTCCTTGCCTTCCAAGTGCTTGAAGTCCCACGAACAGGGGATTTCCTTCAGGGACCCGTCGTTCCTCCAGGTGAAACCGTGGAACGGGCAGCGCAGTTGCACCGACGATCCGCTCTCGGTGCGCAGCTTGCGGCCGCGGTGGAGGCAGGCGTTGTAGAAGGCCTTCACGCTGCCGTCCTTCTGGCGGATCAGGAGGAAGCTCTTTCCGGCAATGTCGAACACCACAGTATCGCCCGGATCGGGCATCTCGTCCTCGCGCGCGGCGAAGAGCCAGACGTTGGGCCACATCTTCTCGCGCTCGAGCCTGGCGAATTCCTCCGAGATATAGGGTGCGACCGGCAGGGGATCGTCACCCATTGCGATATGCGATTCCTCGAAGAGGTAATCGGGCGCGCGGCGGGTGTCGCCGTTGAGCATGTCGGTGTAGCTGAGGCCCGGGCAACGGTCGCCGCGGGCAATGTCCTTGATCTCGTTCATGGGGCTTTTCCGGTCCTCATCGGGGGTGGGGCCCCCGCCTCTCGTCCTCGCACTTTGTGCAGTGTCTTGCGGGGAGAATATCACACAGCTTGAGGCCGAGAACCCCTATCGGATTGGAGAGGAAGATGGGTGTGAAGGGCAAGATCGCCGCGCTGGGCGACATCATGCAGCTTGCGTTCGTGCCGGAGGATTTCGACGCGGCGGTTGCGCACTGGACGCAGGTGATGGGCGTGGGCCCGTTCTTCCTGATCGAGGGCATCCATCTCGAAGGAATGAAATACCGGGGTCAGCCGACCGAGGCGGTGTTCGACCTGGCGCTGGCCTATTGGGGCGACATGCAGATCGAACTGATCCGCCCGCGGGACAATCACCCTTCGGTCTACACCGGCGAATACGGGTCGACCGGAAACGGGCTCCATCACGTGTGCATTCTGGTCGGCGACATCGCCCACGCGCGCGCGGTGTGCGAGGCGGAAGGCGCGGAGGTGATGATCGAAGGCACCTTCGGCACCAGCAAGGCGATCTATGTCGATGCCGGCGGCGGGCCGGGGACGCTGGTGGAGATCCTGCAGCAGGACAAGGACGGGCCGGACCTGTTCGGGATGATCAAGGCGGCGAGTGTCGACTGGGATGGCAGCGAGCCGCTGAGGAAGCTGGGGTAATTCCCTTCGTCATTGCGAGCGAAGCGAAGCAATCCAAGGCCTGACTGTGCAGCACGCGACCGGGCCATAGATTGCCGCGTCGCCTGCGGCTCCTCGCAATGACGAAGTAAAGCGCTGATCCGGCCCGCAGGGCCGCAAGCACGACCGTGCGCCCGCAGGTGCCCGTACCCCGGCCTTGAGCCGGGGGAAGGAACAGCACCGAGGACGGGGGCGGAGGCGCCCCCGCAAATCAATCGCTCGCCCCGAGATATCCCAGCTGCCCCGCCTTGAAGATCGTCTGCGCGCGGTTCACCGAGTCGAGTTTCTCGCCCGCGCGGTGGATGTGGTAGCGGATCGTGGCGTGCGACCGGTTGAGGATCATGCTGATCTCCTTGTCGGTCTTGCCGATCGCGGCCCAGCGCAGGCACTCGACCTCGCGCTTCGACAGAACGCAGTCCGACGGGATGCGCCGCTTGGTGCGGTTGGCCTGGACGTATCCGGCCACGAAGCACCGCGTCACCATCGCAAACAGCGCGCCATACTCGGCAAATTCGGCCGACAGGTCTTCCTTGTCGCGATCCATCGAGATGAAGCTCGACGCGGAAATCTGGCCGAAGGGCAGGTGGACCGGAATCACGATCGCTGCCTTGCACAGCGCCCGGCGCTCGAAATCGCCGAGGTCGATCTCGGCGAGGTAGTGGTTGCGCCAGCGGGTGTTGAAGCCGTGCTGGTTGACCCAGAAAGGCTCGCTTTCATAGCGGCAGGCGCGCGGCAGGGGCGAATGCAGCGCGAGGCGGTGGTCTTCCCACCAGCGCGCGCCGTCATCGAGCCAGCGGAAGATATCGGCGTTGAGGATCGTGCCATCGGCATCGACCATGGGTTCCTTGGAAGAAATGTCGTCGCACACCGCGATCTGCATCCCCCGCTCCTGCGCGATGCGGGCGAGGTTGACCGCGGCATCGTGGATGTCTTCGGGGCAGGTGATGGTGACCTGTTCGAGCAGCCGTTCAAGCGATTCGCGGCCTTGGGGCGTGCGCAGCTCGACAACATTGCTAGCCATGGCGGACGGGTTTCCTCTCGTTTGTTTTCTGATTCGGGAGACTAACGCAAGTTTTGCGTTTGTCCTCATCATTTACGTAGGGGAAGCTGGCGCGCGGCGGGGCTAGCGAAAGAGACAGGGAGAGGTTGCCAAAATGACATTTGCAGGCGCGAATTTCGGTGTCGTGATGAAAGCGCTGGCCGAGGCGATCCCGCCCGAACGGCCCGCGCTGGTGCATGGCACCCGGGTGGTGACATGGGGCGCGCTCGATGCCGTCACCGACCGGATCGCGGCAGGCCTGCGCGCGCGCGGGCTGAGGCCGGGCGATATCGCCGGACAGATGCTGCGCAACACCCCCGACTACATGCTCGCCTATTTTGCCTGCGTGAAGGCGGGGGTCACGCCGGTCAACGTGAACTACCACTACCGGCAGCGCGAACTGGCCGACATCGTCACGCGCTTCGGGTTGAAGGCCCTGTTCACCGAGAGCGACTTTGCCGACCTCGCCCGCGCGGCGATGCCGGAAGGCGCGCTGACGATCGATGTGGGCGGCGCGGAATGGGCGGCGCTGGGCGAAACCCCGCTCCCGGCGGACTTTGCGGTGCATGACGACCCGCAAGCGCTGTTCCTCACCGCCACCGGGGGCACCACGGGGATGCCCAAGGCGGTGATGTGGCCGATGGATCAGGCGTGGCAGGCGTTCAATATCGGCCTGTGGCAGCGCCCGCCGGGCACCCCGCCGCTGATCGCCGGATCGCTGGAGGAACAGGTGGCCGAGGCCGCGCGGATCGGGCCGGAACACCCCGCCAGCACCTCGCCGCTGCTGCTCCTCTCGCCGCTGATGCACGGGGCGGGGCAGTTCACGGCGGTAATCCACCTGCTCAAGGGCGGCACGCTGGCGCTACTGCCCGCGCCCAAGTTCGACGCCGATCTGGCGCTGGACGAGATCGCGCGGCTGGGGGCGAGGGGCGTCTTCATTGTTGGCGATGCCTTCGCCCTGCCGCTCGCCGACCGGCTCGACGCGCGTGCCATGGAAAATGGGGGCGACGAGGCACAGGTTCTCGCCAACCTCAGGAGCATCACCTCATCGGGTGCGGTGTTCTCGCCCGCCTTGAAGCAGCGCCTGATCGCCCACGCGCCGCACCTGACGATCGTCGACGCGCTCGGCTCGTCCGAAAGCTCGGGCACCGGGATCGTCATCACCACTGCGGCGGGCAGCAGCGGCGGGGGGAAATTCCAGCCCCTGCCCGGCCGCGAGACGAAACTGTTCGACGAGGCGTTCAACGAAATCGCCCCCGGTGAGGACGGCGTCGGCATCGTCGCGCGCACCGGCCCGCTGCCTTTGGGCTATCTCGGCGAGGACGCGAAGAACGCGGCAACCTTCCCCGTGATCGGCGGCAAGCGCTGGCTGATGACCGGCGACCGCGCGCGCTGGTCGCCCGGCGGCGGCCTCGAATTCATCGGGCGCGACAACATGTGCATTAACACCGGCGGCGAGAAGGTCTTCCCCGAAGAGGTCGAGGCGGTGCTGCTCGGCCACCCGGCGGTGAAGGACGTGCGCGTGGTCAGCCTGCCGGACCCGCGGTTCGGGAGGAAGATCGTCGCCGTGGTGCAGCCAGAGGGCGCGGCGGGGGACGATAAGCTGAAAGCCGCTCTGGACGAGCACGCCCGCGCAGGGCTTGCCGGATACAAGATCCCGCGGCTTTATGTCTTCACCGAAAGCTCGCTGCGGCTCAACAACGGCAAGCCCGACTACAAGACCGCCCAGGCCCTCGCCGAGGCGGGGGTCACTGCATGATCGGCAGCTGCGCCTCGACCACCGGACCGTGGCTTTCCCAGCGGGTCGTGATCGAGCCGCGATGGGCTTCGACCATCATCGCGATCAGATCGAGCCCCTGACCGCCCTCGCGGCGGCGGGAGGTGACTTCGCGGGTCGCGGTTTCGTGCCAGGCGAGGCGCAGATTGCCAGCGCCGTCCGCGCGCGCCATCACTTCGATTGCGCCGCCGTGGTGGAGCGCGCCGTGCTTGGCCGAATTCATCGCCAGCTCGCCGATGATCAGCGCCACCGCATCGGCAACCGCGCGCGGCACCAGCACCGTTTCCACTCCGTCCAAGCCGAGCGTGCAGCGCGCGTCGGCGAAAGGCTGAATCAGCGCGGGCAGCAGCGCCTTCACGTCGCGTGGCATGTCCGGGCCCATGAAGAAGGACTGCGCCGTCCCCAGCGCCATCAGCCGCACGTTCATCGCGCGGGCAAAGGCCTCGTGCTCGGGATTGCCGAGGGCGAAGGTGTTGAGCATCCCGCACACCATCGCATAGGTGTTCTTGAGGCGGTGACGCAGTTCGTCCGCGGCGATGCCGAGCGCGCGGCGCTGGGTTTCGCCTTCGGTCACATCGCGCGAGATCGCGAGATAGCCGATATCCGCCCCGTCGGGTGCGGTGATGGCGGTGACGGTGACGTTCCACCAGCGCGGCGATCCCTTGGCGG
>ERZ1066118.1861-NODE-1861-length-11599-cov-6.085326_pt1 | contig 11599 bp, 7 predicted proteins | sample MGYA00382765_ERZ1066118 | MGnify/ENA primary metagenome ERZ1066118 (study PRJEB33369, sample SAMEA5778348) | biofilm metagenome | biome: Industrial cooling water; feature: Water cooling tower basin; material: Biofilm | place: United Arab Emirates | collected...
CCCCTCCCAATTCCGCATCACAACACCGGACGACATCCCCGACACGGCATCTGCGCTTGCAATGGTCGCCCGCAGGCTGGGCCTGAGGCTTATCGTTTGGCACGATCTCGCAACCTTGCAGCCGATGCAGCATCACGCCTGTACAGCTTCGATCCCGCACATTTTCGGATGGTCCGAGGCTGAGCTGACGGCCTGGAACGATATGGACAAAGCTCTACATTCACCCCTGCTGCGCGCCGCAAGGGTCGCGAGCGAGCCTTTTTGGGTCAACAGCCAAGGCATTCACACTGCGCGACAGGATCGAGTGCTTCAACAGATCACGGTTGCGGACTTTGCCAATTTCGCGCCAGGAAATGCAGCCATAATAGTGCCGGTACACATGCCCTTCGGCCAGACTGGAGCTGCAATCCTGACCAGCCGCAATCTGGTTAGGAGCAATCTGGCAAGTGAGATGGAACTGGCCGGTAATCTCCTTTTGCCGGCGATCGCGCAATTTATAAGCGGCTATGCGGCAATGTGCCGTGACGAGCGCTATCTGCCCTCTCCGAGCGTGCTGACGCGGCGGGAAATCCAGTGTCTAAGCTGGGCGGCCCATGGCAAAACCGACTATGAAATCAGCATCATTCTTGGCTGCAGTCATGCAGGGATACGCTACCATCTTTCGCGCGCCTGCGCAAAACTGGGCGCGGTCAACCGGACGCAATCCGTGTCACGCGCATGTCAGCTTGGCTATGTGAACATCTCTATGACCTGACAGCGCATGGGTGCTTACGGTAGATTTGGAACGCAGCATCGACTTGAGGTCATTGGCGAGCGCACCTCCCTTTCGGATTGCAGCCTCAACACCGCCGATCACGCCATTCGCGCTTGATCTTCTTGGCAAGGCTCCACTTGTGGACTTCGGTGGGGCCATCATAGATGCGGAAGGCGCGGATCTCGCGGAACACCTGCGCGACGATGGTGTCGTCGGTGACGCCCGTGCCGCCCATCACCTGAACGCACCGATCTGCCACCCGCATCAGCGCTTCGGACACGGCCACCTTCGCCATCGAACTTTCCGCCGTGCCCATCGAGCCCGCATCGAGCGCGGCGGCGCACCAGTCGATCATCAATTCCGCCTGCTTCAGGTCGATCATGTTCTCGGCGAGCATGAAGCCCACACCCTCATGATCGATCAGCACTTTTCCGAAAGCTTCGCGACGGCAGGCATAGTCGGTGGCGATCTCGTGCGACCGCACGCAGGCTCCCAGCCAGCGCATGCAGTGCGACAGGCGCGCAGGCGCGAGCCGGATCTGGGCATAGGTGAAGCCTTCACCTGCGCTGCCCAGCATCTGGTCGGCCGGCACGCGCAGGTTGTCGATCATGACCACCGCATGGCCGCCGGGCATCGAGGAATCGAGGGTGTTGGGGACATGCTCAATCCTGATCGCGGGGTCAGGCAGGTCGACGAGGAACATGCAGGCACCCTCGTCAGCCTTGGCCATCACGATCCCCACCCCGGCGCCGTCGGCCCCCGTGATGAAGGCCTTGCGGCCGTTTATGACCCAGTGATTTCCGTCCAGATGGCACGTGGTGCGCATCACCGACGGATCGGACCCGGCGCCGCCTTCGGCCGCAGGTTCGGTCATGAAGAAGGCCGATCGCGCTCGCCCCTCGACCAGCGGTTTGAGAAAGCGCTCCTTGATCTCCGGACTGCCAACCTTGCCAAGGAGATACATGTTGCCTTCGTCCGGGGCGGCGGTGTTGAGCGCCAGCGGCCCCAAAGGTGAAAGGCCGGTTGCACGCAGCACGATGGCCGTTTCCTGCTGGCTCAGGTGGCCTCCATCGGGCAGGATATGCGGCGTCAGCAGCCCGGCTGCACGCGCCTTTTCTTTCATTTCGCTGACCAGTTCGTCGGTCGGGCAATCATGATGATCGCGGCGCGGGTCGCGTTCGTAGGGAACGACGATCTCGCGCACGAACGCTTCAACCTTCGCCGCCAGATCGAGAGCTGCGGGCATGCCAATGCCGCTCATGTCAGACCGCTCCTGCCCGGAAGATCGAAATGGTCTTGGGTTCGGTATAGGCCATCAGCCCTTCGATCCCGTTTTCGACCCCGAAGCCCGATTGTTTTCGCCCCGCGAAGGCGGCGAGGGGTGTGAGCGAGAGGGATTCGTTGATCCAGACATTGCCCGTTTCCAACCTGCCAGCGATCCGCATCGCGCGGTCGATGTCGTTGCTCCAGATCGTCGCCGCCAACCCCATGTCACTCGCATTGGCGCGGGCAATGACTTCCTCTTCGGTGGCGAAGGACAGAAGCGGAAGGACGGGGCCGAACTGTTCCTCGATTACCACCGGGCTGTCATCGGCAGGCCGATCGATCAGGGTGACGGGGATGAAATAGCCATCCGCCGGTGTGCTGTTTTCAGCCAGGACGATCTCGCCGCGCGCCGCGCTCTGGGCGAGCAGCGCTTGCAGCTGGCGGAACTGCGCGTGGTTCTGCACCGGGCCCAGCGCCGTGCCGGGCGTGGCCCCGGCGCCGACCGGCATGTTCCGCGCCAGACCGGCGAGCGCATCGCGCATCGCCTCATAGATGTCCTCGTGGATATAGGCGCGCTTGGTGGCGATGCAGACCTGCCCGCTGTTGGTGAAGGCCGACCAGAACAGCTTCTCGGCGGTCGCTTTCACATCGACATCGGGAAAGACGATCGCTGCGTCGTTGCCACCCAGTTCTAGCGTCAGGCGCTTGAGGTCAGGTGCGGCGCTGGCCATGACCTTGCGCCCCGTCGCACTCGATCCGGTGAAGCTGATCTTGCGGAAGCCGGGGTGCGCGGTCATGAGTGGGCCCAGCGCATCGTCGCCGGTGATGATGTTGAGCACGCCTGCGGGCAAGGCATCGCGCAGCAGTTCGCCCACCTTGAGTACCGTCATCGGGGTGAAGGGCGATGGCTTGAGCACCACGCAATTGCCTGCAAGGAGGGCAGGCGCGATCTTGAAGATCGATAGCACCAGCGGATAGTTCCAAGGACTGATCGCAGCGACCACGCCGATGGGTTCGTAGCGGGTGACGCGGTAGCGTTCCGGACTGTCCTCGATCACGCGATCGGGCAGTTCGAGGCTCGCCGTACCGAAGCACCATCCTGCGGCCGCCTCGACTTCGAAATCGGCCAAAGTGCGCGGCTTGCCCTGTTCGCGCACGATCATCTCTGCCAGCAGGGCGGCGTTGGCGGTGATGGTGGTGCCGATCAGGTTGACCGCTGCCTGCCGTTCGGCCCAAGGTTTATCGCGCCAGGCCGGGAAGGCGGCGGCGGCGGCGACGACGGCCTCGTCGAGCTCGGCTGCCCCCGCGTTGGGCACCTGAGCGAAAACCTGCCCGGTCGCCGGATCGATCACGTCAAGCGAAGCTGGCGTGTCGACCGCTGCACCGCCGACCGTCATGGTCAGGCGGGCGGTCATTGATGGTCTCCGAACATCAGCACCGGCTTGATGCACTTGCCCGCATGGCTGTCGGCGATCGCTTCGTTGATCTGATCGAAGCGGTAGGTTGTGATCATCTTATCGACCGGCAGGCGGCCATCCCGATACAAATTGACCAGTTCGGGCAGGAAATCGGCCGGGTTGCTATCACCCTCGATGATGCCCTTGACGCCGTGGCCGAAGGTGATGGTAGGGACGATCGGCAGGTTGAGGGCAGCGGCAAAATCGCCGGGCACGCCGACCAGACCGATCATCCCGTTCGGGGCAAGTACGCCCAGCGATGCCTGCACCACAGGCGCAATGCCACTGGTATCGAACACGAAATCGACCCCGCCCGGCACAATCGCGCGGACCGCTTCCACCAGATCGCCCGCAGCCGGATCGACCGTGGCGGTCGCCCCCAGCTCGGCGGCCAGCGCCCGGCGCTCAGGGCGCGGTTCAAGGACGATGATGGCCTCGCATCCGGCCAGCACGCCGCCCATCACCGCCGACAGGCCGACTGCGCCGGCGCCGATCACCAGCAACCGCGATCCTGGCCCGGCTTTCAGCGATCGCAGGATTCCGCCCACCCCGGTCTGCACCCCGCAACCTAGCGGCGCGAGTGTCGCCAGGTCGGCATCATCGGGCACCTTTACCGCATTGCGCGCCGTCGCGATGGCATGGCGCGAGAAGGACGACTGCCCAAAGAATCGCGCCGCCACCTGCTCTCCCGCCATGCTCGCGGGCGAGCTACCATCGCCGCGTACTGCATCATAATTGCGGTTGGTGAAGTGATCGCAATAGGAGGGCAGATGCGCCTCGCACTGGCGGCATTCCCCGCAGCTGTCGAAGGTCAGCAGCACCTTGTCGCCCGGCGCAAAGCCGCTCACGCCTTCGCCCACCGCTTCGACGACCCCGGCACCCTCGTGCCCGAGGATCAGGGGGAAGGGCGTGCCCAGCGCTCCGCTCGCGAAGACCAGATCGGTGTGACAGATGCCCACCGCCTCGATCCGGACCAGCAGCTCGCCTGCGCGCGGCGCGCCGATATCGACCTCCTCCATTGTGAAAGCCGCTTGTGGCGCGTGCATAACTGCGGCCTGTGATTTCATTTTCCTCTGCCCTTCTTGTGTTGTGAGAACCTGTGTGGGCGGTTCGCCGCGTCAGGAAAACAAGGATGACGCAGCTTCGGAGAAATTTGAAAAGGTCGCAGCAAGCCTGTGCAAAGCTATTCCCGTTGCGCTCTCATATCTCCACCGTGACGAGAACCGGCCGCAAGCAGAGCCGGTCGTCGGGGAGAAGAGATATGAAATCCGGCATCAAGCTCGCTTTGGCCGCGAGCACCATCATGTTCCCGGTCGCAGCTTTCGCGCAGGATTCAGGCACCGCCGCCTCTGCTGCCGAGCCGGCCGACGAAACCACGGGTGACATCATCGTGACCGCCCAGCGCCGGGCGCAAAGCGTGCTCGATGTGCCGCTGGCGATTACGGCAGTGGGCGGCGATACATTGGCGAGCAAGGGGGTGACCGATTCCTCCAATCTCGCGCAGGTCGTGCCCAACCTTCAGGTGTCCAGCCCCTATGGCAACACCCAGCCCAATTTCTCGCTGCGCGGGATCAGCGTGGCGAACGAATACAATTCGAACCAAGCCTCGCCGATCGGGGTCTATCTGAACGATGTCTACATCGCCAACCGCACCGCGCACGGCATGGGGCTGTTCGATCTTGACCGGGTCGAAGTGCTGCGCGGCCCGCAGGGCACATTGTTCGGCCGCAACACCACGGGCGGCGCGATCAACTTCATCACCCGCAACCCCACGCTTTCGGGCGAGAATGCCTATGTCCAGGCGGGCTACGGCAACTTCAACACCTTCACCGCGCAAGGCGCGCTGGAAGCGACACTGGTGGAGGATGAGCTGGGCGTGCGTCTGGCGGCCAACCTCGTCAACGGCGACGGACAGTTCGACAATGTCGCCCCCGGCGCGCTCGATCCCTTCTCGCAGGATACGCTGCAAGGCCGCCTCACGATCCGCGCCAACCCCAATCAGGGGCCGGTGGAGTTCGTGATCCGCGCCTATGGCGGGCGCACCGATGGCACGCAGGCGGCAGTCTATGGTCTGCTGCCGTTCCGCACTGGACTGGACTTCTTCGAGGTCAACGAAAACCGGATCGGTTTCAACAAGACCGAGGCATACGGCCTGTCGGGCACCTTCAGCTGGGAGATCACCCCGGATCTCACCTTCACCTCGATCACCTCGTGGGATGGCGGCAAGCAGAACCTGCAACAGGCCGCCGACGGCTCGCCGCTCGACATTCTCGATATCACCTGGGTGTCGGACTACGAGCAGTGGAGCGAAGAAGCCCGGTTCAACTATTCGTCCGGACCGATTGACCTGGTCGCCGGCGTGTTCATCGGGCGCGATACGGTCGATACCGCAAACACCTTCCGCATCGGCTCGGCGCTCGGCCCGGGGGTCGATGGCGGCTTCTTCCAGCAATATTCGCAGGTGCGCGAATCCACCGCCGTCTTCGCACAGGCCGATTACAGCCTGACGGAGCAACTCACCCTGACACTGGGTGCGCGCTACACTTGGGACGATGCGGAGTATAACGACGGGGCGGCCTTCCTGTTCGGCCTGTTCGGCGGCTATTTCGGCGATCCCACTCCGCTGGCGACCACGGTGCCCTGTCCCGGCGTGCCGGGCACCTGCCCCTACGATCCGAACGCGCGTTTCGAGCTTGATGGCAGCAATCGTGCGTTGACCGGCCGCGTGGCGTTGTCCTACGAATTCGACAACGGCCCGCTAGTCTATGCCAGCTACAACCGCGGCTACCGCTCGGGCGCGTTCAACGGAGGCGGTTACACCTCGTCGGCCGGGATCAACTACATCGATCCCGAGCGCGTGAACGCCTACGAAATCGGCGCCAAGGGCCGCTTCAGCCTCGGCACCTATTCACTCGCGGGGTTCTATTACGATTACAGCAATCAGCAGGTGCAGGACACGCGCCCCGGCCCGGTCAGCTTCCTCGTCAATGCCCCCAAGGCGACCGTCTATGGCGCGGAACTGGAGACCCAGCTCGATCTGTCCGACTTCCTCAAGGCCAATCTGGCGCTCGGCTATCTCGATACCAAGTACAATGAACTGACGCTCCAAGGTACCGTTCTCGATGGTAACCGCCTGCCCTTCGCGCCGGAATTCACCGCGCAGGCCGGGCTCGACATCATCCCGATCGACACGGGCGAGACCAAGCTCACGATCTCGCCCTCGGTCTCCTATCTCTCGCAGGCATGGTTCTCGCCGTTCAACGGGGTAAATGGGGCCGGGTCAGGCCAGGTCAACGCCGAACTGCAGCAGGAAGGCTATGCGCTGGTGAACGTGACCGCCGCGCTCAAACTGGGGCGCTTTACCCTGTCGGCCTTCGCCAACAACCTGTTTGAAGAACAATACCTCACCTACGGTCTCGACCTGCGCGGCGCGGGCTTTCCCTACAACTTCCTCGTTCCCGGCCTGCCGCGAACCTACGGCGCAGCCGTGCGCGTGGATTTCTGATGCCGTCCGTGTCGCTCGACATCGATCTCAAGAACCCGGATCTCTACGAGAGCCGGGTTCCGCATGAGGAATTCGCCCGTCTGCGGCGCGAATCGCCCGTTTACTGGAACCCGGAGAGCGACGGCGCCGGGTTCTGGGCGGTGACCCGCCACGCCGATATCGTTGCAGTCTCGCGCCAGCCTGATCTGTTTTCGTCCGCTCACGCCAATGGCGGGCACCGGATCTTCAACGAAAATGAGGTCGGGCTGACCAATGCGGGGGACAGCGGCATGGGCATCCCCTTCATTTCGCGCGATCCGCCGACCCATACCCAATATCGCAAGGTCGTCATGCCCGCGCTATCCCCCGTGCGGATCAGCGGGATCGAAGACCGGGTGCGCGAACGCGCCGCGCGGCTGATCGACGCCATCCCGCTGGAAGAACCGATCGATCTGGTGCAGGCGCTCTCGGCCCCGCTGCCGTTGATGACGCTTGCCGAGCTGCTCGGCGTTCCGGGCGAGATGTGGACCGATCTCTACCACTGGACCAACGCCTTCGTGGGCGAGGACGATCCCGAATTCCGGCAGAGCCCCGAAGCAATGGCCGCAACGCTGGGTGAGTTCTTCGGCTTCATCGAAGAGCTCTACCAGCAGCGGATGGCCGAACCGGGCGGCGATCTGGCGAGCCTGCTTGCCCAAGCCACGATCGACGGCGAACGAGTGCCTTTTGGCGAATTCGCTGCCAATATGGCGCTTGCGCTGGTCGGCGGGAACGAGACTACCCGCAATTCGATCAGCCACACCATATGCGCCTTTGCCGCCCATCCCGCGGAGTGGGAAAAGCTGCGCGCAAATCGCGAGCTTATCAAGAACGCGCCCGCCGAGATGGTGCGCTACGCCAGCCCGGTCATGCACATGCGCCGCACCGCCACCCGTGACACCGAAATCGCCGGACAGGCCATCGCCAAGGGCGACAAGGTCGTGCTGTGGTATGTCTCGGGCAATCGCGACGAGGCGGTCTACACCGATCCCGACCGCTTCGATATCGAGCGTCTCCCGCGCAACCATGTCGGCTTCGGCACTGGCCAGCACGTCTGCGTCGGATCGCGCCTGGCGGAAATGCAACTGCGGGTGGTGTTCGCGATGCTGGTGGAGCGGGTCAGCCGGTTCGAGCTGCTGGCTACGCCGCGCCGGTTCCGGTCGAACTTCATCAACGGGCTCAAAAATCTTGACGTCGTCCTGCATCCGGCTTGAACATCGCCCGATGGGCGAGACGTGGACAAACGAACAGATCATCTCCGATGTGCTGGGGCGGGGCGCCGATATCGAGATCGGAGCGTCGGACAATTCATGGCGCCTGTCGCGCTGGCGGCAGTTCGTGGGCAGCTATGAATTGCCCGCGCTGCCCAACCCGACCTTCGTCGTGCACATCGCCGGCACCCGCAGCGTCAAGACAAAGCTGGGCACCGACTGGAGCGAGACCAGCTCGATCCCGGGATGCGCCACGATCCTCCCGGCAGGCCGCCCCTCGGGCTGGCTGGTGGACGGGGAGCTTGACGTGGTCACGCTCAGCATCGATCGCGAAGTGCTCCAATCGCACGGGTCGGACAGCCATTTCGACCGCCTCCGGTTCGCCTTTTCGGATCCGCTCGGCGTGGCGCTGACGCGTCAGGTCCTTTCGGAGCTCTACGCTCCGCAGGATGACGCGCGCCGGGTCTACCTTTCGACGCTGGTTGAAACCCTCAAGGCGCACATGCTTCGCGGGCCGACTACAGCGGCCGACGTGCAATTTCCGACTTCCGATTTTTCGGCTTTCCGGCTGCATCAGGTGATGAATGCTGTGATCGAGGCTCCGGGCAAGGAGCATTCGATCGAAGCAATGGCGCAGACCGTGGGCCTGACCCCCTCACACTTCTGCCGGATATTCAAGCAGGCCACGCGGATGACCCCGCACCAGTTCGTCATGCGCACGCGGCTGGAAAAGGCGCGCGATCTCCTGACCACGACCAACCTTTCGATCGGCGAAATCGCCGAGACGCTCGGCTTCAACAGCCAGAGCCACTTCACCCGCGCTTTCCGCGATTTCACCGGCCGGCCGCCTGGCGTATGGCGCACGGGCTGATCGCGGCGATCAATTGAAGCAGGCTGTCACCTTGCCCTACAGCGCATAGTGACAATTCTTGGGAGCGAGATTTTGATCGCAGCACTGCGCTATCGCGCTAAGCCTGCCAGTCGACTCGCTGCAATAAGCATTGCTCAGGCCGGCTGCCTTTGGCTGGAGCGATCTTTCACGTTGATTGTTTACTGCGACCTACCATCGGTCAACTGGCGACACATTACGCGACGACGGTCAGCGGGGTCGATTGCATTTTGTCTACCGAAAGCCGCCATTCGCCAAACCACCCACAAGCGGCCGATCAGCGCATCGCATCATTCACCCGAAAGCCGACATGCGCGCCTCTCGTCCTAACAGCATTTGTCACGGGATTTGCGCTGTCAGCGTGATATTCTCATGCTGCGACCCGAGGGGCTCTTGCGCCCCCTACTTTGCAGCCCCCGTCGTACATCGGCGGGGGCTTTTTTCGCGCCGCACGCTCAGCCAAGGGCGAATTCCGCCCACACCGGCAGGTGATCGGAGGCAACCGTCGCCAGCGCGCTGCGGTGGACGCCGCAGTCTTTCGCCGTCAGCGTCTCGCAGTGCATGATCCGGTCGAGCTTGCCCAAAGGCCTCCGGCTCGGGAAGCTGGGGCCGGGGTCGAGCAGGGTGAAGTGCCGCCCGAATTCGCGGAAGCAGCCCGCGACGGTCCGCCATTCGTTGAGGTCGCCCATCAGCACCACCGGCCCCGCCGCCCGCGCGGCCTCGCCCAGTCCGGCGATGGTGCGCGCCTGCCGCACGCGCCACAGGCCGGAGAGGTCGAGATGCATGCCGAACACGCTCAGCGCCGTCTCCCCCACCTTGAGGCGCGCGGTGACAACGCCGCGCGGTTCGAGGCAGGGGATATGGATGATGTCGTGGCTCTCCACGTCGATCCCGCGCCGCACGAGGATCGCGTTGCCGTGCCAGCCCATCGAATCCCCCTGCACATCGAGCGGCACGGGGAGGTAATCGGTATGGCTCTCGATCAGGAAGCGCGGCAGCACGCTAGCGCGGCTGCCGAACCTCAAGTCGGCTTCCTGAAGGCAGACGATGTCCGCGCCCACTTCGTTGAGCACGCCCAGGATGCGCGCCGGATCGCGGCGCCGGTCGGTGCCGACGCCCTTGTGGATGTTGTAGCTAGCGACCTTGAAGGTCTTTGGGATGCTGGCCGCCACGCCCGCGCCTACCCCGCTGCAAGAAGGCTGGCGTTGCCGCCCGCCGCCGTGGTGTCAATACAGGTCACCCGCTCGGTGGCGAAGCGCGCGAGGTAGTGCGGGCCGCCCGCCTTGGGGCCGGTGCCGCTGAGGCCCTCGCCGCCGAAGGGCTGGCTTTCCACCACCGCGCCGATCTGGTTGCGGTTGACGTAGAAATTGCCCACCCGCGCTCGGGCCTGCACGAAGCGCCGCGTCTCGGCGATGCGGCTGTGGAGGCCGAGGGTGAGGCCGAACCCAGTGGCGTTGATCGCGTCCACCACTTCGCCCAGTTCCCCTGCCTTGAAGCGCACCACGTGGAGCACGGGGCCGAAATTCTCGCGCGCGAGGGCGGCAATGAAGGGGATCTCGATGATCGTCGGGGCGACGAAGTGGCCGGTGGTCGGGGTGCCCGGGAGGCGCTCGACGGGGAGGCCCTTAGCGGCGCAATCGGCGATGTGGCTTTCGAGCAGCGCCTGCGCCTCGGCGTCGATCACCGGGCCGACATCGGTGGCGAGATCGGCGGGATCGCCCACGGTGAGGGCTGCAAAGCCGCCGCGGATCATCTCCAGCACGCCGTCCGCGATATCCTCCTGAAGGTAGAGCACGCGCAGCGCCGAACAGCGCTGGCCGGCGCTCTGGAAGCTGCTCGCCAGCACATCTCGCACCACCTGTTCGGGGAGCGCGGAGCTATCGACGATCATCGCGTTCTGCCCGCCGGTCTCGGCGATCAGCGTGGCGATCGGGCCGTCGCGGTTCGCGAGCGCGCGGTTGATGGCGCGCGCGGTCTCGGTCGATCCGGTGAAGGCGACCCCGGCAAGGCGCGGGTCGGCGGTGATGAGCTGGCCGACCTCGCCCGCGCCGGGGAGCAGTTGCAGGGCCTCGGGCGGGATGCCGGCCTCGTGGCACAGTTTCACGGCGAGAGCAGCGATCAGCGGGGTCTGCTCGGCGGGCTTGGCGATCACCGAATTGCCCGCGGCGAGCGCAGCGCTTGCCATGCCGATGAAGATCGCGAGCGGGAAGTTCCACGGCGAGATCGTGGCGAACACCCCGCGTCCGTGGAGGGTGAGGCTGTTCTCCTCGCCCGTCGGCCCGGGGAGCATCACCGGCGCGGCAAACTGCCGGCGCGCCTCGGCGGCGTAGTAGCGCAGGAAATCGACCGCCTCGCGCAGTTCGAGCACGCTGTCGAGCAGCGTCTTGCCCGCCTCGCGCTGGCACAGGCTGAGGAATTCGGCCGTGTGCGCTTCGAACAGGTCGGCGGCGTGTTCGAGCAGCAGCGCGCGGGCCTCGCCCCCCAGCGCGTCCCATCCGG
>ERZ1066118.1864-NODE-1864-length-11569-cov-6.157895_pt1 | contig 11569 bp, 8 predicted proteins | sample MGYA00382765_ERZ1066118 | MGnify/ENA primary metagenome ERZ1066118 (study PRJEB33369, sample SAMEA5778348) | biofilm metagenome | biome: Industrial cooling water; feature: Water cooling tower basin; material: Biofilm | place: United Arab Emirates | collected...
ATCTCGGCGCGGACATAGGCAAGGCGACGCTGGACCGCGCCCGCAGCCTGTTCGCAAGTGTCCTCGATTGCCCTGGCGGGGGTCTCAGGATCGACACGATCCACGCCTTCGCGCAGTTCCTGATCGGCAACTTCCCCGAAGAAGCCGACCTTGCCCCCGGCACGCGGGTGATGGACGATCGCAGCCGCGAATTGCTCGCGCGCGAGGTGCTGACCGACCTGTTCGAGGAGGCCGAGCGCAACCATGACGTGCGCATCCTCGACGGACTGGAAACCTTCACCACCCGCAAGGATCCGGCGAGCTTGCACAAGTGGCTGATGCGTGCCGCCGATGCGCCCGAGATGTGGGCAGGGCCGACTGGCTGGCAATCCCCGATGGGGGCGCGGGTGCGCGGGATACTCGACATGCCGGCAGATGCGGGGGAGGAGTGGGCCAGCCAACCGCTCGATCCCGACCTCTTCCCCGATGGAACCTTGAAGGTCATTCACGATGCGCTGCATCAGTGGGGGAAGCCCGCCGGTGCTCCCGCCATCGGCGGCATCGAACGTTGGCTGCGACTTGACCGGACACAACGTGCGGGCGCTACCGATTGCCTGATCGGCACGGTCCTCAATGCCAAATTGCTGCCCAACGGCAATTTGCGCCATGCCGCCAAATTCGATCCTGACTTCGTCCGTCATCAGGAGGACATCGCCGAGGCTCTCGCCGAATACGAAACGCGCCGCGCATTGCTCGCCACCGCCGAGATCGTCACGAGCGCGCTCGAGATCGGCCGCGTCTTCGCGGTGCGCTGGGAGAAGCGCAAGGCGCGCGAGGGCCTGCTCGATTTCGGCGACCTGATCCGCAAGGCCGCCGACCTGCTCGGCCAATCCGATGCCGCAGACTGGATCCGCTACAAGCTTGACCGCCATTTCGACCACATCCTGATCGACGAGGCGCAGGACACCAACCACAGCCAGTGGGACATCGTCGAGGCGCTGATCGACGATTTCTTTTCGGGCGAGGGCGCGCGGGGGGACCGCTTGCGCACCGTCTTCACCGTGGGCGATTACAAGCAGGCGATCTTCGGGTTTCAGGGCACCAGCCCGGAGAACTTCGCCCGCGCCAAGCAGCGCATCTTCGCACGCATCGATGCGGCGCGCAGCGGCATCCGCCAGAGCCGCACCAACCGCCGCGAGCCGGGCTGGCAGGATCTCGACCTGCAAACATCCTATCGCACCGCGCAGGTCGTGCTCGGCTTTGTCAACCGGGTGATCGGGCTGCTCGGGTTTGACGCCTTCGGCCTCGACACGCCGCCGCGCAATCACGAGGGGGCCGAGCGCCCGGGGCTTGTCACCCTGTGGCCCCCGGTCGCCCCAGACAAGGCCGAGCCGGAGGACGAGGAGGACAGCGGCGGCGGCGAAGAGGGCGCGCAGGACTGGCTGCCGCGTCACGATACCCTGCTGGCCGAACGGATCGCCGAACAGGTGCGCCGCTGGGTGAGCCTCGATGAACCCTTCGTCTTGGCCAAGGGCACCCGCCGTCATGCGACCGCGGGCGACGTGATGGTTCTGGTGCGGCAGAGGAAGGAGCTTGCCGCGCAGATCGTCGCCAAGCTCCACGCGCGCGGGGTGCCGGTGGCGGGGGTCGACCGGCTGAGGCTCGGCGCGCCGCTCGCGGTGAGGGATGTGCTCGCGGGCTTGCGCTTTGCTGCGCAGCCGCAGGACGACCTTGCCCTTGCCAACCTCCTCGCCTCGCCCCTCATCGGATGGAGCCAGGACGATCTCCTCGCCCACGTTCCGCGCGACAGGAGCGTGCGCCTGTGGGACCACCTGAGGCGCGAGGGCGCACCCGCCTTCGTCGCCGCGACTGCCGAGCGGCTGCGCGACCTGCTGCGCCGCGCCGACTACCACACCCCGCAGGCGCTGATCGCCTGGCTGCTCACCGGCCCTTGGGCTGGCCGCGCCCGGCTGGTCGAACGGCTCGGGGCCGAGGCGAACGACCCGCTCGACGAGCTTCTCAACGCCGCCTTCGCCTACGAGGCTGAGCATTGGCCCAGCCTTTCCGGCTTCATCGCCTGGTTCGACGCCGGGACGGGCGACTTGAAGCGCGACTCCGACAGCGCGGCCGGTCAGGTCAGGGTGATGACCGTCCACGGCTCCAAGGGCTTGCAGGCCCCGATCGTCATCCTTGCCGACGCCACCGGCGCGCCGGGCGAGGCGGGCGATCTCGAGCTCGAGGACGACCCGCTCGCCCAGCGGCCCGATCGCAAGCGCCTCGTCCCGCTCCCGCCGCTCGGCAAGGACGAGCGCAAGGGCCGCATCGCCGAGGCCGAAGCCGCCAAGGCCGCCGCGCTGATGCAGGAGCACTGGCGCCTGCTCTACGTCGCCATGACCCGCGCCGAGGAAGCGCTGTTCATCGGCGGCTCGCTCGGCAAGCGCGAGGCCAAGGCCGGCGTGCCGCACGAGGACAGCTGGTACGCCCGCCTGAAGCCCCTGTTCGAGGACGCGCCCATCGACGACCCCGTCTGGGGCACCCGGCAGGAGTGGGGCGAGCGCGCCGATCCGCTGGTGCCCGAGGACGCCGCTTCCCCGCAGGCCGCCGCCGTCTCTCTCCCGCGCTGGGCTACCACGCCCGTCGGCGAGGAGCCGCGCCCGCCGCGCCCGCTCGCCCCCTCGTCGGCAGGCGAGGAGGCGGGGGCCGCTCCGCCAACCGATCCCGGGGCGACCCGCGATGCCGCACGGCGCGGGAGCCTGATCCACGCCCTGCTCGAACGCCTGCCCGACGTGCCGCCCGAGGCCCGCACTGCCGCCGCGCAAGGCTGGCTCGCGCGGCAGGCAGGCGACCTTCCCGAAGCCCTGCGCGCCGAGCTGCTCGCCGCTGCCCTGGCGGTGCTCGATCACCCCGACTTCGCCCCGATCTTTTCACCCCATGCCCTCGCCGAAGTGCCGCTTGCCGCCACGGTGGGCGGCGTGGTGGTCGCCGGCACCGCCGACCGCCTGCTGATCGAGCCCGCCCGCATCACCGTGGTCGACTTCAAGACTACCCGCCGCCCTCCCGCCAGCGCCGCAGCGATCCCGCTCGCCACGCTCAGGCAGATGGCGGCCTATGTTGCCGCGCTCGAGGCGATCTATCCGGGGCGCGAGGTGCGCGCAGGCGTGCTCTACACCCACGCGCCCGTCCTGTTCGATCTGCCGCCCGCCACGCTCGCACTGCACAAGAACGCCTTGCAGGCCCCGCAGCAATCCTTGCCGCTGCCCGATATTGAGTGAACAGACCCGCGCACTAGATTGCAAACACGTGACCGGTGCCCCTATGCTCCGGCCAAAGGAGATACAGGATATGGCAACCGTCAATGTGACCGATGCGAGCTTCGAGGCCGACGTCCTCGGCAGCGACACCCCCGTGCTGGTGGATTTCTGGGCCGACTGGTGCGGCCCCTGCAAGATGATCGCGCCGGCGCTGGAGGAGATCAGCGAGGAGCTTTCGGGCAAGGTCAAGATTGCCAAGATCGACATCATGGAGAACACCGACATCGCCAGCCAGATGGGCGTCCAGTCGATCCCGCTGATGCTGCTGTTCAAGAACGGTGAAGTGGTCGCCCGCAAGCTTGGCGCTGCGCCCAAAAGCCAATTGAAGGCGTGGCTCGAAAGCGAGCTCTGATCGCCCGATGCGTTCAGCTTCGGGCGTGTTGGAGACACATGAGACACTGTCCTGAAGCGAAATTCCTGCCCCCGTGTGCGCCCGCAAAACGGCAGGCGTGACGGGGACGGGGAGGGCGGCGTGACAGGTCATCGGCGCAAGACTGTCACGCCCGGCGCGAGTAGGAAAATGCTTCCTAGCCGAGCACCTTGCCGACGAATTGATCCCAGATCGCCGGGCTGGAGGCTCCCACCAATCCGGGCGCGTCGTGCTGGTCCACGCGGTAGGCGCTGCCATCGAGCCGCGCCGCCTTGCCGCCCGCCTCGTTGAGCCACAAGACGCCTGCTGCATGATCCCAGGCGAGCGTGCGCTTGAAGCTTGAAACGTCGTTTTCGCCCAGCGCGAGGCGCGGATACTGCTCGGCAGCGCAGCGCGGGATGTCGACCAGCGTGTAGTGCGGGGCGAGCTTGGCATCGACCATTGCCGATTGTTCGGGGGTCAGGAAGATGCGGCTGACCGCTGTGACCGGCGGCTGCTGGCCGGTGGTGCGCGCCGCGATCCTCTCGCCATTAATGAAGGCCCCTTCACCGCGGCGTGCGTGGCAGAAGCGGTCCTTGTTGGGATCGTAGATCCACCCCGCCACCGTCTCGCCCGCATCGGCGAGCGCGACGATGATCCCGAACGGCTGCTTGCCTTCCGAGAAATTTGCCGTGCCGTCGAGCGGGTCGATGATCCAGCACTGGCCCTTGAGGTGATCGAGCACCGCCGGATCCGCGGCTGCTGCTTCCTCGCCCACTACGGCAACGCCCGGGGCGAGGCGGGTGAGGGCTTCGGTAAGGAAGGCCTCGATCTCGCGGTCGACGATGGTGACGGGATCGTCCTCACCCTTCAGCTCGACCTCGCCTGCGGCCAGATTGCGGAAGCGCGGCAGCATCGAACGCTGCGCGGCAAAGCGCATCAGATCGCGGATTTCGTCATCCAGTGCGCTCACGAACGATAATCCGCGTTGATGGCGATGTAGCCGTGGGTGAGGTCGCAGGTCCACACGGTTGCATGACCTTCGGCAAGGCCTAGGTCGACCGCGATGTCGATTTCCTCGCCCTTCAAATGCGCTGCGACGGGGGCCTCGTCATAATCCTCGACCGGCACGCCGTTCCTCGCCGCCCACACGCCGCCGAAAGCGATCGAGAGCCGGTCGCGGTCGGCCGGTTCGCCCGCCTTGCCCACGGCCATGACCACGCGGCCCCAATTGGCATCTTCACCTGCGATGGCGGTCTTGACCAAGGGCGAGTTGGCGATGGCAAGGCCGATGGTGCGCGCGCTGGCGTCGGTGACTGCGCCGGAGACGCGGATGGTGACGAACTTGCGCGCGCCTTCTCCGTCGCGCACGACAAGCTGCGCAAGCTGGCGGCACACATCGGTAAGCGCCGCGGCGAAGGCGTCCGCGCCCGCGCTGTCCCAGCTCTCGATCCGCAGGTTGCCAGCCTTGCCGGTGGCGAAGGCCATCACCGTGTCGCTGGTCGATGTGTCGCCATCGACCGTGATGGAGCTGAAGGTGGCGGCGTTGACGCGCTCCAGCGCTTCTTGCAGGAAGTCAGGCGCGACGTCGGCATCGGTGAAAATGTACCCGAGCATGGTCGCCATGTCGGGGGCGATCATGCCACTGCCCTTGATGAACCCGGCAAGCTCCACCCGCACGCCGCCCAGCATCGCGCTCGCGCCTGCGCCCTTGGGGAAGGTGTCGGTGGTGCCGATGGCCCTCGCGGCATCCTCCCACCCGCAGGGCGCCGCGGTCAGCGCGGCGGCGATCCCGGCCTGGGCCTTGTCGATGGGCAGCGGCACGCCGATCACCCCGGTCGAGGAGACGAACACCTCGTCGAGCGAGCAGGCCAGCGCTTCGCTGACCTGCGCGCGGATCGCCTCCACCGCCGCGCGGCCGCGCCAGCCGGTGAAGGCGTTGGAGTTGCCCGCATTGACGATCAGCGCCCGCGCACGCCCCAGCTTCACCGCCTCGCGCCCGAGTTCGACCTCGGACGAGGCGCAGGCGCTCTTGGTGAACACGCCCGCCACGCTGGTGCCCTCGGCCAGTTCGGCAAAGGTCAGGTCGCAGCGGTCCCACGTCTTGTAACGCGCCCGCGCCACGCGCAGCGTCACGCCCGCGATCGGCGGCAGTTCGGGGAAGGGGCGGGCGAGGGGCGAGCGATCGATCTGCATGGGCCACGCCCGTAATGGACACAGCGCAGCGCTGCAATCGCGGGCGTGGGCGCGGAACGATTAAGCTCTCACACAGCTTATCGCGCTATGGCGGTGGACGGATCGCCGCTCAGGCACTATTTGAAGGCATCATGACCCGGCGTTTTCTTGCCCTTTTGGCCTTGCTTACAAGCCTTGTCGCTCTTGGCGGCACGGCGCAGGCGTCACTGGCGGAGGCGCTGGCATGCTCGGCAAGCGTTGCTGCGGCGAGCGGGGATGAGCGTGTCGCAAGCGAAAGCGTCGCGGCGCAGCCCGCGCCCGCCACGATCATCGCCACCCGCGCTGCCGAGGCCGAGTGCCCGCCGCCGCCGGTGCCCGATAGCCTGCGCCTGCCGGTCCTGATGGGGATCGAGCGCGCCTTCGAATAGGCGCCGCCCGGCATTCTCCCAGCGTTTCCGCGCGCCGCGCCCATACGGGCCGCGCGCCCTTTCCCAGATACACCCGCAAGCCGCCCCGTCCGGGCGGTTGCTTTGGAATCAGAGGCTTTCCTCCCATGTTGAACAACGTCATCAAGTCCGTCTTCGGCTCGGCCAACGAGCGTTACATCAAGGCCGCGCGCAAGATCGTGGCGCAGATCAATGCGCTGGAGCCGCAGATCCAGGCGCTGTCCGATGAAGAACTGCAAGGCCAGACCGCCAAGCTGCGCGGCCTCATCGATGGCGGCGCCAAGCTCGACGACATCCTGCCCGAAGCCTTCGCCACGGTGCGCGAAGCATCGGTGCGCGTCTTCGGGATGCGCCACTTCGATGTGCAGCTGATCGGCGGCCTCGTGCTCCACCGCGGCGAGATCGCCGAAATGCGCACCGGCGAGGGCAAGACCCTGATGGCGACGCTGGCGGTCTATCTCAACGCGCTCGAGGGCAAGGGCGTCCACGTGGTGACGGTGAACGATTATCTTGCTCGCCGCGATGCCGAAGAGATGGGCAAGCTCTACAACTGGCTTGGCCTGACGGTGGGCGTGATCGTCCCCGGCATGCCCGAGGAATACAAGCGCGACGCCTACAATGCCGACATCACCTACGGCACCAACAACGAATTCGGCTTCGATTACCTTCGCGACAACATGAAGCATTCGCGCGGGGAGATGGCGCAGCGGCCGTTCAACTTCGCGATCGTCGATGAAGTGGACTCGATCCTGATCGACGAAGCGCGCACTCCGCTGATCATCTCCGGGCCCACGGAAGACAAGTCCGAGCTCTACGTTCAGCTCGATCAGGTGGCGCGCGAGATTCCGCTCGAATGGCTCGACATCGACGAGAAGACCAAGCGCGTCCAGCTGACCGAGGACGGGCTTGAAGAGGTCGAAAAGCTGCTGATCGAGAAGGAGCTGCTGGCGTCCGAAAACCTCTACGACGCGCAGAATACGCAGGTCGTCCACCACCTCGATCAGGCGCTGGTCGCCAATTTCGCGCGCAAGCGCGACACCGACTACATCGTCAAGGACGGCAAGGTCATCATCATCGACGAATTCACCGGCCGCATGATGGATGGCCGCCGCTGGTCGAACGGGCTGCACCAGGCGGTCGAGGCCAAGGAAGGCGTGCGGATCGAGCCCGAGAACCAGACGCTCGCCTCGATCACCTTCCAGAACTATTTCCGCATGTATCCCAAGCTGTCCGGCATGACCGGCACCGCGGCGACCGAAGCGGCGGAGTTCTGGGACATCTACAAGGTCGGCGTGGTCGAAATCCCGACCAACCTGCCCGTCGCCCGCATCGACGAGGAAGACGAGTTCTACAAGAACACCGCCGACAAGTTCGGCGCCATCGCCCGCGCGATCAGGGAGAAGCAGCAGATTGGCCAGCCGGTGCTGGTCGGCACGGTCTCGATCGAGAAGTCCGAACTGCTGAGCGAATATCTCGACAAGGAAGGCGTGCGCCACGCCGTTCTCAACGCCCGCTTCCACGAACAGGAAGCGCATATCGTGGCGCAGGCAGGCCGCTATGGCGCGGTCACCATCGCCACCAACATGGCCGGCCGCGGGACCGACATCCAGCTTGGCGGCAACTTCGAATACCGGGTGCGCGACGAGCTCGCCGACATGCCCGAAGGGCCGGAACGCGATGCCGCCATCGCGCGCATCAAGGCCGAAATCGCCGAAGAGAAGGAGCGCGTGAAGCAGGCGGGCGGGTTGTTCGTGCTCGGCACCGAACGCCATGAAAGCCGCCGCATCGACAACCAGCTGCGCGGGCGTTCGGGCCGTCAGGGCGACCCGGGCCTGTCGCGCTTTTACCTGTGCCTCGAGGATGATCTGCTGCGCATCTTCGGCCCCGACACGCTGTTTTCCAAGATGATGAATTCCAACCTTGCCGATGGCGAGGCGATCGGTTCGAAGTGGCTCTCCAAGGCTATCGAGACCGCGCAGAAGAAGGTCGAAGCGCGCAATTACGACATGCGCAAGCAGGTCGTGCAATACGACGACGTGATGAACGACCAGCGCAAGGTGGTCTATGAACAGCGCGCCGAGATCATGGACAGCGAAGCGGTCGATGACGTGGTGCTCGACATGCGCCACGACACAATCAACGTGCTGGTCGGCGCAGCGTGCCCCCCGGGCTCCTACCCCGAACAGTGGGATATCGAGGGCCTGAAGGCGCGCACCGAAGAAATTTTCGGCTTCCTGCCCCCCTATGACGAATGGCTCGCCGAGGACGAGGTCGAGCCGGAACTGCTCGAGGAGCGCCTTCGCGAACTCACCGACCAGATGATGGACGCCAAGATGGGCACGCAGGATGCCGGGATCTGGCGCATGGTCGAAAAGGACGTGCTGCTGCGCCAGCTCGATCACCACTGGAAGGAGCACCTCTCGACGCTCGATGCGCTGCGGCAGGTGATCTGGATGCGCGGCATTGCGCAGAAGCAGCCGATCAACGAATACAAGCAGGAAGCCTTCGTGCTGTTCGAGACGATGCTCGACACGCTGCGCGAGGAAGTGACCAAGATCCTGTTCCGCGCCGAGCTGCGCTTCGAAGAGCCCGCCCCGCAGGCGCTGCCCGATCTGCCCGATTTCCTCACCGGGCATATTGACCCGCTGACGGGGCTCGACAATTCGGATGATGGCGACGGGTCGGAAAACCGCCCCGAACTGTTCGGATCGCTCGCGGGCAGCCCGCGCGCAGCTTTCGGGCCGGGCGGCGTCAACCCCAACAACCCCTGGGCCAATATCGACATCAGCCGCAATGCCCCGTGCCCCTGCGGTTCGGGCAACAAGTACAAGCATTGCCACGGTGCTGTCGGCGCGGCTCAGAGCGTCTGACAGCCGTCGCTGAGGGGGCGGGGCGATGATCGGCGCGGTGCCCGTGCTGCTGACGCTGGCCTTCGGGATCACGGCGCTGCTCTATGCCAGCGTCGGCTTCGGCGGCGGGTCGACCTATTCGGCGCTGCTGGCGATCTCGGGGCTCGATTACCGGCTGCTGCCGCTGGTGAGCCTTGCCTGCAACATCGTGGTGGTGACGGGCGGCAGCATCCGCTTCGCCCGTGCGAGCATCACCCCGTGGAAGAAGGCAGGGGTCATCGTGGCGCTGGGCGCACCGATGAGCTTCCTTGGCGGGCTGACCCCGATCAAGGAGGCGACCTTCCTGACGTTGCTGGGCGCAAGTCTGGTGCTGACCGCGCTGACCATGCTGATTCCGGTGAAGGAGGGCGCGGAAGGCGCGCCGACCCGCGCGGCGCGTTTCATGCCGCTCGCCGCTGCGCCGCTCGGCTATTTTGCCGGGCTGGTGGGGGTCGGCGGGGGGATCTTCCTTGCCCCCCTGCTGCATCTTGCGCGCTGGCACGAAGCGCGCGGGATCGCGGCGACGGCGAGCCTGTTCATCCTCGTCAACTCGCTGTTCGGCCTTGCCGGGCAGATGGTGAAGAACGGCCCCGGCCTGCTCGGCGCAGCGCTGGGAGCGAGCCTGCCGCTGCTGATTGCCGTGGTGGTCGGCGGCCAGATCGGCAGTCTGTTCGCCGCGCGGCTGCTACCGCCCAAGTGGATCCGCTGGCTCACCGCGCTGCTGGTCGGCGTGGTCGGGGTGCGCCTGCTGGCGGGGGTCTAACGTTCGACCACCTCGCCCGACATCGGGGCGAGCTTGGCGAGCAGGCGGTTCTGGCTTGCGAAAGGCACGTCCGCCTCGCGCATGGCGGCTTGCAGGTTTTCGACCAGTGCGTTCATGTCGGACTTGGTGACGCCCATTTCGGCATGGGCGGTCTTCATGTCGCGGCCAGTGTAATCGCAGCCCGCGCCCAGCAGATAGCAGAACTGCTCGCCCAGCGTGCGCTTGAGGCGGACGGTGTCGTGGCTGGCGAAGATCGCGGCGATACGCGGGTCGGCCTCGGACAGTTCCACCGCGCGTGCGGCGATCCGCGCGATCCCCTCGCGCCCGCCGAAATCGGCGGCCAGCGCGGCGCTGGCATAGGGCGCGGCCCCGGCATTGGCGTTGGACTGTTCGTAAGGATCGACCGGCAGCTCGCCCGTCACCGGATCGCGCTGCTTGACCTCGACACCGAACTCGGCATCCCAATCGGTGGCTTCGGCAGGGGCCTGCTGGATCAGCATCAGGGCAGCAGAGGCGGCGGCGGCGAAAATCATGGGTGTTTGCTTTCGGGCAAAGGTTAGAAGGCGACCTGCGCGGACAGAAAGGCGCCGCGCTGATCGGGGATCGTGGCGATCGAACCCAGGTCGACATAGGCCGCGGTCAGCGTCACGTTGCGGGTGAGGGCATAGGCGGCAAAGATGTCCATCCAGTCGTCATCGCCAAGACCGAGATTGTCGGGCTTGGTGCGCAACTCCGCCCCCACCACCGCGCGGCGCGACAGCTGGTAGCCCAGCGAGCCTTCGAATTGCAGCTTGTAGCCTGCGCCCGCCGCCGATCCGAAGCCCAGCATGCCAAGCTCGTTTGCTTGCGTGTAGCGCAGGGTGCCATTGACCAGCAGACTGCGGGCGAGAAACAGCTTGGTTGCCGAGAGGGTGTAATCCGTCCCGCTCGCTTCCGCCGCCCCCAGTGCCCGCACCAGCGCGCCGTCGCGGCTGCGCTTGTGTTCGATCCCGACCGCGATCTGCGGCAGCCATGTCTCGCCATAGACGACATCGCCCGCAACGCGCAGCTTGGCGCCGAAAGTGTCGACATTGAAGGTGTAGCCCTGGCCGATGCCGAGCAGCGCGCCGATATCGCGGGTGTCGAAATCGGCGCGGGCGTAGCTCAGCTCCAGCCGGTCGCCGAAGCCCACCAGCACGCCGTAGGATCGCCATCCATAGTCGGAAAGCTCGATCGCGGTGGCATGGGCAGAAAGGCCGATGCCGCCTTTCATTTGGCGTCCGCCGATGGTGGCCCAACGGGCAAGACCGCCGCCGGACGAACCGTCGACCGTGGTGACGCCGTTGGTGAGCAGAAGCTTCCCGCCGGCAAGCACATCGCCTGCAGCAATGTGCGGGGGAGGTTCGGCGCTGGTATCCTCGTCGGGCGCAGGCTCCGTCGTCGTGGTGGCCAGCGGTGCGGCTGCGGTGTCCTCCCCCACCAACGTCGCACCGGCCTCCAGAACCGGGACGGCAGCGAGGTGCGGGGGGTGCGGATTTACAGACGCGGCGAGGTTGGCAATGGCGAGGAGGCTGGAAGCGGGCAGAAGCATCGCAGCCGATTACTATCCGCGTATCTGAAACCTTGCATAACCCAAGCTAAGGATTTTTCTTAAGGTATCGCCTTTACCCGTGCTGCTT
>ERZ1066118.1867-NODE-1867-length-11550-cov-7.557634_pt1 | contig 11550 bp, 10 predicted proteins | sample MGYA00382765_ERZ1066118 | MGnify/ENA primary metagenome ERZ1066118 (study PRJEB33369, sample SAMEA5778348) | biofilm metagenome | biome: Industrial cooling water; feature: Water cooling tower basin; material: Biofilm | place: United Arab Emirates | collected...
CTACTCATACAGTCGCCTCGCCGAGGCTCTCGGCGAAACGGTTCCTCGGAGACGCCCAGTCGCTGGCCATAAAGTTCTCGATCGGCCGGTACAGCCAGTTCCTGCATTCGCTGCGCGACGAGGAGCTGCCGGTCTCGAACGATACCTGGGTGCTCGCCGACCGCTCGGTACCTCCGGTTGTCTCTGATCAGGTGCAGCTTGGAATCGAGTCGTTCTGGGGGAACGGCTGGTCGGCTTCGGCGGAGGTCTACGCGAGAAGATTCGACGGCGTCACGGAGTTCAACGCAGCCGACGATCCCAACGATACACGCGATGATCTGCTCATCGGAGATGGTCGTTCGCGCGGTCTGGACCTTCAACTCCAGCGCTCCCAGGGGAGGCTCACGGGCTGGACCTCCATATCCCTGCTGCGTGCCACTCGATCCTTCCCCGATCCGCTCGCAGCCGCATGGGAGGATCTGCCTCAGACGATCACCTTTTCCCCGATCTTCGATCGCCACCTTAACGCGGATCTGGTTCTCCAGTACACGACAACTCGCGGCTACGAGCTTGGAGCACGCTGGAATTACGGCTCAGGCCTCCCCTACACGCGGCCAGTGGCTCAGTCTCTCGCGATCGGTCAGGACCCGATCCTCCCCCGGGCGCAGCCGTTCGAGATCGAGGACGACGCCGAATCCTTCCCGGTCAACGTGATTCTGGGAGGCCGGAATACTGAGCGGTACCCGGCTTACCACCGGCTCGATCTGACCGTTCGCAGGACCTATCAACGCGCCTGGGGCACTTTCATCCCGTACCTGCAGATCCTGAACGTCTACAACCAGAAGAACGTGCTGTTCTACTTCTACAACTACGACCGGGCTCAGCCGGTCCGCTCGGGGTTCAGCATGTTCCCCTTCCTTCCGGCTGTCGGCGTGGAGGTAACCTTTTGAGCCCGCTCCGGATGCTGAGCGCTCTCCTCCTGGTTGCGCTTACCGCAGGAGGATGCGAGCTCGCAGAGGTAGCTGCCCCTGAGAGCGAGGACATTCTCACCGTCGAGGCTCTTCTCCGCGTTGGCCAGCCTCGGCAACGGGTGCTGCTCCATAGATCCGTCGAGGGCCGTCTTATTCGAGGTGAGCCCGGAGCTGAAGTAACAGTCGCCGGGCCGAACGGACTCGCGGTATCCTTTCAGGCAGCCCAACTCTCAGAATGCCTCCTGGAGGTGACGGACTCGATCTACGTTGAGGAAACCGCGATCGAGGCATCCTGCTACATCTCGCCTCAGGGCGCCGGCTTCTTCGTTCAGCCCGGCAACAGGTACGATTTGAGGATCGAGACGCAGCGGGGGGAGGTGGTTCGGGGGAGAACCGACGTTCCGGGGAACTTCGGCTTCAGGAATCCGGTCGTCGCACTCGACCCGGAGGAGCGTGTCGGATTCTGCACCCTCTCGGATAAGCCGTTCGAGCTCGCCTGGGGCCGGTCCGAGGGCGCGTGGGCCTATCTCGTCGCGCTACGCCACACCGGATGGGGATCAGACTTGAAGGGTGAAGGTGTTGAAGTGCCCGATCCGCTCGATCTGCTCGCTGTCGCGGTATCGGCCGCAGATACAACCCTCCTCTTTCCGGAGAACGTCGGCCTTTTCGACCGCTTCGACATCGATCGGCGGGTCTTCGAGGAGCTCGAGAAGGGGCTGCCCCGCGCCGATACAAGTGTGCTCTCGATATTGGCAACGGACCGCAACTATACCAACGCTATCCGTGGGGGACGTTTCAATCCATCGGGTAACGTGAGGTTCTCGAGCGTTATCGGAGACGGCGTCGGGCTGTTCGGATCCGTCGTCCAGGTTACGATCCGGTCCAGCGTGGGGTCGGGAGGGACAAGGCCGCCGGCGTGCCAGACGGCGGACTTGCCCGGCTGAGCTACTGAACGATCTCGTAGACGAGGGAGGCGTTCGCGTAAACCGTCTGCTGACCCGGCTGAATGGGCGTTGCCGGGGCGCTTACTGCTTGCGCTTCCATCATCGCGCCTCGGCCGCCCATGCGGTACATCGGCTGCGGCGGCTGGGCGCTGGTGCTGGCGTCGAGCACCGCCCCAAGACGGACACCCAGGCTGCGCGCGATCGTCTCCGCTGAACGCCTCGCCTCCGCTACCGCCTCCTCGAGAGCCTCGCCCTCGGCGGCCGCCGAGTTCCGCAGCTCGAAATTCACCCCATCCATGCGGTTGGCTCCGGCATCGAGCCCGGCATCGATGAGCCTTCCAACACGCTCCAGGTCGGAGGTGCGTGCGGTCAGCATGTTCATGGCGCGATAGCCCCGGATTGCTGGCGGTGCCATCGGATCCGAGTTCCGCGTCTGCTGGGCGTACTCAGGGTGGATCCCGTAACCGTTCGTCCGAAGGTCCTCACGGCTGATCCCTGCCTCCATCAGTGCCCGCATCACCCGGTCCATTGCTGTGGCATTCGCCTGCCCCGCCTCCTGGGCCGTGCGGCCGGTTGTCTCCACCGCGAAGTGGACGGTGGCATGGTCCGGCTCTGCGCTGGCCTGGCCCGCACCTGCCACGCGAATCGTTCGCGGGCCGTCGACGTCCGGCCGGTTCGACTGCCCGATAAGCTCCCCGGCTCCGATGAGCGAAAGCACGCCGGCGGTTGCCACCAATCCGCGTAATACGATGCGATTCATTGAGAAACTCACTTGTCATGGTCTTGCCAAAGTTGGCCGCTCACTCCATCCGGGCGGTTCAGCCCCACCTGGGCGGCCGTTTACACGAGATTAGACGCATGAGACCTCAGCACTTGCACAACTAGGTAGGTATTCCGAAAAACTTCTACCGGATCTGCGGAGTAGATTAGATTGACGCGATTGGGGCTGAGGCGATTCTGAGGTTGGGGGAACTAGCTTGAAGAAGTATGCGATACGTGAGGTTTTCGGCACCTTGCAAGGTGAAGGCGCTCTCGCTGGAACACCGGCTGTGTTCCTCCGTTTTGCCGGATGCAACCTGGGTTACGACGTCTGCCCCTGGTGCGATACCGACTGGGTGAAGGCGCGCTATACCCTTTCTTTGGAGGAGACGCTCGAGCTGGTGCAGGCGGAGGCAGTCGCCGCCTTCGGCGGAGAGCGTGAGGGGCTCGTGCTTGTCGCTACCGGAGGCGAGCCCAGCCTTCAGCTCGATAAAGCTCTATCGGATGCGCTTCGGACGCGAGGTTATCGCATCAGTATGGAATCGAATGGGTCGCGTCCAGTCGATCGCTCGCTGGTCGATTGGCTCACCATTTCGCCGAAGCAGTCGGAGTTTGCCCAGAAGGACGGGAACGAGCTGAAGATCGTCTTCAGCGGCGCATCCGCCCCTGGACCCGCCGCTGACGTCGAATCAGTACTCCGGCTCGCAGAAGGCACCCGCTTCGAGCAGCACTTCCTTCAGCCGATAGACCTGCCGGAGGTCGGTCCGAACTACCAGGAGACCTTAGCCGCCGTGATGCGGCTTGGACCTCCGTGGCGGCTTTCCGTGCAAACCCACAAAGTCCTGGGAATCCCCTGAGCCCGCCGAACGACCGGCTCCCGCTCAAAGCCTTCTATACCGACAGCTTCGTCCTTCCCCTTCCCGATGGCCATCGCTTCCCGATGGCCAAGTACACGGGGATCCGGGAGCTGGGGCTGCGTAAGGGAGTGCTTTCGCCCGACGAGCTCGAGATTCCACCGGCCGCTGCCTGGGAAGAGCTCGCCCGTGTCCACCACGCTGACTATCTGCACCGCGTCCGCACGGGTCTGCTGTCTGAGTCGGAACAGCGACGCATTGGATTCCCCTGGACCGAGCAGATGGTCGAGCGCTCCCGCCGTTCGGTTGGCGCAACGATAGCGGCGGGACGGTACGCTCTGCAGGTGAGTGACACCGGGAGGTGGGGCGTTGCAGCCAACCTCGCGGGTGGCACCCACCACGCACATGCAGATCATGGGGAGGGATTCTGCGTCTTCAATGACGCAGCGGTTGCCACTAGGGTTTGGCAGGCGGAGCATCTGGTCGAGCGTGTCGCCGTAGTTGATCTGGACGTTCACCAGGGAAACGGCACCGCCGACATCTTCTCGTCCGACCCGAGTGTCTTCACCTTCTCGGTCCACGCCGCGAAGAACTATCCCTTCCGCCGAGCCCTCAGCTCGCTCGACGTGGATCTACCCGACGGCTCCGCGGACGACGTCTTTCTGCACGCGCTCGACGTTCATCTTCCTCAGGTGATCAGCGGATTTCAGCCGGACATCGTCGTTTACCTCGCCGGAGCCGACCCGTATCTAGATGATCGGTTCGGCCGCCTGGCACTGACCAAGGATGGGCTTCGGGCGCGGGACGAGCGAGTGCTGCGTGCATGTAGCGACGCCGCCATTCCCGTTGTGATCACTATGGCGGGTGGATACGGCCGGAACACCGCTGATACCGTTGATATTCATGTAGCGACTCTCTCGGTCGCCGTGCAGATCTCCAACGGGCTCCGCTCCGGCACCGAGCGACTAGGGGAACCTTCTCACACGCTGGTCTGAAACGAAAAAGCCCTCGAGGACACGGGTTTGGCTACATCCTCACCGCCTGCCCGTTAGGACGCGAAGGGAAGCATCCACCACCTTCACGAGGCTTCCTTCGGCTGATCCAAGCCTTACCGTCGCGCCCGGCTCCACCTCTCTGCGCAGCATCCCCAGCCCGATCGATTCTCCAAGCCCTTCAGAGCGCCCGCTGCTGGTCGTCCACCCGACTTCCTTCCCTTCGCTGGTAAAAAGCGGCGTTCGAGCGACTGGCGGGGGAGCGTCTCCCAGACGCAGACCTCGGAGGTGGCGGTTTACATGCCCGCGGTGCGCAATGCGTACGACAACCTCCTGACCGGTGTAGCACCCTTTGCTGAAGGAGATGGCCCGCGGCATCAAGCCTGTCGCCTCGTACGCTTCCCCGGGAAGCGTTTCCTCACCGATGTCTAGACCGTAACGGGGTCTTCCCGCCTCGATTCGAGCCGCTTCCAACGCAGCGAACCCAACGGATCGCACTCCTGAAGGCCCGCCTAGGGTCAGAAGCTGCTCGCGCAGCGACCCTGCCTGCGATTCTGGGAGGAACAGGTCGAAGCCGAGCCCCCCAACAATTCCTGCCCCTACGACGACCACTGCCTGACCCTTATAGATCACGCGGGTGACGCGATCTTCGCCGCTCTCGAGCGCCTCCAGGGCAAGAGCGCGCCTGACGATCCCAGCGCTGGCGGGTCCGTAGACGCCAAGCACCGACCATGCGCCTGCGACATCCTCGCTGCGCGCAAACATGGGAGGGACGAACTTCTTCAGGTGCCCCATCACGGACGCCGCTGATATGATCGGGATATCAACCAGAACGTCGCTCTCGGAGAGCCGGAGCGTACGGAGATCGCTGATCATCCGGCCTTTCGGCGTCAGCATCGCCGCGTAGATCGCCCTATCCTCTGCCAGAGCACCAAGATCATTAGTGATGAGACCGTTCAGCATTCGCACTGGATCACGGCCCCACATTCGGATCTGGCTCAGATCAGTCCGGAGCACCACCCCCGCTGAACGTCGCAGCGCGCTGTACTCGGACGCTGGGTCGCCAAGCTCGGCGACCGCGCCCTCTCCGAACAGGGTGGGAGGGACGGCTCCGCCCTCACCTGAGTGCAGCGGAAGCGATTCGATCAATCTGCCTGCCCCGCGGTCTGCCGGTAGAGCTCCTGTAGCTTGGCGTCTGCGCCCTCGAGCTCCTTCTCGGCCCTCCGCACGTCCGCAGTCGAGGCCGCGTTCGGCAGGTCCACCTTCACTTCTTCACCTTCGCCGCGCGGCAGGAAGATGACCGTCATCTTCCACCCCTCGACCCCCGTCGCCTTTCGTGCGACCAGGTCGACGCTGTACTCCATTCCGCCGCAACTGAGGCGGTTCGAGAGGCGATGTTCCTTCCACGAAGAACTCCGAGACATGGCCATTGCCACGATCCTCCAATCGATTGATTCAGACGCCCAACCGTTGCAGCCGAGGCGCGGCAGCCGCATTTTTATCGCTGGGACAGCGCTGGATTACCAACAGCCGCTGCTCCTGAAAGATAGCTCTGCGGGTATGATCCTTCAAATTCAGGTGCGATGCCGCCGACCCTGCCAATCTGGTATCAGCGTCTTCCTTCCGACCGGCGCCGCCGGCTCGAGCTCGCCGTAGCAGCTGCCACGGAAGCCCGGTTGGACACGCACGCTCAGCAGGCTCTCAACCTGGTGGCGGTTCTCGCCCCCCGCATGTCCTTCGATCAAGCGGTCGAGCGCTACATCGAGATCATGGGCATCAGCGGTGAGCAGGCTCAGATCGTTCAGCATCGCGCTCTGGTTATTCTCGGTGAGGCAGGTGTCGCTGAGGAGCTTGCGAAAGAGCGCCGCCCCTCGGGTAAGCTGAGCTGGAAGTACGCGACTCCGCTTGGAGCTGTGCGCTTCGTACGACGCCAGCTTCGCCGGAGCGCGGAGGAAGATCTTTGGATGGAGCTCTCCGCCGCACGAGCGGAGGAGGCGCTGATCCGGACCCATATACGTCACGCGCTCGGCTTTATCGATCTGCTCGAGGATCAGTTTCCTCCCACCCGTTGCATAACGCTCTACCTCGAACAGCTAGAGGTGCCCTCTTCACGCGCACGCGCGGTGTACCAGCGTACCCTCGCCCGCGTCGCGGCAGTTGAGCTTCCAAGGCTCACACTGCGGGAGGACGAATCAACCGGCATCAGCTTCCCCGAGCCGCGGTAGAACGTCGACCTGCGCATAACTCTTGCACCTTTTGGAAGCGGGCGCATCGATGCGCCCGCTCTTTTTTTATCCCGACAGGTTCTAGGAATGACCAGGCATTTTCTGCGAATGCGCTCAGGCTCGCCGTTTTCCGCTCTTCTTTTCCTTATGGCGTTCGCTGCCTGCGGCTCCGACTCTTCCGGTGGCGAGGGAGGCGCAGCCGCCGATTCGATACCAGCTGACTCAGCGCAGAGCGCTTCCGAACCGCCGCACGCGGTAGGTCCTGCTACCGACCTGCCGCCGAACGAGCTCGGTGAGATCATGGTGCTCGAGTATCACCGGTTGGGAGAGCCCGAGAGCGAGTTCTACCGTTCAGTCGCAAACTTCAGAAGCGACCTGCAGCGGCTCTATGAAGGCGGATATCGACCGATAACGGTGCGGCAGATGCTCGAGGGGGACATCAACCTGCCGCAGGGTACGAGCCCGGTGGTCTTCACGATCGACGACGCATCAACGGGCCAGTTCTATTACCTGCCCGATGGAAGCATCGATCCGAACTCCATGGTCGGCATATGGGAGGCCTTTGCCCGCGAAAATCCGGGTTGGGATGGCGGTGCGACCTGGTGCGTACTGCCGGCCGCAGAACATCCCTCGAACTTCTTCAGCGAGAAACCGGATCGTGAGATTCCTCGCGAACAGCGTGAGGCTGCGATCAAGAAGAAAGTTGATCACCTGCTCGCCGGGGGCCATGAGATCTGCAACCATACTCTCTATCACGCACGGCTGGATAGCGCGAGTGGAGACGCTCAGGCGCAGGAATGGATCGGGCGCGGAGAGGATTCCATTCAGGTCTATCTCCCCGCTGACTACGACATTGTAACTCTGGCCCTCCCTCTCGGTATGTGGCCGCAGAACCGTGAGCTTGCGGTCAGGGGAAGCTACAACGGCAGCGCGTACGAGAATGAGGGCGTTCTGGAAGTCGCGGGCGGCCCGAGCGTATCTCCCTTCGACCGGGAGTTCGATCCTCATTCGATCGACCGTATGCCGGTATCGCCGAACGTCCTCGAGCGTCAGTTGGCTACCTACGACTCGACTCCGGCACGGCGCTATGTCTCCGATGGAGACGCGAACGTGATCTCGGTCCCGGCGGGGGGGGAGGGCCGGGTCGCAACCAACCGCTCGACCGGGAAGCAGGTGCGCCCCGTTGCTGCTTCAGCGGCTGCGCCTGCGCCCGCCGCGCAGCCCGCAGCGGCAACGCCTCCGGCTCAATAGCTGCCGGGTTGGGGGGGAAGGAAAAAGGGACCGCAACTAGTCGTTGCGGTCCCTTTTCTATCCGTCCCAGAAAAGCTGTTAAGCGTCCTGCCGAGCCGGAGCCTCTGAAGCGACAGTCACCGGAACCTGCTGGGCAGGGGCAGCTGGAGCAGCCGGAATCGCGGTCGTAGCGGGAGCGGCCTGAACAGCGTTGGTCGTGTTCTGATTCGCCTGGATCGAGTTCTCGTCCATCCCGTTCACCGCGCGCTTGAAGTCCCGGATGCCGCGTCCCATCCCCGATGCGAGCTCCGGTAGACGCTTCGCACCGAAGAGGAGCAACAGCACCGCGAAAATTAAAACCAGCTCGCCAAAGCCAAGTCCACCGAAAGGCATGCTGCCTCCTTATCTACGGTTGCGTGGGAACCTTAGAAGCCACAGCTCGAAGGGAGACCTGGCTCCAACAACATTCGGGCGAACGACTTACGTTGCCGGGCCCGCGTATCGTGCTATAAGTATATCCGTACCAGTCGGATAGGACAACGGCCGGGTCCGGATCACCTGCGTCGGGCGGAGCCGGAGATACACCGCAGTCGCTTCGTTTTTCGACGACGCTCGGTGCGGCTCATTCCGCTCGCGTCTTCGCTGCCGCACCGAGCCCCGCGGCTCTGCCCGTCGCCCATGCCCATGCGAAGTTGTATCCGCCGATTGGTCCGAACGCGTCTAGCAGCTCTCCACACAGAAATAGCCCCGGTGCCATCCGGGATTCCAAAGTCTGGGGAACGACCTCCGACAACGGAACGCCCCCTCCAGTCACCTCCGCCTTCTTGTAGCCCTCATCGCCTGTGCAGGGGAGCGGATACGCGGTGAGCCTCTCCACCAGCTTCGCACGTTCATCCTTCCGCAGCTGGCTCAGAGTCCGCTGCCCGTCGACGCTCGCATCGGTGACGATCATCTCTGCGAGACGATCAGGTAAATAGCGGCGGATCAGCGGCAGAACCTTTCCGGAACCTCCCGAGCTGAGGAGCGAAGGCCAATCAGGAGCGTCATCTCCCAGCCAGGTCGCAAGCAAGGCCTGGTTGTAACTGTCCATCTGCGAGAGGACGAAGAGGTGCGACGCATTCAGCACGGACGGTCCGCTGTATCCGCGGTGCGTGAACAGGAACCCGCCCGTCGTCGCGAATGGGCCGCCCGGAGGAGGCGCGGATATCCTGACCTTCAGCGAGATCCCCGCGAGTGGTGCATGGACCGCTGGCTGAGTCGTAAGCGGCGTCAGGGCTGGGTACGTCGCATTCAGCGTGTGCCCCAGCGATTGGGTCACCCGGAACCCGGCGCCATCGCTACCAGTCTGAGGAACGCTGAGTCCACCGGTGGCAAGAACGACCGAACCCGCCTCGAGCTCCCCCGTGTCGGTGGTGATCCGCCATCCAGGCGGCCGCTGAGCCAGCCCCCGCACACGCGTTCCGAAGTGCATCGTGACTCCCGCTGCACGCGCTTCGGAGACCAGGGCTTCCCTCACATCCTGCGCGCGATTGGAGGCGGGGAACAGCTTCCCGCTCTCCTCCTCGAGCGCGAGCCTGATTCCCAGCGTCTCCTCGAAGAAGGTGCGCTGCTGAGCCAGAGGCCATGAAAGCAGGATCTTCTTCAGCGTGTTGGGAGACGAGGCGGTGACGTAGTCGGAAGGGGAAAGCTGCGAGGGCAGTATATTACATCTGCCCCCTCCGCTGATCAGAATTTTTCGACCGCCGGTGCTCGTGCTCTCGAGCAATCTCACTTGCGCGCCCGCGCGCGCTGCGAAGATAGAAGCCATTAGACCGGCGGCTCCCGCTCCGACTACTACAGTTTCGGTTCGCCCCTCACCCCCCACGTGCTGCCTTTCGAATCCGTGACACCACCGCGCCTCATTGGGCGCTGCAGACCCTACTCTAACCCCGCAAATGCGGGGGTGCTGTACACGGTTGATAATGTCTACATGAGGCGCGGATAGAAATGTCCGCTCCGAGAGTGGGCCGGCATCCGCCTTCAGCGGCTCCTGATGGCCCGCAGCGGCACCAGGAGAAAGTCTTACAGTGGAAGAAAAGAACCTGAAAGCAAGAGGACATTTCTATCCGCAGAATAGACTGGACACTTCTATCCGCGCTTGACACGCGCTTGACATGCCGGGTTGACTAATCGGTATCGGAACGGTAACGTAGGTGGCTCTACCGCGACCCGGTGAAAGCCCGGAACGAGCGGTAGGAGGGCTGGTAAAACTCGGCCCGCGTGGTCCGGACGGGCCCCGAAGAACTGGGGAAACCTTTACGGGGTCACGTTGTAGAAGGTAGCCCGACCGGCGAAGTAGCCCGGGGACTGGATGGGAAACCTTCTGCGGAGCCGTAGGTAACACGTCCCCACCGATGCCGGAAAGCCGAGGCGGGTGGCGGAAAAGAGCGGAACAGAAGTTTTAAATCAGTCTTGACGGTTCGGGGTGAGCAGGGTAAGTTAGAAGGCTGTCACACGAACTTTGTGACGACGCGCTGGGCCGGGTCGAACTGGCTGAGTGTCATGGAGAAGGAAGCGGAGTCCCTGGGGCTCTGAGCGAAGTGTTTGACAATACGGGTCGAGAGACGAGAGGGAATGAAGATCCGGTTTGTGGAGCGTCCCCAAGGCCTGCCGGCGTCATGTCTGGTGGGTTGTCGTTGTGCCCTCGGGTGCAGTGAGGGGATCAAGTGAACATGAAAATTCCGAGCAAGCATAGAATAGTAGTGGGAAACCACAGCTAGCTTGTTCATCTGAGAGCTGTTCGAACTTATGGAGAGTTTGATCCTGGCTCAGGACGAACGCTGGCGGCGCGCTTAACACATGCAAGTCGTACGGGGGCCTTCGGGCTTCAGTGGCGAACGGGTGCGTAACACGTGAGCAATCTGCCCTTGTGCGGGGGATAACCAGAGGAAACTCTGGCTAATACCGCATGACATCTTGAGGCTGATGGTCTTTAGATCAAAGCTGCTTTACGGCAGTGCGCAGGGAGGAGCTCGCGGCGTATCAGCTAGTTGGTGAGGTAACGGCTCACCAAGGCGATGACGCGTAGGGGGTCTGAGAGGATGGCCCCCCACATTGGGACTGAGATACGGCCCAGACTCCTACGGGAGGCAGCAGTGGGGAATCTTGCGCAATGGCCGAAAGGCTGACGCAGCGACGCCGCGTGCGGGAGGACGCTTTTCGGAGTGTAAACCGCTGTCGGGTGGGACGAAGGTCCAGGGGAGGAAATGCTCTTGGGATGACGGTACCGCCAAAGGAAGCACCGGCTAACTCCGTGCCAGCAGCCGCGGTAATACGGAGGGTGCGAGCGTTGTTCGGAATTATTGGGCGTAAAGCGCACGTAGGCGGCTTTGTAAGTCTCATTGTGAAAGCCCGGGGCTCAACCCCGGGACTGCAGGGGATACTGCGAGGCTTGAGTCAAGTAGAGGTTGGTAGAATTCCGGGTGTAGCGGTGGAATGCGTAGAGATCCGGAGGAATACCAGAGGCGAAGGCGGCCAACTGGACTTGAACTGACGCTGAGGTGCGAAAGCGTGGGGAGCGAACAGGATTAGATACCCTGGTAGTCCACGCCGTAAAC
>ERZ1066118.1869-NODE-1869-length-11541-cov-19.785652_pt1 | contig 11541 bp, 8 predicted proteins | sample MGYA00382765_ERZ1066118 | MGnify/ENA primary metagenome ERZ1066118 (study PRJEB33369, sample SAMEA5778348) | biofilm metagenome | biome: Industrial cooling water; feature: Water cooling tower basin; material: Biofilm | place: United Arab Emirates | collected...
TCCCGGTCGTCGGTCACCCGCGCATGACTGGCAAGCGCGGCCCGGAGGAGGCGGAAATCGGCGGTCGAGAACAGCGCGCGGGCGCGGCCAGGTTCTTTTAACGGCTCGGTGGTGGGGCGTTCCTCGGTCATTGTGGTCATCGGTCCTCTCTCCTTAGGCCGCAGCGAATTGATTCATGGTGTTGGCCGCTCCGCCGGCCTTGAGTGCGGCTTCTCCGGCGAAATACTCCTTGTGGTCGTCGCCAATGTCGCTGCCAGACATGTTCTGGTGCTTCACGCAGGCGATGCCCTGGCGGATCTCTTCACGCTGCACCTGCTTGACGTAGCCGAGCATGCCTTCCTCGCCGAAGTAGCGCTTGGCGAGATTGTCGGTGCTGAGCGCCGCGGTGTGATAGGTGGGCAGGGTGATGAGGTGGTGGAAAATACCTGCGCGGCGCGAGGCATCGGCCTGAAAGGTCCGGATGCGCTCGTCGGCCTCGCGACCGAGGTCGGTCTCGTCGTAATCCTCGCTCATCAGCCGCGCGCGGTCGTAAGCCGAGACATCGCGGCCTGCCTGCGCCCAGGCGTCGAACACCTGTTGGCGGAAATTCAACGTCCAGTTGAAGCTGGGCGAGTTGTTATAGACCAGCTTGGCATTCGGCACGACTTGGCGGATGCGATCGACCATGCCGGCGATCTGCTCGATGTGCGGCTTCTCGGTCTCGATCCAGATCAGGTCCGCCCCGTTCTGCAGCGATGTGATGCAATCGAGCACGCAGCGGTCCTCACCCGTGCCGGGGCTGAACTGGTAGAGGTTCGACGGTAGCCGCTTGGGACTGACCAGCTTACCGCTGCGGCTCAGGTAAACTTGGCTGTCCGACAGCTTGGCGGGGTCGACCTCCTCGCAATCGAGAAAGCTATTGTACTGGTCGCCAAGATCGCCCGGCGCCGTTGAGTAAGCGATCTGCTTGGTGAGGCCAGCGCCCAGGCTATCAGTGCGCGCGACGATGATCCCGTCGGGCACACCCAATTCGAGGAAGGCGTAGCGGATGGCGCGGATCTTCTGGAGGAAATCCTCGTGCGGCACGGTCACCTTGCCGTCCTGATGCCCGCATTGCTTCTCGTCAGACACCTGATTCTCGATCTGCAGCGCGCAGGCACCGGCCTCGATCATCTTCTTCGCGAGGAGGTAGGTCGCCTCGGCATTGCCGAAGCCGGCGTCGATGTCGGCGATAATCGGCACGACATGGCTCTCGTAACTGTCGATGGCGTTTTCGATGCGCTTGGTTTCGACCTCGTCGCCAGCCTCGCGGGCGGCATCGAGCGCGCGGAACATCCCCCCAAGTTCCCGGGCGTCGGCCTGGCGGAGGAAGGTGTAGATCTCCTCGATAAGCGCGGGGACGCTGGTCTTCTCGTGCATCGACTGGTCAGGCAGGGGCCCAAACTTGCTCCGCAGCGCCGCAATCATCCAACCTGAAAGATAGACGTAGCGGCCCTTGGTCGAACCGAAATGCTTCTTGACGCTGATGATCTCTTGTTGGGCGATGAAGCCATGCCAGGCGCCCAGAGACTGTGTGTAGGCGGCCGGGTCTGCGTCATAGGCTGCCATGTCGGCGCGCATGATCGTGGCAGTGTGACGTGCAATATCGAGCCCGGTGAGGAAGCGGTTCTGCAGTTGCATGCGCGCTGAAGACTCGGCGTGGATCGCATTCCACGGCGCGCCGCCGTCCGTGATGGTCCGAGTCATTTCTCCGATCCGGCGCTGGTACATCACAATCTCCTGCAAACGCTGCTGTTGCTCATAACAGTGCCCCAGCTTGGCCGGGGTTTGCAGGAAAACTTACAGTTAACGCTGTCGCATTAAGGCAGATTGCGGTAATCGTACTGCAAATCTGTCAAGAAAGTTACAGATGGCCGATCCCTCACTCTATGCCGGCCCTGCGCTTCGAAGGCTTCGGCGGCGCGAGAACCTGACGCAGGCCGGAATGGCGCTGCGGCTGCAGATCTCGCCGAGTTACCTCAATCTTATCGAGCGCAACCAGCGGCCCGTGACCGCCCGTGTGGTGGTGCGCCTGATGAGCGAATTCGCCTTCGATCCGCGCGAATTGGCCGCCGACGCGGCGGTTGGCGGGCTCGAAGGGCTAGTGCGCCGCCTCAACGATGAGCGCTTTGCCGATCTCGGCATCGATCGCCACGAGGCGGATGAATTCCTTTCCTCCAGTCCTCAGATCGCCGCAGCCTTTGCCCGCCTCTACGATATGGCGAGGGGCGATCAGGGCGAGGGAGAGGAGCCTCTTACGGCGGCCCGGCGCGAGGTCGAGCGCTGGCGCAACCATTTCGCTGACCTCGACCATGCCGCCGAAGCTCTGTCGGACGAAATGCGTTTGTCCCGCGGCGATCTCGCGGTCGCGCTTGCCGAGCGCCTGCGAGATAAACACCAACTTTCCGTGCGCATATTGCCGCGCGAAGTCATGCCACGGGCGCGGCGCCGGCTGGATCTTCACGCCCGTCAGGTCCAGCTCGCTGAAATGCTCGCGCCCGAATCGCGGGCTTTTGAGCTCGCCTTGCAATTGGCCGCCCTCGAGCAACGCGAGCCGATCGCGCATCTCGTGGCTGGCGCCAAGCTTGCCGATGTCGGCGCTGGCGAGCTGCTCGCGCTTCACCTCGAAAGCTACTTCGCCGCCGCCCTGATCATGCCATACGGCCGCTTCCTGCGCGCCTGCGAGGCGACAGGATATGATCTGCCCGTGCTTCAGCGCCGCTTCGGGGTCAGCTTCGAACAGCTTGCCCACCGCCTCACGACGCTACAGCGCGTGGGACAACGGGGCTTGCCGTTCTTCATGCTCCGCATCGATCGCGCGGGGCAGGTATCGAAGCGATTCCTTGGCGCCAGCGGCGCGGTTTTCCTCGAGTCCGACCACACCTGCCCACTCTGGTGCGCCTCGCGCGCCTTCGAGCGTCCCGGCGAGACACTAGTACAGGCTGTTGCACTTGCCGAGACGGGCGCCGGCCCCTCGCATTGGCTTTGCCTGGCCCGGGCGGGCAGTGGCGACCCCTTTGCGCGGTTCGCGGTGGTATTGGGCCTCGACGCATCGCTGGCAGGAGACCTCGCCTGCGCACGCGGCGTTGGCCTGGCGCGGGAGACGGCTGTGCCAATCGGCCCCGGGTGCCGGCTCTGTCATGTGGCCGATTGTCCGCAGCGCTCACTGCCGCCGTTGGGGGCTCGCTTGGCTCTCGACCGCGTACAGCGCTCCTCGGCGGCGCTCCCAGTCGGGGGCACCCACTGATCCAAGCGGAACAAGGCGATGCACCTCGCGTTTGTCGGCCAGCATAAATAGCACAGCGGAGGAATACTTGTGACCGAAGAACGCATTACCGAGACTCATACACCCGCCGGCAATACGCACACGACGCATACAGTCATCCATGATGACAGCGATCGACGTCGTGGCGGGTCTGGCTGGCTGATCGCCCTGCTGCTCCTCTTGGCAGCCGCGGCCGCGATCTATTTCTTCTCGCGCCAATCCGATTCTGAAATCGCGCGTGACAATGCCGTAGCTGAAGCGGCCGACAGCGTGTCCGACGCAGCCAATCAGGTTGGCGAAGCCGCGCAGGACGTTGTCGACGGACAATAAGCACGCGAAACTGCTCGACCGGGCGGCGGCCCGTCATTGGTCCGCCGCCCGTCGATTTATGGCAGTGTCAAGTTTACCGACATTTCACCTCCCTCTGGTAGCGCGGCGGGGTGAACGAACTTGCACTCTCTAACACAACCGCCGCGCCACTGAAGCTCTGCGCCAGCGCGGCTGCGATGGGCGGGACATGGAGGGCTTAATCGCCTTCGTCCTCTTTGGTCTCGCCGCCCTCGGCTGCGCGCTCGCGGCAGGTCTCGTCGCGCGGTCGGGCCAAGCGCAGCGCCGCGATCGGGGAGCGACAGCGTCTGCCCTGCTCGCCACCGCGCTTTGGTGTGGCGGCGTCGCGGCCCTCGGCACTGGGGCATCACAGAACCAGCCAGTCGAGATCCTTCGCAATGCGGCGTGGATTTACGCCCTGTTCCGTCATTTCGCCAACGACGGGCGGGACGAAACTCTGCACGTCGTGCGCCCCTTGGTAACCGCCCTTTTGCTGGTCGAGGGGCTCCAGCTCGTAGTGCTGGTGGCGGGCTCAGCGACTGCTCCCGCCAGCCAGGTCATGTCGCTGATGCGTATGCTCGTGGGTGTGGGAGCGCTGTTCCTCACCCACAACCTCTATGGCGGTGCTTCGGACAGTTCGCGCCGCTTGCTAGCCTGGCCCACGGCCGGGCTGGCGCTGTTTTGGGTGTTCGAGCTCAATTTGTTCACCATCGCTTATCTCAGCGGCAACGCCGCGGTCGGGCTGGAAGTACTGCGCGCCGTAGTCGTGATTGTGATGGCAGGGTGCTTCGCCATCGGAGCAGGGCAGGGTGCGGCCGGCCTGACCTTTCGCCCCTCGCGAGCGGTGACCTTCAGCACCCTTTCGCTGATGCTGCTCGCGGTGTACTTCATCACCATGATCGCGCTCTCCAGTGGGGCAGCGATGCTGGCGGGTGATCTCGCCCGGATAACACAGGTGGGCTTTCTGTTGATCGCTGCGGCTGTGTCGCTGCTGTGGCTGCCGTCGGCCAAGCTGCGCGGCACCTTGCGCCTCCTGGCGCTCAAGCACCTCTTCAAGCACCGTTACGACTATCGCGAAGAATGGCTTCGCTTTACCCGCACGATCGGCAAGACCGCTAGCCCCGGCCCAGACTTGCACGAGCGGGCGATCCAGTCCCTCGCTGACATCACCGACAGCCCGGCCGGGCTGCTGTTGACTCCGGGCGAGGACGACCAGCTGGCGCTGGCAGCGCGCTGGCGCTGGCCGACCGCTGAAGTTCCCGCCGTTGCCCTTCCTCTTTCGGCGCTGGGCCATATCGGCCGCGACATTCGTATTCTCGACTTCGATGCGGTGCGAGCTAGTGGCGAGCCACTGCCGAAGTGGTTGTGCGACGAGCCGGCTGCCTGGGCCGGCGTACCCCTCTCGCACGGCGACCGGATCGTCGGCGTCGTCATCTTGGCGCGTCCTCAGATCGCTCGCCGCCTCGATTGGGAGGATTTCGATCTTCTGCGCGTCGCGGGCCAGCAGGTCGCCAGCTATCTCGCTGAGCAAGCCGGGCAGGACGCGCTGCAGGATGCAGCACGCTTCGAGGAGTTCAACCGCCGCATGGCGTTCGTAATGCACGACATCAAGAACCTGTCGAGCCAGATCGGCCTGCTGGCACGCAACGCCGAGCGCCATGCCGACAACCCCGCGTTTCGCGCCGATATGCTGGTCACCCTGCGTAACAGCGCCGACAAGCTGGACGCGTTGGTCAGCCGGCTCGGCCGCTACGGCAGTACGAGGCACGATGCGATTGCTCCGCTCGATCTCGTTGCGCTCGGGCACCGGCTGGCCAACAGCTATGCTCACCCGGCGCGGGTGCAATGCGTTGGTGAGGGCGCCTGCGAGGTTCTTGCGGCTGCAGAGCCGCTGGAGCAGGCGCTCCGCCATCTGATCCAGAACGCACTGGAGGCTAGCCCTGCTGATGTGCCGGTGCTTGTCGAGGTTCGCGCCGAAGGTATGCGCGGGGAGATCGCGGTGGTCGACGCAGGTGAGGGCATGTCGCCGCAGTTTCTGCGCCAGGATCTCTTCCGCCCCTTCGTGTCGACCAAAGAGAATGGGTTCGGCGTCGGCGCCTGCGAAGCACGCGACCTGATCCGCGCGATGGGCGGGCGTCTCGACGTGGAATCGCGGGAAGGCGTGGGCTCCCGCTTCACGATCAGCCTGCCGCTGGCGGAAGCTTCGCGCCTGTTTGCGCGCAGCCAGGGCCTGAATGAAACCGGATTGAACGAGAAAGCGGCCTGATGTCCGATAGCAAACCTAAGCTGCTGGTGATCGAGGACGATCCGGGCCTTCAGGCGCAGCTCAAGTGGGCCTACGACGACTTCGATGTCGTCATTGCGGGGGACCGACAGAGTGCGCTGACTTCGCTGCGCGCCGATGCGCCGGCCGTCGTCACGCTCGACCTCGGCCTGCCGCCGGACCCCGATGGCACCAGCGAAGGCTTTGCTGTGCTCGATGCCATCATGGCTCTCAAGCCCGACACCAAGGTTATTGTCGCCTCGGGCCACGGAGCGCAGGAAAGCGCGCTCGAGGCGATCGCCAAGGGCGCCTATGATTTTTACCAAAAGCCGGTGGACATCGACCAGCTTGGGCTGATCGTCGAGCGTGCCTACAAGCTGTACGGCATCGAGGCCGAGAACCGCCGGCTTGCCGAGAAAGTCGGCGAGGATAAGACTGTCCTCGGCCGCATGATCACCGCCGCGCCCGAGATGATGAAGGTTGCTCGGACCATAGAGCGGGTGGCCAATGCCGACGTCTCGGTCATGTTGCTGGGAGCGAGTGGGACGGGCAAGGAACTGCTGGCGCGCGGGGTTCACGACGCCAGCGCTCGTCGCGAGGGCGCCTTCGTGGCGATTAACTGCGCCGCCATCCCCGAGAACCTGCTCGAAAGCGAGCTGTTCGGACACGAGAAGGGTGCCTTCACTGGCGCGGTCAAGACTACCGAGGGTAAGATCGAGCTCGCGGCCGGGGGCACGCTGTTCCTCGATGAGGTGGGCGACATCCCGCTGCCCTTGCAGGTCAAGCTGCTGCGCTTCCTCCAGGAGCGGACGATCGAGCGCATTGGCGGGCGCAAGGCCATCGCCGTCGACACCCGCATCGTGTGCGCCACGCACCAGAATCTCGAAGCAATGATCGCGGCGGGAAGTTTCCGCGAGGATCTATTCTATCGCCTCGCCGAAATCGTCGTTAAAATCCCGACCCTTGTGGAGCGCCCGGGCGATGCCGTGCTCCTTGCCAAGCATTTTCTCAGCCGTTTCGCCCGCGAGATGAATCCGCAGGTCAAGGGTTTCGCAACCGACGCACTTGCGGCTATCGACAGCTGGCCTTGGCCCGGCAATGTCCGCGAGCTCGAAAACCGCGTAAAGCGCGCCGTCATCATGGCCGAGGGCAAGCTCATCAGCGCCGACGATCTCGACCTCATCGTCGGAGAGGGCGAGGGCGAGGACATGCTCAACCTCAAGGCCGCTCGCGAGCAGGCCGACCGCCGCATGATCCGCCAGGCGCTCGCCCGCAGCGAAGGCAATATCTCGAACACCGCCAAGCTGCTGGGGATCAGCCGGCCGACGCTCTACGACCTTCTGAAGCAATACGACATGCAGCCTCAGTGAGCGGCGGGCAGCGGTTGCGTCTGTTCAGGCTCTGAAGTTTCCGGATTGCGTTTGTTGAAGCGCACCGACCACCATAGCGATAGGCCGATCAGCACGGCGCCGATGATGCCCGTGATCGTCTCGGGTATGTGCAGAGCCTCGGACGCAGAGGCGAGCATGATCGCGCCCAGGGTGATGATCGCCCAAAAGGCACCATGCTCGAGGAAACGATACTGCGCGAGCGTCCCCTGCCGCACGAGGTGAATGGTCATCGAGCGCACGAACATTGCGCCGATCGACAGGCCAAGCGCGATGACGACCATATTGTTTGACAGAGCGAATGCGCCGATCACGCCGTCGAAGCTGAAGCTCGCGTCGAGCACGTTGAGATAAAGGAACCCGCCCAGTCCACTGCGCACCGCCGCGCCCGCGAGCCGCTTTTTCTCCTCGCTGATCTCGAGGATCGTGTTGATCCCCTCGACCGCAATGAATGTCACCAGCCCGAGCATGCCGGCTACCAGGAAGGTCAGCGCCTCGGCCGGCTCAAGCAGGCTGGAGATGCCCCACATAACGAGCAGCAGAAGCGCAATTTCGGCGGCTGGAAGGGCGGCGAATTTGGACAGTTGCCGCTCGACTGCGCCGATCCAGTGAACATCCTTGTCGTGATCGAAAAAGAACTTGAGCCCCACCATTGCCAGGAAGGCGCCGCCGAAGCCGGCGATTCCCACATGGGCGCTCTCGACGAGCCGTTCGTATTCGGCCGGATCGTTCAGCGACAACCGAACTGCCTCAATGGGACCGACCGAGGCGGCAATCGCCACAATGGCGACTGGAAACACGATCCGCATCCCGAACACGGCAAAGGCAATACCCCAGGTCAGGAAGCGCTTTTGCCAGACTTCGTCCATTTCTTTGAGGACCGAGGCGTTGACGACCGCGTTATCGAAGCTCAGTGAGACCTCGAGGATTGAAAGCACGAACACGATCCAAAGGATCTGCGCCATTCCGCCGAGGGTGCCCGTACTGGCGAACCCATACCAGGCTGCGAGGCCAAGGCAGATGGCGGTAAAGAACAGCGAGAATGTGTAATGCTTCAGTATGGTCTGCATGGGTCAGGTCAGGCTTTCGGCTGATAGGTCTGGTCGGCGGTGGGGAAAGCGCGTGAACGCACTTCGCCAGCATAGGTTTCGGCGGCCTTGGAGATCACCTCGGCCAAGTTCTCGTAACGTTTGACGAAGCGAGGCACCCGCTCGAACATGCCGAGCATATCCTCGGTCACCAGCACCTGTCCGTCGCATTCGGCGCTGGCGCCGATGCCGATCACGGGGATTTCCAGCGCCTTAGTGAGCGCAATTGCGATGGGTTCGAGCACCCCCTCCGCCACCACCGCAAAAGCCCCGGCGCGCGCAACCGCTTCGCCATCCGCCAGAATCTTGTCGTGTTCGCGCTGGCTGCGGCCCCGCGCGCCATAGCCCCCAAGCACGTTCACCGCCTGCGGGGTGAGCCCCACATGCGCCATTACCGGAATGCCGCGACCGGTCAGGAAAGCGATCGTTTCCGCCATCGCCTCTCCACCCTCGAGCTTGACCGCGGCGCAACCAGTTTCGGCCATGATGCGGCTGGCGGAGGCGAAGGCCTGCTCCTTCGAACCCTCGTAGCTGCCGAACGGCATGTCGACGATCACGAGCGCGTGATAGCTGCCCCGCACCACCGCTGCGCCATGGGCGATCATCATCTCAAGCGTCACCGAGAGCGTGGAGGGCAGGCCATAGATCACTTGGCCCAGCGAATCCCCCACCAGCAGCATGTCGCAATGGGCATCCAGCAGTTGCGCTTGCCGTGCGGTGTAGGCGGTCAGCATCACCAGCGGCTCTTTTGTCACGCCCCCCTGCTTGTGATCGCGAATGGCGGGCACAGTCAGCCGCTTCCTCGGCTGGGGCGTGGGATTGGCGCGGCTGGTCGCAGTATCGAGCTGGAAGGTCGTCGACATGGGGCGCGGCCCTACACGGGCCGGCGTGTCGGGGAAAGGCCCGAGGAACTGGCCGTGGAAAGCGGCCACTTTGCGCCTTGTAATGCGCCTGTCATCCGCTAGCTTCCCGCCCCATTCCAGACGCTGGCCGAACGAGGCCCGCGTTCTTGAGGGGAAGGGATTTCATTTACATGCTCCTAGACCGGGTCAAGCCGCTCGACGCCATTCTGGCGACCGCGGAGAAGAAGTCGCTGCATCGCACGCTCGGCGCAGTGCAACTCACCCTGTTCGGTATCGGCTGCATCATCGGCACCGGCATCTTCGTGCTCACCGCTGCCGGGGCGCAGAAGGCGGGGCCGGGGCTCATGCTCGCGTTCATCATCGCTGGTGCCGTCTGCATCGTCGCCGCGCTGTGCTATGCAGAGATCGCCTCGATGCTTCCGGTGGCCGGCTCCGCCTACACCTACAGCTACGCGACGATGGGCGAATTTCTGGCCTGGACAGTCGGTTGGGCGCTGGTGCTCGAATATGCCATCGCCGCTTCGGCGGTATCGGTCGGGTGGTCCGGCTATTTCACCGGCACGATTTTGAACGAATTCTTCGGCTTCAGCCTGCCGGCCTGGCTCAGTGCCGGTCCGCTGGCCCTCGGCGGGGCAGAGGGCGGCTTCATCAACCTGCCCGCGCTCATCATTGCATTGCTGGTCACCTGGCTGCTGATGATCGGCACTACCGAAAGCGCGCGCGTCAATGCGGTGCTGGTGGCGATCAAGATCAGCGCGCTCACCGCCTTTATCGGCCTGACCCTGACCAGTGCCTATTTCGATCCCGATAAGTTCAACCCCTTCCTACCGGCGGGCATCTTCGGTGGGTTCGGCTCGGGCGTCGGGGCGGTCGGTGCGGCGGCGACGATCTTCTTTGCCTATGTCGGCTTCGATGCGGTGTCGACCGCGGCGGAGGAGACCAAGAACCCGCAGCGCAACGTGCCCATCGGGCTCGTGGGCTCGCTGCTCATCTGCACCGTCTTCTACATCCTCGTGGCGGCTGGTGCGGTGGGTACTATCGGCGGGCAGCCGATTATGGGGCCTAATGGCATTCCCTTCCCGGCTGGTTCAGAAGAACTCGCCCGCCAGTGCGCCATGCCGCAATATGCCGATCAGCTTGTCTGTTCGAACGAGGCGCTGGCACATGTGCTGCGCCAAATTGGTTTTTCGGGCATTGGCAACATGCTCGGCATCGCCGCCTTCCTGGCGCTGCCTTCCGTCATCCTGATCCTCCTCTTCGGTCAGACGCGCATCTTCTTCGTGATGGCGCGCGACGGGCTGCTGCCCGAAAGGCTCGCCGAAGTGCATCCCAAGTGGAAGACGCCCTATATCGTCACGGCCCTGACCGGTATCGTGGTGGCGATCGCCGCAGCCTTCCTGCCGGTTGGTCAGCTTGCCGATATCGCTAATGCGGGGACGCTCTATGCCTTCTTCATGGTCGCAATTGCGGTCATGCTTTTGCGCAAGCAGGCGCCCAACCGTACTCGGCCTTTCACTGTGCCGGCGCTCTGGCTCATCGGGCCACTGACCATCGCGGGGTGCTTGTTCCTGTTCTTGAACCTCCCGTTCGAAGCGATGCTCGTCCTGCCAATTTGGACGGTGATCGGCTTCGTGGTCTATTTCGGCTACAGCCGCCGCAAGAGCCACCTAGGCCGCGGTATCGTCGAAGTGGTCGATGATGTGGCGGGCCAGGAAACCATGGTCCCGATCGATCCGCCCAAGGCCTGATGGAATGGAGCGCAATCGAAAGGGCCGCCCCTCGGATGAGGAGCGGCCCTTTCCCTTAGCCGTTCACCGTAGGCCGGGCTCGACCCAGGTCAATGCTTTGGTTCGTGATGCCGCGTTCCAAGCAAGCATTGCTCAGGATCAAGTCGAGGCCAGCACGGTAAGTTGTCTAACCACGCAAGCCTAGAGCGAAGTCTCCTTGACGTGGCGCTTCTCGGCTTCGTCTTCGACATACATGCCGAGTGCCATCTTGGCAGTGTTGAGCAGGCCGATGTCACCATCCCAAATCTCGGCGTTGCCCAGGTCCATGCGCAGGAACAGCAGGTCCGGGTCGTTTTTGCCTTCGTCGTACCAGGCGGCAGTGAAGTTGTTCCAGAACTGGTCGAAACGTTTCTGGCTGGTTTCCCGGACCAAGGTTCCATCGAAGCGAGCGAACATGTCGTGCCCCTTGCCTTGGAAGGTGGCAGTGACGGGGCCGAGCGCGGCGAACTTGCTTTTGGTATGGGTGAAGAACCAGATCGCGCTGTTGGCATCCTCGTCAAGCTGCGGGCTCATCGGCACCGCCGTTTCGCTCTGCCCGCTCA
>ERZ1066118.1870-NODE-1870-length-11539-cov-6.678074_pt1 | contig 11539 bp, 11 predicted proteins | sample MGYA00382765_ERZ1066118 | MGnify/ENA primary metagenome ERZ1066118 (study PRJEB33369, sample SAMEA5778348) | biofilm metagenome | biome: Industrial cooling water; feature: Water cooling tower basin; material: Biofilm | place: United Arab Emirates | collected...
CCTCAGAAGGAACGGCCTGAGCGGCCTGAGCGGCCTGAGCGGCCTGCTCGCCGTCGCGGCAGCCGATGACGACCAGAACCGAGAGAAGCACGACAAAACGCATCAGCAATCCCACGTAGCTGACGATGATGAACTTCGACACTGAAGCTCGGCCGGCTGCTGGTCAACGATCAAGGCGGCGGGCCATCACCAACTTGCGGGCCGCCCGGCACTAGTCGCTCCTCCGTAAGGCGCGGTCCCCGCTGCAATCACTGGCACCCAGCATCCTGTTCCGGAGGAGTAGTCCAAAGCCGTCCGGCGTGCGAGGTGTGGTGCTCGAACCGGTTGAGTTGACGGCAGGGGCGGACGTGAACGCGGCCGGCGACCAGGCTTTCCGCTTCGTGGGGGCGTTCAGCGGGCGGGCGGGCGAGGCGGTGCTGAGCTATGACGCCGGGCGCAACCTCTCCACGCTCCGGCTGGACGTGAACGGCGACGGCCAGGCGGACATGACGGTGGACTTGGTGGGCGCGCACTCCATCGAGCTGGGCTGGGTGCTGTAGCTCCTGCCGCCTCGTCCCGACCTTCACAGAACGGCGTCGCGCGCAGGGCGGGTCAAGGCAGCGCCGCAGGCGGTCCTGCGCAGCAGGTCGCCTTGACGCGCCCGAGCACGGCGCCACTCCTGATCGGTCTACGAGGCGGCCAGAACGGCCGCCGCTTGCTGAAAGCGGGCGACGACGTAGTCCGGCCCGCGACAGACTTCGTCCAGCTGTATGAAGCCCATGGCCTCGTACACGCGGGCGATGCCTGGGTGGCAGTCCAGTCTCAGCGTATCCCGACCCGCGCTGCGGACCGCCTGCGCCGCAAACGTTACGAGCTGACCGGCGACGCCGCGTCCCGCCCAGCGACGGCGAACCGCGAGCTTATGGAGGTATCCGGCCGTGTCGTGCGCGTGATCCGGCCAGAACTCGTCATCGACCCACGTCAGGAGCGCCGACCCGATCACCTCGTCGCTCTCGCGAGCGACGATGAGTTCCCGCCGTTCAATCCACGCGGTCACGCGGGGAAAGCCTAGGTCCTCAACGCGCCATGCCCACCGCGAACTCGTCCGCTCGGCCATGAAGCGGGCCGCTTCCGCCAGGAGATCGGCGACCGGTTCCGCCTCGTCCGGCCTCGCCCAGCCCACGTCCACGCTTACGCCGCCCGCTCCAGGTCCGGCTCGTAGACCGGGACTTCCTCCGCCGGGAGGGCGGCGCGGCCGAGGATCAGGTCCGCCGCCTTCTCCGCGATCATCAGGGTGGGGGCGTTGGTGTTGCCGCCCACGAGCGTCGGCATGACCGAGGCGTCCACAACCCGCAGGCCCGCAAGGCCACGTACGCGGAGCTCGGCGTCCACCACGGCGGCAGGGTCGGCGGCCGCGCCCATGCGGCAGGTGCCCACCGGATGGTAGATGGTCTCCGCGGAGGCGCGGATCCAGGCGTCGATCTCCGCGTCGGTCTCCACCTCAGGCCCGGGGCTGTGCTCGCAGGTCTGGTAGGCGGCCAGCGCCGGCTGGGCGGCCACGCGGCGGGCGATGCGCACGCCCTCGCGCAGCACGGCCCGGTCGGTCTCCGCCGACAGGTAGTTGGCGAAGATGGCCGGATCGTCGGCGGGGTCGGGGGAGCGCAGCGTCACCCGCCCGCGGCTGTCGGGGCGGAGCTGGCAGACGTGGAGGCTGAAGCCGTCCTTGGCCACCGTCACCTTGCCGTGGTCCTTCATGATGGCGAGCACGGTGTGGATCTGCAGGTCGGGGCGGTCGAGCTCGGGCCGGGTGCGGACGAACGCCCCGCTTTCCAGCATGTTCTCGCGCCCCGGACCCTGGCCGCGGAGCATGTAGTTGAGGCCGACCGTGAGCCGCCGCAGGCCTTTGGTGATGGAGTAGGCGGTGATGGGGAGCGGGCACTCCCAGGAGAGGATCACGTCCAGGTGGTCCTGGAGGTTGGCGCCCACGCCCGGCAGGGCTTGGACGAGGGGCACGCCGTGGGCGGCCAGGTCTTCGGGATCGCCGATCCCCGACAGCTGCAGGATATGGGGCGACTGCACGGCGCCGGCGGCCAGGATCACCTCCCGGTCGGCCCAGGCGCGCAGCGTCCGGCCGCCTTGGACGTACTCGACCCCCGTGGCGCGGCCGTTCTCCACCAGCACGCGGCTGGTGCGCGCGTCGGTCTCACAGGCCAGATTGGGGCGGGCGAGCGCGGGGCGGAGGAAGGCGGCCGCCGCGCTCCAGCGCTTTCCGTCCTTGATGGTCAGCTGGTAGGGGCCGAAACCCTCCTGCTGGCGGCCGTTGAAGTCGTCCGTGACGGGGAAGCCAGCCTGGCGTCCCGCCTCGATCACCCCGCCGTAGATGGGATTGGGGGAGCGGGCGCGGCTGATGTGCAGGGGGCCGTGGTGGCCGTGGTAGGCGTCCTCCCCGCCGTCCTCCAGCGTTTCGGACCGCTTGAAGTAAGGGAGCACGTCGGCGTAGCCCCAGCCCGACAGCCCCATCTGCCGCCACTGGTCGTAGTCGCGCGCGTGGCCGCGGATGTAGATCATGCCGTTGATGGAGGAGGAGCCGCCCCAGCCCTTGCCGCGCGGCCACCACAGGCGTCGGCCGTCCAGGTGCGGCTCGGGCTCGGTCCAGAACCCCCAGTTGAACGGACCCTTGGCCTTGATGAGGTTGCCCACGCCCGCCGGCATGTGGATCAGCATGGACTTGTCGCGGCCGCCCGCCTCCAGCAGCAGCACGCGCCGGGCGCCGTCCTCCGTCAGCCGATTGGCGAGCACGCAGCCGGCCGACCCTGCGCCCACGACGATGTAGTCGAACCGCCGCTCCGGCCCGCTCTCCGCCGGCTTGCCCGCCATGACCCATGCTCCCGCTTGTTCGGAGCCGCGAAGGTGACGGCGGCGTCGGTTTCTGTCCAGCTTGCCGGCGGGGCTCCGTCGGAGGCTGGCCCCGCGCCCCGGGAATCCGGTAAAGGGCGCCATGTCCGAACCCTCCCACCAGCGCGTGCTGATCGTCGACTTCGGCGCCCAGCTGACCCAGGTGATCGCCCGGCGTCTGCGCGAGAGCGGGGTCTACTGCGAAATCCACCCCTTCGACAAAGCCGACGCCGCCTTCCTGGAGGCGTTCCGGCCTGATGCGGTGATCCTCTCGGGCGGGCCCGACAGCGTCACCGCCGAGGGCTGTCCCGCCGCCGACCCGGCCGTGTTCGAGCGGGACGTGCCGGTGCTGGGCATCTGCTACGGCCTGCAGACCATGGTGCAGCAGCTGGGCGGCCGCGTGGTCAGCGGCGAGAGCCGGCTGGCCGAGTTCGGCGCCGCCGACATCCGCATCGCCCGGGAGAGCCCGCTGCTGGAGGGTCTGGGCGGCCCGGGCCAGCTGGAGCGGGTGTGGATGAGTCACGGCGACGCCGTCACCGTGCTCCCCCAGGGGTTCGAGACCCTGGCGACCTCGGAGGGCGCGCCCTACGCCGTAGTGGCCGACGAGGGCCGGCGCTTCTACGGGGTGCAGTTCCACCCGGAGGCCGCCCACACGCCGCGGGGGGCGCTGCTGCTGCGCAACTTCACCCACCGGATCGCCGGGCTGACGGGCGACTGGACCATGGCCTCCTTCCGGGAGGAGCAGATCGGGCGAATTCGGGCGCAGGTGGGTTCGGGCAGGGTGATCTGCGGCCTGTCGGGCGGCGTGGACTCCTCGGTGGCGGCCGTGCTGATCCATGAGGCCATCGGCGAGCAGCTGACCTGCGTATTCGTGGACACGGGCCTCCTGCGCGCGGGCGAGGCGGAGCAGGTGGTGAGCCTGTTCCGCGGCCACTACAACATCCCGCTGATCCACGTGGACGCGCAGGCGGAGTTCCTGGGCGCCCTGACCGGGGTCGCGGAGCCCGAGGCCAAGCGCAAGATCATCGGCCGCACCTTCATCGAGGTGTTCGACCGGGAGGCGGCCAGGATCGAGGGCGCCGAGTTCCTGGCCCAGGGCACGCTCTATCCCGACGTGGTGGAAAGCGTCTCGGCGCGGGGCGGCCCCTCGGCGGTGATCAAGAGCCACCACAACGTGGGCGGCCTGCCCGAAACCATGAAGCTGAAGCTGGTGGAGCCGCTGCGGGAGCTGTTCAAGGACGAGGTGCGGGCGCTGGGGCGCGAGCTCGGCCTGTCGGAGGCCTTCGTGGGCCGCCATCCCTTCCCGGGCCCGGGGCTGGCCATCCGCATCCCGGGCGAGGTCACGGCGGAGAAGGTGCAGGTGCTGCAGCAGGCGGACGCCATCTACCTGGAGGAGATCCGCCGCGCGGGGCTCTATGACCAGATCTGGCAGGCCTTCGCCGTGCTCCTGCCGGTGAAGGCGGTCGGGGTGCAGGGAGACGCCCGCACCTACGAGGACGTTCTGGCGCTCCGGGCGGTGACCTCCACGGACGGCATGACGGCGGACGTCTTCGAGTTCCCCTGGCCGGTCCTGACCCGCGCCGCCACGCGCATCTGCAACGAGGTCCGCGGCATCAACCGCGTCCTCTACGACGTCACCAGCAAACCCCCGGGCACGATCGAGTGGGAGTGAGGGGGTAGTACAGACGGCGGCGACTGGCGGCTGTAGCGGGCGAAAGCGTAAAGTCCGTCTGCGATTGCTGGCGATTGCTCCTGAAGGGTGGTTCCAAAGTTCGTTCAAGCGCGCTGACGGTATCGGTGGAGAGCTGCCTGTCCTCTGCGAGACCCCGAACTCTCGACTCCAGCCGGCTCGGCGCGGCTGCTAGGCGCCCATTGCAGACCTGAGAAGCACGGAGGCTGCTTCACCGATACCTGACATCGGCTCGGGCGCGCCTGGGCCCTCCGGCTTAACAGCCAACCCGCGGCGCGCCCGGCCGGTACGCGCACCTTGCGTTAGGGGCGAGCTCCGCCTCGCTGAACCAGGCCGGCCTCAGCTCGCCGCGGACGAAGAGCGGAGATTGGTCCGCATAGTGGCGCGAGTGCGGGCGCGACGTCGCGGCGCCGAACTGGTGGACGCTGCGCGCCGCGACGCGCCCGTCCGCGTCCCATGTCACCTCCATGATGTAGGCGTCGCCGAAGTCCGCGATCAGCCTCCCGTGGCGCGACGGCTCCCACCCGATCGCCCGCAGCACGTCGGGCCCGCCGGTGAGCGGCAGGTCAAGCTCGCCGCGCCGCAGGCGCAGCAGGCTCCCGAGCGGCGGGTCGAGGCGCCCGTGATGCTGGCGAAGGAAGGCGGCCGCCTCACTGAGCGCGGTGCGCGGGTCCGGCAGCGGGCGGCGCGTGTAGCGCGCCCGGTTGACCGGGTGGAGGAAGAGCGCGGCCAAGGCGTCGGCCCGGCCAACCCCGTCCAGATTGCCATCCCATTCGGCGAGCAGCGCCTGTGCGGCCGCGAACTCGCGATCGGTATTGGCTTCCAGCCCGATCACTATCTGCACGAAACGCATCTGCACCGAGTCGGGCGAGAACCCCGTGTCCATCTTCACGCGCCAGAGGTCGTCGGCGCTGATCTTTGGCAAGGGTTTCATGAGCTCGACCGCGCGGCGCATGCGGTTCGTCATGTCGCCCTCGATGCCCAGCAGCGGCGAGTAGTCGCTGGGCCGGAGGTCGGACGCCGGCTCCGTCGCGACGAAGGGCGTGTTGTTCGCGTTCGCGAGGAAGCCGGCGGCCGGATCGATCAGCCGAGGCCCGGCGTCGAACGGCTCGTACCCGGTCCAGACGGCGCGGCTCGTGTCGCCGGGCAGCACCCCGCGCCAATCAAACCCGGGTGCCCGCCTCGGGAACTTGGCGTTGTAGAACAGCCCGATCCGGCCGGTCCTGTCGGCGTAGATGAAGTTGGTGGCCGGCACCGCCTGCATCCGCATCGCCGCCAGCCACGCCTCGTAGGACCGCGCCTTCGCCAGCCGGAGATACTGCTCGACCTGCCGGATCTCGCCCATGCCGGCGTAGCGGATCGCGTAAGCGCCCGCACGGTTGACCATTACCGGGCCGTGGACCGATCGGCGCACCGTCTGCGGCACCGGCAGCACGATGGGGCCGAACCGCACTTTAAGCCAGACGCGCCTGCGCTCGAGCGGGAGCCATTTGCCGTCAAAGCGGTAGCGCTCGCCATCTTCGGACAGCGTCAGCCTGTATACGTCGATCAAGTCGGGGCGATTGATTGTGTTCGCCCAACCGAGGACGCCGTTGTGCCCGTTGAGCGGCACCGGCGAGCCGGGGAAGACCGCGCCCGCGAAGTCGAGGCCTTCGCCGCTCGCGACGTGCGCCTCGTACCAAGCGACGGGCCCCGACCAGGGCTGGTGCGAGTTGAGGAGGAGCCGGGTCGCGCCGTCCGCCGAGCGCGACGGCGCGACCGCAAAGGCGTTCGAGCCCCGCTCGGTGGCCGGCCCGGTCTCGCGCGGCAGCGGCTCGCCGGCATGGAGCGCGCCCAAGACACGGTCGAGGCCGAAGAAGAACGGCGAGGTCAGCGCGAAGCCCGCCACGATGTCCTCGCCCGTCACCGGGAACAGGCCGCGCAGGCGAAGCTCGGAGGGGTGATCAGCGGCGTAGCGGTTGAGGCCCGCCGCGTAGGCTTCGACGACCGCGCGTGTTGAGGGCGAGAGGTCGGTGGCGTAGCGCGCCTCGACACCCTCGCGGACGCGGAGCAGGTGGTAGGCGTAGTCCTGCGCTGCACCGCGGCGCCCCGTGAGCTCGCCCGACCGCCCGCGCGTCGCCGCCATCACCTCTTGGATCGTCGGGAAGTCGTCCTCGGCGTGCGCCCAGGCCAAACCGTAGGCCGCATCGGCATCGGTCGCCCCGCGCACGTGCGGCACGCCCCACCGGTCGCGCCGGACGAGGACGTCGCGCGGCGCCGTCTCTTGCGCGGCAGGTGCGGCCAGGCGCGCAACGAGCGGCGCGTGGCCGACGCCGTTCGCCGCCAATGCGAGAGCGAGCGCGGAAGCGGCCACGATTACCACCTTAGTAACCCACCGCATGCAAGCCCTCCCCCCGATCGAGCTCCAGGATGAGCTCGTCCATCCGCGCCCGAAGCGTGCGCAGGAGCTCGACGGCCGTCTCGATCCGCTCGCGGCTGACGTCCGGTGCGCCCGCGGCGCGCTCGAACAGCGGCGCCTCAAGCGAGAACATCGCCTCCAGCGCGGCGCGGCCGGCGCCGGTTATCGCGACGAGCTTGGAGCGCCGGTGCGCCGGGTTCGGGCGGAACTCGACGAGCCCGTCGCCGGCGAGCGCGTCGACGATCTTTTGGACATACTGGCGGCTCACCGGGCGAAGCGCCGCGATCTGCGGCACCGTCATCGGCTTTTCCGACACGTTGCGGAGGACCGCCCGCCGGGACGGCGCCAGCTCGCCCCCGCCGTGGAGCAGGGAGAGGAGCGCATTTATGCGGAAATGGCAGAGCGAAACCTCGTCGCCGAGAGCAAGGAGAGCGGCAAGCGCTGCGGGAGGAGTGTTCATGGACAACATGGTTGCCGTATTGACAAATAAGTTGTCAAGTAGGACCCGTGTTTCATGCGCCGACATCAGCCTTGCAGGATGTCCGCTTTCTCGGTTCGAGCGCCGAAAGCAGACCTGCCGCTACCGGCCAGTTCCGGTGCCCAGCACGGCCGAGGCGCCAAGGGTCTTGACGCCTCAACTGCCTCAACCCCGGACTGGTCTGGTTCGACGGAGACGAACGTCGGGATGTCTCATCGTTGAAGGAGTGACCTGCCGCTCCTGCCTGCGCTGGGCAAGCCATGCTTCAACCTCCGCCAAGTCCCACACCACGCACCGTGCCCGGCGTGTCGCTGACCGGCGGCTACAATGCCCATTTCGTCCGCGACATCGGCATCGTGTACCTCTTGACCGGCGCCGCGCTGTTCGCCGGCTGGCGAATGCCCGTACACCGCACCCTGTTGTGGATGGCAGCGGCCGCATGGCTGATGGCGCACGCGCTGTTCCACCTGTGGGAGGTGGCGGTCGGCATCTGCGGTCCCGATGCCATCCCGCGCGACTTCCTGGGCGTGACGCTGCCGGGGTTGCTCGCCGCCTACCTCGCCTGGCGCTCGACGCGGGGCGCGGCCGGGAACAGGCCATGATCCGGGCGGCGCTGATCGGCGCCGCCGAGCGCCGCATCGGCGAGGACATGGGGTGGGCGCGCGACGTGTCCGCGCTGGGTCGCACGGCCTTCTGGCGGCTGATCGGCTTCTTTCGCTTCGCGAACTTCCGTCGCGCGGCGCCTCGCGACCTGTTGACGCTCGCGCGTCTCGGCGCCGTGATGGCCGAAGACTGTGGCCCGTGCACGCGCATCGTGGTGAAGGCGGCGCGGGCCGAGGGCGTTCCCGCCGGGCTGCTGCGCGCCGGGCTCGGCGGCGGGGGCGGGCTGACGGGGGACGCTGGCCTCGCCTACCGCTTTGGACGCGCCTTGTCCGCGGGCGGACCGGACGCGGCGGAACTCGGCGACGCGGTCGAGGCGCGGCTCGGCCGCAGGGTGCGGACCGAACTCGCGATGGGCGCTGCCGCGGTGCGTTTCTATCCTGCGCTCAAGCGCGGCTTGGGCTACGCTCAGACGTGCTCGACGACCCGCTTCGACGACCTGTGAGCGACCCGTTCACGGCCTGCCGGCCGCGGCTGTTCGCGCTCGCCTACCGCATGCTGGGGTCGGTCGCGGACGCCGAGGACGTGGTGCAGGAGGCCGCGCTGCGCTGGCACGCGGCGGACAGGAGCGACGTCGGTAACTGCGAGGCGTGGCTGGTGCGGACAGCGACGCGCCTGTCGATCGACGCCCTGCGGCGGCGCAAGCGCCGGGCCTATGTCGGTCCCTGGCTCCCCGAGCCGATCGCGGGCGACGAGCCGGTCGTGGACACGCCCGTTCTCGCGGAGTCGCTGAGGCTTGCTTTTCTGCTGCTCCTCGAACGGCTCACGCCGGCCGAGCGCGCGGCGTTCCTGCTGCGCGATGTGTTCGACGCGCCGTACGACGAGGTCGCCGCCGCGCTCGGCGCGTCCGAGGCCACCTGTCGGCAGCACGTCTCGCGCGCCAGGCGGAATTTGGCGTCCGGGCGGGCGCGCTTTCGCGTCGAGCCGCGGGCCGAGGTCGAGTTGATGGGCCGCTTCGCGCAGGCCGTCGCCACGGGCGACATGGCCGGCATGTTGGCGCTGCTCGGCGCCGACGCCGAGCTGGTCACTGACGGCGGCGGCCGCGCGACCGCCGCCCTCAACGTTATCGCGGGCGCGGACAAGATCGCGCGCTTCTTCCTCGGCCTGTTCCGCAAGATGCCGCCGGAACTGGTGTGGACGCCGGCGCAGGTGAACGGCGCGCCCGGGGTGCTCATGAAGCTGGGAGACGAACCCTACGCCGTGTGGTCGCTCGCCACCGACGGCAGCCGCATCACCGGCCTGTTCGCGCAGCGCAACCCGGCCAAGCTGGGCAGAATCGGATAGGCGACTGCTTGTGCGGGCACGCTGCGACAGACCCGGCTCCGACTTGACGCGCCTCGAGCTTCGGCCGGAGCAGTCTAGCCACTGCTTCATGCGATGCCATCTGCAAGCTCAATACTGGCCAACTTTGCCACGGCCACGTCGCTCAAGGCGGTCTATGGGCGCTGTCGGCCGCCAGCTGATCCAGGGCGTCGATGGCGGCGTACAGCGTTCGACAGGCTTCCACGATGTCGGACTCCCGACCCGCAACCCCGTCGGTCTGTTCTCTTGACGCCATTGTCTCTCGATCTACGAGATACTCGTCAGTCAAGATTGGTCCGCCCGGCTTCGGAGCGCGAGACGTTCGGGGTGCTAGCCGCCAAGCTTCTGGGCGCCTTGTTGGGGGGACCCAATCACGCCTACTCGGTCTGTCGCCTCTGCGATTACCGGGTGTGCGTGCAATGCCCCGTGGACGCGGCCCTGAGCGCGAAGAACAATCGCGAATGCGACGGCTCAGACGTCTGAAGCCGTCAGGAGGGCCAACGTGGCGCATGCGCATGTGGTGAACGGGCTGCTCTCGCTGTTCGAGCGGCCCCGCTATTTGGAGATCGGCGTCTACGAGGGCGCGACCTTCATACCCGCCCGGGCGGCTCGAAAGGTGGCGGTGGACCCGGCCATCCGCTTCAGCCGGGAGGCGGCGGAAGCTGCGGGCGAGAGCGTCGAGCTGCACGAGGTGGTCAGCGACCGCTGGTTTGGCGAGATCGCCGGGCCAGGCGACGTGTTCGACGTCATCTTCCTGGACGGGCTGCACACCTTCGAGCAGACCCTGCGGGACCTGCTGAACGCGATGGAGCGGCTGGCGCCCGGCGGGGTGATCCTGGTGGACGACGTGCGGCCGGACTCTGAGCTGGCGGGCCTTCCCGACTACGCGGAGGCGCGGCGGCGGCACGCGGCGGGCGAGCCGTGGAACGGGCACTGGATGGGCGACGCCTACCGTCTGGTGTTCTTCGTCGACACCTTCCTGCAGGGCTGGTCGTTCCGCTGCACGTCGGACAACCTGGGGCAGATGGTGCTCTGGCGTCAGCCGCGATCGGCGGTCCGGGAACGAGCGTTGGCCGAGATCGCGGGCTTGCCGGCCGCTGCGGTGGCCGAGCAGGCGGCCGTGTTCCGCTTCGCACCCTTCGCCGACATCCGGACAGCGCTGGCGGCGCGTCCAGGCCTGAGGGCGGCGGAGGCGTGACGGTGCAGCGGGTGATCGGCTGGAAGCTGGATCGCGGGGAGCGCAAGGCGCTGCTGCGGCGCTTCCCGCCCCGCTACCCGGACGTGGACGCCGACCATGTGACGCTCCGGGGCTGGTGCGAGCCCGAGGAGCCGCTGCCGCCCGAAGTGCGAGCCGAGATCGTCGGGCGGGCGGACGATGGCGGCGGGCTGGAGGCCCTGGCGGTCGCGGTGGACGGCGCGACCGCGCGGCCGGACGGCTCGGTGTTCCACATCACCTGGTCGCTGGACGGAAGCGCCGGCCGGCGTGCGCCCGAGAGCAACGCCCTGCTGGTCGAGCGCGGCTGGACGCCCGTGGAGCCGATCCCGCTAAGGCTTATCCCGGCGGAGTGGCCCTACTGACGGGGCGACGGCGTTGTCCGGGCGAGGCGCAGGAGGTCGCGGTAGGCCTCCAGGGCCGCCGGCCGGTCCAGCACGTCGCTGTGGGCGGCGTTTGGCACGACCGCCACACGGCGACGCTCGCCGGCGCCGCCGGCTGCCCGCAAGAGGGCTTCCGAGAAGCGAGGCGGCGTGTCCCGGTCCTCCGCCCCGACCAGCAGGAGCAACGGCTCGTTGATCCGGCTCATGACCTGCAGGTTCCCCTGTCGGCGCAAGCCCTCTGCGATCCGGATACGGATGAACGGCCGCGCGAACCATGCGAGCTGAGTCCCGACGAAGTCCTCCGTCGTCGTGGCGGAGCTCTCGAGCACCACGCCCGCGGCCGCGCGCTCGGCCGCAACATGCCCGGCCACAAGACTGCCCATGGAATGCCCGTGGACCACGAGCGCGGAGCCGCCGCCGTCGGCGCGGGCGGCGAGGGCGTCGAAGACGCTCAGCCCGTCGGCGAGGAAGGTCTCGGCGGACATGGGGCCGAGATCGCTGCCGCCGTAACCCCGGTAGTCCACCAGGGCGACGTTGACGC
>ERZ1066118.1871-NODE-1871-length-11535-cov-19.553484_pt1 | contig 11535 bp, 11 predicted proteins | sample MGYA00382765_ERZ1066118 | MGnify/ENA primary metagenome ERZ1066118 (study PRJEB33369, sample SAMEA5778348) | biofilm metagenome | biome: Industrial cooling water; feature: Water cooling tower basin; material: Biofilm | place: United Arab Emirates | collected...
CTTCATGCACGGCTGCTACCCCGCGGCGTCCGCTAGGTTGTGCAACCGTCTCTAACGAGTCGGTCGCCGCATCCTCGTCGAGCGCGGCGGCCACGAGCTTCGCGCGGTTGACGGTCGGCGGCATCCCCATCGCCTGGTGCCAGTCGACCGCGCTCCGCGCCGCCTGGCCGAAGAACACCTCGACCTGCCGCTCCGCGCCGGCGGCCCACACGGCCACCGCGCCGCCCGGCGCCACGCCCACGATGAGCGTACGGTACGTCCCGCGGCCGGACGGCTCCTCCCGGCTCGCGAACCCCTCGCGGAAGAGCTGCTCCAGCCGCGCCGTGGGGAGCGCAAACCGGCCCTCGTACACCGCGTCCTCCAGATAGGAGAAGAAGCGCACGGTGAGCGAGTCCGGCAGCGGCTTCCGCTCATCCCCAACCACGTGGAGCGACACCTCGCGCCCCCACCCGGCATGGATGGTGGCCGGCGGGATGTAGAGCGCGCCCTCGCCCGGGAACAGGAAGTCCCCCGCGACGATGCGCATCGGGCAGCCGCGGGGGGCGCTGTTGCTGGCCAGCCACTCGTATCGGGTCATGCCGGGGGTGGGTCGGTCGGGGGCGGAGGCGGACGCGCCTGGGAGGGGGGTGGCGAGGCCCGGACCGGCGCCGTCGCGCCGCGCGCCCGCGACCACGGCGCCCCCCGCGAGCAGCGCGCCGAGCACGCCAAGGGCGAGGCCGCGTCGGCGGGGCGCGGCTGCGGGGGCCGAAGTGGAAGTCGGGGTCGACATGGGCGGTGGGGCCCTCAGCCGGAGAACACGATCCGCCAGGGGCGTGGCGAGCCCGGGGGCATGTGCGGCGCCATGCCGGGGGTCGTACTGAACGAGATGTGCAGGAACCCGTGGCGCAGGTCGCGCAGCGTGGGGTCGGGGTCGTCTTCCCAGTAGCGCGCGGTGGTCGGGCGGCCGCTCTTGGCCTCCGCCTCGATGCGGGCGCGCCCCGGCACGCCCTCGGGGTCGTACTTGGCCGCGAGTTCGGCCCTCCGCACCGGGACGCCACGCTCGCGGAACCAGTCCGCCATCAGGTGGAGGGGGATGAAGCTGTACGCGTTGCGCACGACCCCGCGGTTCGCGGCGAGGCGCGCGTCGATGGTCGGCCGGAAGCCCGGGCCGTACGGCGTGGCAAACGTCTCCCCGGGGATCTCGGCCCGGTACGCCAACTCCGGCCCCTCGGTCGTGCCGAGGTACCACCCCCGGGCGAGCAGGAACCGGGCGATCGGCAGGGCGCCAGCACCGGTCACGAGCGTCTGGTCTTCGGGCCCGGTCAGGTACCCGCCGCCCACGTCGGAGTGCGCCCCGGGGAGGTACACCTGTCGCCCCTTGCCGCCCGCGCTTTCGATGGTGGTGAGCCCGAATCGCGTGCGGTACTCCTCCGCCGCGGCGAGCTGATAGACCGCGAGGGCCTGTCGGATCGCGTCGAGCCCCAACTCGGTCACGTCGTTGTCGTACGACGCGAGCGTCACGCCGTGCGACGAGACGGTGTCGAACAGCCCGACGGCCGGCACGTCGACCTGGCCGACGGCGTACCCCATCGTTTCGAGCCACGACCGCAGCCGCCGGAAGCCGCGGGTGCCGTCCAACACGCGCTGCACGCAGTGACGCGCCGCCGCCGCGCCGCGGCTGAACCCGCACGTGTCGACCGATACGTGTTCGAGGTAGGTGTCGGACGCCGGGAACCGCCGGCTCAACTCCGCCACCGCCTGGCGCAGCCCGCGCGACACCTTCTCGCGGACGCCCGTCGACCCGGTGCCGGTCCCCGCGCCGAGGCGGCTGTCGGTGTATCCGTCGGTCGTGCCGATGCCCTCGGTGTACACGCGCAGGTAGGCCGTGAACCCCGCGGCCGTCGGCTCGACGTTCTCGAAGAGCCGGACCACGTTGGACAGGTCGTTTTCGTAGCTGGCCGTCGGCCCGGGCACCGTGTTGCGCATCCACCAGTAGGTGCGCGTGTCCCCCTCGCGGTGGCGAACGTTCGCCCGGTTGTTCCCGGTGCCGTCGAAGAACAGGCTGATGCGCACCCGAACCCGGCGCCGGTCGGGGGGCGGCTCCCCACGCGCCCGATCCCGGCCCTCCCCGACCTGGCTCACGCCCCCCTCACCCGAACACGTTCTTCTTGTTGTGCCAGAGCGTGTCGGCCAGGCGGCACACGTTGCGCGCCTCGAACTTCACGTCGAACGAGTAGGTCAGGAACTCGCAGACGTCGCGGTGCACTTGGGAGATCACGCCGCCGTGCGTGCCCGGCTCGTCGCCGATGCTCTTCGCGTACTTGGCCGCCTTGACCATCGGCATCTGGCCGTCGGTCTTGACGGTCGTCGGGCCCTGGGACGTGTCGGTGGCGCGCCCAACGTTCGTGAACGGGACCGGCGACGGCGTCTTGCACACGTCGGGGAACACGGTGCTCGACCCGCCGCTCTGCGTGTGCACGATCCCGCGGGTGTTGGCGAACGTCGTCTGGGCCATGAGGCGGGCGAAACGGGAGAGGGTCGCGGCGGCGATTCGTGGGCGCCGCGGGACACGCGTGGTGCAAGCCGCGGTCCGGCCCGCCGTCGCCTTACGGGGCGGGGGGCTCGGCCTCGGGGTCCGGCGTCCCGGCGGCCGGCCCGTTAGGCGCGCTGGCGACGAGCCGCCCCGTGTACGTCTCGGGCGGCTGCAACGCGACCCCCCGCAGCCCCGCCGCCCGGAGCACGTCCGCCACCGGCTCGCTCACCACGAGCAGCCGCCGGTCCTCCGCGAGCCGGAACAGGCCGAGCCCGCCCGCGCGTGCGGGGTCCACGCGAAAGGGCGCGGCCGGCGGGCCCACCTCGTCCGGGCCGTCCGCGACGTCCCCCCCAAGGGGCGAGGCGCAGGCCACCGCACCCACCACGTTCGCCACCCAGTACTCGGCGATCACCCCCCCGTCGCCGTACTGTTCGTCGACGAGCGCCGGGAAGTACTCCACGTTGTCCACCCCCGCCGCATCGAGCGCCTGACGCATCCGGTCGGAGACGAACGGGCACGGGAACTCGAGGAAGTCGCTCGGCGCGGTCTGGGCGCTGGCGAGGGTCACGCGGGCCGGGCGCGCCGGCGGGACCATCGGCAGCCCGAGGCGCACGGCGTCGAGCGACAGGTCGTCGGTGAACGCGACCCGCCACCCGTCGGGCCGCGCGTCCTGGCGGAGGAGGAAGTAGCGCACGCGCGGGCCCCGCCGTCCCTGCGGGTCAGCGGTCGACCACGAACTGCTCGACGCGCGCCTTGCGGAGCGGCACCTCCTGCCCCGACGCCCGCACCGCGACTCCCACCCCGTCGGAGGCGCCGGTGAACGCGAGTTCGACGGCGCGCCCGCCCGCGCCGACGCGCGCGAACGCGGCCGCCGCCTCCTCCGCGTCGAAGGTGACGTGGTACGCGCGCCGCGCGCCCGGGTCGCGGAAGGCGAAGAACTGCGGGACGGGGCGCGGGAGGCGCGCCTCCGCGGCGTCGAGGGGCAGCGCGAGGCGGTCCCGCTCCCCGTTGAGGAAACTCAGCGCCGCCCCCCCGCTCGGCTGGCCCAGCCCGGCGAAGGTGGGCTGCCAGGGGTAGCGCGTGCGGTAGGCCGCCCAGCGCCCGACCGGCACGGGGGCCGCCGACGCGGTCCGGACCATCGGGTCGGACTCGGCGGCGTCGGCCACCTCGTCGGCGACGAACTGCCGGCGATCCGCCGTGGCCGGCGCGTCGAAGGCCTGGTGGAAGTCGATGTCCGCCGGCTCCGCCTGGCCGAAGAAGACCTCGACCTGTCGGTCGCTGCCGGACACCCACACCGCCACCGCGCCACCGGGCGCGACGCCCGCGACGAGCGAGTTGTACGTCCCCCGCCCCCCGCCCGGCACGTCGCGCGCGAACCCCTCGCGGAAGAGCCGGGCGATGCTGTCGCGCGGCAGCGCGAACCGGCCGCGGTAGAAGCGGTCCTCGAGGTGCGAGAAGAACACCACGTCCACCCGGTCGGGGAGCGGAACCGGCCCGTCGCCGACCACGTGCAGCGACACCTCCTTCCCCCACCCGGCGTGCAGCTTGGCCTTGGGGATGTAGCGCGAGCCGCCCGCGTAGGCGAAGTCGCCGCCCACGATCTCCATCGGGTAGCCGGCCGGGGCGCTGTTGCTCGCCAGCCACTCGTAGGCATCCATGCGGGTCCGGGCCGTGACGGGGGAAGGGTCGGAAGCGGAAGGACCGCCGGTCCGGGCGGTCGCCGGCGGTGATGCGCCGTCGCACGCGACGAGGGCGGCCGTGCACGCAGCCACCCCGACCGCCGCGCGGCGAGCGTCGCGAAAGGCGCAGTCGAGGGCGTCGTGCAGTGCGTCGTGCAGTGCGTCGTGCAGTGCGTCGTGCAGTGCGTCGCGCAGGAGGGCGCGGAGGCGCGGGCGGCTACCCATTCGTCCAGATGCGCCGCTGCGGGCGGCCGCGCCAGTCGGCGAGACGCACCGCGTGCGGGTGGACCAGCCCGCCCGCCGCCGACTCGGCGCGGAACGACACGTGGAGGAAGCCGTTGCGCAGCACCGCCAGCCCCGTGCTCGGCCGCTCCCAGTAGTCGGGCGTCCGGTCCTGCGCGGTCAGCGCGCGCTGTTCGATCTGCGGCCCCCACGGGATGCCGTCGGTCGTGTACACGCGGAACAGGCGGGGCGCGATCGGGATCCCGCGGTCTCGCAGCCACCGGGCCATCAACCGCCGCGGGATGAAGGTGTAGCGCGTCGGGAGCGGGCCCCGCCGGGTGGTGACGCGGTCGAGCGTGGCGCGCCGTGGGGGGATGAGGGTCGGTCCCCGGCCCGCGGTGAACACCAGCTCCGGGCCGTCCATCCCCCCGCGGAACCAGCCGCGGGCGAGCATGAACTCCGCCACCGGCCGGGCGTACGACCCGCTCATCAGCGGGTTCCGCACCTCGGGCGCCCCGTCGCGGTAGCCGCCGCCGACGTCGGAGTGCGCGCCGGGCAGGTACACCTCGGTGCCCCGCCCGCCGGCACTCGCGATGTTCGTGAGCGAGAAGTTGTCCCGGTACTCCTCCGCCGCCGCGAGGTGGTAGACGGCCTGCGCGTGGCGGATCGCGTCCAACTGCAACTCCGCGACGTCGTTCGCGTGGCGGATGCCGTAAGACGAGACGGTGTCGAACAGCCCCACCGCGTCCACGTACACGCGGCCGACCTCGAACCCCAGCGCCTCGAGGCGGTTCTTGAGCCGGAACGCCGCCCACCGGTGGTAGAGCACCTGGTGCACCGCGTGCCGGGCCGCGGCCGCCCCGCGGCTGAACCCGCACGTGTCGACCGCGACCACGTCGAGCCGGGTGTCGCGCGGCTGCAGGGTGGTGCGTTTGGAGAGCTGCGTCACGGCCTCGGCGATCCCGCGCTCCACCTTGCGCACGACCCCCGTCGTCCCGGTGCCGAGGGCGAACCCTTCGGTGTCGTCCGCGCCGCGGGTGGTCGTCCCGATCCCCTCGGTGTAGACGTGGAGGTACTCGTCGAACCCCTGCGCGCGGTCGAGCACGAGCCGCTCGATCTCCGCGACGTTGGACGCGTCGGCCTCGTAGCTGTCGTCGCCCGAGCTGTGGCGCCGGTACGTCGGCGACCGGGCCACACGCTCGGCGGTGTTGGTCCGGTTGTTCCCGGTGCCGTCGTAGAACAGCGAGATGCGGAGCCTCACCCTCCGCCTCCCAGTCGACCGCACCTGCTCGCGCGCCGTCCCCTCGCCGACCTGGCTCATGCGACGGCGCGCCCCGTGGCGGCCACCGCCTGGCCCGATCCGCGGCGCCCGAAGCGGCGGGAGTACCCACACGTCGTCGTCAGCCTCACTCTCCTGCCCTCCGCGGCTGGTTCAGGACCCGGGCCCCACCGCCCGCGCGCCAGCTGGCCGCGGGTTGCAGGGTTCACGCCGCCACCACGCCGAGCGCGGCGCGCGACCCGTCGTCGGAGGAGGCGTAGACCAGCGCGGGGCTCCGGCGGTAGCGACCGGCCATCCCCAGCGCCGCCAGCCCGGCGAGCAGGGGGCCGCACGCCGCCCCGGTGTCGCCCGCGCAGTCGGCCGGATGGTGCATCCCGTGCTCGGGGTCGAAGGCGGCGCGGCGGCGCAGGTAGCTAACGCCCCACTCCTTCCCCCAGTGCGACTCCCCGGTCATCGAGGCGTAGACCTCGCGGACGGGGAGCGGGAGCGCGCCGCCGTCCACCAGCGCCGCCACCGCGGCGGCGAGCCCCTCCCCGCGGTACGGCGTCTCGCTGTAGAGATGCCCGGGCTCCACCGCGGTGGCCGCGGGGGTGAGCATGGCGAGCGGGCTCGCCCCCGTGCGTTGGGCGGTCGCGCGGGTGGCCAGCAGCAGGAACGCCGCGCCCTCGCCGGGGACGAAGCCGTCGGGGTCCATCGAGAGCAGGCGCGAGGCCTGCTCCAGCCGGGAAAGCGTGTAGAGGTCGCGGTAGCTGTCCACGCCACCGGCGACCATGTAGGTGGCGTGGCCGGCCCGAAGGAAGTCGGCGGCCGCGTGGAGGGCCGCGAGCCCGCCCGCCCGCCCCGCGTGTGACGCGTCGCTCCGCCGCACGTCGATCACCCCGCCGTCGCCCGAGGCCGCGACCTGGCGCGCGAGCTGCGCGACCATCCGCGGCCCGTCCGGGGCGCGGCGCTGCGCGTTGAGGAGGTGCGCCGAGGGGAGCGCGAGGACCAGGCCCGGCGGCGGCGCGCCGGGCGGCACCGCGCGCAGGCACTCGGCGAGCGGGCGCACGGCGAGCCGCACCAGCCGCTGCTCCCGCGGCGTGAGCGCCGGCGCGGCCGGCGCGGCCGGCGCGTTCCCGCCCGGGTCGTCGGCTGGCACCAGCGCCGGCAGCGCCGCCTCCGGGACTTCGGCCAGCGTGAACGGCTGCCCGCGATGATCGTGCAGCGCCGACTCCGCGAACAGCGACACCCCGCTCCGGACCGCCGCCGCCGTCTCCGCCGCCGAGAGCCCGACCGCCGTGAGGAGGCCCACGCGGAGCACCATCACGTCCGTCGGCGACGGGTCCGGCCCCGCCTTCGGCCCGCTGTTCGAGCCAGGGTTCGACCCCGTGCTCGACGCCGTCACGACGCCCGCTCCGCCGCGACGTGGACGGTCTCCACGCGCAGCGCCCGCTTGTCGCAGCGGAGCGCCGCGCGCCAGGTGACCAGCACGCGCCGGTTGTCCGGCTCGATCAGCACGGTGTCCAGCCGCGCCGGGCGCCGTTCGGCCGCGCCGGCCACCACGTACGTCACCTCCACCGCCACCCGCGGCACCTCGAACCGGAGTTGGCCACCCGGCGTCACGCCCGTTACCTCGACGGGTTCACCGCCGACGAAGTAGGCGGGCGCGATTAGCTCGGGCGGCGCGAGCTGCAGGAAGCGCGGGTCGAAGTCGGCCGGCAGGTAGGGCGCGCGACTGCGCTGCCAGGCCTCGTCGTACGTCCCCGCGTACACCAACCGCGGCAGCCAGTGCTCGGCGACCGGCGCGAACCCCACGGGCGCCGGGGCCGCACCGGCCGCCCCGCCACCCAGGAGGGCGTCCGGGTCTTCCAGGTTGGGCAGCGGGGCACCGGCCGCGGCGAGCCGGCCCACGCCCACCGGGTTGCGCGCGTCGGGCGCCGCCCCGCCGTCGCCCGCGCCGCCGAACGCCCGCTCCCACACCAGGGGCATGCGCGTGAACGGCCGCGCGTCCGACGCCGCGAACGCGCCGCCGTCGCGCGGCTGCCAGACGCGGTCGCCGATGATGCGCGCCGTGCGGCGGAGCGGCCCGGCGGTGAGCGTGACGTCCATGGCGGTGGTGGGGTGGTCGCCGGGCGCGTGCGCCCGGGCCACGAGCAGGACGTCGGTGGACGGCTTGGCGAGCCCCACGTCGGCGGGCATGCGCACGCTGCTCGCGTCGGGTTGGCCGTGGTGCGTGGCCGCGGCGGCCACCGGCGCCTGCACCGGGGCGAGCGGGGGCTCGCCGCCGTCGTGCCGCGGGCCCAGCGCGAAGGTGCCCTTCACCACGGCGTACACCGTCTCCACGCCCTCCGGGTCGGCCGCGAGGAAGGTCGCGGCGGCGAGGCCGGTCGCGTTCTCGATCTGGTGCACGGGCGCTCGCGTTAGGCGGCGCCCGGCGCGCCGCGCCCGCCCCGGCCGAACAGCTTGCCGAGCCCCCGTCTGGGCGAGGGCGGGGCGGGCGGCGCCGGCGGCGGGTGAGGCGCGGTCGCCGAGGGCGCCGGGCGGGGCGGCCGCACGGGCAGGGCCGCGTCGCCCGGACGCTCCCACACCGCGTCGAGCCAGACGCCGCCCCGCGAGTCCGGCCAGGGCGCGAACGCGACCACCCGCCCGTCCCCCGGCTCGCGCGCGAACACCAGTGAGCCCCCGCTGCCGTGGGGGACGGCACCCAAAATCGCGAACCCCGGGCCGGCCGCATCCGCCAACACCGTGGCGTCCGGCGGCGGCGCCTCGTCGGCGGGGGGCGGGGTCAGCGCGCGATGACACCCGGCGCACCCGTCGGCCCAGGTCACCAGCGCGGTGCCGCAGGCCGTGCACCGGCCGCCGGCCGCCGGCACCGCCGGGCCGAGCGCCGCGACCACGTCGAGCGACTCGCCGTCGGGCGTCGCGACGAGCAGGGCGACGCGCCGGTCGGCCAGGTCGCGGGCGAGGAACGCGGTGCCATGCGGCGCGGTGCGCCCGAGCTCCGCGAGGAGTTCGTACGCCCCGCGGGTGACCTCGGCGACGTGTTGGGCGAGCGCGTCGGGCACGGAAGGCGGCGGGAGGGCGAGGGGGCGGGCAGCGGACGCGACGCGCGCCCGGCCCGGGGCGTCCCCGCGCCGGGCGCGCGCCTAACGGATGGCTACTTGGTCAGCTTGTGCTTGCTGACGTTCGGCTCGTCGAGCGCCGCGACGACCTCCATGTACAGCACGTTGTTGTAGCCCGAGAAGCTCTGCGTGGCCACCCCGTTCGTGCCGCCGTCGCCGGCGCCGATCAGCGACGCCCCGCTCGGCGCCGGGTTGTACGTCTGGAACACCGAGATCCAGCCGTTGAACTCCACGTTGGTCAGCACGCGGCTGGCGTCCTCGTGGTAGTACGTGATGCTCACCTTCTCCGGGGCGTCCTTGGGGTCGGTGGCCTTCTTCCAGAGCTGGATCATCTGGTCCTGGCTGAGGCGCGCGGTGTCGTGCGCGTCGAGCCAGATGTAGGCGCGGGCCTGCAGCGAGTCGCCGATGCGGCGGCCGGCCTGGTTGGCGTTGCGGGCCAGCGAGTACTTGGCCTCGATCGGGTAGAACTTCACGCCGCCGATGTCGACCATCACGCGCTTGTACGTCTGGGCCATCTGTCCGTCCCTCAGCAAAGGTGGGCGCTACGCCCCCGGGCCCCCGCGCCTCCCCAGCGCCTGTAGGACTTCGAGGACGCGCCAGAGCAGTGCAAGGACGCGGCCTAACGCACTCGGCCGGGGCGGGCGGCCGGCGGGCGGCGCGGGCCGCGGGTGACGCGCGTCACCCGGGCCCGGCGCCGCCCCGCCCGCCGCCTCAGGCCGCCTGCTCGCCGGCCGCGCCCTTCCGAAAGTTGGGCGTGTCGATCTTCAGGTTGAACGACTCGGCCGGCCCCACCGGCAGGATCTCGAGCGAGATGTCGAGCTGCCCCATCGCGAACTTGTCCTCGTCCATGTCGAGGTCGAGGTCGTAGTTGTAGATGGTGCCCTTCTTCTTCTCGTTGTCGAGAAACTCCTCGATCGGGTTGCGCACCTGGTCCTTCACGAGGTCGCGCGTGAGGCGCTGCTCCGCCACGCGCCGCAGGTACACCGCGATCCGCCGCTCGATGTAGCGCAGCACGCGGTAGCTCGTGAAGAACTTGAGCACCCCGTTCGGGTCCTCCGCCTGCGACCGGCTCCCCACGAACACCAGGTCGTTGTCCTCGTTGCGGATGATGGTCACCACCTGCCGCTCCATGGTCAGGTGCTCCATCTGCGAGATGCGCGGCTCCACGCGCGCCCGCTCGGCGCCGCGCACCTTGCCGAAGATCATCCCCACCGGCCCCTGCGCGATCCCGGCGCCGATGGTGCGGTCGGTGCGCGCGAGCGCCCCCGCGAACAGCAGCGACGACGGCGCGTAGAGGTCGGCGTCCTCGGTGGGCGCGTCGGGGTCCGGCTCCTCGAACCAGTGGCGGTCGCGCAGCTTGGCGTAGCCCGCCACCACCACGTCGCTCGCCGCCGTGTCCTCGGGGCGCTTGAGGAACTCGTACGACCCGCCGTCGGTGCGGAATTGGTCGCGCAGCGCGCGGAAACTCGGCTCGTCGCGCAGGTCGCCCACCAGCAGCATCCCCCACTGGCTCGCCATGTCCTCGAACCGCTTGCGGACGGGGTCCGGCACGTAGCCCGGCACCACGAGGTTGCAGATGAACTGCCGGAAGTTGAACGTGTCGTTCCGGCTCTGCACGAACTCGTCGACCGCCGCCACGGTGGAGCTGTCGGTGGCCGAGCGGATGGCGCGGCTGTCGGCGTTGAAGACGTAGAACTCGACCGGCGGGCGCTGCAGCGTGTCGCGCACCTCGGCGTTCTCGAAGAAGAGCTGCACCATGCGATAGCTCCGCTCGACGGGGCGGATCTGCCGGTACAGCTCGGCCATCACCTGGTCGCGCACCCCCTCCGCCTGCTCGATCGCCCCGTCGAGCGCGGCCAGCGCCTGCTCGTACGTCTGCTCGTCGCTCAGCAGCCGGCTGAAGCTGGCCACGCGGTCGAGGAACTGGCCCGCGCTCTCGCGCGTGAAGATCTGGTCGAGCGCCGTGCGCGCGGGCGCCGGGTGGATGACGTTGAAGATCTCCTCGATCGCCTTCCCGGCCTTCTTGGCGCCGATGATGTCCTGCGCGCTCTTCACCGGCTCGGCCACGAGCGTGGGCTTGGGCGCGCCTTGCGAGCTGGCCACGGCTCAGCCCTCCGCGCGGGTGGTCACGTCGCCCGCCAGGCGGCGGAGCTGCGCCTCGAACTCGCGCACCGCCTCCAGCAGCTCGGCGCGCTGCTCGGGGTTCTCCCACGCCCGCTTGACCGGCAGCGAGGCGAAGCGCTCGCGCATCCGGTGGAGCAGGTCGATGCGCGCCTGCAGGTCGGCCACGTCGTTGCGCTTCCCGGGCTGGCGGGCGCGGATCTGCTTGGGGTCGAAGTCCTTGAGCGACCTGAAGTCGAGCTCGGCCACGAACTCGGTGCCCTCCTCGCCGGCGGTCGTGCGGAAGTCGAGCGACGGGGCGAACTGCTCGAACGCCTCCTGCAGCGAGCTCACGCGCGTGGGCGCCTCGTCCTCGTCGGCCTCCTGGCCCACGCGGTCGAAGGTCATGGGCAGGACGGTGAGCGTCGTGTCGGTCGGCACCTCGCGGGGGGCCGGCCGCACGCCGGCGCGGGTCACGCGGACGACGGGCATGGGATGCGGAGCTGGGGTCGGGGTCGGGTCGGACGGGCGCGCCGAGGGCCGGCGTTGGGCGCCGCGCGCCCCGCGGGCGGCGGGGGGTTAGGCGCCGCCGAGCGGCGGGTCGGGGCGGTGCACAGCAAAGGTCTGGCCGCCGGCCGGGGC
>ERZ1066118.1873-NODE-1873-length-11527-cov-7.733351_pt1 | contig 11527 bp, 8 predicted proteins | sample MGYA00382765_ERZ1066118 | MGnify/ENA primary metagenome ERZ1066118 (study PRJEB33369, sample SAMEA5778348) | biofilm metagenome | biome: Industrial cooling water; feature: Water cooling tower basin; material: Biofilm | place: United Arab Emirates | collected...
CTTCATTCGTGGGACGCTGACAAACACCCGTCATGACCGAAGTAGGTCGATCGTCTACGCGGCTGCCAGCGGGAGGCGGACCGTGAACGTGCACCCATGCCCCAGCTCGCTCGTCACCTCGATCTCCCCGTCCATGTGGCGGATCAGCTCGCGTGAAATAGCGAGGCCGAGACCGGCTCCTTCGGGAGCGCCAGGCGACGCATTCGGCAGGCGGTAGTACGGCTGGAAAATGGCCTCCAGCTTCTCCGCCGGAATACCCGGACCGGTATCGGCCACGGTGAGCAAACCCGACTGGCGTCCCTCGACGGAGGCGGAGGTGGCGCTGACGCGGATGCTCCCACCGTTCTGCGTGTATTTGACTGCGTTGCCGAGCAGGTTCACAAGCACCTGTCTGAGCCGGTCGGGATCAGCAGCGAGAAGAATGTCCGAGGAAGGCTCCACGATCAGTGAGATGTTCTTGAGCGTGGCGGCCGGCCGCATGATCAGCGCTGCCTCGTCTACCACCGTGGCGGCGGCGACACTCTCCGCATGGATTCGCACTGCCCCTGCACTTAGGCGAGTCATCTCGAGCACGTTCTCCAGCACGGCGAGCAGGTGACGTCCACTGAGGCGTATGCGGCCGAGTGCCTCCCGCTGCCGTTCCGATATCGGGCCGAGGATCTCCATCTCCATGAGCTCGGAGTAGGAGTCGATTGCGTTCAGCGGGGAGCGGAGGTCGTGGGCCAGCGTTGCAAGCGCTCGCTCGCTCGCCTCGTCGGCGGCTGAGCTCTCGTTGTCGCTTCGCAGCCGGCTTGCGCGCTCTTTCTGGATCTGCTCGTCCAGGCGGGCGTTCTCCATCGCCACCGCAATCTGATCCGCGACCGCCGACAGCAGCCACTCCTCCTCCTCGGAAGCTTCCCCGGCTTCAGACCGCGACACCGCGAGGAGACCGGTGACCTGGCCACCGGCAACGAGCGGAACGCCGAGGAACCCTTCCGGCTCGGAGAACGTCAGCAACGTCTTCAGTTGCTCGGCGAGCGGAAGATCTGATTGTCTCGCCACGCTCTCTACCGCCGCGTCAGATACTCCGTGAGCAGCGCGGACCCGCAACGTCCCGTCCTCTCCGCACAACATGAGGAGAGTTCGCTCGGCACCGAGTAGCTCTGCCGCCTGTCGAATCCCGACGTTTACGATCTGCTCGGTGGAGGTCGTATAGGTGAGGGCGCGACTGATCCCCGTCAGCCGTCGAAGCTGCTCGGCGCGACGATCTGAAGGGGGGATCAGCGGGGACATCGATACTGGGTCAAAGGATCCGAATTCCGCTTCCATCGATCTGGACGTCTCGAACGCGCTGATCGTGAGCGCTTCCGCGTGTTTTGATGATCCGCAGCCGTCGCCGCGTCTGCTGCTCCTCGATCTTCACCTCGAGCAGCAGGATGTTATCCGAGAGATGGCTGAACGGCGCGTCAATCGAGTATCCGCCGGTCAGGCCGGGCCTCGCAGTCTCGAAGGTCATGATCGCGGTCACCCCGCAGACGGCGAAATGCTGAGAGAGGGCGTATAGATAGTCGTGCAGGCGCTGCGCGTCTCTGACTGCAGTGACGATGTCTCCGACGGCGTCGAGCACCAATCGCTTCACTCCACCCTGGCGAATCAGCTGGAACATGTCGTCGACCAGGCTGTCGATCTGAAGCTCCACCGGCGAGTGATAGAGGAGGTGCAGCTTCTCGTCTTCCGGATCGAAGCCGAATCCCTGAACCAGGAACCTCAGCTGCGTTGGATTTTCTTCGAGATGCACGTAGAGGCCGCGCTCGCCCCGCTTCACCCCATCGAGGATGAACTGCAGCCCGGCGGTAGTTTTCCCTGATCCGGTCGGGCCCCCAAGAAGCGTAGTGCTCCCTCGCCACAGGCCGCCCCCGATCATCTCGTCGAGACCCTCGACACCCGTTGGTACGCGCTCGCGGACGATCGAGTAGCCCGGTGGGTGGTTCGGACTCACGAGCCGGCGATAGATCTCTACGCCGCCAGATGTGAGGCGCAGGGCGTGCCGGCCCTCCCGATACTGGCTCCCTCTGAGCTTCCGGACCCGGAAGTAGCGATCGTCACGCATTCCGGTCTCGTGGCGCAGCAGCTCGACGATGCCGTCCGCTACCACGAACTCCGGGTGCGTTGCCATCTGGTGATCAGCGTATTCCCCGATCAGGAAGGCCGTCGTGTCGTAGGCGGTGAGCAGGCCTGCAAGATCATGAACGACCCGGCGCATCTCCGACAACGAGCCGGAGATGTCGTGGAGTGCCTTGAACGAGTCGATGACGATGATCTTCGGGCTCATCGTCTTTATACGCTCCCGCACCTTATGCACGAGCGCTCCTACCCCCTCCTCCGCGAGCTCCGTCCCCACCTCGTCGTAAATCACGTCTGCTCCGAGCTTCGACTCGTCGAAAAAGTCGAACTCCTGAAGGTACTTCACGACCTTGGCGAGTGGCTCGGAGAGCGTGGTCAAATATAGGATGGGTCGATCACCACCCGCGTTGTGAAAAACGAGCTGCTGGGCAAACAGGGTTTTTCCGGTACCCGGCTCTCCCATGATGATGTTTATGGAATTGGCGGGGAATCCTCCTCCCAGGATCTTGTCGGCGGCGGAGTTGGCTGTACTGATGCGAGGAAGAACGCCTTCATCCCCGAAGTCTGCAAGCTCAGGATCCTTCTGCACGTCGCTCATTCGCTCTTCTCTCCGGAAAGTACTTCGGCGCGCTTCTTCATGAGCTTCTCGACACAGTCCAGCAGCCGGCGCTCGGCCAGCGGCTTCAGGAGAAATCCGTCAGCGCCGGCCTCGCGCGAGCGGCCGCCGGCAGCGAGGATGCTGAAGATCAGGATCATCACGCCGCGGTTATCGGGATCTTCTTTGAGGCGGCGGCAGAGGGCCAGGCCGTCCAGCTTGGAAATGAGGACTTCGGCGATCACGAGGTGAGGCCGAAGCCGCGCGACTCGCTCCAGGGCCGCGGCGCCGTCATCGGCGAATTCGACGGCGTAGCCGGCCTGGGTCAGGAAGAAAGTCTGCAGCTCCCGGACATGCGGATCCCGCTCTACAATCAGGATCACCCCGCTACCTCCCGAGCTGCTCTGGCTGTCTGTCATCAGCAGGTTTCCACGCCCTCGTTCCGCTTCCTCACCGAGCCAGCGATCTCCACGAAGGAAGAGACTCGTCTGGCAGAGCTCCCACCGCGGGTGCTCCCTGATAGCTTTACAGCCTACTCAACCTCGTTAGGGCAACCTGCTAAACCCCACCCGATGGCCGGCCGCAAATGCGAGAAAAGGACCAACTCACGCATCCTGAACCTGCTGAACCCAATCTGGGAAACATTCGCTTACATGCGAGGTTCTCCGGCAGGAGATCCGGCTCCGGTTCTATCCGGCGAGAAGCTGCCAGGGAGTGGGAGAAAAGAAGAATCCCCGCCTCCAGCAGGGGACGGGGATTCGGTAGCTGCTTTTCGTGCTGTTCGCCCTCTATGTCAGCGGCCCGACAACGATGCTGTCTAGACGAGTATCAGGCGGCGCGGCTGCTGCCAATCGCATCAAGTGACAGAGGGATGTCGTATTGCGGCGCGACCGTCACCGGCTCCGCCCGAATCGCCGGGGCAAGGGCTACGTTGGTCCACCCGCAGCGAGCGCACTGAAGGTGCGTCGGATGATCGTGCCAGCTCTTCGATGAGCAGGCCGGGCATGCGGGCTCAGCAAGACGTCGCGCGAGGGTAAGACCGGCGAGGAGAGTCAGGGTCAGCAGCAGGATGTACATTTGGTCGGCGATGATAGGAGTTTGCAGCATTCTCTCTGTCCACGAGCATCGGCAGGTAGAATGCATTGGTTAACTCCTTCCGGCATGGTAGGATCGACCTATTCTACTCGACCAGTTCGATGGCGGCGTACGGGCGGGCCTTTGAACAGGAAGACGGGGGTACTTCCGCTGTTCTCCTGCGAGAGTGGTAAGAGGCGACGGGGAAGGAGACAATGCGCGGAGGAAGCGGCAGGTGCGGTTCTGTCACCGCTGTGGCTGCACGCACTTAGCGGAAACTCTGCCGCGCGTGGCTGCAGCGATCCGGAGGTGCCGATCGGATCCGCGGCAGCCGACTGCCTACCTCACAAGAAACGCGCGACGCCACCCTCTCACGGAATTCAGCAGGTATATCTCAGGCGAACTTCGAAGGTCTTCCGGCCGCACTACCCGCTCCCTGATTCGCCCCACCCTGATCTCTTCTCCGCGGAGCACGCCGGGCAGAATCCCGCTGTCGAGCGGCGGCGTCACCAACTCCCCGTCGACCATGAGCACGAGGTTGGAGTTGGTCGACTCAGTCACCTCGCCACGCTCATTGATGAGGATAACGTCATCCACTCCCTCCCCGGCAGCACGTAAAGCATCGTCGTAGAAGCGTCGTCGAGTTGTCTTGTGATAGAGGAATGGATCGGCCGACTCGACCGCGAGCGTGGAGATCGCTATCCGGGCTTCTGGAGCTTCCGCAGGGATGCGCTGATGTTCGATCACGTGCGCGCCGCTGGATCTCAGCAGAAGTCGGATCTTGTAAACGCCCTCTTCCAGCGCATCAGCCAGTTCGAGCAGACTGGCCCTTGCGACCGGTGGAGCGAACGGGAAGTCAAAGTACCTTGCGGATTTCGCCAGACGCTCCAGGTGCTGTTCGACAAGCGTGTACCCGCCCGGGATCTCCAGCCGCAAAGACTCGATCAGGGAGAAGGTGCCGGGATGGTGGCGGACGAAGTGTCCCTTGCTGATCGTTTCCCGATACTCGGCTCCGGGGTCGGAGTCAGAAGTGATCCCGCTCCCAACCCCTACCTGGATCGTAGCTTCAGTGTGGTCGATCAGCCCCGTCCTGATCGCAACGCTGAATACACCATCATCAGGCCCCAGGAACCCGATCGCGCCCGTGTACGGGCCTCTGGGTGACCCCTCCAGACTGTGGATGATCTCTGACGTCCTCACCTTGGGCGCTCCCGTAACCGACCCTGACGGGAACAACGCCCGGAAGATTTCGACGACACCCACCCCGCTCCTCATCGTCCCGCGGATGGTTGAGGTGAGCTGATGGACCGTTGGATAGCGCTCGACCTCGAATAGCCTCGGCACGCGCACCGATCCGAACTCAGAGATCCGCCCGAGGTCGTTCCTCAGCAGGTCCACAATCATCAGGTTCTCCGCCCGATCCTTCGGCGAGGCCGCCAGAGCCGCCGCGAAAGCTTCATCTTCCTCGCTCCAGCGGCCTCTTGGCCTCGTACCCTTCATCGGCCGAAGCTCGATTTCCCGCCCCGAGTAGCGGAAGAAGAGCTCCGGTGAAGCGGATACGATGGTGTGGTTGCCGAGTGGCAGATAAGCGCAGAAAGCTGAGCGTTGCGCCCGAACGAAATTGCGGTAGAGGGCGAGGGGCGAACCACGAAATGAGCCCTGCAGCCGGAGCGTGAGATTGACCTGGTAGCTGTCGCCGGCGGCGATCAGATCCTGGATCGTCCGCACAGCCCTCTCGTATTCCCCGGAATTGGCGGACCCGGTCAGGGTGCCGAGCTCGTATGACTCCGCATCCTCGAGAACAGAAATCGGCTCCACCTCGAGCCGCCGGCCGTAGAGCTCGAACCAGACGAGCGGAATGCCCGGGAGTGGGGGGTGGGCGGCCAGGGCTTCATCGAAAGCCGGCCCGGCTTCATACGCCACAAAACCCGCTGCGTAGGAGCCCTCTGCGACGGCTTCAGCCACCCGCGCGAGGGCCGGAATGACATCTTCCATGCGCCAGGCAGTCGCCTCCCCCAGCTTTTCACTGAAGGTGAAGGAGCGATTCTCTCTGCGGGCGTCGAGGGAATCGAAGCGGAGGCTCAACGCCGGAGATCGGTGAAGCGTTGGCCGGAGGAACGATCAGTCGTGCGCATCGGAATCAGGCAGCAACGGAACAGCTACGTTCGGAGAGCCTAATCTACGTGCCGCCCGGCTTGTTTACGATTGCAGCTGGTGCCGGAGGATGCTGCTGATCCTGCGGAGCAGGGCATCGGGGGTGAAGGGCTTTTCGATGAACTCCGTTCCAGCGTCCAGCACGCCATGGTGAACGATCGCATCATCGGTGTAGCCGGACATGAAGAGAATCCGCGCCTCCGGGTGACGAGCCGCCACCACGTTCGCTACTTCTCTGCCGCTCATTGTCGGCAGCACGACGTCTGTCAGGAGCAGGTCGATGCGCATGTTGCCGCCGGCGATCGCCCTGAGTGCGTCGAGCCCGTCGGTGGCCTGATGTACCTCATAACCCGCCCGCTCGAGTATCCTCACCACCAGTGTCCGAACCGACTCGTCGTCCTCCACAACGAACACAGTGGTACCCTCAGGTGGGAGGCTCGTCCGCACGGTCGCCGGCTGGTCGCTGTCGGTCGAGTCGGGGGCGAGGGGGAGATAAACCTTGAAGGTCGAGCCTACACCCGGCTCGGTGTAGACCCAGACGAGACCCCCGGTCTGCTTCACGATTCCATAGACGGTGCTCAGCCCAAGGCCCGTTCCCTTCCCGACCGGCTTGGTCGTAAAGAAAGGCTCGAAGACCCGCGCCTGTGTGAGCTTGTCCATGCCGACACCGGAGTCCGAGACTGCGAGCATGGCGTAGCGGCCGGGCTTCACCTCCACACTGTGTGAGCTGAAATAGGCGGGGTTGAGCTCCGTTTCCCGGGTGCTGATCAGGATGTCACCACCGTCAGGCATGGCATCCCGGGCATTCAGGATCAGGTTCATGAGGACCTGCTCGATCTGACCCGGATCCGCGAACACGGGTGAGAGCTTCCGGGTCAGGTCTGCCGTGATGCCTACATCCTCTCCGATCATCCGGCGCAGCATCGGCTCGATCGCGTGGATCACCCCATTGAGGTCGATCACCTGCGGCTGAAGGATCTGCTTACGGCTGAAGGCCAGGAGCTGACGGGTCAGGTCCGCGGAGCGATCGGCCGCCATGCGTATGACGTCGATATGGCTGCGGAGCGAGCTATCCTCGGGGATCTCCAGCTCGAGCAGCTGAGCATGCCCCGTGATCGCGGTAAGCATGTTGTTGAAGTCATGCGCGATACCTCCGGCGAGCCGTCCCACCGCTTCCATCTTCTGTGACTGTCGCAGCTGCATCTCGAGCGTCCGTCGCTCGGTCATGTCCTCTGCTATCCCAACGATGCGGTAGCTTTCGCCCTGCTCGTTGAAGATCGGATAGGCCCGGTCTCGAACCCATCGGATGCTGCCGTCAGCGCGGGAGATGCGGTACTCGACGTCCATCTCTCCGCCGCCAAGGCACTCCTCCGCCACGGCCCGAACACGCTCGCGATCCTCCTCGACGATGGTGTGCAGCCAGCCATTCCGCTCCAGCGCCTCCTCCCGGGTGATCCCCCAGATCGATTCGAGCGCGGGGCTGACGTAGAGGAGGCGCTTCGCCTTTGCGTCGGCCGTCCAGAACACCTGATGGATCGTCTCGGCCATCAGCCGGAAGCCGCCCGCGGCGGCTTCGGCGGCCTTCCGCATCCCGACCTGCTGAGTAAGGTCTATGCCGCAGACGAGCACCCCCGAAACTCCCCACTCCGGGCCGATCAGCGGCTGATAGACGAAGCTGACGAAGCGCTCCTCGAGCTTTCCATCGGGCCCCTCCAGTCGCACCATCGCCTCCTCAGCCCCGACTGGATTCCCGTCCCTGTAAACCTGCTCCACCAGCTCCAGTACACCCTGCCCCGCTACCTCCGGTAGCCCTTCCCGCAGTGGCCGCCCGATAAGCTCGCGCTGGCCGACCAGCCGGTAGAACGGGTCGTTCGCAAGGGTGAAGACAGCGTCCGGACCCTCCACGACCGCAATGAAGGCCGGAGCCATTCGGATCATCTCGCGAAGCTGCACGCGTTCCCGCTCCAGCTCCGAGTGCGCGCGATCCAGATGTGCGTTCGCCGCCTCCAGCTCCGCCGCCAGCTCGACGGAAGCTAGCTCGCAAGACGCAGTTCTGGCGATCGTGGAGATCAGGCTGCGGTCGCGGCTCGTCCATGCCCGCGCCTGGCGCGTAAGGACCGCGAGCGTGCCCGCAAGCGGCCCTTCCCCCGTTGCGGGAACCGGTGCTGCGAGATAGCCGCGATACCCTGACGGGAGCCGGCGCGGGGCAATGGAGAGATCTTCGGGGCCGATCGCGAGAGTCTCCCCCGAACCGACAACCGCCGCGGCGTTCGGGTCGTTGTGGATGGGGTGTGCGAAGGTGGCGAAGCTGCTTGCAGCCGTGAACAGAGGCAGACTCTCGCCGAGTGAGATGAGAGCCGCGTCCGCGTCCAGCGCCTCGCGGGCCAGCAGCGCGATCCGGTCGAGGAGCTCGCGTCGCGCGGCGCCCGGCTCAACCCCAGGCCCCACCCCATCGCCTATGCGTCCTTCGTCGAGAGCTCTTTTCGCCATATCTGACCCATCTGGTCGGTAACCGCCGCGAGTGGAGGTACCATCCACCACGCATCTTTCAGGACATATAATATAAATATCGGAAGTTTGCACGCATTTCAGAAGAAGATCATTCGTGGATTATCTCTGATTGTTACGTTGGGATGTTGCAAACTGGTACACGATCACGCCTCGAGAGGCTCGGGAAGCGTCCGGCGTTGATGCGAGGGGAGGAGAAAAGCGTGGATCGAAAAACTCTCCCATTTACTTCACGATACTGGCGGCGACGCCCGTTTTCCCTCTTCAACTCGCCCGGATCCAGACTCCGTGGTCCATCTGGACACCCTCGCCAGGCAGTGATCACTCGCCCGGTCCGACGCCTTCCGGAAGCTTGCCGGGGACGGCGGTGCCGCTTGCCTACCTCAACCCTCGCCTCTATCATTCACTGCACATAGCGCGAATGGGGCCTACGGAAGTCGGTGTGAATCCGACGCGGCCCCGCCACTGTAAGAGGCCCGGCTAACCACCGGAACGGCCCGCTCAGCGGAGGGAAACCTCCGTGCAAAGCCACTACTCGACTCTGATCGGGTGGGAAGGTGAGCGAAGCTGCCTCGAGCCAGGAGACCGGCCTCATTCGCTCCCGCCGTAAGGCCCCTCGAGGGAGGGGAGCGGGTTTCGAGCTTGGCCGCGCACCCGATCACCAGTCGGCTTGAGTGGCCAGTCGACACCGCTCCCGTTCTCCCGAAATCTCGGAAGGACGGTTTTTTGTTGTCGCGAATCGGCAGGCGAGCTTCGGAAGGTGCGGTCCGGCAGGGCCGGGTGAGGGCTCTCGGGGGGCTCGTGCTCCTGCTCGCGGCGTGTGCTCCAGCGGACGAGCCCCCGAACACACAGACCTCCAACGGTGCGCCGTACGAGGCGGTGGACGATGCGGGCCGCGTCGTATCACTGAGTGCTCCCGCGCGCCGCATCATCTCGCTGATCCCGGCCACGACCGAAACGGTCATGGCGATTGGGGGCGCCGAGAGCCTGATCGCGCGCACCGATTACGACGACGGCGGCCTCGCACATCTCCCTTCGGTCGGTGGCGGCCTTACCCCCAGCATCGAACTCCTCGCATCGCTCCAGCCCGATCTCGTGATCGCCTGGGAGGAGGCGGGGGCTGCCCGCGTTCGCTCGCGCCTTGAAGCGCTCGGCATTCCCGTGTTCGCCGCCCAGACCCGCGACACGGCAGACATCTACGCGAACATCCAGCGCTTTGGCAGGTTGATGGGTCTCCGCTCCCGCGCGGATTCTCTGGCCGCATCGATCCGGCGCGACCTGGAAAGCGTCGCCTCGTCGGTAGCGGACCGCCGCTCGCCGCGGGTCGTTTACATGATTGGCTTGGACCCACCGATGATCGCGGGTCCGAACGTGTTCATCGGTGAGGTGCTCGGGGTGGCTGGCGGCGAGAACGTGTTCGCCGACATCAGGGCGCCATCACCGCAGATGTCTCTGGAGGAGATTCTCGCGCGCGCTCCCGACATCGTGCTGATCCCGGCCAGCGGTGTAGCAGCGACTCCGTTGGAGCGGCTCCAGAAGGAGCCCGGGTGGAGGGAGCTGATGGCATCGGGGAAAACCCGATTCGAGGCTCTTCCGCCGAACATTCTCCACCGGCCAGGGCCGAGCATCGTCAGGTCGGCCTGGGTGCTGAGGAATGCGCTCTTCCCCGATCTCCCCATCCCGGAATGACGCTCGCGCGGGGAACCGCTCGCCTCGCGGTGCTCGCTGCGATCGTTGTGGCTGCCCTCGTTCTGAGCGTGCGGCTCGGAGCCGTCCCGATGACCACCGGGGAGGTCATCGCAGCCATTCGCGGCGAAGGCGATCCGACTGCGTCGGCGATCGTACGGCAGCTTCGACTGCCGCGTTCAGTAACCGCGGCGCTGGTGGGAGCTGCGCTCGCAGCCAGCGGCGCGACCTTTCAGGCACTCCTGAGGAACCCCCTCGCGGAGCCATACATCCTCGGTGTATCCGGCGGCGCGGCGGTAGGCGCGGTAGGCGCAATCGTGCTGGGTGCCGCTGCTATGTCGACCTGGGTCGTGCCCGCTGCGGCATTCGCCGGCGCGATCGTCGCCATCCTGCTTGTTCTCCGCATCGCTGCCTCGGTTGGCTCTTCCATAGACACCCGGGTTCTGCTCCTCGCAGGGGTCGTGGTCGGCTCATTCTTCAACGCCTGCATTCTACTCGCGCTCACCCTCACCGATGCCGAGTCGTTCCGTTCGGCGATCTTCTGGATGATGGGGAGCTTTGCCGGCTCGAGCTGGGGCGCCGCCGGCAGCTTCGCGCTCTACTTCATCCCCGGCCTGCTGATCCTGATCGCCCTGGGGAGGGCCCTGAACCTGATGGCAATAGGTGAGGAGACGGCGGCGTACCTCGGCACCTCGGTGGAGCGGGTGAAGCTGACGGCGTACACCACCGCCTCGCTGCTCACCGCTGCATCAGTTGCCGTCGCAGGTGTGATCGGATTTGTCGGGTTGATCATCCCGCACGTCATCCGCCTGGCATGGGGGGGCAACTACCGCTTCCTGATTCCGGCGTCGGCGCTGCTGGGCGCCGCCTTTCTCGCTGCGGCGGACGCGATCGCTCGCGTAGCCGCAGCGCCCACTGAGCTTCCTGTCGGAGTAATAACCGCGTTCATCGGAGTGCCCTTCTTTGTGTGGCTCCTGCGGAGGAAGCCCGCATGAGGGCGCGGGACGGGTGGCATCGGGTGACGAATGGAGGGGCTGCACGGGCGATGGCGGGCTGGGAGGCGGACCGGGTGAGCTATCGGTATGCCGGCGCCAGCAGCCTCGCCGTGGGAGAGGTTTCGGTCAGCGTTCCCGCTGCGGCGTGCACGGCGATCCTCGGTCCCAACGGCTCCGGCAAATCGACGCTTCTGAAGCTGCTGCTCGGGACCCTGACCCCCGCCTCCGGCAGGATCTCCTTCGGAGAGCGCTCGATCTCGAGCTGGAGCCGGAAGGAGCTGGCGAAGATCGTGGGGGTGGTTCCTCAGGGGGAGGAAAATTCCTTCCCACTGACCGTGCGGGAGCTTGTCGCGATGGGCCGGTATCCGCACCTCGGAGCATTCCGCCCCTCTGGCCCGGTTGACGTAGCAGC
>ERZ1066118.1874-NODE-1874-length-11522-cov-17.853405_pt1 | contig 11522 bp, 11 predicted proteins | sample MGYA00382765_ERZ1066118 | MGnify/ENA primary metagenome ERZ1066118 (study PRJEB33369, sample SAMEA5778348) | biofilm metagenome | biome: Industrial cooling water; feature: Water cooling tower basin; material: Biofilm | place: United Arab Emirates | collected...
GCGCAGGCGGCGGCCGCGACGGCCAGAGCGAGCGCGACGGCAAGGCGGCGGGGGGCTGGGCTCGGCATGGCGCAAAGATAGAGAAGCGCGCGGCCCGCCCCTACCTTGCGCCGGTCCGCCCCCCCCCCGCCGTCCCGCCCGCCGCATGACCTCGCCCGTCGCCTACCCGCCCGCCGCCCCCCGCCCCACCAAGTACTGCCCCGCCTGCGGCCGCGTGGTGGACGCGGCGGCCGTGGTCTGCCCCTACTGCGGCGTCCCGCAGCCGGCGATGCCCGGGCTCGGCCTCGCGGGGCTCGGCGGCCCGGGGATGGCGCTCGCCCTCGGCTCGGAGAAGCGCATCGCCGTCGGCGTGCTGCTCTGCTTCTTCGTCGGCGTGTTCGGCGTCCACCGCTTCTATGCCGGCCGCTACGTGACCGGCGTCCTCCAGCTCCTCACCCTCGGCGGGCTCGGCATCTGGTGGCTGGTGGACATGATCCTCTGGGTCACCGGCAACTTCCGCGACGGCGAGGGCCAGAAGGTCACGGAGTGGACGTGACCCGCGGGCGTTAGGCAGCCGCCCGAGACCGCCGCCTCACGCCGGCGCCGGCCGGATCTCGCGCAGCCGGCGGAGCGGCGGCAGCGCGACCGCCGTCACCGCGACCACCGCCAGCGTCACCACCCCGCCGAACACCACGCTCGGCGCCGTGCCGAGCAGCCGCGCGGCCACGCCGCTCTCGAACTGCCCGATCTCGTTGCTGCTGCCGATGAAGATCTGGTTGACGCTCGACACGCGGCCGAGCAGCCGGTCCGGCACCTGGAGCTGCAGGAGGAGGGAGCGGATGTTGACGCTCACCATGTCCACCGCGCCGCTGAACGCCAGCAGCGCCACGCTCAGCGGGTAGCTGGTCGAGAGCCCGAACCCGATCATCGACAGGCCGAACAGCGTCACCACGCCGAGCAGCACCGGGCCGGCGTTGCGCACCGGCGGGCGGTGGGCGAGCGCGAGCGACACGAGCACCGCACCGGCCGCGGGCGCCGCGCGCAGCACGCCCAAGCCCTCCGGCCCGACGTGCAGGATGGTGGCGGCGAACACCGGCAGGAGCGCCACCGCGCCGCCGAAGAGCACCGAGAACAGGTCGAGCGTCATCGCGCCGAGCAGCACGGGCTGGCCGCGGATGAACCGCAGCCCCTCCACGAGGCTCTGCACCGCCGGCAGCCGCTCGGCGGCCGCGCGCGCCGCGGCCGCGCCGGTCGCGCGCACGCGGGCGAAGGCGAGGAACGCCATCCCCATCAACGCCGTGTCGATGGCGTAGGCGGCGGGGGCGCCGGCCAGGGCGTACAGCACCCCGCCTAACGCCGGCCCGCCCACCGCCGAGGCCTGCCACACGGTGCTGCGCCACGTGACGGCGTTGGCCAGCGTCTCGCGCGGGACGATCTCGCTGGAGAGCGCCTGCCGGGCCGGCTGCAGGAAGCTGCGCGCGAGCCCGCTCACGAAGATCACGCCGTACACCATCCGCACGAACCGCCGGGGGCCGTCGGGCCCGCCGGGTGGGCGAAGCGAGAGGGCCAGGAGCGCCGCCGAGCAGGCGAGCAGGACGACCGTGGCCGCGAGCACGATGCGGCGCCGGTCGTGCCGGTCGGCCACGTGGCCGGCCCACAGGGCGCAGCCGATGAACGGCAGCGCCTCGGCCAGCCCGATGAGGCCGAGCGAGAGTTCGTCGCGCGTCACCGCGTAGACCTGCCACGCGACCACCGTGCCCTGCACCTGCGTGGCGAACGTGAGCGTGGCCAGCCCCGCGATGTACCGCCGGAACGCCGGCAGGCGGAGGGCGGCGTAGGCGTCGTGCGGGACGGCGGGGTCGGGCGCGGGCGGTTGGGCGGACACGGGGCGACGCGGGAGGGCCGGGCGGGACAAGCAAACGGGGGCGGCCGCGCCCTCAGCGGCCGCCCCCGAAGGAGACGAAGGATCCGGGCCGCGGCCCGGCGGCGCTCAGGCCTGGCCGGCCCGGCTGCGCGCCGCGGCGGCGTGCTCGCCCGTGCGGTAGGCGGCGTCGGCCGGGCTGTCGTCGGGGGCGCCGACGAGCGACATGGGCGTGCGGCCCAGCGCCCGCATGCCGATGGCCCACAGCGCGCTCACCCCCGCGATGCTGCCCGAGACGCCGATGAGCAGGCTGAGCGCGTCGAGCATCCAGTGCCCGCTGAGCACCATCCCCTCCGCGCGCGCCAGCAGCCGGAGGCCGCCGGCGAACGCCAGCTTGCCCCACACCGCGAAGGCCAGCACGGCCACCAGCGCCTCCAGCGTCCGGCGCTGCCACGCCGCCAGGCCGCGCTGCGACGACCCCGCAACCGGGGCGGTCCGCTTGACCAGGGGCGACTGCAACGAGGCGTGACCGATCATCAGGGGGTCCTCCGGGGAATGCCGAACGCGCCGGGCCGGGACCAGCGTGGTCCCGGCGCCCGCCGCGAATCCTGCAAGAGCGCAACCGGCGTGTAACGCATCAACGACGCCGACGTGTTCCACGTCACGGCATCATACACCGGGGACCGCGCCAGGGCGAGCGGGGTCATGGAAGGAGCGACAGCCGGAACTCCGGCGCCCGGCGGTGCCGCGTCGCCTGCTCGAACGCGTACGCGTAGCCGAGCAACCGCGCCTCCGTGAACGCCCCGGCGAAGAACGACAGCCCCACCGGCAGCCCGTGCACGAACCCCGCGGGCACCGTCACGTGCGGGTACCCCGCCACCGCCGAGGGCGACGAGTAGCCGCCGCCGAAGTGGTCGCCGGTGACCAGGTCGATGCTCCACGCCGGCCCGTTGGTGGGGGCGACGAGCACGTCCAGCCGCCGGGCCGCGAGCGCCGCGTCGATCCCCTGCGCGCCGGCCAGGCGGCGGTTGGCCGCGAGCGCCCGCCGGTACGCCGGCGACGCGAGCGGCCCGCGCGCCTGGCTCTGCACGAAGATCTCCTGCCCGAAGTACGGCATCTCGCGCCCGCGGTGCCGCTCGTTGAAGGCGATCAGCTCGGCGAGCGTGGCCGGCGTGGGCTCGCCGAGCGCGTTCTGGCCGCGGCCGCCGCGCAGGCGGTCGGCGAGGTAGGCGTTGAGGTCGGCCCTGAACTCGAACTGCAGGACGGCGTTCTCGGTGGCGCCGTAGCGGTCGGCGTTTGGCACCGGCGCGGGGTCGACGACCACGGCGCCGGCCGCGCGCAGGGCCCGCAGGGCGTCGTCCATCACCCGGTCCACGCCCTCGTGGAAGCCGAAGAAGCCGCGGGCGACGCCCACGCGCACGCCGCGCAGGGCGCCGGGATCGAGGTAGGCGGTGTAGTCCGCCGCCACGCCGCGCTGGGCCGCCGCCGTGGCCGCGTCGCGCGGGTCGGCGCCGCCGGAGGCGAGCACGCCCAACAGCAGCGCGGCGTCGCGTACGGTGCGGGTCATCGGGCCGGCCGTGTCCTGGCTGTGGGCGATGGGGATGATCCCGCTCCGGCTCACGAGCCCGAGCGTGGGCTTCACCCCCACCAACCCGCACGTCCCCGACGGGCACACGATCGAGCCGTCGGTCTCAGTGCCCACCGCGAGCGCGGCGAGGTTGGCCGCCACCGCCGCCCCCGACCCCGAGCTACTGCCACACGGCGTACGGTCCAGCACGTATGGGTTCCGCGTCTGCCCGCCGCGCCCGCTCCACCCGCTGCTGGAGCGCGTGGAGCGGAAGTTGGCCCACTCGCTCAGGTTGGTCTTCCCCAGCAGCACGGCGCCCGCCGCCCGCAGCCGCTCGGTCACGCGCGCGTCCTGCCGCGGCGCGGGCGCCCCTACGAGCGCGAGCGAGCCGGCCGTGGTCTGCATCCGGTCGGCCGTGTCGATGTTGTCCTTGAGCAGCACCGGGACGCCGTGCAGCGGGCCGCGGACGCGCCCGGCCTTGCGCTCCGCGTCCAGCCGCGCCGCGTCGGCCAGGGCGTCGGGGTTGACCTCGACGACGGCGCGGAGCCCGGGGCGGCTGTCGCCCGGGCGGTCCACCGCCTCGATGCGGGCGAGGTAGGCCTGGGTGACGCTCACGGCCGAGTGGCGCCCGCCGGCCATCGCCTGCTGCAGGCCGGCCACCGTGACCTCGTCGAACTCGAACGGGGGCGGCGCGGCGGCGGTGCGCGCGCCGGCCGCGGCCGGGGCCTGCGCCGCCGCGTCTCCCGCGTCTCCCAGCGCGAACGAGGCGGCGCCGAGCGCGCCGGCGGCGAGGAAGGCGCGACGATCGAGGGGCGGCGTCATGGGCTCAGGATAGCGCGCGGACCATGATCCAGTCGTCCTGCCGCTCGGCGCCCATCTGGAAGTGCGCCGTCCCCGCCACCGTGAACCCCTGCCGCCGGTAGAACGCGACGGCGCGGGCGTTCCGCTGGTACACGGCCAGCCGCAGCCGCCCCGCGCCGTCGGCCCCGGCGGCCCCGGCGACGGCGGCCAGCAACCGCGCAGCCAGCCCGCGCCCCTGCCACCCGGGGTCGACGTACAGCCGCGCCAGCTCCGCGTCCCCGCCGGGTTGATGGGTCCGAACGAGCTGCGCGTAGGCGACGACTGCCGCGCCACCATCGCCGACCACGAGCGTCACCATGCGGCCGTCGGCCAGCTCGGCGGCCTGCACTCGCTCGCCGAAGTGGGCCGCGACGTACGCCTCGACGTCGTCCGCGCGGCTCCCGCCGCCCCCGGCCGGGTCGGCACCCGGTCCGTAGGTGCCGCGGAACGCCCGCGCGGCGAACTCGGCAAGGCTAGCGGCGTCGGCCGTGGTGGCGCGGCGGATGCTTAGGGAGGGTGCGAGAGAATCACCTGTTTCCGTCACCAGCCCTCCAGGAGCCGATCATGCGCCGTCACCGCCTGTTCATCGCCGCCGCGGCGGCCCTCGCCCTGCCGCTGGCCACGCCGACCACGGCCGCGGCGCAGGATAAGCCGGTCACCGTCAAGCAGGTGGCCAAGAACATCGGGAACGAGACCAAGCGCGTCACCAAGCGGAGCGCGAAGGCCGTCAAGAAGGGGTACCGCGACACCGAGGCGCAGACGCGCCGCACCGGCCGCCACCTCCGCCGCTCGGTGAGCCGCGAGGAGCGGCAGCGCCAGGAGGCCGCGAACCGGCAGTAGCCCGGCGGGCAGTCGCCCGGCGGGCGGCGCGGGGCTGGCTACCGCCGCGGCGGGCGCTCCCACGGGGCGCCGCCGCCGGCCGGGCAGGCGTAGGCCAGCCCCTCCAGCCCCCCCGCGCCCTGAAGCTGCCACGCCTCGACGCGCGGGTGCGGGGCGACGCGCAGCACGGTGCCGTCGCTGAAGCCGGCCGTGAGCGTGCCGTCGGTGGCCATACGCAGCACCTCGGCGCGCCGGCCCACCAGGGTGAGCAGCGGGGCGAGCTGCTCGGGCTCGGCGGGGTCCACCCGGCGCGGGTCGCCGTCGGCCTGCTCGAGGGTGAAGGGGACGCCCACGCGCAGCTCGACCGCGTCGCCGAGGGAGTAGGTGAGCAGGCGCACGGCGCGCAGCTCGACGAGGAGCTGCGTGACCTGGTGGTCGTCGAGGGCGAGGAGCTGGCCCTCGGGGACGGGATCGAGTGAGGCCGACATCGCTCTGGAATGTAGGCCGGTGCGGGCGGCAAACCGAGCGGGTAACTCGGGATCAAACCGAGCGGGCAAGTCGGGATTTGACAAGCACTTAGGGCCGTTCGTTACCCCTGGCGGCGGCCCGGAGTCTGCACTAGGATGCGCCCACGAGGCACCCTTCGATCCGATCCCCCAGGAGGCCAGCGATGCAGACAGTACAGGACGGGCAGTGCGGGCTGTGCACCCACTTCGGCGAGTCGCACGGCCAGAGCGAGCAGCTCCTGCAGATCCGCACGCGCCAGCAGGCGCCCGAGAGCTACGTGGACGAGTGCGGGCACCCGCAGCACGCGCCGCTGCACCTCAAGGTCACGGCCGTGAGCGGCTGCGCGGGCTTCGAGCCGGCGCGGTAACCGCAGCGAGCTCTATGCGAGCGCGGGGCCGGGGACTCGACGAGTCCCCGGCCCCGCGTGCGTTCGGGCCCCCTGGCTCGGGGTGGGGCGGAAGCGGTGAAAATCCTGGACGGGGATGACACAGGATGAACACAGGATGACACAGGAAAAGGGCAACTGACTCTTTGGGTCGCTCGGCGAGATGCGCCCGCCCAGCGACCCCAAAAGAGGCAGTTCATCCTGTTTTCATCCTGTGTTCATCCTGTGTCATCCCCATCTCAGATCTTACGGCCGCCCGCCCGGCGGCCCGCCCCCGCCGGGGCCGCCGAAGCCGCGGCGGGGGTTCTTGATGTCCTCGGGCACCTTGGCCCACTGCGCCTCGGTGAGCACGGCGCGCGAGTCGGCGAGCCCCTGCTCGATGATCTGGCCGCCGCGGACGAGCTGCGGGCGCAGGGTGGAGAAGATGACGGCCGGGTCGACGTTGTTGCCGAGCCGGGCGCGGGCGGCGCGGACGTCGTTGAGGTAGCGCGTGTAGCGGGCGGCGATGGTGTCGCGCACCACCTCCAGCTTGCCCACCTGCACCGAGTCGAGGCCGAGTGAGTCGCGCAGCTCGATGAGGCGGCCGGCGGGGTTGACGCGCGCCGCGATGGACGTGATCGCCGTCTGCGCCTCGGCGGCGTTGCCCGGCGTGGGGTTGGCGAGGATGGCGCCGATCCCGCCGGGGCCGCCGCCGCCCGGGCCGCCGCCCCCGCCGCCGGGACCGCCGAAGCCGCCCCCACCGCCGAAGCCGCCCCCACCGAACCCTCCACCCCCGAACCCGCCGAAGCCGCCGCCCTGGCCGAAGACGAAGCGCGCCTGCAGGCCGATCTGGAACGTCTGCCGGAAGGCGCGCGCCGCCTGGCGCACGTTGCCGAAGCGCTCGTTCACCTCGTAGACGTAGCGGCGGTTGGCCTGGTCGAAGCCGCGCACGGCCAGCAGGGTCGGGTCGGGCTGGGCGAACTGCCCCCAGCCGCGGAGGTTGTTCTCGCCGTGGAGGAGCTGGTCGAGGCCGACGAGCGGGTTGACGACGACCGTGCTGAGCGTGAGCCGGCGGCGGAGCCCCAGGCGGTCGGGCTTGTAGTTGAGCTGCAGGTCGAGCCCGGGGATCCACGGCCCGCGGCAACTGTTGCGCCCGGCCACGCGGCCGAGCTGGCTGGTGAGGCAGGCGCGGGCCGCGGAGGGGGCGGTGGCGAGGAGGTCCTGCATGGCGGCGGCGAGCGCCGGGTCGGCGGTGCGCGCGGGGTCGAAGACGAACGCCGCATCGTTGCGCGCGCCGTCGCCGTTGATGTCGCCCTGGACGATGGGCGTGTACGGGCGGCCGCTCGTGGCGCGGGCCACGGTGGTGATTTCGAACGACGGGTGCACCGGGTAGGTGACCGTGCCGATCAGGTTGTGCCGGATGTCCTGCTGACCGGGCGCGAAGGCGAGCACGTTGGGGTTGCCGGCCGTGGGCGTGCCGTTGAAGAGCTGCGCCGGCCCGCCGAACCCGCCGCCCCCGCCGCCGAACCCGCCCCCGAAGCCCCCACCCGACACCTGGTCGCGGTTGCGCGCGAGCGTCCACGAGAGGTTGAAGGCGATGCCGCGGTTGGTGAAGGCGCCGAGGGCGGCCGTGGCCTGCAGGTTGGTGCTCCGCTGGCGCGACGAGACCTCGAACACCTGGGCGAAGGCCGGGTCCACTCGGCTGGCGGCGAGCGGCGCCGCGCCGGTGGCCGGGGCGATGGCGGCCGCGGGGACGAACACCGGGCGCCCGCCCTCGTCGGCCAGGGTGAAGCCGCCGGCGGTGTTGAGGTTGACGTCGCGGGCGCCGCTCTGGGCGCGGCCGAGCGTGTACGAGCCGTCGAGCGAGGCCGTCCAGCGCTCCCAGAAGCGGCGGGTGACGCCGAGGTTCGCGCGGTAGGTGCGCGGCGCCTGGAAGTTGCTGGCGATGGCGGTGACGGCCGGGGCGCCGGTGAGCGCCGAGCCCGACCCGCCGCCGGCGCAGGTGGTGGGGATCGCGGTCTCGCCGCCCAGGTAGGCCGTGTAGTCGGGGAGCGGGACCGCGGCGCCGGCGCAGACGAGCTGCGACTCCGCGCCCGCCAGCCCCGAGCCCTGCTGCGCCGCCGAGAACAGCGGCGACTCCGCGCGGCCGCGGAACTCGCCCAGCCCGCCGCGGACGAACAGCGTGGGCCCGCCGCGGCCGAACGGCGCCGGCGCGCCCTGCTGCGCCCGCGCCCCGCGGCGGTCCGCCCGCGCCTGCTGGCGGGCGGTCTGTTCGCGGTTCTGGCGGGCGGTGTCGGGGAAGAAGGTGTAGGTGAAGCCGACGCGCGGGCTCACCCGCGTCTCGCTCGGGAAGCGGCCGGTGTTGAGGCCGAAGCGCTGGAGGACGGCCGCGTTTTGATCCGGCGCGCCGGAGTAGCTGGAGTGCTCCAGCCGCACGCCGTAGGTGAGCTGGAAGTTGCGGCTCTGGCGCCAGGTGTCGCCGAGGTAGGTGGCGAGGTTGAGCGCGCCGCCCTGGTTGGTGCGGTTGACCAGCGAGCGCGTGAACAGCGCGGGCCGGCCGGACAGGAAGTCGTCGAGCGAGTTGAAGGTGTAGGTGCCGTAGCGGTTGAACGCCGTCCACTGGTCGTAGCGGCTGGCGTTGAGCAGGCCGCCCAGCTTGACGCGGTGCGCGCCGCCCGGCGACTGCCACGACAGCTCGTCGGTGGCCTCGACGTAGTTGGTCTGGTCGTCGTTGAAGAGCGACGGGTTGCCGCCGAAGGAGAGCGTGCTGACGCCGGTGGCGCCGTCGCCCAGGTCGCTGGTGACGCGCACGCGGCTGGCGGGCACGGCCAGGTAGGGCGCGCCGCGGTTGGTCTGCGCGGTGGCGTAGACCTTGGCCTCGTTGAGCACCGCGCCGCCGAACACCTCCTGCCCGAAGCGCGAGGTGAGCGAGGCGAGCACGCCGCCGCCGCGGTTGCGCGTGTCGCCGCCGAAGGTGGGCACGGCGAGCGCGCCCACGCGCGAGGCGTCCTGGTCGGCCAGCCGCGCGTCGCCGCGGAGCGTGACGGTGTGCTCGTCGTTGACGTTCCAGTCGAGCCGCAGGAGGCCGAACAGGTTGTCGTTGAGCTGCTGGCTGGGGATGCCGGGGAGCGTGCTCCGCACGCCGAGCGCGTTGACGCGGGCGAGGAAGCGCGCCACCGAGTCGGGGTTGGCGCCGGCGAGGGTGAGCGCCGCGGGGTCGGCGCCGAGCAGCGACTGGAGCGGCGACTCGCGGCGCTGGACCTGGCCGGTGACGAAGTAGAAGAGCTTGTCGCGCTTGATGGGTCCGCCGACGCCTAACGAGAGCTGGTTCTGCGTGTTGCCCTGCCCGAAGGCGCCGGCGAAGTCGGGGCGCCACTGGAGCTGCGGGGCGCGCAGCGTGTAGGTGCTGCCGACGTAGAGCTGGTTGGTGCCGCCGCGCGTGGTGCTCGCCACCTGCCCGCCGGAGAACTGCCCGCGGGCGACGTCGAAGGTGTTGGTGATGACGCGCGTGCCGCGCACGGCCTCCTGCGGGAAGCTCGCGCCGCCGAAGGAGAGCCCGTCGAGGGTGGTGTTGTTCTGGCTGGCGCGCTGGCCGGCCACGTTGAAGCCGGCCGCCGAGCTGTCGCTCCCCGGCTGGGCGATGACGCCGGGCGTGATGGCGGCGAGCGCGTTGGGGTCGCTCGCGTCGACCGGGAGGCGGAGCGCCTGGTCGCCGCTGACGTTGCGCTCGGTGTTGCCGGGCTCGGGGCGGAACTGGCCGCCGCCCTGCGGCTGGGAGCGCGCCTGCACCCGCACCTCGGCGAGCTGCGTGGCCACCTGCCCGAGTTTGACGTCGGCCACGAGCCGGTCCTCGTCGCCCTCGCGCTGCACGGTGAGGGTGCGCGGCTGGTTGCCGATGGCGCGCACGGTGATGCGGTAGCGCCCGCCGCCGTCGGGGAAGAGGATGGTGTAGCGGCCCTGCGCGTTGGTGGTGCGCGAGCGGCTGACGCCGGTCTCCGCCGAGGTCGCGGTGACCTGCGCCCCCTCGACCGGGGCGCCGCGCTCGTTGGTGACGCGGCCGGTGACGATGTCGGTGGTGCTCCCCACCTGGCCGGCGGCGACGGCCGGGGTGAGGGCGGGGGCGGCAAGGACGGCGGCCGCGCCCCACGCGGAACTTCCGAGGGCGGCGGCGAGGGTGCGGTGCAAGCTGGGCATGTGTCGGACGGCGGAGCGAGAAGGGGTGCCAGGTCACGTACGCGCGGCCCCCGGGGTCTGCTGCTCGCCGGAGGCGGACCCGCGGCGCCCCGGCGGTCCGGGCCGGGAGGCCGGGGTGTACGTTCCGCCCATGCGCGACGCGGCCGACGATCCGTCCCTCAACTCCCCGCTCCCCCAGCCCGTGCCCGCGGCCGAGCTGGAGGTGGCGCGCGCGGTGGCTCGGCGCTCGGGGCGCCCCGTGTTCGGCGTGGTCGACCCCGACACCGGGCGCCGCCGCCTGGCCGGCGAGCCGCCGGACGACATCGCCGAGGTGGCCTACCTGGTGGACCGGCGCGGCGGCGTGCGGTGGGGGCCGGCCGGTCGCGCGGAGGTGTCGGCGGCGGGGGCGTCGCTGGTGACGGACCCGGCGCGCGTGGCCCCGGCGGAGCTGGGCGTGGCGCGCGACGTGGCGCTCGCCGCCGGCGCGACGGTGTTCGTTGCCGACGCGCCGCGCGGCTACGAGGCGGACGACGACGAGGACGACGACGGCAGCGGGCGCCGCCGCGGGCGCGCGTCGCGCCGCGACGTGGGGCGGGCGGCGGAAGGGCCGGTGTTCCTCTTCGCCCCGCCGGAGGACGGCTCGCTCCGCTACGCCGTGCGCCCCACGGGCGAGCTGCTCCTCGGCGGCGCGGCGGCCGCGGAGCCGCCGCGCCGGGTGCGGGACGCCGGGTGGACGGCGCGGGCCGGCGCGGCCATCCGCGACCTGCGGCGGTTCCGCGAGCGCGGGGCGGGGCTGGCGGCGCTCACCACGGTGGCCGCGCGCGAGTGGGCCAGAATCGAGCGGCTGGTGCCGGCGCGGGAGCGCGACGCGCTGCGCCCCGGCGGCGTGGTGGGGCGGCCGGGGCGCGAGGTGGCCGGGCTGGTGGCCGCGGCGGCCGAGCGGGAGCTCGGCCGGTGGCGCGAGGAGGCGGGGCGCCTCCTCGCCTAACCGTTAGGCCGTCGGCCCGTTAGGCCATCGGGCCGGCCTGGCCCTGGCGCACGGCGATCTGCACGCCGGCCTTGGGCTCGCCGTCGATGCTCAGCATGAAGGTGTAGCGGCCGAAGTCGGGCAGCCCGAACATGTCGAACAGCATCGGCAGGTCGATGGCCAGCGAGTCGACCTCGGGCGGGGCCTGCGGGACGTTGATCTCGCCGCCCGGCCGCGCCAGCTCCTGCCCCTTGGGGTCGGTGATGACCACCTCGGCCTTGTACGTGCGCCCCGTCTCGTCGCCGGTGAGCAGGAGGCGGGCGGCGAAGGCGAGGCGGGGGAGCGTCACCGGCACCTGGACGGCCTGGATGTCGCTGAAGACGCCGATGAGCGACGGCTTGCCGTCGGCGCCGACGAGGACGTGGTCGCACACGGCGACGTACTG
>ERZ1066118.1876-NODE-1876-length-11518-cov-12.000174_pt1 | contig 11518 bp, 10 predicted proteins | sample MGYA00382765_ERZ1066118 | MGnify/ENA primary metagenome ERZ1066118 (study PRJEB33369, sample SAMEA5778348) | biofilm metagenome | biome: Industrial cooling water; feature: Water cooling tower basin; material: Biofilm | place: United Arab Emirates | collected...
GGAACATCGAAGCTGATCCCGGCCTGCTCCTTGTTCTCCTTCGTCAGCCAGGTGATCGAGTCCGGGGTGGCCATGGTGGAGAAGATGATGGTCCGCTCCGCCATGCCGAGCTGGGTCAGGTAGCGGCCCACCAGCGCGTTGCCGATCCCGCCCTCGATCTTGCGCCCGCCGCTTTCATAATGGCTGGCGTGAAAGCCGACCCGGCCGCCGGCATGAAGGAAGCGCTTGGTTCCTGCGGTCCAGATCAGGGCACAGGCCGATGAACAGGTGAAGCTGTTGAAGACCGCCGTGACGTAGCCGCGCAGGTTGATCAGCCGGCCGATCTCCAGCGCCGGAGTCAGGGCCCCGCCCTCGCTCGCCAGCGCCACGATCGCCTGTTCGTGCCGGAGCGCAAGGGTACGAAAGCGCTCTTCGTCGCCGGCTTCGATAGTGCCGATAACGGTGATCAGGTGAACGCCGTCGCCAAGGTCGCGACTCTGTATCTCCGCAGCCTTGGCCGCCGGAGCAAGGCACAGAAAGGCGAGCAGTGCCGCAAATCGGTACACGACAGCCTCCACGTCAGTCTGACGCCGGCCTTAACCAACAAGCTTTGAGCAAAGATTAAGCCCTCGCCTGTGCTGGAGCTGCTCCGTCGGCTATGGTGAGGCTCCGTGCCCGCTGTCGGTGCTGAAGCTGGAGGGAGTGCATGCGCAAAGCTTTGTTGGTGCCGGTCGCTGCCTTGCTGCTGATGACGCCCGCCGCCGCCGTCCCGCCAGCTGGTGTGGCGGCAGAGCCGGACACGATCGTCGTCACCGGCGATCGCCCCGACCGTGCCACGATCCGGAAAGCGGCAAGCGCATTCGTCCGGGCGGTCGCGGTCGCGCCGGGTGAGTTGCCGGCGGCGCGGTGGGTCGATCCGGTCTGCCCGCGGGTGTTCGGGCTCGACGAACGACATGCGAGGCGCAGCGCCGAACGGATTCGCGCCCGCGCTGCAGCGGTGGGCGCGCGCCTTGCCGGGCCGCGCTGCAAAGCCAATTTCGCCTTGGTCTTTTCCGCCGACGGCGCCGACATGGCCCGTCGGCTCGGCGCACCGCCGGCGATCGACCAGCGGCCAGTGCGCTGGTGGTACGGCGTAGAGGTCCGGTCGCGTGACGGCATGAGGGGGACCGAGGCGCCCCTGCCCTGGGCGTCAGGCGACTCACCGGGTGGCGGCTCGGCCCTTCCGAGCGGCGACGGCGGCGGCGCGCTCAACCACTACAATTCGAGCCTGATCAGCACCATGGAGATACGCGCGGTCGGAAGCGTGGTCGTCGTGGTGGACGTCGACAAGGCCAGCGGCGCGACGCTCGATGCGGTGAGCGACTATGCCGCCTTTGTCGGCTTGGCGCGGCTTCGGCTGCCGCCCAACAAGGTCGAGAACAGCATCCTTGCCCTGTTCGACGGTGAGCGCGGCCGGCGGGCGATGTCGGATCGCGACCTGGCGTTCCTTCGGACGCTCTACGCCATGCCGCTCGACCGCACCGCCCGGCGGCACCGCGCGCAGCTCGTCGGAGGAATGGTCAAGGCCAGCGTCTCCGGCGACGACGATGCTGCTCACCCATAAGCGCGCACGAAGAAGACCAGGGTGGTCGCGCCGCTGACCAGCAGGGTCCAGACCCGGACCGGGCCGGGCGGCAGTCGCTTGCCCCACACGGCGCCCAGCCAGCCACCGAGGATTGCTCCCGCCGCCATGGCAAGGCAGGCTCCCCAGACCACCATGCCGGCGGCAAGGAAGATGAGCGCGGCCGCGGCGTTGGCGAGCGCCAGCATCAGCGTGCGCGGTGCGAACAGGCTGCGGGGATCGCGCGCCGCCAGCAGGCCGTAGGTGGCGGTCATCATCAGGCCCACGCCCCCGCCGAAATAGCCGCCGTAGATGCCGAGCAAGGCCTGCGCGGCCAGCAGGGTCCCGCGGCCAATCCTGACCCGCGCCGCCAGCCACTGCGCTGCCCGCTGGCCAAGCAGCAGGATCAGAAAGGCGTAGAGCACCAGCCAGGGGATCAGGAGGTCGAAGGTGCGAGTGGGGGTGAGAACCAGCAGCAGGCTCCCGAGCAGCCCGCCGGCGAAGGTCACCCCGGCCAGCGCGCGCCAGCCGACCGGCCCGACCGGTCCAAGCTCGTCGCGAAAGGTCCAGGCGCTCGCCGCCGCGCCCGGAAGCAGGGCCACATTGGAGGTCGCATTGGCGATGTTAGCCGGAAGGCCGATGGCGAGCAGCGCGGGCAGGGTCGCGAAGGTGCCGCCGCCCGCCAGCGCATTCATCGCGCCGCCGACCAGCCCCGCCGCAGCGGTTAAGGCCAGAGCGGCAGCGTCGGTCAAGAGCTCAGGCGGCTTCGGCCGAGCGCTCGCTCGCCCGCTTCTTCTCCGCCGCCGTCTTCAGCTGCCCGCAGGCCGCATCGATGTCCCGCCCGCGCGGAGTACGCACCGGCGCGGAGATGCCGCCCTCGAAGATGATGTTCGAGAAAGAGCGAATCCGCTCCGGCGTCGAACATTCGTAAGGCGCGCCGGGCCAGGGGTTGAACGGGATGAGGTTGACCTTGGCCGGAAGGCGGTAGTGGCGGATCAGCCGAACCAGCTCGCGCGCATGCTCGTCGCTGTCGTTCTTGTCCTTGAGCATGACATATTCGAAGGTGATCCGCCGCGCATTGTTGGCGCCCGGATAGTCGGCGCAAGCCTGCAGCAGCTCCTCGATGCCGTATTTGCGGTTCAGGGGCACGATCTCGTCGCGGATCTCCTTGGTCACTGCATGGAGCGAGACGGCAAGGTTGACCCCGATCTCCTCCCCGCAGCGCTCCATCATCGGCACCACGCCCGACGTGGAAAGGGTGATCCGGCGCTTGGAAAGGCCAAGCCCGTCGCCGTCCATGACGATCCGCAGCGCGTCGCGAACATGGTCGAAATTGTACAAGGGCTCGCCCATGCCCATCATCACGATGTTGGTGAGCATCCGGCCTTCGGGCTGGCTCGGCCATTCGCCGAGTGCATCGCGCGCCAGCATGACCTGACCGACGATCTCATGCACCTCAAGGTTGCGGACCAGCCGCATCGTGCCCGTATGGCAGAAGCGGCAATTGAGCGTGCAGCCGACCTGGCTCGACACGCACAGGGTCCCGCGGTCGGCGTCGGGGATGAACACCATCTCGAAATCGTGGCCGTCGACCGTGCGGAGCAGCCATTTGCGGGTGCCGTCGGTCGACACCTGCGCCTCGACCACGCCAGGGCGTGAGATGCGGAAGCGCTCCGCCAGCCAGGGCTGCTGCGCCTTGGCGATGTCGGTCATCAGCGCAAAGTCGGTGACCCCGCGATTGTAGATCCAGTGCCACAGCTGCTTGGCGCGAAGCTTGGCCTGGCGCGGGTCCATCCCCGCTCCTTCCAGCGCCGCGCGAATGGCCTCGCGCGGGAGACCGATGAGCTCGGTCCTCGGGTCATCGGACGGGACGGCGGGCCGCGGCACGGGCACTGGATCAACCGGGCCGGGGATCGGCATCAAGGAAGTGTCGGCGCTCATGGGAAGTCGCCCATGTAGCGAAGTATGTGCAAAGTTTCCAGAGCCGCGGTGCCGGACCCCCACCCGCGAGCTGCCTCGCCCTCGACTGCGCTGGCTCGACTTCCCAGGCAGCCCTCAAGTGCCCTGCGCTCTTCAGTCTCTTTGCATGCTGCTCATCATTTCAGCAGTCGCTACTCGCCAACACCGGGCACCCTGGCCCGCAAACTTGTAAGTTGAACCACCTTTCAAGTCGTTCAGCGGCTCTTGTCTGGTTTGTTCGAGGTAGCTTTGGTGGCCCTTAGCGCGAGCAGGCGATGGCGGCGGCGTCGATGGCGGTCGGAGCGCCGGCGAGGAGGTAGCGGTCGCTCACCCGGCCGCCGACGCCTTGCGCGCGGACCCGCATCTCGCTGGCGCGGCGCAGGGCGGCGAGGATGGCCTGCTCCTGCGCGGGGCCGCGGCTCCAGGCCGACTGGCCGCGGGTCAGGAGGAGAAAGCTCTGGCCGCCGATGCTGAGCAGCGCGTCGGCTCCGGGACGGGCGGGTCGGCTGAGCACGAAGTGGAGTTCTCCCCGGCGGCGTCCGTCGCGCGAAAAAACGACGGCGGCACGAGCCTGCACCCGGCCGGGCGCCGCCTTGAGTTCGCTCCGGCCGACGGCTTCGCAGAGGCCGCCCGGCCGCTCCAGCGCCGCCCAATGCTGGCCGGCATGGAGCAGCCGCTGCGCCGAAGCCGGGCCGCTCGCGGTACCCAGCAGCAGCAGCAAGGCAAGGGTGCCGGCCCGGCTCACCCGCCCGCGGCGCCCGCCGCTCCGGCCGACGGCAGGACCAGGGTGGTGAGGATGGCTCCCGCAGCGATGGCGATGCCGTAAGGGATGCCGGCCTTGGGCTGGAACGCCCGCACCCGCGAGCGGATCGCGTCGGGCCAGGGCAGCAGCCGGGCGACGATCAGGATCACGGCCAGCAATCCTCCGGCGAGCGCCGTCAGGAGCAGCACGCGAAGCGCTCCCTCGAGCTCGAACCACAGCATGGTCGCCGCGAGCAGCTTCACGTCGCCGCCGCCCAGCAATCCCCGGCCGAACAGAAAGGTGCCGATGGTCAGCGCGGCGGCGAACACCACCCCATTCTCCCACAAGCCAAGCTCCGGCCCGGCGAGCACGGCCGCGGCGATCCCGAGAAGCAACAGGGCTCCGACGAGCAGATTGCTGATCTTCAGCATGATCAGGTCCTGGAGCGCGGCCAGGACGAGCAGGGCGGTAAAGCCCCAGACCGCCCATTCGGGCGCCTCAAGCGGCAGATTCACGGCGTGTTTTCCCTCCCCGTTGTCGTCCCCAGCGATGGCAAGCCGAAAGCATCTACGCAAGGCGCTTGCATGCGAGGCGGCGGCGTGAGACATAGGCCCCGCTCGGAGAATTGCAGGCGTCGGGGGGCGCGTGGTCCGAGTCCAATCCCATCACCGTGTGTTGCCCGTCGCTGCGCCGAGTTGCGGCGCGTGACCCTGCAGCTTGTCCTGGTCGAGATTGCGGCCGAGCTCGCGCTGTTCGCGTCGCTCGGCTTTCTGCTTTTCTCGCTCGACGACCTCGCCGTCGACCTCATCTACTTTGTCCGGATGGGCTGGCGCAGCCTGTTCGTCTACCGCCGCCACCAGCGCAGCGACGCAGTCACCCTGACCCGCAATGGCGAGCATGGCTGGATGGTGGTGCTGATCCCCGCCTGGGACGAAGCGGCGGTGATCGGCAAGATGCTCCGCGCCACCCTCAAGCGGTTCGACCATCCCGATTTCACGCTGATGGTCGGCCATTATCGCAACGACCCCGCGACCCGGCTGGCGATCGAAGCCGTTGCCGACCCACGCGTCATGCCGGTGGAGGTGCCGCGCGACGGCCCGACCACCAAGGCCGACTGCCTCAACCACCTTTATGCGACGCTGGTCCGTCACGAAACCGCGATCGGGCGCCGGGCCAAGGCGCTGATCCTCCACGATGCCGAGGACCTGGTTCACCCACTCGAGCTTCGCTTGTTTGAACGGTTGATCGACCGGGCCGGCGTGATCCAGCTGCCCGTGATCCCGCTGCCCCACCATTCGAGCGCCTGGATCAGCGGCCATTATTGCGACGAGTTCGCCGAAAGCCACGGCAAGGAGCTGGTGGTGCGCGAAGCCGTCGGCGCGTCCATCCCGCTGGCCGGTGTCGGCTGTGCCATTTCGCGAAGCGCCATCGCCCGGCTTGCCTCCGCCCATGACGGCAGGCCCTTCGCCATGAGTTCGATGACGGAGGATTATGAGATGGGCCTGCGGCTCGGGTCGCTGGGCGAGCGGACCTTGTTCGTCCGGCTTCCCCAGGCGGCCGGCGAGCGCGGCGTGGTCGCGAGCCGCGGGCACTTTCCGGCCAGCCTCGGCGCCGCGGTTCGCCAGAAGGCGCGCTGGCTCGGGGGCATTGCCTTCTCCGGTTGGGACCGGCTCGGCTGGCGCGGCGGCCTTGGCGAGCGCTGGTTCCGGCTGCGCGACCGGCGCGGCCCGCTCGCTGCCCTGCTCTTGCTGGCGGGCTATGTCGCCGCGCTGATCTGGGGGCAGCTGTGGCTCGCCGCCCAGCTCGGCGCGCCCATGCCGCCCAAGCCTTCGAACCTTCTGGTCACCCTGCTCCAGGTCAATTTCGCCTTGCTCTTTTGGAGAGTCCTGATGCGCATCAGCTTCACCACCCACGTCTACGGGATTGGCGAGGGGCTCGCTTCCGTGCCCCGGATCCTTGCCGCCAACATCATCGCCATCCTTGCCTCCGCGCGGGCGCTGTTCGTGCATGCGGGCGGCGGTCCCAAGAAGTGGGACAAGACCGCGCACATCTTCCCCGCCGAGGCCGCGCAGTGAGCGCGCCGCTTCGCTTCCTAGGGGTCGCAATCCTCGCTTATGTGGGCCTGCGCACGGCCAGCAGCGCGCTTGCGCTCGAACCGGTGCCCGGGATGACGCCGCCGCCCGCGCCCGCCGGCCCGGAGATGGCTGCTCTTCCCCCGGGTGTCCCCGCCGACATGGGTCCGCCCTCCGCTTACCCGGCTGGCTATTACGGCCCGGCGGTTCCCTCGCCCACCATGGCGGCGATGCCGCCGATGCCGCCGATGCCGCCGATGCCAATGGTCATGCCTTATCCGGTCATGCCGGCGATGATGCCGATGCCGCAGCGCGCTCGCATGTCGCAGCCTGTCGCCTGGGCCGAGCCGCCCCCCGAGCAATGGCCCGAGCCTCCCCAGCGCTGGCGCTCGCCGCATCCCCCCGAGGACGAGCAGGACGGCACCGCCTTCGCCTACGAGGCAGGGGCGGCGCCGCCGCTCGAGCGATGGCCGGCGATCGGCACCGCCGGGCCCTTCTCGGTCGGCGGACTGCAGCGGACCCCGAGCTGGGGCAGCAGCGAAGGCGGCGGGCCGCTCCGTGCCGCCGGCAACGGGCTCTGGTCGATGGACCTGTGGGCGCTGGCGCGGCAACCGCGCTCGGGGCTCCTCAGCACGAAAGACCCCGACGCCGGGCTCAACCCCGGCCTTGCCTCCGCCGGCTCGCTGGGCGGGAGCCAGGCGGGCATGCGCCTCAGCTGGCGACCCCTGCCACGCGCCGGCGTGCACCTGCGCCTTTCGAGCGCCCTGCTACCGCAGGGCCGCGGCGGACAGGCGTTCGCGGGCGGCGAGGGCTCGCTCGGGGTGAGCTACCAGCCGATCGCAACTTTCCCCGTCCGTCTGCTCGCCGAGCGGCGTCAGCGCCTCGGGCCGGCGCTCGGCGGGGGCCGCAATGCCTTCGCCTTCCTGGCCGAGGGCGGCCTTTACGAGCGCGAGGTCGGGCGCGGGATCCGGCTCGACGGCTATGGCCAGGCCGGCCTGGTCGGCGCGCGACGGCGGAGCCTGTTCGCCGACGGGGCGCTGACCGCCACCACCCCGATCCTGCCGCGTTTCACGCTGGGCGGGGGGATGTGGGGCGGAGTCCAGCCCGGCCTTTCGCGCTTCGATGCCGGGCCGCGGCTCGGCTATCAGCTGTCGCCGCGGATGCGGATGAACCTCGACTATCGCTTCCGGCTTACCGGCCGCGCCGATCCGCCGAGCGGGCCGGCACTGACCGTTTCCGGCGGTTTCTAGGAGACTTCCGACGAGGTCCTTGCCGGCGGTCCTTCCGCTCCGCCGGCGCCCCTGAGGCCCCCTTCGTTCCCCCCGGCGAAGGGGGCCTCTTCAACGCTCCCGCCCCCGCAGCCGCCCGCCACAGCGACGCTTCCGCACCGCCCGCCTTTGCGCTACCCCCGGCAACGCGCTTCCATGGACATCTACCTTCCCATCGCCAACATGAGCGTCAACGCGCTCTTCATCGTGGCGCTTGGCGGACTGGTGGGCGTCCTGTCCGGGCTGTTCGGCGTCGGCGGGGGCTTTCTCACCACCCCTCTGCTCATCTTCTACGGCATTCCGCCAAGCGTCGCGGTCGCCTCGGCCACCACCCAGATCACCGGCGCCAGCGTGTCGGGCGTGATGGCCCACCTGAAGCGCGGCGGCGTGGACCTGCGGATGGGCCTCGTCATGATCGCCGGCGGCCTCGTCGGCAGCCTGGCCGGAGCCTTGCTGTTCCGCCTCGCTCAGGCGAGCGGGCAGATCGATACGATCATCGGCCTCCTTTACGTCGCCTTGCTGGGAAGTATCGGCGCACTGATGCTTCGTGACGCCATAACGGCGCTCGGCTGGTGGAAGAAGGGGGAGGAAGCCAAGCCGCGGCCGCGCCACCACAAGCTCATCGCGGTTCTTCCCATTCGCTGGCGCTTCTACGCCAGCGGGCTCTACATCTCCCCGCTCGCCCCCGCCGCGCTCGGCTTTGTGGCCGGCATCCTTACCGTGCTGCTCGGGATCGGCGGCGGCTTTATCCTGGTGCCGGCGATGATCTACCTGCTCGGCATGGCCCCGCGGGTGGTGGTCGGAACCAGCCTCGTGATGATCCTGGCGGTAAGCGCCGCCACCACCATGATCCACGCGCTGACCACCCAGGCCGTAGACATCGTTCTTGCCGCCCTGCTGCTGATCGGTGGGGTGGTCGGAGCGCAATATGGCGCCCGGCTGACCACCCGGCTCAAGCCCGATCTGCTGCGCTTCAGCCTGGCGGCGATCATCCTCCTGGTCGCGCTGCGCATGGCGATCGGCCTGACCTACCGGCCGGACGAACTCTTCTCGATCGAGTATCTCTGACCGTGAGGCTTGCGGCCCGACACCTGCTGCTCTTGGCCGCGACGCCGCTGCTGCTGGGTCAGGCCGGGCCGCGCCTGGTGCCCGACATCTCCTCTCGAAGCGTGGAGATACGCTACAGCTTTACCGGTGCGCAGCTGCTGCTGTTCGGCGCAATCCTTTATCCCGGCGGGCGGGTCCCGACCCGCGAGCTCGACGTGGCGGTGGTGCTGCGCGGGCCAGTCCAGCCGATGATCGTGCGCGAAAAGCAGCGGATCGCGGGCATCTGGATGAACGCCGACAGCCATCGCTTCGGCTCGGCGCCGGGCTTCTACGCCGTCGCCAGCAATCGCCCCTTGAACGAGATCGTCGACGAGCGCACCGCCGCCGTCTACGAGCTCGGCCTCCAGAACCTCCAGCTGTCCTCCGGCGGCGGGGCCCAGCCCGACAAGGAACGCCGCTTCGAGGCCGGCCTGCTCGAGCTTCGCACCCGCGAGGGCCTTTACGCCGAGATCCCCGACGGGGTCGAGATCAGCGACCGGGTGCTCTACCGCGCGCGCATCGACATTCCGAGCCAGGTGCCCGTCGGCACCTACGAGACCGAGACCTTCCTGATCGACCGGGGCAAGGTGATCGCGGCGGCGACCAAGGAGGTGGAGGTGCGCAAGACCGGCTTCGAGCGCTTTGTCGCCACCACCGCCCGGCGCCATGAATTCCTGTACGGGCTGGCCGCCGTGCTGCTCAGCCTGGGCCTCGGCTGGGGCACTGCCGCCTTGTTCGGCCGCCGCGGCTAGAGGAATCCTTAACTCCGGTCGGCTTACCAGCGTCGCGTCCCGAACGAGGAGCCGACACGTCCGCCATGACCGAGCATGCCAATCTGAAGCAGTTTCTCGATCAGCTTTCCAGCGTCGCTGACGAGGAGAGTGCCGGCGGCGGCCGCGTGCCCGATCCCCGGGAGCAGCTGGCGCCGATCGGCGAGGTCATGGACATTGCCGGTTCGGGCTCGCAGATCCGCATGGATCCGGCCCGCCTCAACGCGCTTGCCGGCCACGGCGACCCCTCGGTGTCGATGTCGGGCCAGGTCGGAAGCCAGGTCAAGATGGCGGTAGCCGGAAGCTGGCTGATCGCCAACGTCCGCACCATGCGTGCCGGCCCTGACGGGTCCGTGCTGGCATCGATCGACTTCCTTGGCGAAGGCAGCATGGAAGCCGGCGGAGGCATGAGCAGCTTCCGCCGCGGCGTCACCCGCTATCCCATTCCCGGCGCTCTTGTCCTTCCGGTCACCACCGAGGACCTGCGCCAGGTCTTCGCCGCCTCCGACAGCGCCCATGTCGAGATCGGCACCGTCTACCCGACCAACGACATCCGCGGCGCGCTCTACATCGACCCGATGCTGAGCAAGCATTTCGCCATTCTCGGCTCCACCGGCACCGGCAAGTCGACCTCCGTCGCCCTCATCCTGCACCGCATCTCGCAGTACAGCCCCGAGGGTCACATCGTGATGATCGACCCGCACGGCGAATATTCGGCGGCCTTCAAGGGCTGCGGCGAGCTGTTCAACGTCGACAATCTCCAGCTTCCCTACTGGCTCCTCAACTTCGAGGAGCATTGCGAGGTGCTGCTCACCACCGACGGGGCCGAGCGGCAGCGCGATGCCGACATCCTCGCCAAATGCCTGCTCGCCGCCCGGACCAAGAACAAGTTTTCCGAACAGTTCGGCAAGGTGACGGTCGACTCGCCCATTCCCTATCTGCTGACCGACCTGAACGGCATCCTGGTCAACGAGATGGGCAAGCTCGACCGGGCCGGCGACACCACGCCCTACATGCGCCTCAAGACCAAGCTCGACGAGCTGAAGGCCGATCCGCGCTACAGCTTCATGTTCTCGGGCATGAACATCACCGACAGCATGGGGGCCTTCATCTCCCGGCTGTTCCGCCTGCCCGCCAAGGGCAAGCCCATCTCCATCGTCGACGTGTCGGGCGTGCCGAGCGACATCACCAGCGTGGTCGTCTCGGTGCTGGCGCGGATGGTGTTCGACTATGCCATCTGGTCCCGCACCGAAGCGCAGCGGCCGATCCTTCTCGTCTGCGAGGAAGCCCACCGCTACGTCCCCAAGGACGAGAACAACGGCGTCCAGGCGGTCCGCAAGATCCTTGAGCGGATCGCCAAGGAAGGCCGCAAATATGGCGTGAGCCTCGGCCTCATCACCCAGCGCCCGTCCGACCTTGCCGAAGGCGTGCTGTCGCAGTGCGGCACCATCATCTCCATGCGCCTCAACAACGACCGCGACCAGGCCTGCGTCCGTGCCGCCATGCCCGAAGGCGCGCGCGGCTTCCTTGACGCCATTCCGGCGCTCCGCAATCGCGAGTGCATCGTCTGCGGCGAGGGCGTCGCCATCCCGATCCGCGTCCGCTTCGACGACCTCGAGCCCGAGAAGCGCCCGGCGTCGTCGGACCCGAGCTTCGCCAGCCTGTGGCAGGAGACCGGCGGCGAAGAGGAGATCATCAGCCGCACCGTCAAGCGCTGGCGCGGCCACGGGCGGTAATGAAGATCCTCCCTGTTCGGCGAAGCCGAATGGGGAGGGGGACTGCTCCGCGTCAGCGGAGGGGTGGAGGGGCCAGCAGCGTTGCGCCAGGCCCCTCCGTCAGCGCTTCGCGCTGCCACCTCCCCATTCCCGCTCCGCGGGAACAGGGAGGATCCTTGCTAAAACCGCCACCCCAGCGTCAGCTGCACGCTGCGCGTCCGCCAATGCCCCTCGAACCGCTGCACCACCGAAGCATTGCTCTGCATCGTGACCGGCACCCCGCCTACCGCCCCCCTATCGGCCTGGCCGGCGAAGGCTCGGGGCGCG
>ERZ1066118.1878-NODE-1878-length-11506-cov-9.558205_pt1 | contig 11506 bp, 10 predicted proteins | sample MGYA00382765_ERZ1066118 | MGnify/ENA primary metagenome ERZ1066118 (study PRJEB33369, sample SAMEA5778348) | biofilm metagenome | biome: Industrial cooling water; feature: Water cooling tower basin; material: Biofilm | place: United Arab Emirates | collected...
AGCTCGACCCTGCGATACTACCGCAGGAGGGGGTGGAGAGCCGTCCACAGCATCATTAGCGGACTGACAGCTTCTGGATGTCTCAGAGAGAAAGCGGACCTGAAGTCGGTGTACCGCAGCCTATCGGGACCCAGGCCGATAGATTTGCCGAGCAACATGCTCCAGTTTACGACGAGCACGTGGTACCGGCGGCTTTGCGTGCACCACTAGCGGCTATCGCGACCTCGCGGCACAAAGTGCGCGGCAAAATAGTCGATTACCTCAGCTGCTTGCGTGCCCTTCCGGAAACGCCGCTGCTCCTCAAAATCTAAGTCCGGAACTAGGTGTATGAGTTGGTGATGGCGGTAGAGCGGTAGCAGATCGTCGGGGTCCAAACCGCCCGTGCGTTGACCCGCCAACGTTTTAGCAGCCTCCAAGGCCGCTCCAATCAGTATGTCGGCTAGTTGCACCGCAGGGCTTGCTTTAGAATCCACTTGCCGCACCTCTGCCAGCTTTAGCGGAAATTTGAAGCTCGCGATCTCGGTCTGCCGCAACTCAATTTCTTGGTCATGGTTGATGAAGCGCTGGAGTAGGTCATGATAGGTTTCGAGGTTCTTCGACTGGTCATGTTCCACGCGATAGGGCTCGTCGCTCAGCACCTCCATCCGGCTGATCAGTGATTGGAGCACTACCATCGCCGCATCTGTGTCTACGCCAGCATTCGCAATAGCCGCAAGGCACTCCGGTGCAGCATGTTGCGCGAGCGGGCCGAGCGCTTCTGGAAAATTCGTCCAATTGGTGCGGCGCGCTGCGGTAACGAGTGCGCGTAGCGAGCTCGCACTCTTTACCTTCGTCGCCTGTTGAAACGCCGCCAGCAACGCAGCAAATTCGGCTTTGCCGAGCAGCGTCGGGCCAGCGATCGCTAATAGCGAGGCCATCGCGTAATTCTGGCCATCCTCGTAGAAATTGTGGCCGCGCTCGTAATACCAAGGCTCGACCGCGTAGTCGCAGAACATCAGAATCAGCAGAAACCGCTTGTCACAGACGTAGGTGACGCTCTGGTAATCGCCGAGCAAATCGCGGATCAACGCCAGCAGGCGCGGACGATTGCTGGGTCGGCGGGAGAGAGCGCGGTATTTGAGCTCGGTCGCCTGCAGGCGGGGGAAATGCGCCTTGATAAGGCGCGCGGCATCGTCGTCCTCAATTGCGACTGCAGCAGCGCCTTGGAACGGCTGGTCGGCGTTCAGCAGATCGAACCCAGTGTAGCCGCTTTCATCGATTCTGAAACACTTCATACGATCGGCGTTAGCCGTATAGGGGCGTTTCGTAGCGCCTTTCGTGCGACATTTCCGAAGCAAGCCCCTTCAGTTCGACCCGCATGACGTGGATGTCCGGCTCGATGGAGAATGGCTTTGAACTGTCCCACCAGCGCGCTTGCACTAGCAGTGAGACGCCCGAGCCATCCATGTAAGTGTAATTCCAACGCTGGCTCATCGTGCGCGGTTCTTCACCCCCGGCCATTCCTAGAGCTTCGGCCGCTTCGGGAACCGCGTAGATATTCTTCCCATCGGCCGCCTGATCGATGATCGAGACAAAGCGATAATAGAGTTCGAGAGGGGTCGCCTGAGCCATTGGGAAGGAATATCAATGGCCGCTCACTAGCGGTAGCAAATTCGGACCGGTTCCAACTGGCCGCGATCCGGCAGTGACTCCGCGCGCGCGCTTTCGGGGCTCTACATTTCCACCCAGAGATGGTCGAGGTGAACTCCGTCGAGCCCCGGTCGTCGACCATGAAAGGACGTCAGGTGAGCGACGCGATGTGATGCGTCGTGGTAGACCATCGACAGCTTGTCGGCCGCCGACCAGCCTTCCACACCATCGGCGGCTAACTCCTCGACCCATTGCTCGATCTGGCCGGACCACACCGTGATGTCGCGGTCCTGCATATACGCGATCATCGCGCCCATCGTGTGCGAGGCGCCGTGATGACCGGCTTTGAACCGCTGAATACCGCCGGTCGAACTGTGCCGGCTGTGAAGATATTCCCGTTCGTCGCGCGTGGAACCCAAAGGCGTCGGCAGCCGCTTACACTCGATCGGTAGCAGCGTCTGATACTCGGTATATTCCCGGCCGTTGATCCAGATGATCGATCCGCGAGGGGCGACGGCCAGATCGATCGCGCGGCGTCCATCGGCTTCATCTGGCTCCTCGCGACGGAACTGCAGGAAATCCCATCCAGGAGAATGGCGGCTCGCGCTCGAGAGACGGGAGCAAAGCTGGGAGGTCAGAGCATCCTCGCCTGTCTGCGACGGTCGTCTCGGATCGTCACGCCATTCGGGGAGAACCTGGGCGATAAAGCCGATTAGGGCAGCAAGCCACTCTCTCGGCAGATGAATGGTGCTGTCGAGTGCTCCGGCCTGAGCCCGGCATTCCCCTTCATCGACGAGCATCTAGAAGCCTTGCTCGCGTAAATCTGCTAGGACGTCATCGGCATCGCGCAGGGCGACCGAGCGGGTCCAGAAACGATGGCGATCGGGTTTCAGGAGAAAAACGAAACCTTTATCATAAAGCCTAGTAATCCGCGTCACAGTGAGCCGAGAACCGCGGCGATCGTGGAGTAGACTGTCTAGGCGCCCTCGAAGTTCTTCGGCGTCAGACCAGTCAACTGATCCGTCACCGAACGCGTACGCCCTGCAGACCGCCCCGGACCAATGTTGACAGTCGAGGACGCGCAAGGGGTTGCGCGAGTAAATCGCATTAAGTTGCCGCGTGAACACTTGGTCAAAGGCCGTGAAAGCCTCCTTTGACGCCGCTCGCATTGCTGATGACGCCGTCCCCAGCCGGATGAAATCGCGCTGATGGTCGACGATATCTTCGGTGATGATCCGCTCGTTCTCGCTTAGGTCGAGGTCTTCATCTTCCGGGTAGGGCAGCGCGTAGATGTCAGCGCCGAGAATTGCTGTTGCGCGCTGAACAAATAAGCTCGCACTGGTGGCGGCAACGTAGGCACGTAGCGATGTGCTTTCGCGCTGAAGCCAGTTTTCAATCGCCGTGAGTTTGTCCAACTCGTCGCGGCCGGCGGCGAACCCAACTATCCTGTGTTTGTAGGTCAGGTAGTGACCGGTCCATATTCCGTGATGCAGATCCTCGTTCTCCTTGATCAGGAGAAACGGCGGCGTGAAGCGACGCGCGGTTTTCGTGTCCTTGATCGGTTGATCGGGAACGGTTTCGAGAAACGCGCTCTGCAAACCGAGGGCAGACAATGCATTGGTCGGTAGCAGAGGCTTCCCGATGAGGTGCTCCGCCGGCCGTGAAATACCCTTTCGCCCGGCAATGTAGCCTTCACCAAAATCCCAATTCTGCTTCGCAGCATAGTCCCTCAACGTTGGGTAGGCCCGCAATCGCTCTACAAGGTCCCGAACCCGGCTACCGCCAAGCAGATTGGCTCGCCAGATATCGGGCGATTGCTCCGCATCGGCGTTACGGAGCCAGCAGAGGTCGTAGTAATCGATGTCGAAGCCCTGCTCGGCTGTAGCGCGGCCGTTGCGGCGGAACACAGCGTGAAGCAGGCGGCTGTCGGGGGCGGGCTTGCCGGACTCGGCGATGACCACGACAATCTTGGGGTCCGCATCGCCCTTCTTGAAGAGCCCTCGCACCGAGACGAAGTCGAGGATTTCACGGACCCGCCAGCGAGCGAAAAATGCCTTCCGGAATGCCAGCGCGTTCTGATTATAGAGGAATCCCGAAGGCTCGACCATCGCCAGCACGCCGTCGGGCACGAGCAGCGCCATCGCCTCGTGCAGAAACAGGTAGGCGAGCTGCTTGTCCGCCAGCGCACCGTTCGCTTTGGTGTATGATATGTAGCTTCGCTTGGCGCCTGGGGTAGTGAGTGACGATTCAAACGGTGGATTGCCGATGATCACCGCGATCGGTGCTTCGACCAAGCCTTCCGATTTCGCGTCGAAGAAACAGCTGTGATGAAGCGTCGTGTCGGCCAATGGCGGGAACAGCTTGACGCTCGAACGGATCTCTTCCGGCTGCAGGGCGTCACAGAGACTCAGGCAAAGGCTGAATGCGGCCAGTTCGACCGCACCCTCTTCGAGGTCGACCCCATGTAATCGCTGGAGCAGAGCGCGCAGCTCGTCCACGTCGGGTATCGCCCAGTCGTTGCGCCAGCGCCAATGGAGCACGAGCCGCCGGTACGCTTCGACGAGAAAAACGCCGGACCCGCAGGCCGGGTCGAGAATGACCCCATCGCCCGCCATCAGCCGGTCGAGCCGGTCCCAACTCAGTGCTTCTTCCAGAATGAGCCGGACAAGAGCGGGCGGAGTATAGATCGAGCTCGCCGCGTCCTTGACGAACAGCTGGTAGATGTTGCTGATGAGCTCGACCGGAAGATCGCGAAACGAATAGAGTCGCCACAGGCTTAGCTGTCCTCTGCTGTCTTCGCGACCTTCCACCAAGCGGGCATAGCTGGCGAGCTCGGTGCTGTTGCCCAAGGCGGCGCGCTCGTCCTGGGTTAGTTTGAAGACGTGGCCGTTGAAGCGCTCCTCGAGAGCCTCGAGCAAAGCGATCAGCGCCTTGCCGTCGCCAAGAACCTCGAAAAAGCGGGTCGCGTCCGGGAGCGCCTTGGCGAAATCCGCAGGCAGCAGAACCGACCGTTCTTCGAGATAGGCGATGAGCAATGATAGGATCAGGAGCCTGCGGCGAAGTCTCGGCGACAGCAACCTGCTGTCGGCGAGCTGCTTCGCTAGCGCGCGCACTTCTTCGACGAGCGTCCGGTGTGCCGCCTTCTGCGCGGAAAGCATCAGCGAGCAGGCGTCGGGATCGTCCCAGATCGTCCCATTACGAATGCGCTCGGCGTTCCACCAGACGTCACGTTCGGCAATCTTAGCGCCCAACACGAGCGTTCGGATTGGCCGGCAGACAGGCACGCCGCCTGGCCCGACAAAATCCGGTTCATGGGCGCATCGGAATAATTGGATCGACCCCGGCCCCGCCCGATAGGCTAGCGGTACGCCACCCCAGCTCCAGAGACGCTTGTGCAGCTCTGCGAAGCGCATGTCGTCCGGCTCGTCATCAGCATCAAAAATGAACGCCTGGGCCACAGCTGCGCGGCCATGGCGCTCGGCTTCGAAAAAGACCGCTCGCGCTCCGTAAGACCGCGCCTTTTCCATGATCGCGACTTCTTCCGGCGGCCGGCCCGAATGATCGTAGCCTGCGACAGCGATAAGTCCGTCGACGATCGGTGGGTCGTGCTGCTCGCCGATGGAAAACAGCCAGCCCGCTGCGTCATGGTGATTGCTGGTGGCGCCGAGGGTCATGGGCAAAGCATCGGCGAAAACCAGGCATCGGGCGTCGTCCGCCGCGCACGGACGATCAAGGGGCCGATCATTTTTGCCGCTTCTTCTGGGAAAGTGCGAATCCCTCCTTCAGAAGATCGGTCATGCTGATCCCCTGCGCGACGGCAAACCCTTTGAACTTCTTTCTGAAATCCGGACTGACTTTGAAACTCAACGACACGCCCTTGTCGGTTTCCTGGTCGGACTGACCGCCGGACGCAACATCTGCCATCGAGCTTCCCCCTGGACCGGCGCCCATCGCAATCGGTCGCGGTAACGCAGGCTGAATTCCATATTTCTGGATTTCTTGCAATCCAGAAAGCCGGAAAGCTGGATTTAGGGATTTCCAGCTTTTCCACGGGACGGTCTCCGGTCGATCGGCGGGTGCAGATCTTATCAGAACAAATAGTGAACGCAAATGGCTTTAGCTGGGTCTCTTGTCGCAGAGTAGACTAGCTTGGCGAAGTTGGCAGTTCGGTGAGCGCGACGAGGTCATTCCGTCCGGGGTTGCGTGGCCAACTACCGGTTATTCGTAAAAGCTGCTGGTATCGACCGTCAGGCGGATCGCTTGAGCATCGATATCGAGCGGCTTCGCGACGTTTGCGATGACATTGGCCTTGTACGGATAACTGTCATCCGAGCGCATACCGATGTCGTTAGCGACGTCGGAATCCGAGCCATACTGAAGCTCGACTTCAACCTCGCCGGTGATACGATACTCGATCACGGTCGCGTCGAGCCGTCGGACATGTATCTCATCGATCCAGTGGCCGTCCACGCGCGTGTGCGTCGATAGCTCGTCGAGCTCCTGAATAGTGGCAAGGATCATGTTCTCGAACACGGCATTGTGTAGCGCAGTGCCGACCGCGTCCTTGATCGAAAAGCGGGCCTGTTTGGCATCCTCCAACAGAGTATGAAGCTCGCTCAACACATCATAGAGCATCTCGCGGACCGCGCTGCCCTTGTAAACCACGGTATCCGCGCGGACGTGGGTCGCCTTATGCAGCTTGTCCATCGCCTCAAGTAATGGCTTCGCCATCGCGCCAGCGTCGACCTTGAGCTGCTCCTTAACGAAATCGTCTGGCAAACCGGCCTGGACTATGTAGCAGGCTCGCTGGCCTCGCGTGACCGTCTTGGTATCCTTGGCTTGTTTGAACCACGCGCAACGGCGAACCTCATCGTCCGGCGCGAGGCTGTGCAGAACGTGGGTCGCCAGTTCTCGTAGCGCGCTGGCGACGAGGTTGCCGCGAATCGGGTTGGACTTGTCACGACCAGTCTTGATCGCGCCTTTGCAAAGCTTCTTCAGGAAACGGTCGCGCGGCACGAGAGCAATCAGCTCGTCCCGCGCTGCTTTAACGTCGTCCCAAGCAACGCTATTCGCCATCCCAAATTCCTTTGTAGCTCGGTCGAGTGTCGCCGCTGTTGCTGGAGGCCGGATGTGGGAATGGCCTGGATTCACCGCAACTTCAAACCACGTCCAGGTGGCAACCAAATCCCCCGATATTCAATAGAATCGTAAGTCAATCGCCGACGCGAGCTAATGGCCGCTTTCTGGATCGACTGGCGGCCACTCGAATGACCGAGATGAGGGCGCAAAGCTGTCAAACGAGGAGTCCCGGCCTTTCGCACCCCCAAGTGTGGGCCAAATCTACCATGGGCTTTGACACAGCCAAAGCTCGCCCCACATCAGTCAGGACAGCCGCTAACTGCGCCTAGGCTCGAACTTCACACATTTAGATTGAACTCCAATGGCTCATCGGCGACATCGCCGACTGTCCCCGCTCTGATCAGCGCTTGAACGCGGGAGGCAGCCTGCAAGAGCGGCTCCGAATCAAACTCGACCATGTGGCCGCTTACCGGACGCAGCTTTTCACCCGGGTGATAGACAAAATGGCACTGCTCATCGGTCGCGTCTTCGACACCGTGCAGAATCACGCGCCTCTTGTCATCGACCCAAACTATCGAACAGCGAGAGTGAAGGCGAATGCGATCGTCTTCGCGGAAAATCACGACGATCAGGCCAGTAGGCACGTACGGATCGAGAGTGTGAAAACAGATATGGACAATATCCCGGCCGCTCTGCCGCACCTGGTCGCACATCTCGTTTCGGTCGAACTCTGATGGGGTGAAGCCACCTTGAATGAATGGCTCGGGCTCCCTGAGTTCGCTGCTGCGACGTCCAGTGAGCGTCATGGAAATTGCGGCGACAAAGGCTCGCATCTCCATGGTCAGTTGTGGGTTACTACTTATCAACATCCGGCGGACGGCGTCCACGATAGCAGCGTCGACGTCGTCTTCCGACCGATCAGTTCCGTCCCAAATAAACATGCCATGACTCCGTTTCCTCACCCGATATAGAAGGTTAGAAGCGACCGTCAAGTCTTCGGCGACATATGTCTCCGAATGCTGAGTAGGCTAACGCCGCGTCGTTCGCATGCTGAGGTGCTGGTAGCTAGGATCGGCGTCACGTTCGGTGATCTCGTCACTGAACACATCAAACGCGTCACTTGGCATGAGCCTCCTCGCGTGAATCCAGCGCCAGGCGACGCGCGTAATCCGGGCGAGGTCGATTACAACACGCTGCCCCGGCACCTCCAAATCATGCTCGGCCGTCCATAAATCATTGAGCGATCGGCGCTCTATCCAGCGCAAACGTGTCGGCTCGGCAGCTACAAAGCCGTCGGCCTCGGCGAGTTGCCAGAGATCACCTGCGATAAATACCGCCATAAGATCGTTGGCCGGGGGGCTTTCGTCCGCACGGATGGCGCGCAGGATCGATCGCATAATCGCAAGTTCGTTGTTTGCGGCGATCGCTACAGCAGTGCTAGGCCCCAGGTAAGCATCAACAAGCGCCAGCGCAGAGACGAGGCGGAAGCATTGGCGCAGCGTATAGCCTCGACGGAGCAAGGGATCGTCGGTTAAGTTCGCGGGCCAATCATAACGGCTCAATTGTTTGATGCGCGCACGAAGCTTGCTGCGCATGGCAGCATCAAGATCTGGGTATAGCGAGAGCGGCCCCACTCCAGGTAGAGTCTTCATGGAGATGATCGCCAGATCTTCGAGGTGGACTGAGGCTAAGCGGGCAGGTTCCGTCACGTGCTGTTTTTCCCAAAGTATTGCTCCCACTCGGGCGAGACATGCGCCTCCAGCCACCCATCGGCAAAGACCCTGATGAAATTGATGACAGATTCCGATGCGGCGAACTCTGGGTCAGCCAGCGTCTTCAGATTCTTTCCCGGCAACGCCGCCAAATGTGCATCCGCCACGCCGCCAAGACAGGCAAACACGCAGTTGTTCCGACTGTGCTCTCGGTAGGTCCAGTGCAGTAAGGTGGCGGTCCGTTGTTCGATACTGACAAGAAGCCGGCCATGGGCGCGACCGATCGCGACAACGTTGAAGCCGGTGGTTATGCGGATTTGCGCCGGTACAGCTTCGTTATAGGTGAGAACGGCAGCCTTGCCCTGTTCTATCCGCTTGCGCAACGCGAGATCGACTTCCTCTGGGAGAAGCCCCGCTCGACCGAGTAGGTCGGCAAATGGCAATGATATCCACGACCTTCTCAATCTGGTTCTCCTGTGTGGGCCCAGATCCTGTGGGAGTGACACAGCGCATCACTCTTGTATTTGGATCGTGCATTGCGGATCGTCGCTAGAAGAGGAAGTTCGGAGGGCGATAGCACGTGCATTCAGATCTAATGATATTGTCTCAGCGGGGGGTTCACAGTAGCCCCGTCGCATTGTTTTAACGGGACGAGAACTGAGTATTGCGTGGAACGTTCAAGCTCGGCCTGCAGCTAGGTAACTTCAACGCAATCCCCAAGAGTCTTCAAGATCCGTAAGATCGCTCCATTGTTGCTACAGCGACCCTCCTCGCTAATCCGCGTCAGATGACGCGGAACATTTCCCCATGGTCATGCTACGCTGAGCGATTGGCCTTGCCATCGGCTGGGCGAACAGCACTCGTAGCTGCGTTCGCGAATTTGGTCGCAGCGCGTGCCGGGTTCCGGGCCTTTGACTTGCCAGACATCTTCGCGGCGCCGGAAGACGAGGGAGACAACGACGCCTGCCGAGACCTCGTTCGGCTGGATGCCGAACTCCTCGCCGGAAAGTTCGTACGAGGACAGATTCAAACGTTCGCGCGACCTTTGGGAGGTGGCGAGATCATCGAGGTGGCACCGGACAAGTGGGAGATCGACGATCCGCTTCCGCGGTTTGCTACCGGCGCGTTCAACCTTGATCGCTGGGCAGAGCCAGAGGCCGAGCACACCCATCGACTTTTCGTCGACAGTCCGCAGTTCGACCGCTGGCTCGCGGCGCTCAAGCCGCCGGGCCCTTTAACGGTCAGACAAGTCGAGGCGATCGTTGACCCGCAGCTTCGAGCCGCGCGCTCGGTTGCAGCCGCCGCGATGTCAGTAAATGCCGAGGCCGTCGAAGTCACCGAAGCAGCAGACCAAGGCACTGCTTCTGGCCCTACCGGGTTAGGCCCGGTTCTGATGGATCTTCGTGAAGTCACTGCGCTTACGAAGCTCAGCCGGTCGACGATTTACGAGCTCAAGAAGGTTGGAAAGTTTCCGGAACAGGTGAAGCTTGGAGCCAGTTCGCGGTGGAAGCGCTCCGAAGTTCTTGCCTGGATCGAAGAACAAGCGGCGAAGCGAGGATCCTAGCTTCGCCGCTTACGCCGCGGACTGTCCACCACCTCCGCGAGGGGTATCGCGCCCTCCATGACCAGATCCGCCCATTGCTGCGCCAGTTCTCGGCGGCGCGGCATGTAGGCTGCCCGATTGTAGCGCAGTTCGTCGGAGCTCATCCCCTTGGGTGTATGCGCCAGCATCAGGTCGATGATGAGCCGATCCGACATACGACGAGCGTCATGGCCGGCTTCGCGCTCTACCAGCTCGTTCATGATCGTAGAGAAACTCGAGCGCCATCCATGCGGCACGTGCCGCCCCTTGTATCCTTCCCGGTTGTATAGATAGCCGATGGCATTCTCACTCATTGGCAAGATACCCGATCGGGTGCTGGGGAACACATATTTTGCCCTTCGGGTTAGGCACCTGACGGCTCGGAGCGTCTCGACCGCCTGGCGCGACAGAGGAACACGGTGCACGAAGGTCTCGTCGGCGCGAAGGTGAAGCTCTTGCTTCATCTTCTCGGCCGGCACGATCCACATCGCTTCGGCGTCGCCGCTTCCATCCTGCCAGGTAACGCCATGGATCTCGCTCCATTCCATGAAGCGCACCATTCCTGGCCGCTGCGCCGTGAGCGCCAGCAGCCGGCCGGCGAGCCGAGTCACGGGCGAGGCCCCTGCCCGGTCGATGTCGAAGATCAGCGACCTGATGGCCACAACGTCCACAAGCGCTGGATAGCGCTTGGCCGGCGGCACGGGTTTCAGCGCGTCGTTGAGGTCGTTGGCAGGATTGGCGATTTCCTGACCTTCGGCGCTGGCAAACCGGTAAATTGCCGCGATCCGCTGCTTGATCCGGCGGGAGGTTTCGATGGCACCGCGATCCTCGACCTTGCGCAGCACCGCTAGCAATGTCCGCTTGTCGATTTCGTCGACCGGCATCTGGCCCAGATGGGGGAAGATATCCCGCTCGAGGCTCGTGATGACATCATTGGCGTGCACCGGCTTCCAGCGGTCGCGTTGCTTCTCGTGCCAGCGCCGCGCTACCGCTTCGAGCGTGAAATCGTCGCTACCTTCCGCTCCGAGCTTGATGCGTTTCGCAGCATGACGAGGATCGCGTCCCGAGCGAAGGACCTTGCGGACCTCGTTGCGCTTCTCCCGGGCATCGGCGAGTGACACATCGGGGTACTTCCCCAAGGTGAGCGACTGTTCCTTGCCTGCGAACCGATACTTGAACCGCCAGCTCTTATGCGCGGTGGTCGAAACGTGGATCGACAAACCATGAGAGTCGGAAACCTTGTAGGCTCTCTCTTTTGCCCCGAGCGCCCGCACCGCTTTGTCCGTCAGCATCCGATACCCCCAAGCTAAAATCTCGATACCCCCAATTAACCCCCACGCGCACTTGGCTGGGGTCGGATTGGGCTGGACGTCAGGGGAATCGAAAATCGCGCATTTGTAAAGGCTTGAACACGCAATCGGACAGCTTCGGATGCCTAAAAACAGGCCGTTGGCGGAGCGGGTGGGATTCGAACCCACGATGGGCTTTTGACCCATACACACTT
>ERZ1066118.1880-NODE-1880-length-11499-cov-11.676424_pt1 | contig 11499 bp, 11 predicted proteins | sample MGYA00382765_ERZ1066118 | MGnify/ENA primary metagenome ERZ1066118 (study PRJEB33369, sample SAMEA5778348) | biofilm metagenome | biome: Industrial cooling water; feature: Water cooling tower basin; material: Biofilm | place: United Arab Emirates | collected...
GTTCAGGCGAAATCCGGCGTCCTTGGTTGACGCAAGGAGTTCGCCCGATGCTGCTCACCGCCCTGTTCGCCGCCGCTCTTGGCTTGCCGGCCTCTCCGGCGACCCCGCCGCCCTTTGTCGGGCGCCCGCCCACGACCCCGCGCGCCCTGCCGCCACTTTCGCCCGGCGTCGACTGGGACATGCGCAAGATCGGGTCGGAGATCAGCGACGGTCGTGACCGGGGCGAACTGTCCAAGCGGCAGGCCCGCGAGCTGCGGCGTGAGGCGGGCGAGATCAGGATGCTCCAGCGCCGCTACGCCCGCGGCGGGCTGAGCGGGGCGGAGCAAAAGGAACTCCGCGCCCGAGCCGAGATGCTCCGCGCCCTGACCAGGGCCAAGCGGCGCGGCAGCCTGCCTTGACGGACCGCGCGCGAGCGATGGCTAGAGATCTTCCGCGGCGCGCAACGGGCAGCGTTACGGCTCGATCCTGCGTCGCGGTGGCTGGCTGCCCCCATCGGAACAGTCGGCCGAAAACTTGTGCAAGTACGTCAACACAGTTCAAACCGCTGCAAACTTGTGCCACCAGTGGCGTACGGGTTCAGCTTCGGGGTGTACATCGATGAGCGTAGTGGTCAGCGACTGGGAAGTGGATCTTGATCGGTTGGGAGAGATCGCCCTCTCTGAGTCCGAGTCCTATCGCAGCGCCGATCCCTTTCCACACATCGTGATCGACGATTTCGTCGATCCGACCCTGCTCGAGAAAGTGCTCGAAGAGGTGTCCAGGGCGGACCAGGCTGACTGGGTCTCCATGGGGGGCTCTCACCAGAAGAAGTTTTCGTGCGGGCAGACTCACCAGATGGGACCCGCCACCCGTCGCCTGATCAACTTCATGAATGGCCAAGAGATCATTGGCTTCCTCGAGCAACTCACCGGGATCAAGGGTCTGGTCGCCGACTGGCAGCTGGCGGGCGGCGGGATCCACGCGCTTCGCACCGGCGGCTTCCTGAACGTGCATGCCGATTTCAACGTGCAGCAATATCTTCGTCTCGATCGGCGCATCAACCTCCTCATCTACCTCAACAAGGACTGGAAGGAGGAATATGGGGGTGGCCTGGAGCTGTGGGACAAAGGCATGACCCGCCGTGCCCAGAATATCCTGCCTCTGTTCAACCGCTGCGTCATCTTCAACACGACGGACCAAAGCTTCCACGGCAATCCGCAGCCCGTTGCCGCTCCCGGCGGGCGGAGCCGCTTCTCGCTGGCCTTCTATTATTACAGCAACGGCCGACCGGCTGAGGAGACCGCCGATCCGCACATGACGATCTTCCGCAAGCCAAAGGCTGAGGAGACGTTCGGTGATCGTGTGAAGTCAACGGCGAAGAAGTTCGTGCCCCCGATCATGGTCGATGCGCTATCCGCGCTCCGGAAGGATTAATCAGGAACGCGGCGCCGCTCCGACGACGGAGGGATCGCTCTAGAAGTCCTCTGCGGCCCGCATCAGCCGGGTGAGGCGGGGCGGGGCGGCGGCGCGCCAGCTGCGTTCGAGCCAGGCGCGGACCTCGGCCCAGTCGACGTCGGGCCGATTGAGCTTGAGGCCGAGCCAGCCGCTCGCGCCATAATATTTGGGCCAGTAATAAGCATTGGGTCGGGCTTCGATCAGGCCCGACATCTCGTCGGCGCCGCTGGCCCGGACGAGGAGGCCGAGGGCGTCCTCGCCATGGTGACGGTCGGCGAGGATGGCGAAGAGCTTGGCCGTCTTTTTGCTGCCGACCGCCCAGCCGGGCGAGCCGTGGCTGGTCTTGCGCAGCACTTCGGGCAGGGCCGCGGCGAGGGCGTCCACTTCGGCCTCGATCCAGCCGGCGTCCTGGTGGCGCGACAGATAGGCGGCGAGGACGCGAGGATAGAGCTGGTGCTCGGCGAGGCGAACCCGGGCGGCAAGGGTGTCTGGCGTGTCGCCGGGACGGATGGCGACGGCGACCTGGCCGAGGATGGCGCCCGAATCCACTTCCTCCGTGACGAGGTGAACGGTGCAGCCCGCCTGGGCGTCGCCGGCCTCCAGCGCCCGGGCGTGCGGGTCGAGGCCCTTGTACTTGGGCAGCAGCGAAGGGTGGATGTTGAGCAGGCGCCCCTGCCAGCGCTGCACAAAGGCAGGGGTAAGAAGGCGCATGTAGCCGGCCAGGGCGACGGCGTCGGGCCGGGAGGCGGCGAGCGCCTCGTGCAGCGCTTCGTCGAAGGCCTCGCGAGACAGGCCTCGATGCGAGCGGGACCAGGTGGCGACGCCTTCAGCTTCGGCCAGGGCGAGGCCGGGCGCGTCGGGGTTGTTGGAGGCGACGAGGATGACCTCGTAGGCACTGTCCGCGAGGCGGCTGGCGTAAAGGAGGGCGGCCATGTTGCTGCCCTCGCCCGAGATGACGATGGCGAGGCGGGGCTTGGTCACCAGCGCGCCCCGTCGTTCGCCCTGAGCAAAGTCGAACGGCGGATGCGCCTTAATGCTTCGACTTCGCCCAGCACGAACGAAGGGGTGGGCAGAGGTTGCTTACCCATGCTCGTGAGTCGCGCTCCAGTCGCCCCGCGCGCTCCAGGTCTCGACCGAACCGCGGACGGTGCAGCCGCGGGGGCCGTCGTCGATCCGGCCGATGCGGTGGACCGTCTCGCCGGCGGCTTCGAGTGCTTCGGTGACGACGTCCACGTCCTCGGACGCGACCACGGCCACCATGCCGATCCCGCAGTTGAAGGTGCGGGCGAGTTCCTCGGGCTCGATCGCGCCCCCGGCCTGGAGCCAGGCGAACAGCGGCGGCAGCGGCCAGGAGTCCGCGTCCACCAGCGCATGGCAGCCTTCCGGCAGGACCCGGGGGATGTTCTCGAGCAGGCCGCCGCCGGTGATGTGGGCAAGGCCGCGGATCCGGCCGGCGCGGGTCTCGGGAAGCAGGCTCTTCACGTAGATGCGGGTGGGCTCCAGCAGCAGGTCGCCGAGCAGATGCTCGCGGTCGAAGCGGGCGGGGCGACCCAGGGTCCAGCCGTTCACCTCGATCAGCTTGCGCACCAGGCTGAAGCCGTTGGAGTGGACGCCGGAGCTCGCCAGACCGAGCAGGACATCACCCGGCCGGATGCCCGCCCCAGTCAGCTGCGTTCCGCGCTCGACCGCGCCGACGCAGAAGCCGGCAAGGTCGTAGTCGCCCGGCGCGTACATGCCCGGCATCTCGGCCGTTTCACCGCCGATCAGCGCGCAGCCGGCCTGGAGGCAGCCGTCGGCGATGGAGGCGACCACCGTCTCCGCGACGCCCGTGTCGAGCTTCCCGGTCGCGAAATAATCGAGAAAGAAGAGCGGCTCGGCGCCCTGTACGATGAGGTCGTTGGCGCACATGGCGACGAGATCGATCCCGACGCCGTCATGCCGCCCGGTGTCGATCGCCAGCTTCAACTTGGTCCCGACCCCGTCGTTAGCCGCGACCAGGATGGGATCGGTGAAGCCGGCGGCTTTGAGGTCGAAGAAGCCTCCGAAGCCGCCAAGGTCGGCGTCGGCACCAGGGCGCCGCGTGCGCTTCGCCAAGGGGCCGATCGCCTTCACCAGCGCATTGCCCGCGGCGATGTTCACGCCGGCCTGTTCGTACGTCAGCCCCATGGGAACAAGGCCCTAGCTCACAAGAGCCTTGGAAATCGAGCCCCAAGCTGCTTTGAGGCGAGCCATGCTTCGCCGCCGCCCGGCCCTTCTCCTGTCGCTCGCGCTGCTTGCCGGGCTGGTCGCCGCTCCGGCTGTGGTCGCCCAGCTCGAAAGTGGGGACCGCGGCATCCCGCCGCTCGACAGCTCGAGCACCTTCGAGATCGGCGGGATTAAGGTCGATGTCGCCGCCGAGGACGCCGAAAAGGCGCGTCTGGCCGGCTGGCGGCTGGCGCAGCGCGAGGGCTTTCGCAAGCTCTGGGCGCAGATGCACAAGCGTCCGCTGAGCGAAGCGCCCAATCTGCCGGATTCGACCCTCGACAGCCTGGTCAGCTCGATCGCGATCGAAAGCGAGCGGATCGCACCGGGACGCTATATCGCGACGCTCGGCATCCTGTTCGACCGCACCCGCTCGGCGGCCCTGCTCGGTGCAGGCGGCCCGGCCCGGCGATCGGCGCCGATGCTGCTGATCCCGGTCATGGTGAACGGCGGGACCGAGACCAGTGTGGAGCTTCGCAACGCCTGGCAGCGCGCCTGGGCGGAGTATCGGACGGTCAACAGCGCGATCGATTACGTCCGCATTTCGGGGCAGGGGATCGATCCTCTGCTGGTGACCTCGGCGCAGACCCGGCGTCCTGGGCGTGCGGCCTGGCGCAACCTCGTCAACTTCTACGGGGCCGCCGACGTGCTGGTCGCCGAAGCGCAGGTCCGGCGTGTCTATCCGGGCGGCCCGGCGATCGCGACCTTCATCGGTTATTTCGGCGCGGACCGGCAGCCGCTCGGCACCTTCACCTTGCGCAGCGCCGACAGCGCCGGCCTGCCGCGCATGATGGCGGAGGGCGTCGCCCGGATGGACGCTCTTTACACGCGCTGGCTGGAGATGGGCGAGCTGAACCCGGACCCCAGCCTCATCATCCCCGAGCTTCCGCCCCCGCCCGAGGAGGCCGAAGAGGAAGAAGAGCGCGAGGAGGTCGCGGCATCGCCCGAACAGGTGATCCAGATCGCGGTCACCTCGCCCTTCTCGCCGGTCGGCTGGCTCCGCTCCATCCCGGGCGTCCGCAGCGTGGAGGAGATCGGCGCGCAGGTGCTGGTCGTGCGCTACCGCGGCTCGGCCGGGCAGCTTTCCTCCGCGCTCAACACCCGTGGCTGGCAGACCAGCAATGCCGGCGGCGTGCTGACCATCACCGGCTATGCGCCGCCCGCGCCGCAGGCTCCGCCGCAGCCGGTCCAGCCCCAGCCCGCGCCCGAGCCGCTCACCCCCGTGCAGACCAACACGCAAGGCAATTGAATGCGGCTTCCCGACCAGTTCGCGCTCCCGCTCGACTGGCCCCAAGGGAGCGACGACAGCCGCTTCATCGTCAGCCAGGCGAACGAGGAGGCTTTCGAGCATTTCCGCCGCTGGGCGAGCTGGCCGGTCCGGGCCACCATCCTGATCGGCCCGCGCCGGTCCGGGCGCTCGCTCCTTGCGCGGAGCTTCGTCGCCAAGGTCGGCGGTCGATTGTTCGATCCAGCCGAGGACCATGAGGAGGAAGCGCTGTTCCATGCCTGGAACCAGGCGCAGGACAGTGGTCGGCCGCTGGTCATGGTCGCGGACCGGGCGCCGCCCGAGTGGCAGGTGGCGCTGCCTGACCTTCGCACCCGGCTTGCCGTCACTCCGGTGGTCCGGATCGAGCAGCCCGACGATGCCTTGTTCGCCAGCCTCATTCAGCGGCTGTTCGCCGATCGCGGGCTGCACCTTCCGGGCGAGGCGCTGCGTTATGTGGCCGAGCGGGTCACGCGCGACTATTGGACGGCGGAACGGGTGGTGGAGGCCATCGACCGCTTTGCCATTGCCGAGCGGGCCCGACTGACCATTCCGACCGTTCGCCGCGCGCTGGTGGCGGGCGGGCTGATCGGAGAAGGAGGCGAGACGTGAACGCGCCGGCGGAGATCAGGCCAGGCCCACTGCCCAAGGGCGAAAGCCGCTACTTCAACCGCGAACTGTCGTGGCTGGCGTTCAATCGCCGCGTGCTGGAGGAGGCCGCCAATCCGGCCCACCCTTTGCTGGAGCGGCTGCGCTTTCTGTCGATCAGCGGGACCAATCTCGACGAATTCTTTTCCGTTCGGGTGGCTGGGCTTAAGGAGCAGCAGCTCGAAGGGGTCGAGGAGCGGAGCTACGACGGCTTGACGCCCGGGCAGCAGCTGGAGCGGATCAACGAGGAGGCCGACCAACTGGTCGCCGCCCAGCAGCGCGCCTGGCTCGACCTCGCCGCCTTGCTTGCCGAAGAAGGGCTGGAGGTCGTCGCGGCCGTTTCGCTCGAGCAGGAAGAGCGCGATTGGCTGCGCACCTATCTCGGCGAGCAGATCTTTCCGGTACTGACCCCGCAGGCGGTCGACCCGTCGCACCCCTTTCCGTTCGTGCCGCACCTTGGCTATGCGCTGGTCTTCTCCATGGTCGATCCGGCCGATGGCGAGCGGGTCAGCGAAGTGCTGATGATTCCGGCTTCCGTGCCGCGCTTTCTTCGGCTGCCCGGCAAGACCCTGCGCTTTGTCTCGATCGACGATGCGATCGCCGCCAACCTCCACCTCATTTTTCCGGGCTTCGAGCTGATCGGCGCCGGTGCCTTCCGGGTGCTGCGCGACACCGACATCGAGATCGAGGAGGATGCGGAGGATCTGGTGCGGACCTTCCGCTCGGCGATCAAGCAGCGCCGGCGGGGCCGGGTCATCCGGCTCGAATTCGCATCCGGCACTCCGGCCGACCTGGAGGCGCTGGTGCGCGAGGGCGTCAAGGCCGATCACGCCTTCATCGCCGAGTCGAGCGGTTTCATCGGCATCGCCGACCTAGGCCAGCTGGTCGACGGGGACGAACGGCCCGACCTTCGCTTCGCGCCTTACTCACCGCGACTCCCGGAGCGGATCAAGGAGCATGGCGGCGACTGTTTCGCCGCGATCCGGGCCAAGGACATCGTCGTCCACCATCCGTACGAGAGCTTCGATGTGGTGGTCGCCTTCCTCCGCCAGGCGGCAAGCGATCCCGACGTGGTCGCGATCAAGCAGACGCTCTACCGGGCCGGCAAGCAGTCGGCGATCGTCGACGCCCTGGTCGCCGCGGCCGAGGCCGGCAAGTCGGTGACGGCGGTGGTCGAACTGAAGGCGCGCTTTGACGAGGAGCAGAACCTGCTGTGGGCCTCTCGGTTGGAGCGGGCCGGAGTGCAGGTCGTCTACGGCTTCATGGAATGGAAGACCCACGCCAAGATCTCGATGGTGGTTCGGCGCGAGGGAAGCGCTTTCCGGACCTATCTCCACTTCGGCACAGGCAACTATCATCCGACCACCGCGCGCTTCTACACCGACCTCAGCTTCTTCACCGCCTCCAAGAAGGCGGCGCGGGACGCGGCCAAGCTGTTCAACTTCATCTCGGGCTATGTGCCGCCCAAGGGCCTGGAGCTGCTGGTCATGAGCCCGCATTCGATGCGGGAGAAGCTGACCGGGCTAATCGATGCGGAGATCGCTAATGCGCGGGCCGGCAAGGCGGCGGCGATCTGGGCCAAGATGAACAGCCTCGTCGATAGCCGCCTGATCGACAAGCTCTACGAGGCGAGCGAGGCAGGGGTGAAGATCGACCTCGTCATCCGCGGCATCTGCTGCCTGAGGCCGGGGATCGTCGGCTTGTCGAGCAACATCCGGGTGAAGTCGATCGTCGGCCGCTTTCTCGAGCATAGCCGCATCTGGTGCTTTGCCAACGGCGCTCGCCTGCCGCATGCCAAGGCGCGGGTGTTCATCTCCTCGGCCGACTGGATGCCGCGCAATCTGGACCGCCGGATCGAAGTGGCGGTGCCGATCGAGAATGCCACCGTTCACGCCCAGGTGCTCGATCAGGTGATGGTCGCCAACCTCATCGACAACGAGCAGAGCTGGGTTCTCTTGGCGGACGGCCAATATGTGCGCGTGAAGCCCGGACGTCGGGCCTTCAACCTGCACCATTATTTCATGAACAACCCGTCGTTGTCGGGGCGTGGCCAGGCGCTGGAGGGAAAGAAGGTGCCCAAGCTCAGGCTGGAGCAAGGGGGGTGAGCCTCCAGTCGGTCGTGCTCCGGCGAAGGCCGGAGCCCAGTTTCTCTTGTTGCAACCTTGAAAGGCACTGGGCTCCGGCCTTCGCCGGAGCGCAAGCATGAACCATTCCTTCGGCCCCGTCGGCATCATCGACATCGGTTCCAACTCCGTCCGTTTCGTCGCTTACGCGGGCTCCGAGCGGGTGCCTTCGACCCTGTTCAACGAAAAGGTCATGGCCGGGCTCGGCCGCGAGCTCGCCACCACCGGGCGATTGCCGGAGCGGGCGATGGACCAGGCGATCGGCGCCCTTGGCCGCTTCCGGCTGCTTGCGGCGGAGATGAAGCTCAAGGCGCTGCACACGGTCGCCACCGCCGCGGTGCGCGACGCCGCGAACGGAAGCGAGTTCCTGAGCAGGGCGCGACAGGCCGGGATCGAACCCAGGGTCATCAGCGGCGAAGAAGAAGCGCGCCTGTCGGCGCTTGGAGTGATCTCGGCCACTCCGCAGGCGCGCGGCGTGGTGGCCGACCTCGGCGGCGGCAGCCTCGAGCTCACGCCGGTTGCGGGCGGAAGTCCGGGTTCCGGCGTGTCGCTGCCGCTGGGCGTGCTCCGCACCGGCGCCAGCCCCAGCGCCAAGGCTCTTGCCGCGACGCTCCGCAAGGGCCTGCCCCCGGCGCTGCTCGCGGCCGCGGCCGAGCGCACGCTGTACCTCGTAGGCGGCTCGTTTCGCGCGCTGACGCAGCTCGACCAGCAGCTCAATGATCATCCGCTGCCGATCGTCCACGGTCATGCGCTGGACGCCACCCGGGTGCGTGAGCTTCGCCAGATTGTCCGAGGCTTTTCGCCGGACGAGCTCAAGCAGCGCTTCGGCCTGTCGGGAACGCGGGCGCAGACGCTGGCGGCAGCGGCGGCGATCCTCGATGCCCTGTTCCGCGTGCTCGAGCCGGCGCGGGCGGTGGCAAGCGCCTTCGGGCTTCGCGAAGGATTGTTGTTCGATCACTTGCCCGCGGCCCTCCGCGCCCAGGACCCGCTGCTTGCCGGAGCGCTCGACGCGGGCGAGAAGCTCGGCCGGTTCGGCGACCATGGGGCCGAGCTCGACCGCTGGATCGATCCCCTGTTCCCCGACGACGATCCCGCGGCTCGGCGGCTGCGGCTTGCCGCCTGCCTTCTCGCCGACGTCGCCTGGGAAGCGCACCCCGACTTTCGCGCCCAATGGGCGGTGGACATGGGCGCTTTCGGCAATTGGGTCGGGGTCGACGCGGAAGGACGGACGGTGATCGGCCGGACCTTGTGGGCGGTGTTCGGCGGCGACGGCGCCTTCGACCCGCGCCTGGCCGAGCTGGTGGACGAGCGGGTGCTCGATCATGCCGCGCGCTGGGGCGCGGGGATCAGACTGGCGCAGCGTTTGTCGGGCGGAACCGAGAAGCTGCTTTCACGGACGTCGATCGGCCTTGAGGAAGGTGCAGTGGTGCTTCGCCTCAAGGCGCGGGACCGGGCGCTCTACAGCGATGCGGCGGCGCGGCGGCACCGCCAACTCGCGGGGATGATGGGGCGCGAGGCGAGGGTGGAGGTCGTTTAAGCGAGCGGGCCTACCCGCAGTTCACCCGCGCAACGCGGTTCTGCTCGTCGAGCCAGACCCGCACCCGGTCGGCGCGATACTCCATGGTCACCATGGTGCCATGCGGGATCCATTGGAGCGTGCCCGCGCCCGACGCCCGCATGATCTCGCCGCCGAGATCGGCGCTTGCCGGGCGGCCGGCGAACTGGTCGTAATTGCCGCTGCGGCAAGCGGACCCGGCGGCGCCACGGGTTTCCGCGTCGGAGGCCGGCGGGGCGATCGTCGCGCAGGCAGCAAGGAGGGGCAGAAAGGGGACAAGGGCGAGGGGCTTCACGACACTTCCTCCATCGTGCGGGTCATCCGAAGCTTGCCGCCACGCGTGGCAAAGGCAAGGCGGCCCTCGACCAGGTCAAGCGCGTCGCGGCCGAATTCCTCGAACCGCCAGCCCGACAGGATGGCAAGGTCGCCGCGCACCCCGGCTGCCAGTGCTTCCAGCTCGTCCGAGCGGGCGATCAGGCGCGGCGCAACGCCGCTCTCCTTGGCCTTGATCTTGAGCAGGAGCTTCAGGAGGTCGGCGACCAGCGCTCCGTCCTTGGTGAGGCCGGGGCGGCTCGGCCCCCGCTCAGGCAGCTCGTCGGCGCCAAGCGGCTCGGCAGCCTCCAGCGCGCTCATCAGCCGCGCGCCGATGTCGTTGCTTTTCCATCCCGCCGACAGCCCGCGCACCTTGCCGAGATCGTCCTGCGTCTTGGGCGGGTGGCCGGCGAGGTCGGCCAGCGTGTCGTCCTTGACGATCCGGCCGCGCGGAAGATTCTTGCCCCGCGCCTCCTTCTCGCGCCAGGCGGCGAGCGCCTTCAAGCGGCCGAGCACCGCCGGATTGCGGCTGGGAAGCTTGAGGCGCTTCCAGGCGTCCTCGGGATCGAAGGCGAAGGAGGAGGGGTCGGCGAGCCGCTCCATCTCCTCGTCGAGCCAGATGCCGCGGCCGGTCTTGCGCAGCTTCGCCACCATGCGCGGGAAAATCGTCGCGAGGTGAGTGACGTCGCCGATGGCATAATCGATCTGGCGCTTGTCGAGCGGCCGCCGGCTCCAGTCGGTGAAGCGCGCGCCCTTGTCGAGCGCATGGCCCAGCATCGACTCGATGAGGTTGGAATAGCCGACCTGCTCCCCGTAACCGAGGGCCATGGCGGCGACCTGCGTGTCGAACAGGGGATAGGGAACCTTGCCCGTCATGTTGTGGACGATCTCCAAGTCCTGCCCGCCGGCGTGGAAGACCTTGAGGATCTCCTCATTGTGCACCAGCAGGTCCCACAGAGGCTGGAGGTCGAGGCCGTCCGCCTTGGGATCGATCGCCGCTGCTTCGTCGGGCGAGGCGATCTGGATCAGGCAGAGCTCCGGCCAGTAGCTGTTCTCGCGCATGAACTCGGTATCGACGGCGACGAAGTCGTGGGCGGCCAGGCGCTCCACCAGCGCGGCAAGACTGGCGCTGTCGGTAATCAGTGGATGAATCTTCATGTCCTGCGCCCTGTAGCGAGGTGGCGGCGGGTTGACAAAAGGGGAGGGGATGGGAAGGGGCCGCGGCGACTTTCCACACTTCGTCACCCCGGCCCTGAGCCGGGGTCCCGCTTCTTCCTTGCCACGGACAAAGGAAGCGGGATCCCGGGTCAAGCCCGGGATGACGGTTGAGCGAGAACCATCGATGCACGCCTATCGCACCCACCATTGCGGCCAGCTCCGCGCCACGGATGTCGGCTCCGAAGTCCGCCTCTCGGGCTGGGTCCACCGCAAGCGCGACCATGGCGGCGTGCTGTTCGTCGACCTTCGCGATCATCACGGCCTGACGCAGGTCGTGGCCGACCAGGACAGCCCGGCGCTGCCGGTATTGGAGCGGCTGCGGGTCGAAAGCGTGGTGACCATCGACGGGGTGGTGAAGGCGCGTGCCGAAGGCACCACCAACGCCAACCTGCCGACGGGCGACATCGAAGTGTTCGCCCGCGGCGTCACCGTTCAATCGGCTGCCGCCGAGCTGCCGCTGCCGGTGGCGGGTGAGCAGGAATATCCGGAGGACATTCGGCTCCGCTACCGCTACCTCGACCTTCGCCGCGAGCGGCTCCACGCCAACATCATGCTGCGCTCGAACGTGATCGCCTCCATCCGCCGGCGGATGGTCGAACAGGGCTTTACCGAGTTCCAGACCCCGATTCTCACCGCCTCGAGCCCCGAAGGCGCGCGCGACTATCTGGTGCCGAGCCGGGTGCATCCGGGCAAGTTCTACGCGC
>ERZ1066118.1882-NODE-1882-length-11496-cov-12.564811_pt1 | contig 11496 bp, 10 predicted proteins | sample MGYA00382765_ERZ1066118 | MGnify/ENA primary metagenome ERZ1066118 (study PRJEB33369, sample SAMEA5778348) | biofilm metagenome | biome: Industrial cooling water; feature: Water cooling tower basin; material: Biofilm | place: United Arab Emirates | collected...
TTCTCTCGTTGATTCCTCCTCTATTATGTCCTAACCTTTGCTTCGAGTGCTATACATGTCATATTGAACCCTTCACTTCGTTTGAGGGTAAACTCCTCATCAAAACTGCACTGAAATAGTTCCGAGGACAGTGAAAGGCGTACCAGGGCGTATCCAGTAGCCTTGGGATTCGTAATATTTTTTGTCAAATAGGTTTTTGAAATTGAGTCCAATCCTCCAGTTGTCGCGTTTGTAAAAGATGGATGCATCCGCTCTCACATAAGATGGAAGCTCAAAGGTATTGGGTAATTCGGCTTCTCTATCTCCGGCAAAAAATAGCCCTGCACCAAAGCCTAACCCTTGTAAATTACCACTTTGAATTTCATAGGTAGTCCACAGACTGGCTCCCTGCTTGGGAGCATTTACAAGTGTGTCACCTTCTTGAGCTGGATTGTTATCTTCGCTGACATATGCATCATTCACAAAAGTAGAGGCAATAATATTCCAACCAGGTGAGATTTCTCCCCCTATGTCAAATTCAATCCCCCGACTCTTTACCTCACCAGTAGCAATCGAGAAATCTGGATTTTCAGGATCGGTTGTGGGAACATTGGTTTTAGTAATCTCATAAGCTGCCAATGTTGCTGACAAATTGTTAGTTAATTCAGCTTTAATCCCCACCTCGTATTGAGTTCCGCGACTTGGTTCGATGGGCGTGCCACTGGCTGTCCGATCGTTATTCGGCACGAAAGAACGGCTGTAGCTGGCATAAAGAGAAATCGGTTCGATAGGTTGATAGACTATGCCAATGCGAGGTGAAAATGCTTCATCGTAAAACGAATTATCAGTGACATCATCTGTAGAAATAATATTTTCGCCTCGATAAGATTGTGTAATCGTGCGGTTATCAACAAAATCATATCTACCACCGATTAAAAGTTTTAGATTTGATAGCAAAGTTACTTGGTCTTGCAGATAGATAGCATAGGTTTCTGTTCTACGTCTGTCAGCAGCGTCAATTCCATTGAGTTGAGTCGGAATTGGTGTGCCATATACTGGATCGAATAAATCGAGCGATGCAACCTCTCCGTCCTCAAGAGACAAATTCACATTATCTTGATTTTCCTTTAACCAATCAAAACCTAGTAAAAGCTGATGCTCGATCGCACCTGTATTGAACTTTGCAATCAAGTTATTTTGCAAAGAATAGATATCAGTGTCGTTAAAAAGATTGCGCTCGTAAGACCGAATGATAGTACGACCGTCATCCTCAAGTCCTCTCGGTCGAAAAATTGAGTTGTTGAGTCGATCGATTAGGACAGCGAAATTACTGCGAAACTCTAAATTGTCGTTGAAGCGATGCGAGAATGTTAAATTAATGTTATGCCTTTGTGTCTCATCCTCATTACCATCAGGTTCCCCAGTGAATCGATTAATTGGAGCTTCAAAAAATCCTGGATCGGGGGCGAAACCATCATAATGAACGCCATCCGAGCGAATATAGTCATAGCTCAACGATAGCGTCGTCGCATCGCTAAATCTGTAGGTCAGAGTGGGTGAGATCGAAAATACATCTCGCTCTACAAAGTCAACAAAACTACCAGAGCTGGTGTAAGCTGTATTCAAGCGATACAGTAGCTTTTCATCCCCCGTTAATGAACCGGAAAGATCGATTGAAGGGCTGTAATAATCATAGCTGCCAGCAGTAAATTCAGCCGCATAGTAAGGTTCGCTCAGGGGTTGCTTGGTAATGTAATTAACCACTCCACCTGGTTCAAACTGACCGTACAAGACGGAAGCTGGTCCCTTGAACACTTCAACTCGTTCGATATTGTTAGATGGAACAATAGTAGAATATCCTTTAAACCCATTTCTGAGGGTGTCATAAGTTGTAAATCCCCGAATGTTATAGGCATCTGAATAATCACCATACTCTCTTTGAACGGTGACACCTGATACATTGCGGACTGCATCTGAAATTCGGGTGATTTGCTGGTCTTCAATCACCTGACGCGGAACCACCTGAATCGATTGGGGAATGTCGCGCAAGGGGGTATCGGTTCTAGTCGCAGTCGAAGCATCTGGAACGCTATATCCTTCTCGATCGCCTGTCACCACGATTTCTTGTTCTTCATCTCCCTCAGCCGTTGCTGGTGGCTGTTGGACACCTTCTGGGGTAACATTATCCGTCTGTGGTGTTGTCTCTGGTTTGATTTCGCTTTCCGGCTTAACCGTCTGGGGTACATTTGGCGGTGGTGTCGGTTGTTGTGCTGTCGGAGTAATAGGAGCAGTTAAGCCCAGAACCAAAGCACTATCGCGCTGTACTATGTTTGATGAAGGCACACCCGTTGTTCCAATCACCGTGACTCGGACGCTATCGGCAGCAAGTTGGGTGACAGTGACGGTAGTAATTCCTGCTACTGGATTGTCAGTACGAAAAGTTCGCTCTTCTGGCAGTGCTAGTCGAGCATTTAAGATATTGGCAACATAAGTGCGATCGTAACTAGAGGACAACACTCGCAACTGTTGCTCGGCAGAAGTTTCTAAAATTACTTCTACGCCTTGGGCAGTGGGATTCACCTTGACTCCAGTTACTTGCACGACTTCTGATGCATCTTTGAAAGTCGATCCATTAGGTAGTGTTGACGCTTGGACTAGCATTTGGGCGTTAGTGATGGGACGTTCTATTTCACTTAGTTGCCGAATTTTTCTATTAGATGTGTCTCGTACTTCCCCAGCAGTGGCGGAAATTGTAACTAACATCCAAACAGAATTTGCCATCAACAGAATTGAAATTAATTTTTGTAGCTGCATAATTTGCCTCACACCTCATTTTGAACGGCGATCGCGACAGAATAGATCGCCCAAAAATTTATCTAATCGCTCTTTCTAATCCAAAATCTACAATCTAAAATCCAAACTGGAATTAGCTGGTACTTGCTTCGCAATTTGGCAATCTATCCTCTACATCGCGCAGCACTGGAAAAGCGTAACTACCCAAACAAATCAGGACGACGATAAAAGAGAATAGAGTAAATTGCAGTGCCATGCCGCTCCCCGTACCCGTACCGAATACGCTGCCAAAGATAGGAGCTAGCATTCCTCCCGATCGCATTGCTGGTTCAAAGAATCGATCGGCAAGCGGTCCTGAAATCAACAACCCCAAAGGAACAACTAATCCGCTAAACAGCGAACTAGCAGCAAAAACACGTCCCTGTGTGGCTGGCTCCACTTTAGACAGCCAGATGGCATCTTCACAGCTATTTGCCAAGGGCTTAAATAAACCCGCACAAAAGTTGGTTCCAATCCAGAGAGTAGGCGATCGCAATACTCCTAGCATTGTCTCAAAGCCAAAGACGAAGGCTCGACCGATTAACAGTCCGTGAATGCGCCGTCTCGGTCCACCCCAAAACATCAGCAATATACCGCCAATTAAGCCGCCAAGTCCCACCGCTCCACTCACCATCCCCAATACAGCCGTGTTGTTATTGCTTCGTGCCAAAATCATCGGTTCGCTTACAGCAGAAGCGGTGTCGAAGAAAATGAAACTCAAGGAGAAAAGTTGCAATGCCATGAGGCTAGGACGTTGCCAAAGATAGCGAAAGCCAAAGGTGAACTCTTGCCAAGCTGCTGCTAATTTCGACTCTTTCTGCTCTATTTCTCTGTGTGGCTGAGAAATTCGTACCAGCGCCAGCGTGCCGACTGCAATGGCAAATGTAGCCAGATCGACTGATAAAATACCGATTAATCCCACAACGGGATACAATACGCCTGCCAATGCTGGAGCTATGACACCAGAGCCAAAGGTTCTAATCGATCCCATTGCACCGACTCTGACATAGTGTTGTTGAGAGACAAGTAGAGCTTGAGAGGCAGAGAAGGCTAATCCATGAAGGTAGCCGAATAAGCCGTTAACTGCCGCGATAATATATAGATGCCAAATAGCTAGCTGGTTAGTAAAAAATAAAATCAGAATCGTGACAGTAGAAAGTGCGGCAACGGTATCGCCGCCAATCATGATAAATTTGCGATTGTAGCGATCGACTAAAACTCCTGCAAAGATTGAGGCAATAAAAACTGGAACTTCTGTAAAAAAGCCAATCAGAGAAAGTGGAGTGGCTTCGCCTGTTTGCTGCCATGCCCAAATGGTAAGAGCAAAGCTAGTCATATTCGAGCCAATTAGAGAGGCGCTTTGACCTAGCCAGATAAAAGTAAAGGTGCGTAGACTTTTGGGTTGTTGCTCTAGTACCATGTCAATTTGCCTGAGCCAGTTTCTGCTTCATGCGGGCAAGGCGATCGCCTGGTTTCAAGAGCGGACAGTTACCACACTTAGAATAATTTGGAGGAATTAGAGCAATTAGGCAGCAGGTTTTTCGGACTTTCAACTGGATGGGTAAACTAGGTTCGTGGAATTCTTCGGTACGGAGCAAGTTGTAGAGGAGATTTGGTTGAGGAAATGCCTCAGCAGCAGACAGAACCGAACTATAAGGCTGTTCAAATAAAACGGCATAATCCATGTGAGATTGTAATGTTTTTGTCACTGAGTCTTCTCCTCAACTAAATACCTAAAGAGATCGTCAAGAATTCGATTTGCTCCACCGATATTGCGCTGTGCTACCCAAGTGGCATAATGCACGTTGTAAACTCTGCCCTGTTTGACCACATTCAATAGAGACCACAAGGGATTTTGTTTTAGCTGTGTCAAAGTAGACTCTTCGGGTTTAGGTGTCACGACAAACATGACATCTCCCTCGATTGAATCAAGTTTTTCAATCGAAACATATACTGTAAAGCCATCTTCGGTTTGTGTAGTTGGTCGCGGCAACCCTGCTTCCTCAACCACCGAACCCATGAACGATCCTCTCAAGTAGATTGCGGCTGGACGACCAGAACCATAGCTAATCGTGGCAATGATAGAAACTTCAGTCTCTTTCAGTTTCTCACTCATTTTTTGTTGAAATTCTGCAATTCGCTGATGGTAATTGTGCAATAGTTGCTCGGCTGCTTCAGTTTTATTCAATGCATCAGCATAGATTTTTAAATCTTCTTTCCAGCGATCTTTCCAAAAATTACTCTCGGCAGCATTTCCGCTCGCAGCAACGACAGTTGGTGCAATCTGCGATAGCCGATCGTAGATTCCCTTAACGTTAAATTGAGGACTTAGAATTAGGTCGGGCTTTAGGAGAGCAATTTTCTCAAGATTGGGTTGTAGATCTCCACCAATAGCTGCAATCTCTTCTGTCTGTTCTTTTGGATAAACATCGATCTGTTTGAGTCCATCAAATTCGGTAGCCCCTATCGGTTTGACTCCTAACGTCAAAACCGCATCAAGCGGGCTAGTATCTAAAACAATGATTCGTTGCGGATTAATCGGAACGCAACTTTCCCCCATTGCATGTTTAACAGTTCTGCATTCGGAGGCAATAGGTGAGTAAGAAGTTGAAGCAGGCTGAGAGAATTTGTCATAACAAGCGCCAGTCAATCCAAAAGCGATCGCTACCAGTAAAAGCGAGTTGAGCCATCGACCGAAACACCAAAACCTTATCTTCAAGCTGCTGCTCACGCCATAAATTGAGAATTAGTTTCAAATAGATTATAGGAAACAGCAAACTATTTGGAAGTATTTCACTTCTTCCAAACGGAACTTTTCTTGTTCTAAACGGAATTTTTAGATGAATTGCCGCGTGACAAGCGCGATCGCCTGTGCAAAAAAAAGACAGTCTAAAAAAATACCTGACGGCGATTGGCAGCAAGATACGTACTAGGATTCACGCCAAACTTCTTGCGAAATGCAGCATGAAACGAACTGGGACTAGCATAGCCAACAGAACGGGCAACTTCCCGAACGCTCATGCTTTGCGCTTCCAGCATTTGTCTAGCTCGATTCATGCGGTAGTCGTGCAAATAGCCAAATACGGTTGTGCCAAAACAGGCGCGAAATCCTCGCTTTAAAGTGCAGTCATTCATACCGACTTTCCGTGCTAATTCCAATAGCGAGGGAGGATGCTCGGCGTGTTGAATCAAAATCTCCTTAGCTTGGTGAATGCGATCGATATCATCCGATTGCAGCTTAACTGGCGATTTCGCTTGTGTCATCACCGCATCGAGATATAATGCTAGAATTTCCACGCATTTGCTCTCTAAATAAAGCTGCTTTGTCAAGCCTTGGTAGGGACAGTTGAGAATTTGCTCCAACACGAGCTGCATGGCAGGAGTTGTTGTTTGCAGTGATGAAAAGGGTGAACCCTCATCACCCTCAGCCATACGTTGCAAGTCAGGCGGTAACAGATGAAAGCGATCGCCCACCAAAGCTTTAAATAATTCCGGCTCTAGATGAAGATCGACTTCTAATCTGGGATCGCGGGCAAGGTCTAAACTTTCGCCACCAGGCAGAAACATCCCAGCTACATAATGCCGTCCCGCCGTAACGTAAGAGCCGTTCCAAAACTTGAAGGTCGATGAAAGGTTGAAGATCCATTCCATACAGCCTGTTTCATACGGTTGTCCATCTACGGTAATTACATCTTCATGAAATGTGTAGCGATGAAGCGTGAGAACGATACCGTTACGCAGACTGATATCCCGCTTATAGCCCTTGGCAAGCTGTGCGGGGTACTCTGCGATAAGATCGGAACTATCCTGCGGATCTGCATTGCGAGTATGTTGCCAACTTTCGTCCCAGAGTTCGAGCCAGCTTGCCGATGAGAGGATAATGCTCATTTGATGACTGGTATGTTTTAGTTAGTGCGATCGGGAAAAAGTAGACGATTTAGCTATTTTTTAGTCAAATTACAAGTCGGAAGATTTTGTTTGTAATTTCTTTTCCCCCTTACGTCCGATCGGTACGCACAACGGTGTTTTCACCACTGGGTCAGGCACAATCCGACACTCTAAGCCAAACACTTCTCGCACCATTTCCTCAGTCATGACCTGCTGTGGCGCTCCAGCCGCAAAAATTCGACCATCTTTGACAGCAACTAAATAATCGGCATAACGACACGCTTGATTTAAGTCGTGCAATACCATCACAATTGTCCGTTCCTGGATCTGGTTCAACTCGTACAATAAATCTAAAACTTCTACCTGGTGGGCTAAATCGAGAAAAGTCGTTGGCTCGTCCAAAAGTAAAATCTCCGTATCTTGTGCTAGCGCCATTGCAATCCAAGCTCGCTGTCGTTGTCCGCCAGATAAAGTATCGAGCGATCGCTCTGCCAGATTTAGCAAATCTGTAATCGAGAGCGCCTGTTGAACGATTTTCTCATCTTGTACCGACCATTGTTGTAACCAGTTTTGATAAGGATAACGCCCTTGCGCCACCAAATCTTTGACTGTTAAACCTTCTGGTGCAACTGGACCTTGAGGTAAAATCCCTAACTGCTGGGCTACCTCCTTAGTGGAAAGCTGCAAAATGGAAGTGCTATTGAGATAAACTGCACCACCAATGGGTTTGAGCAATCTTGCCAGTCCCCGTAACAACGTTGATTTACCACAGCCGTTTGCACCGACTAACGCTGTAATTTGTCCAGTTGGAATTGCCAAATTCAAGTCACGCACAATCGGCGCACCGTCGTAAGCAAGAGAGAGATTTTTGGTAGACAATCCTTTCATAAGCTCGATTTTTGACGATTGCGAATTAATAAATAGAGAAAATAAGGAGCGCCGATAGCAGCAGTCACCACTCCACAAGGAAGTTCGAGCGGTGCAAACAAAGTTCGTCCGAGCAAATCTGCCAAAACCACAATAATTCCCCCCAACAGTGCTGATGTTGGAATTAACCCTTGATGGTTTGTCCCTACCAACTGTCGTCCTAAATGAGGTGCGATTAAACCAACAAAGCCAATCGTGCCAGCAGTGGCGACTCCTGCACCTGCTAAGGCTACACCGACTAACACCAGCATTCCGCGCTGCCATTCCACGCGACTACCTAAACTTTTGGCAACATCATCTCCCAAATTCAATGCATTCAAATGTATGGCTAACACTAACGCCATTGGTACGAAAATAACTAACCAGGGTAAGAAAGAAAAGACTTGTTCCCAAGTGCGTCCGTAGACGCTGCCAGCTAGCCAAACCAAAGCACTACTCACGTCATCAATTTGTCCAAAAGTAATCAGCAAACTAGTAAAAGCACCTGCGATCGCCGATAAACCAACACCGATTAAAATTAACAAAATCGGCGAACTACCGTTGTTCCAAGCGAGCGTGTAAATTAAAACAGCCATCAACAAAGCGCCTGCAAAGGCTGAGAGTGGCAAGGTATAAATTGGTACTGACGGAAATAGGACAATGACTGTAACTGCTGCAAGGCTAGCCCCTGCATTGATGCCAATAATACCAGGGTCAGCCAAAGGATTACGGGTTAAGCCTTGAAAGATCGTGCCGGAAATGGCAAACGCTACACCCACCAGAAAAGCGACGAGGGTGCGGGGTAGACGCAAGGTATTGACTACGAAAGCATGGTCTGGGTTTCCTGTATCCAATCCCAACACAGTTTTGACAATATCTAATGCGGCGATCGGGTATTCACCCCGTCCTATATTTACCACCATCCCCACCAAAGCGATCGCCCCTAAACACATTAACATTGGTGGCACGCGGCGATCGATCCGCAAAGAAACCGACCCAGAACGGAGGACTAGCCAATCCAACTTCATTTTTTCACCTTTGACTTAGCCAAGTAGACAAAAAAGGGAGCGCCAACTACTGCTGTCATGATTCCTACAGGTAATTCTTGCGGCTTGAGCAAGACACGCGCTGCTACATCTGCAACCAAGAGTAAAGTTGCCCCTGCAACTGCTGCATAAAGTAAAATCCAACGGTAATCGGTGGGAATAAAAAATCTCACCATGTGAGGAACGACTAAGCCAATAAAGCCAATTGGTCCGGCTAGCGCCACCGAGCTTCCTGCTAGTAAAACAACACTAATGGCTGTAACAATTTTTACCCAAGCTGTCTGTTGACCTAAGCCTTTTGCCACGTCTTCACCCAGGCTCATCGTCGTAATTTGTCTACCCAAGGCAAAAGCAACGATTAATCCTACTAGGGCAAAAGGCAGTACTTGCAAGAAGATGTCGGTATCGCGCCCAGCCAGCGAACCAGCTAACCAAAATCTAATTTCTTCTAGGGTTTGTTGACTGACAATCAAGATTCCCGTAGTTAGGGACGAAATCAGAGCTGTCAGCGCCGCACCTGCGATCGTGAGATTCAGTGGCGTAGCTCCTCCCCTTCCTAGAGAACCGAGAAAGTAGACTAAAATTGCTGTGGCTGCTGCACCTAGCATGGCAGCTACGGTTAAAACGCTCAAGCTAGAACTGCCAAGCAGAAAAATTGTCGCCACTACAGCTAGTGCAGCTCCTGACTCAATTCCTAAAATCCCTGGATCGGCTAATGGATTGCGCGTCAAGCCCTGCATTAACGCTCCCGATACTGCTAGGGAAGAACCGACAAGTAGAGCAATGAGCGATCGCGGCAATCTGACAGTTTGGACGATTAAATGATTGTAGGAACCATCAAAAGCGGTGAAGGATGACAGAATTTGGGCAAGAGGTATATCTGCTGCGCCCAAACTGATGCTGTACAAAAAGCAAACGAGCAGGATAACCAGCCCGACAATTAGACCAGTTAAGGGTGATAGTTGTGGCTTGTTCGATCCTTTAGGTGAGCTGGCGATCGCTTTTGACATTGTCAATTTTTGTCATTGGGAAAGCGTAGTTTTACTTATCGAGCCGGAATTTGAACGCTAGTTGCGAACTATTGACAATAATTGTACAGATAAATGACCAAAGAGCATCAACTACTTCCAGACTGCACCCGCCAAGGACTGGCATAAATGCCATTAAGTGCTACTAAGTCTTCGCGATCGCCTTGCTCGATCGCCTTTATACATCACGTATATGCAATGACTGTGACAAATTGTTTGGGTTGTTTAAAATTGTTGCGATCTAACGCACTATTGCCAATGAATTAAGATGTGTTTGGATATAGGTTTAAGGTGCGTTGACAAGTAACTTCTCAATTTCATCCAGCACCGCATGAGCCGCAAGAATGTTGTATCCACGCCAGACGTTGATATTTACCAAATACACTTGGTTTTGCTGTACTGCCTTGACTTGAGACCATAGAGGTTTCTGTTGAAGTTGCTCTAGAAGAGAGCGGTCATTCTTAGTGTATGTAGCAATAAAAAGAATATCGCCAGCAATTTCTGGCAAAGTTTCTTCAGAAATAATGCCAGATGTTGTAGATCTCGGTGCTAATAACCCTAGCTCGTCCAAAATTCGATCGGCAAAATCTTTGCCGCTGTAGTAGAGTTGACCATTGGTAACAAAGGCAAATGATATCTGAATAGGTTGGTGACGATTCTCCGTTGAAGAAGCTGCGCCTTTTTGATCTGCCGCAGGACTTATGCTCAATGCTTGCCTTAATTCTTGAATCCGACGGTCATAGTCGTCTAGCAGTTGAGTGGCTAATTTTGTTTTTTCAAGCACCTCTGCCATATCTTGGAGGTGTTGTTTCCAATCACCTTTAGTTTCCACCCAAGGCAGAACTACTGTAGGGGCAATTTGTGACAACTGGTTATAGATTCCTTGAAATGATCCATGAGAAACAACAATAATTAGGTCAGGCTTAAGTAATACAACTCGTTCTAAATTGAGTTGCGAACCGTACATCATCTCAACCCCTTCTGTTTTGCCTGCAAGGTAGTCAGGCTCTTCATCGCCCAGACCGATGAACGCCGCGACAGGTTTGCTATTCAAAGCAATCATATGAGAAAGGCTATTTTGATATGTGGTGACAATTCGTTGTGGATGCAGAGGAATGCAAGTTTCTCCCCTAACGTGCTGTACGACTCGGCAGGGAGTTTGTATTTTGCTATGCTCGACAACAGTGCTATTACAGGCTGAGACGATCGCAACTGTGAGTAGTGATAGCAATAGCCATTGTTTTACCCCCCTCAATCCCCCCTTATAAAGGTATTTTACCCCCCTCAATCCCCCCTTATAAAGGGGGGCAGCTAAATCCGGCTCCCTCCCCTTTGCAAGGGGAGGGCTGGGGTGGGGTCGATCGCCGCAACTGACAAATCGTCTGAGCGATCGCCTCCACCACTTCATCCAATTGTTGATATACCTGTTCATTGGTAAATCTCACTACACGAATTCCCTTCGCTTCCAGAAACAGTTGTCGCTCCTGGTCATATTCGATTGCATCAGGTTGAAAGTGACTATCCCCATCAATTTCGATCGCTAATTTGAGTTCAGGTACATAGAAATCAACCACAAATGCACCAATGCTGTATTGTCTGCGAAATTTGCAATTTTCAACTTGTCGCCCTCTGAGCTTTGCCCAAATTTTGATTTCGGCTGGGGTTGAGTCGTTACGGAGAGTACGTCGTTTTTCCAGTTCGGAGGTTTTGTTGTAGAGTTTGGTCATTTATTTTTGGCATGATATTCCTGTTTATTATTCCCTCAGGAGTTACGCAGTTGAGAAAAAAGGTTAGGTGGGATACAACAAAAGAATGAA
>ERZ1066118.1883-NODE-1883-length-11482-cov-6.361950_pt1 | contig 11482 bp, 10 predicted proteins | sample MGYA00382765_ERZ1066118 | MGnify/ENA primary metagenome ERZ1066118 (study PRJEB33369, sample SAMEA5778348) | biofilm metagenome | biome: Industrial cooling water; feature: Water cooling tower basin; material: Biofilm | place: United Arab Emirates | collected...
GGGCGATTCTCTTGGCTCATCAAACCAAGTCTATCTCCCTATTCGGATAGGCTCTTATCAATTTTGCGCGGAGCAATTGGTGTTGTAGCGCTGACTATCCAAAATTCAGGAATAATATCATTTATTTCTGTTGGACGTGGAAAAGTAATCCAAATTTCACCATCGAGTGGTTGAAATTTGAATTTGACTTGTCCTTTATCGTTGATTTCCAAATGTGTTTGCTGGTTCGTCAGAGCAGTTAAAGGTGCCCTAAATGGCACTCCAAAAGGCTGTTCATCCGGCCCCCATACTCTGGGACTAATTTCCAGCCTGTTGGCGCTGTTGGCATTGACGTGGCGATGAATATCACCTTTCGTGTGTTTTTCCGAATGAGCGTTGGCAATGAAAAAGAAGATATACCAGCCTGGTGGAGCAACGGGGCCATCTTTGGCTCGGATGGTGACGTGTTCCAATTGCACACCACCATCCACCTCCGATTCGATGGTTTCCTTGATGGATTTCAGATTGCCGCCAAAATACACTGAAGGCGCGTCAGTAATGCCGATTTCATCGTCCAGAACGCCCCTCATGAAAGTTCCAACTGGCCCTTTAATAACCTTATTTTTTTGAGCTTGGTCTTCGTATTCGCCATGAGAGGCTTTAGGCAGTTTGAAGTCGAGGTCGTAGGTGCCTTTTACACCCACATAGCCAGGATTGGTGCGAATGACGCGGTTGACGCCAAATGCACCGCTCCATTCTTTATCGCCGCCTTCGGCGTGAGCGGTTTGCAACAAAAATGTGGGGGTGGCGAGGCATAGTGCCCCGCAAAACAATGCGTTTTTCATGAGTTTTGAAGTGAGTGGAGAGGGTTAGTTGAAAGTGATGTTTTCGACGGAAAACTTGAGTTCGGTGGCACGATGCACTTGGTTTCCGGCACGAATCGTAAATTCAGCAACACCGTCAACGGCGCGCAAAGTGCCGGTTTCATCGGGAATCATCGTCGGTTTGGTGACGACATCAATGAAAGTGGGAAGAACGGGACGGGCATCAGAGAGGTTTTTTTGTTCTGCGCCATTGACGATGGTTTGGCTAACGATATATTTTTGGGCGACGGCATCCCAAAATGTGGTGACTTTGGATGACTTGAGCGGTAGTGACACGATGGTGCCAGAGCGAAATGCGCCGCCTTCTCCGATAGAAACTTGTTGTTCCGAAGGGCTATCGATACTTTTGAAACGCACTCGCAGCGTGTGACCGTTGACCGGAAGCCACAGTTGGTGATTGGGAACTCCTAATACATTCCACAGAGGCTCGTGCGGTGTGCCAAGTGGGGTGCCGTTAGCATCGAAATAAACGGTGTTGACGAGTTCAGCGTTGGTGTCTTTGCGAAAGCGAAGGTAAATTCGGCAAGTAATGGTTTGGTTTTCGGGGCCAGGTGACTCGAAAATGGGCGGATGAAACTGCCAACCTGTGTCGTTTTGGTAGTTCTGGTCAAACAACTCAATACCGAAAAGGCGCTTCGATTCAGGTCTGGCAAATACCACGCTTTGCGAGCCAATGCTTTTCCACTCGTTGCCTTCTTTGGCTTTGACCAGTAGAGTGGCTTGACCAGGTTTGCGGCCCGAAATCATCTTGACAGAAAACTGGCTTTGCGCATCGGTTTTGATCTCAAATGGCGCGCTGACGAAACTTGAAGTATTCGTTTCGACTTTAAGGAGTTGTGCGTTTTCTGGCGAAGCTCCATTTTCGATGGAAACCTGAAAATCAGTGGTTGGCACCAAAATCCATTGGTTTTGGTCGTTTTTCTTACGAATCGTGACTTGTAGATCGGTGGTATGAGCCGCATCGTTGCGGTATTTAGAAATTGTTTCGAGGTAATGGCCGCCCGCACAAATTCGCTTATCCCCCACGAAAGTCACTTCGTATTTGTCTTCAAGAGTTTTGAAAGTATGGTCGTCGGTTCCGGTTTTGTTGACGGCTCCCATCGAATAATCGACGGCCAAGCGGTATGATAATCGGTTGCAGACGTTAAGCCTGAGAGTGGATAGGAAGTCTGGTTAACGTCGTTGAAAGTCGCTATCGGGGTGGCGTTGGCCGGATATTGCCCATTGGCGCTTGTGTAAAGTTTGTAGCTGCGAAAGCCGTATTCTGCGGGCAATCTTTCCCAGAACAACAGGGCTGACTTGCGATTAATCTCAGTGGCGTCGAGCTTGGGCGTGTAGTCGGTTGTTGGAGTTTGTCTTTGGCGAAATTTGAATAGCGCAATTCCATCCAAGTCTTGTGGGCTTGAATGAATAGTGTTGGTGTAGGTGACTTTAATTTTGTAAGTGAGATTGGGCTGAAAGTCGTAACCAAACTCAACGAAAGTTTTGTCGATGCCGTCCGCACCCTCTATATCTTGATTTTTTCCGTCCAGATTGACAGGTTTTGAGAGTTCTGAACCCGTCGAACTTAAAATTTGAACGGTTGAGCCATCATCGGAGACCAGCGCGAACCTATCTGCAGAAGTAAGGCCGGTAAAAGAACCTTCAAAAATCCTTTTCTCTTTGGCACGGTTGGAAACGTAATTGAGAATGGCACGACGCGGCTGCAGCTTGAGCCATGCTTTGAGGTCAGCAGCTGTAGTTGTGCCTTTATCTACCAAAATTGATCCGATGTTATCGGTATCTTGTGCTTGGGCTGTGAAAGTCGAGGCTAACAAAAAGCCCATGATCACCAATGACGGTTTGAAGCGAAAAGTTTTCATGTGTAGTTTTTCCGATTTGTGAATCATCAATTTTTTTTGTTGTGGACTTTGTTCCATTCATCTAACAGCTTTTGAGCGCCGATTTTTGTTGAGTCATGCGTGATTTCACGCAGTAGATTTTCAGCTTCTTCGTGTTGTCCCTGAGCATACATCTCGTTGGCGAGCATATAGCGGGCACCGTCTGCAATGTTGAGATGTTCTTCCTGTGCGACAGCCGTAACAGCGCGCAGTAAATTCATTCCATCGTCTTTGCGTCGGGAGGAGAGGAATATCTCTTGGGCACGCCACAAAAGCCGTGTCCGAGAAAGTGCATTTGTGGGTTCGGATACCGCAGCACCTACATTAGGCAGTATCCATCCGCTGTATATTTGGGCATGAATTTCTGGGTGTTGTGCCAGAGTTAAGCCAGGTGTTTCCATGAGCCAAGCAACCAATGCGATAGCGTCTCTCTTTTCAACGGCGAAAGGCGAAGACGTCCATTCTTCGCTCCTCAGTAGAGCGGCTTGGACTAAAGCCCACTTCCTTCGCACCTTTTGGTTTCCTTCTGGCAAGGTCGCAAGTTCATCCACTGCTCTTTTCCATTCTTCAAAGGTGCGTAAATTTTTGAATCTTTGGACAAAAAGAGCTTCTTCAAACATTTTGAATTTGATGTCTGTTTGAACGGTAGCTCGAACTTTTTCCGGTTCAGGAGAGACCATTGCAATGAATGGCTCCCAGTCTCCCGAAGCATGTGTCGCACTCAAATCGCTTGTGACAACGGTTGCCACCAAGATACCAATCACGCTTTTCACAAATTTAGTTTTGATTGAAAAGACTTCCAATGTTGACACGGAGAATGTAACAGATTTGGAAAAAGGTTTATATGGAAATTTATCTGTTGAAAAATCAAGAAATGTGAAACGATTGAAAATAGTGCAGACGCAAAAAACGCCCGCGAAATTTCGGTTTCGCGGGCGCTTTGGGTTGAATTTTGGTTTTAGTTCACGGCTTCGGCGAGTCCGCCTTTGCGCAGTTTGCGCAGCGCCTGGCCTTCGATTTGTCGCACGCGTTCGCGCGAAACTTTGAAGTGCGCGCCGAGTTCTTGCAGCGTGTGCGCGCGGCCCCCGCTCAAGCCGTAGCGCATATTCACGACTTCGCGTTCGCGTTCGGTGAGTTCATCGAGCGCCTGGCGCACCTCTTCGCGCAAAATCGCGGTTTCGGCGGCTTCTTCAGGCACGACAGCGTCCACGTCGCGCAGCATGTCCACGAAATCCTCGCCGTCGCCCGAATCGCCGATTTCGTCGTCGAGCGAAAAGGTTTCGGCCATGTTTTTCAAGACCAGTTCGGCGGTTTCTTTGGTGACGTCGAGTTTGTGCGCCAACTCTTCCACTGTGGGCTGGCGGCCCAGCGATTGAACCAGCGTGGCAATCGTGCGGTAAGCGGTTTTGGTGAGTTCGGCGATGTGCGCGGGCACACGCACCATTTTCGCTTGATCGGCGATGGCGCGGCTCATGGCCTGACGAATCCAGAACGAGGCATACGTCGAAAAACGATAGCCGAGGGCCGGGTCGAATTTTCGAGCGGCGCGCATCAGGCCAAAGTTGCCTTCCTGAATGAGGTCGGCCAGGGTGAGCGAGTGGTTGTGGCCCTGATGCAATTGTTTGAGCGCCATCGTGATGACCAAACGGAGGTTGGCCTCGACCATGCGCTTGTAAGCGGCCTCGTCGCCCTTGGCGATACGTCGGCCCAGTTCTTTCTCTTCAGCGGCGGTGAGCAGTGGTGTTTTTTGGGCCATTTTGACCCACGCGGCAACGGCATCGGGCAAAGCCGACGATGTCGCTTCAACGCCACGCGAAGTCTGTTGCGGATATTGCTTGCTCATTCAGGCTCCTTCTTCCTTCTTTCGGTGTTCCAAAACGCGAATTTCTCGATTCTGAGTCACCGAAACTCAAGTTTCTTCTATCAATTGACCTTTCGGAACACAAATGTGATTCAAAATCGGAGGAAATTCGTCTCTTTTTCTCAAAAAACGGCGTTTGGGCGGCTCTCAGAGAAAAAGCAACCCTGCTTTATATCACAATGATTGCCTCGAAGTCAACAGCATCATGTATACGCTGCACGCCAAAAATCGTTCCGCCTCAGAGCTGTCTCAGAAACTCATCAATGCATTGCCTGAATCCAGAAAACTCACAGCTTGCCTGAGAGCATTCATAGGGTATCAGGTTGAACCTTCAATTGGCAACTTTAGTTAATAGGGCGCAAGCAGAAATTTTAGATTTGAGGATTTCCATGTCGCAGTTTCGTTCGATGTTTTCGTCACATATGCCATCGCCCCTTCCGGGCAGTTTCACTGCGAACGGTTTGCGGCCCTTGACTTCTCAGTTGGGGGCGGTCGTGTCTGGTCGCGGCCTGTTTTCGCGGCGCATTGCGGTTTACGTGGCCTCGGAGTTTTATCGGCACCGCGATCAGTCGCCGTTCTGGGATTTGCTCATCGGCCAGCTCAAGGCCGAGGCGCGCGAGCGAGACTGGGAAATGCAGTTGCATTTTTCCGGCGGGCGCGAGGGCACTTCGTTTATCGAAAACGACGCGTCGGGCGCGGGTAACGAGCGCGATTTGATGGGCGTTTTGGCCATCGGAATGCAATCGCGCACCGTGAAATGGATGCTGGAGCGCGGCATCGCCGTCGCCACGTTTGCGGGTTCGGGCAGCCCCATCGGCGTCGAAGTCGATCAATACGAATTCATTCGACTCGGCGTGGCCGAATTAGCCAGAGCGGGCGCCAAACGCCCGGCGTTTTTCCGCCCGATGACGGCGCTGCGCCCGGTTCCGCTCGACGATTGGGCGCACCGCATGATGCGCCGCACGCAAGAATGCTGGCGCGAATCGCTCGAAAAACACGGACTCGAATTCGTGCCGGAATTTTTCCGCAATCTCACCGCCGAAGCCGTTTTGCGTGGCGAAGCCTATCCGCCCATCGAGCGTTATCAGGCGCAGGGCGAGCGTTTGGCGCGCGAAGTTTTTCTTTTGCCCGGTCTTTCTCGCGCCGAAATGCCCGACGGTTTCGTGTGCGTGGACGACACGCTCACGCAGGGTTTGCTCACGAAACTGCGCACGCAAGCGCCCGAACTGCGCGAAGAACTGCACATCGCCACGCAATCGAACGAAGGCTCGCCGATTTTGTGGTGCGAGGAAAATCTCATTCGATTGCAGGTTTCGCCGCGCGAAGTCGCGTGGCACTTGTGCGAAAGCCTCGAACACGCGCACGAGCGTCTGATTTCGCAGCAGGGACAGGTTTTGCTTTCGCCCAGCGTTGTGCGGCCTCTGTGAAATTCCGCGCCGAAATTTGGTTTTCTCGCGGTTGAAAAGGCGCTTTTTCGCAAAAGGCGCCTTTAAACTGTGCGCGATTTTCCCTGTGAAACTTCGTTTGCGAGAAAAACCATGAAATTCGACACCCTTTGCTTGCACGGCGGTCATCGCCCCGATACCGACACGCTTTCGCGCGCCGTTCCGGTTTACCGCACCAGTTCGTTCGTCTTCAAAAACGCGCAGCACGCCGCGAATTTGTTCGCGCTCAAAGAAGTCGGCAACATCTACACGCGCCTGATGAACCCGACGACCGACGTTTTGGAAAAGCGCGTTTCGCTACTCGAAGGCGCCCACGAACTCTCCGGGCTTGGCCTCGCGTCGGGCACTTCGGCGGTGTTTTACGCGATTATCAACCTCGCGCAGGCCGGCGATAACATCGTTTCGGCGCGCAATCTCTACGGCGGAACTTACACGCAATTCAACAATATTCTGCCGCAACTCGGCATCGAAGTGCGCCTCGTGGATTCGACCGACCCCGAAAATTTCGCCCGCGCTGCCGACGAAAAAACGCGCGCCTTTTTCTGCGAAACCGTTTCTAATCCGGCGCTCGAAGTTTCGGATTTGGAAAAAATCGCCGAACTCGCGCACGCGCACGGCGTGCCGCTCGTGGTGGATTCCACGTTTTCCACGCCTTATCTCACGCAGCCGCTCGCGCACGGCGCTGATATTGTCGTGCACAGCCTCACAAAATGGATGGGCGGACACGGCATCGGCATCGGCGGCATCGTGATTGACGGCGGGAAATTCAACTGGGCGGGCGGAAAACATCCGCTTTACGACCAGCCCGACGATTCCTATCACGGTTTGCGCTGGGGCCACGACCTGCCCGAAATGCTGGCGCCGCTCGCCTACATTTTGCGGATGCGCACGGTTCCGCTGCGCAATTTGGGCGCGTGCATCGCGCCGGATAATTCGTGGTTTTTCTTGCAGGGCATCGAAACGCTTTCGCTGCGCATGGAAAAACACTGCGCCAACGCGCTCGCCGTCGCCAAGTTTTTGCAAAATCATCCCCAAGTCGAGTGGGTGCGTTTTCCGGGCCTCGAAAGCGATCCGCAATTTGCGCTGAACCAAAAATATTTGCGCGGAAAAGGCGGCTCGATGGTGGTTTTTGAAGTCAAAGGCGGCGTCGAAGCAGGCGCGAAATTCATCGAAAACGTGAAGCTGTTTTCGCACCTCGCCAACGTCGGCGACGCAAAATCGCTGGCGATTCATCCCGCCACGACGACGCATTCGCAGCTCAATCCAGAGCAGCAAAGCGCGGGCGGCATCACGCCCGGCCTCGTGCGCCTTTCAGTGGGAATCGAAGACATCGAAGACATTCTGGCCGACTTGGATCAGGCGTTGAGCGCGTGATTCTGAAAACTTTAAACCGCTAAAGTTGCACAATTTCGCCACTTCGCGGCGTTGGCTTTTCATTTGCGTATTCCCCCACAACTTCCAGTTTTTGCTGGATTTTCGGAGGAAAAACAGAGATGAACAACGAATACACCAACCGCGAAAATACCGTTCCCGCCGAGGCGACGCAGGGCCATCACGAGAGTGACGGCACGATGGGCCATGTGGCCGGAACTGGTTCGGGCGCGATTTCGGGCGGCGTTGTCGGCGCGGCTGTGGCCGGGCCTGTGGGCGCGGTTGTCGGCGCCGTCGCGGGCGGACTTTTGGGCGCCAAAGCGGGCGACGCCGCGCACAAAATCGGCGACGATCACGACGACGTGAACGTTTCGACCGATAGCGAAGGCGCGCTGGGCCGCACGGCGGGCGCCGGAGCCGGTTCGATTTCGGGTGCCGTCGTCGGAACCGGCGTCGCTGGCCCCGTCGGAACCGTTGCCGGAGCCGTCGCAGGCGGAATGCTCGGTGCCGCTGCGGGCGATGCCGCCAAACACGCGGGCGAAGACGGCGTGGATCGCCATCACACCGAGCATCTGCACGGGCAGCATCCGCACGCAGTCTCGCACGCCGATTTGGCGCCCGGAAACGGCGTGCCCGGCGTGCAAACCGGTGGAACGGCCTATGACGGCACGCCCGACACGCGCGGAATTTCCGAGAAAACCGCCGACGCGATCACCGGCGATGTCTACGACGATAAAACCGGAAAACCCGTCGTGTAACGACGCGATTGTCTGATTTCACAAACCCAAACCGCCGCGAAACTTCCAAGTTTCGCGGCGGTTTTTGTGTCAGGTTTTTTGGCAACATTCGGGGCCGTTTGAATCCGTAGGGACACGGCCTGCCGTGCCCGCTCATCGCATTGACGGAAAAAAACAACGTCAAGGCGAAACCAACGTTTTGAAACAGCGGGCACGGCAGGCCGTGCCCCTACGTGTGCCTCGCCGTTATTGCGGGCCGAAAAACGACAAGGTGCCGTCGTTTTCGTTGGCCGTCACGACGATATTGCGGCGTTTGTTGATGGCGATGCCTTCGGGCCGCGAACCCGTCGGCAAAATTTGCACGAACGTGGGGTTCGACTCGTTGTCGAGGCGATAAACCGCCAGCGAATTGGCGCGCTCCAGGGCGATAAACGCGAACGAACGGTTGCCGAATTTGCCGACTTTCACGTTTTCGGGTTCCACGCCTTTGGCGTCGCTGCGACTATCGGCGTAGCGTCCGGCGTTGGCGACTTCGCGCTCCATATTGCCCGGATCGTCGAAAACGACGTTACCGCTGCGCCCGAAAATCGTGAAATTTCGACCGCCCGTGAACTGCCCGGCGGTCAAATCGAGGTCGTAATCGCCTTCGTTGGCCGTGATGAGATTGCCGCGCGGCGTCCACGCGATGCCATCGGGTTCGCGGCGCGCGTTCGTCAACGTTTCGGTGAAAGAAATCGTGCCGTTATCGGTCAAATCGGCGGCGTGCGTTGTGGCTGCGGCATCGAAATACGAAACCGAGCCGCTGGGCAAATCGACAATTGCAACGGCGTTGTTTTCCTGAAGCGTCACGGCGGCGACGTTGCGCTCGTTGATATCAATAAATTCCGGTTCGGGATCGCCTGAAAACCGCAAATTTCCGGGCAGCGAAAGGTTGATTTGCGTGCCGACCCAGTTCGCCACGTTCGTTCCGTTCAAGCGAATGCGATAAAGATAGCCCGCAGGCGCCACTGGCAAGGCCGCGTCTTCGTCGGGGCGCTGATTTTCGATGGCGATAAGCGCATACGAACCGTCCGGCGAAATGGCGACGGCGTCGGGCTGCCCGCCGAGGCTAAAAGTGCGCACGACGGTGCGGTCGGAAAGCCGAATCACGCGCGCTTCGTTGGCGCCAGCGACGACCACAATCGCGTGGCTTCCGTCGCGCGTCACGGCGACCGAAGTTGGTTCGCCGCCCATATCGAGGCGCGCGATTTCCGAGATTCCCGAAAGGTTCGAGACGTTCAAAAAGCCCAGTTCGCCAGCCTCGGAGTCGGTGTAGAGCAGGGTGTTTCCGTCGGGCGTGATGTCCACGATTTCGGCGACCTGGCCGCCAATCGACGTGACATCGAACGAACCCAACGCGCGAAACGAGCTGGGCGTGCTGCCCGAATTCGACGAACCGCCGGAGCAACCGGCCAAAGCCATCGGCACGAAAAGGGCGCCGCAAAGCAAAATTTTGGGATGAAATTTCATTGACCCTAATGGCTTAGGCGGCGCAGATTAAGGCCAACTCAAGGCGCGATTAAGGTTGAAATTTCGGCGCGGTTTTCAATCGAGCCAATCGGTCAGAATTTCCTCGGCGCGGCCCAAATACTCTTCGCCAAAAAACGGGTTTTTCGGCTCCATCGGCGTGAGATTCACCAAAATCGTGCGCGCTTTGGCATAAGCCGCGCCGCGCACGAACTCGCTCGCGGGCGCGACGGCGCCCGAAGTGCCAATCGCCAGAAACAAATCGCAATCGCGCAAAAACTGCTTCACGCGCCGCAGCGCATCAAGCGGCAACGCCTCGTTGAAAAGCGTGATGTCGGGCCGCAAATCGGCGCCGCAAACGCGACATTTCGGCACTTCGGGCGCGCCCGAATCGGGCACGAAAGCGTCGAAAAACGGCTCCGAAACGCAAGCCGAATTCATGCAGCGCGAACGGCGCAAACTGCCGTGAATTTCAACGACATCGGAAGCGCCCGCGAGTTGGTGCAAGCCGTCCACGTTTTGCGTGACGACCACGATTTCGCGCTCGCAGCTGCGCCATTTGTTTTGCCAACGGGCGAGCGCGAAGTGCGCGGCGCTGGGCGAAATTTGCATCAAACGCCCGCGCGCGGCGCCGTGCGTCGCCCACATTTCGGGCAGTAATTGCGGCAAATTGCGCGCATCCGAAACGCGATAATACTCGCTCGACATCTGGCCATCCGGCCCGCGAAACGTCGGAATTCCCGAAGCGCGAGACACGCCCGCGCCCGTCAAAACCATGATTTTTCGGTAATTTCGCGTGTGAAGGGGCTGCATTTTGAGAGTCAATCGCCGCACAAACGGGCAAAATCAGGGCACAAAATGTGACAACTCGTAAATTTCCACGCCGCGCGAAGTGGGCCGCAGAAATTGGCGCCGATTTTCTGAGAGAGACGCCTGACCAAAACTCCGCGAAAACGATTGAACCTCGTGAGGAATTTCGCGCACGAGTTGGCCCGTTTGCGTATCCAGAAATTTCCACGCGATTTGGTCGTTTACGATGCACAAGCGGTTGTTGAGCGCAAAGGTGTTCCAAAAATAGCCATCGTGAACATCGGGAACAACACGCACCGCCGATTTCTTCTGAGTTTTTGTGTTGTGGCGAACAATATCGAAGCGCGACGGACGCGGCCCATACATCGCGCGCAGGCCCATCAAACTTTGCCCGTCATCGCTCCAAATCCAGCGGCGAACATTGCTTCCCAATTCCACTTTTTGGTCGTTTTTCTGCGAATGTAAAACGCTTTTTTGGGGCCACATCGTGCTCGTGGAATCGTCCGAACCCACGCGGTGCATCTCGAATATTACGGGTTTCGATTCGGTGTGGTTAACGCGCCAATCGCGCTTGGGCGAGAGCGCAAACAAACTGCTGTCTCGCACTTTTGTGAAATTCGAGTTTTCGATTTTCCAAACCGTCGCGCCTTGCTCGCCATATTTTTTATCTTCGGATTTGTCGTAGTTTTTCTCTAAAACAAACTCGTCGTCACTCGTCCAGTAAAAATCGGCCCAGCTTCCGATATCGGCGCCGTGATACACCGTGCCGAGGCCATCCACGCGCGCCAACGAAACGGTGCGCGGCACGCCGTAAGCGCCTTCAAAAACCACGAGCCACTGCGCGTCGCGCGAAATTTCGACGTGCAAAACGGGGCGCGGCCACGCCATTTGCATCAACCGCGCGCCGCTTTGCGTTTCGTAGAGATTTAAAATTGGCGGCACTTGTGCACCCTGCGGAGTTTTGGGCTGCTCGACGGTCAGCAGACGTTTTTCATCCACGAAATAAGCG
>ERZ1066118.1886-NODE-1886-length-11463-cov-5.058818_pt1 | contig 11463 bp, 9 predicted proteins | sample MGYA00382765_ERZ1066118 | MGnify/ENA primary metagenome ERZ1066118 (study PRJEB33369, sample SAMEA5778348) | biofilm metagenome | biome: Industrial cooling water; feature: Water cooling tower basin; material: Biofilm | place: United Arab Emirates | collected...
TCACATTACCTCGACGGCTGATTTAGTCAACATTGGTGATGCCGTAGGCGATAAGTTTGAAATGGTCACGGGCATTCTGCCAATTGCTGATGATGCCGAGCGTAATGGTGTAGTGATTGGTGGGGCCAGCGTGTGGCTCACCAAAGATAAGCCTGTCGAAGAACAAACCGTTGCCAGAGATTTTGTCCTCTACATGACCAATCCAGAAAACATGGTGGACTGGCACAAGGTGACGGGCTATTACCCAGTAAGAAATTCTTCGGTGACGATGCTCGAGGATGAAGGTTACTTTGAAGCCAACCCGAACGCCTACACAGCTTTCGGTCAACTCTTAGAAACCATTCCCAACGTTGCCACAGGCGGTGCCCTCATGGGTGACTTCCAAAGTATTCGCACCATCATCGGTGAAGCCTGGCAGAAAGTCTTGAACGGCGAAGAAGTAGATGCCGTTTTAGCAGAAGCCAAGACGCTTGCGGATGCCAGACTCGCCGAGTACAACGCGAACTTTCAATAACTTTCAATAAATAGGAATGGGAAATGAGGAATGGGAAAAAGATTTTACTCATTCCTTTCACCCTGCAAATCCTACTTGTTTTCGCCTGGGCAGTTCTTGCGGATTTGCAGGGTGAAAATTCCTACTTCCTCATTCCTAAAAACACCTTCTCAGACCTTCACGCCCGACGTAGTATCCTAGCGAGGAACCATGCAAGGCTCTCCTGTTTTCAAAAGTCGTTTTCTTCCCTGGCTCTTGCTGTTGCCTTCCATTCTTATTTTATTGTTTTTTTCTTATTACCCAGCAATTCAATCATTCGTTGCTAGTTTGTACCGCACCAATTTACTCCTTGGGACACGCAGATTTATCGGGTTTGAAAATTTTGTCGCGCTTTTTACTGGTCCCTTTGCACCTGCTTATCGTCAAGTGTTGGCACAGAGTTTATTGTTTAGTGCTTGTGTTGTCGTTTTTGGATTAGCAATAAGTTTATTTTTAGCCGTTCTTGCGAATCAACCTATTCGTGGTGCAAGAGTTTACCGTCTACTTTTAATTTGGCCCTTTGCACTTTCGCCTGCCATTGCGGGTGTGGTGTTTTCGTTTATGTTTAACCCTGAAGTGGGTTTGGTAAATCAAATTTTGAGTGCCACGCTCGGTATCAAACCACGCTGGCTCGACACGCCCGTGCTCGCTTTTGCCCTTGTCGTGAGTGCAGCAATTTGGAAGAATATCGGTTACAACATCGTTTTTTATTTAGCCGCTTTGCAAAATATTCCCAGAGAACTCTCTGAAGCCGCAGAAATTGACGGGGCCAATCCCGTGCAGCGTTTTTTTGCGATTACCTTTCCGATGCTGAGTCCGATGACATTTTTTCTACTTTTTACCAACTTAACGTATAGCTTCTTCGATACCTTTGGACTCATTGATGTTTTAACGAAAGGCGGCCCGATTGGTCCTGAACCGTTTAACAACGCAGGTCTCACGACAAACCTAGCCTACAAACTCGTCCAAGACGGTTTTCTAGGCAGTGCCAATTTGGGTGTTGCAGCAACACAGAGCATCGTGCTTTTGTTCATCGTCGTGATTTTTACGACCTTGCAATTTAGGTACGGAAACAGAAACGTTCATTACGGTGGCTAGACATGCGTAGAAATAGCTGGCTCATTCACTTAATTTTGACAGTTGCTTGCTTAATTATTGCGGCACCGATTCTTTTTGCGCTCATCAAGGCAAGTCAAACGAGAGCAGCCGTTAATTCAGCCAATCTCATTCCTGGAACCTTGTTTTTTGAAAACCTCGCTGCTGCGTGGCGACAGGGAAACCTCGGCAACTACATGCGAAACTCTTTGCTCATAGCCCTCACCGTGACGACAGGAAAAACGTTGCTGTCGCTCATGGCTGGGATGGCGTTGGTGTTTTTTCAGTTTCGTTTTAAGCCGTTTGTCTTCGGGTTTATTCTCTTCACGCTCATGATGCCAATAGAGGTTTTAATCGTCGGGCTTTTTGATCTTATTTCCCTTAGACCACCCTCGAGCTGGGAAGCCTTTGCGACTTGGCTAAGCAACCCCAGCAACCTCGTTCAGCCTGCACAGTTCGGGCTGGGCTGGGCGAATACTTACTGGGCGATTATCGTGCCGTTTTTGGCTTCTGCGACAGGCACATTTTTATTCAGGCAGCACTTCATGTCTATCCCGCGTAGCTTAGCTGATGCCGCAAAAATTGACGGAGCTGGCCCGTTGCGATTTTTACGAAGTGTTCTAATTCCGATGAGTTGGAACACCATTGGTGCTCTTGCTGTAATTCAGTTTGTCTATGTGTGGGACCAATATTTGTGGCCCCGCGTCATCATCCAACAATCAGAAAGACAAGTCGTGCAGGTGGGTTTGAACCTTATTATTGGGGTGGGGCAGGGAACGCAGTGGAATGAAGTGATGGCGGGGGCAATTATTGCGTTGTTGCCGCCACTGGTCGTGTTTATTTTGTTGCAAGAGCAGTTTATGCGGGGGTTTGCGTTGTCAGAAAACAAGTAACATTTTTGTGGCCTGGTGGGATGCATTCATGCACCCCACGTTGCGTTTGCCTCGAGCGCGTTTCTGCCGAAGGATTTGTGACCCTGGATTCACGGCAGAGCTTATGAAAACTATAAATTATGAAATAGATGCCTGCCCGAATTCACGCCGAATTGTATCCAATGGCTCTGTAACCTGTTTTTTGATGAGATTGAAGGCTTTGTTTGCACGTTCACTCAAGAATCCTGATAGTTTTTCACTCCTCGCTTCATCGTGAAGCAACCCTAAAGGCACCAAGTGACTTTCAAGGGTAGCCTCGAGGTTAAGATTTTTGTTATTTAGTAATTCGTTAAGATAAATGTATGGCGATTTTTTCCCAATTTTGATGTTGGTGATTTTTGGTACTAGAGTTCTATTGACAACACTTTCAGACAGCATAGCAGCTTCATGGGTAACCACATCAAAGTTTCTCCCACTGTCAATATAGGCTTTCGGAAAAATGTGATGATCCTCGAGTTTGTCTTTAGGAGTGAGCTGAGAACTATTCCAATCCTTCAAACCGTTCACTGACGAAAAGTGCAGGACATTAAGAAACCCCCTGTAAATCGAGCTTGCTGATTTTGTGTAACTGAATAAATCCTCTGGCTTATCGAGAACCATATTGAATCTTGCAAAGTAAGTTGCTGGAAGTTTTTTGCCTCTTGCCACATCTCTAAGGGCATTTGCATCAGCAACTATGGTTTCATTGGAGGACTGTGAGTAACGTGCCGAAAACACGGAAGCCCAATACCACCAAAATAGGAATTGTCTCTGCAATTCTGTAATGTTAGATGCGCCCTTAATCTCTCTCAAGAAGGTCATGAGTGGCAATAGAATACTCTCGTAAGGAATCCATTTTAAGTTGATAATAAGGCGTTGAGATTCTAAATACGTGATAGCTTCAACATACAGTTTGCATACCTCATCCCAGTATTGATTGAAATGTGTTGCATCTAGTTTTTTTAAGATTTCTTGCTTCTCAATTTTACTAAATTTATCACTTAGAATGGCAACTCCTCTTACAATAAGTTCACGGTTCAGCTCGAGGTGAGGATATTGCTCCTCAAATTCTTCTATCTTTTTCCTCAGATTAAAGTTTGAGTAGAGTTTGGCAGCCAAAATATCAGTAAAATTAAGCTGAATGCCTCTGCTGTTACTACGCTCGAAAAACATACAAAATTTTTCTACGTCCATATCTAGTAGGTAGTAGGTGACTAATTTATCTTTTTTGAATAAATCCGACAGTTTCCGAGCAACAGCTCGGTAAACCTTCATCTTTTTGTCGTGTTCTTCCTGAGATGTTTCAAGGAGTCTTCTACTCAATTTCATATTTGCAAACTTGAAATTGAGTTCATCGTCATCTAGGCTCTCTTTGACAAGTATGTAAGCGTCTTCAAGTCTGACTGTTACCCTTTCATCACTGTCAGTGCCTTGAAACCCCTCCAATAAGTCCTCTAAAAGTGAGGATTTTACGTCCTCTATAGAAATATCTTCTTTGGCGTAGAAATACACTTTATCAATGCCTGTTAAAGCTCGATAAATTGAAGTGCAACGTTGTTGTCCGTCCAATACGATGCGTAAACCTTTGGTGTTAGCTAGCTGTTTCATTTCGTCGTCAGAGTATGACTTTGTTTTTAGTTTTTCACGACTTCCTTTGCCTTTTCTGGGACGATTATCCATCAAACGAAGAGTCATCTCGAAAGAGGGCTTTCCATAAATTACAGTGCCAATAAAAATATCTCTGACAAGTGAATCAAATAAGTCAAATGTTTGCTCTAACTCCCATGTAAAATCGCGCTGGAACTCAGGGAGCATGATAATTTCTTTGTCAATACCTTCAATCAAGGTCATTAAGGATTCGGTGTTACTGGGGGTTTCAGACATAAGGGCATCATAGCTCGTTTGCAAACGATCTCTAAATGAAATTTTTGGCATTGAAGTTAGTGCGACCTGCTTACTCCCACTCAATCGTCCCTGGCGGCTTACTCGTAATATCATAAACAACACGATTAACTTCTTTCACGCTGTTGACAATTCTGTTTGCAACTGTCGCAAGAAAATCGTGTGGTAAACGTGTCCAGTCTGCGGTCATGTAGTCTTGGCTCGAGACCGCCCGCAGTGCCACTGTATTTGCATACGTTCTACCGTCACCCATCACGCCAACAGAACGTATCGGAGTCAGCACGGCGAGTGCTTGCGCGGTTTCACTGTACAAATTAAATTCGCGCAGGGCAGAAATAAAAATATCATCCACTTTTCTAAGCACGTCTAAACGTTCTTTTGAGACTTCACCAATACAGCGAATCGCCAAGCCAGGCCCAGGAAACGGATGTCTGTCACGCAGGTGTTTGGGCATTCCGAGTTCACTCGCAATCTGGCGCACTTCGTCTTTGAACAGGGTACGGAAAGGCTCGAGCAACTCGAACTGTAAATCTTTGGGAAGCCCCCCAACGTTGTGATGAGATTTGATATTCGCCGCACCGTGACCACCTGCTGATTCAATGACATCAGGATAGAGCGTACCTTGTCCTAAAAACTTGATATTGCCTTGCTCTGCTTGAAGTTTTTTAGCTTCGCAGTTAAAAACTTCAATAAACTCCCGCCCGATGATTTTGCGTTTTTCTTCGGGGTCACTCACGCCCTCGAGTGCAGAGAGAAACCGTTCTTCAGCGTTGACGACAGTCAAATTCACACCGAGACCACGAAGAGCTTTTTCAACTTCTTCAGCTTCACCGAGTCGTAACAAACCATGATCTACCAACACAGCAAAAAGTTGTTTGCCAATCGCACGGTTTAAGAGCAGCCCGAGGGTGCTGCTATCTACACCGCCCGAGATGGCAAGTAAAACTTTTTCACCCCCAACTTTTTCTTTTACTTCGCTTGTTAATTGCTCCAAGATATTTTCAGAAGTCCATGCTCTCTTCAAACCTGTCTGCGCGATAAAATTTTCTAACAGCGTCACACCTTTGGGCGTGTGATTGACTTCGGGGTGAAACTGGATGCAATAAATTTTTCGCGTCACATTTTCCATTGCTGCAATGGGCGTGTCGTTTGTCGAAGCAGTGACTGCAAATCCTTCGGGTATTTTTGCAACCGAATCACCGTGACTCATCCAAGCGATGAAGTCACCTTCTACCGCGTCGAAGAGTTGTCCCTGATAGTGCTCGAGACTTGCCTTGCCGTATTCGCGCACCGTGCCAGGTTTGACTTCGCCACCTGCCCTTGCAACTAAGTGCATTCCGTAGCAAATTGCAAGGATGGGAAGACCGCTTTCTAGCAACCCTTCTGGCAACTGCGGCGCACCCTCATCGTAGACGCTGCTTGGCCCACCCGAGAGAATCACGCCTGCGGGGTCGTGCTTTTGGATGTCGGACAGGTCCGAGCTTGAAGGCAAAATCACCGAATAAACATTGAGTTCGCGCAGCCGCCTAGCAATAAGGCGCGTGTACTGCGAACCGTAATCGAGAACGACGAGAGCGGTCATGGGTTGGTGTCATCCGGTGTCGTCGGCTCCACAACTTCGCCCCCTATGGGTTCCTCACCCTCAGCAGGCGGGAGCAGGTCGGGCATGGTGACGGTTAAAGTGCGCTGCTCGGGCAGTTGCAGTGTCACGGGTTCCGAGAGAGACTCTTGAAACCTCGCTTGGAACTGCCAGGTTCCTAATCTGTCTAAAACCACTTGCCCAGGGACTTTGCTCGCCACCATCCCTACTCTAAACTTCGAGCCTTCTGGACTGCTCACCACGACCAAATCTAGGGGGGGAAGACCTGCCGGGGTCACGTTCACACTCACGATGTAATTCGCGGCTGCGTTGTTGGGTCCTGTAGGACCAGGATTCACGCCGCCGCCACGAAAGAAGACCAGCCCTGCCAGGATTAAGGCACCGAGCAAGAGGCTTACTACCATTACAATGCGAAGCGTGTTTTTGGAAGACCTATTACCTTTAAGAAAAACCTCGTCAAAGGTAGGAGCTAGCGGGGTCTCTTTGAACGGTGCAGAACTCACCTCGGTGGTCTTCCCCACTTTGTAAGTGCCGCCTGGGGGCAGGTCTTTGATAAAAGTCTGTTTGGGGTCTATGTTTTTGGCGGTGGTACGTTTGGGGCCAGCTTCGGGAAGTTTGCCTGAAGTTTTATTTGGCAGGACGGGTTTAATAGATGAATTGGAAACGGACGATTTTGATGTCACGGAAGCCTTCGGGGACACGCTGCCAGAGTCTGTCTCGAGTAGCATTCCGTCTGTATCGTCGTCCCAGTTGTCGAGGGACATGGGCTGTTTGAGGGGGGGAACCGAAGGGGGGGTGTCTTCAGGAAATAAATCGAGTTCGGGCATGTCAGGCAGGGTGGGGGCTTCAGAAATGGGTACGTTGACAGGCGGCATCTTGAGGGGAACCTGCGGAGGGTCTGGTTCACTGACGGTGAAGTCAATCTCGAGGGTCTTCTGAGGTGGTAGTTGGGTGTTCTGCGTGGTTTGGGGTGTTGCGGTAGGTTGCACTTGCGAAATCTTCGGCTGAGGTGCGGGGACCTGCTCGGGTTTTGGCTGCAAAGCACCTGGTTTTGGTTGTAAAGCACCTAGAGCCGTTAAAAGCTGCCCCGCACTCGGGCGATCCTCGGGTTTACGTGTCAAGCAACGGTCTAGGAGTGTTTTAATGGGAACAGGCAAATCAGGAGCGAGTTCTTGCATAATCTTGCCAAAAGCATAGACATCGCCAGCGTAGCTCGCCACGCCTTCGGGGGGGCTGTATGGATGCGGTGTGCTCGTCCAGGGAATGCCAAACCCCTCGACTAAAACGTGGTCCCCAGAAGTTAAAAACCGCTCGGGACGCAAATCACCGTGAATGACACCGGCCCTCGCGGCATCACTCAGTGCCCTGGAACCTGCCATGACAAAACGAAAGGTTGACATCTTGAGCGGTTTGGAGGCAGGGACGTAACCCTTCGAGTAGGCGACAATGACTTGCCCTTTGCCTGCCTCGAAAGAAGTTTCTAAAACCCCTGGGATATTTTCGGACTCGAGGTCGGCGAGGGCGGGGTCTGGTTTTCCGTTAAACTCATAAATCAGGACCGGCAAACCCGTCAGTGGGTCTATACCTTCGTGAGTTTTTACTCCCGAGCTATCACTATAAAGCTTTTGGCGTTGATACCGCAGAGCCACGAACCTCTCCTCTACCCTAAAGCCATGTTTCTCATAGCCATAGCAGAAGTATAACGCACAGTGGGGTGAAAAGTGCTAACTGGAAGTGTGAGGAGAAAGGAGTGAGGAGGAAGGAGAAAAAGGCTTTCCCTCCTCACTCCTTTCTCCTCACTCCTACCTTTTGATACACTAGCCCCGAGACCGATGTTAAGACGCTTCTTTACCAGTGACAGCTCAGACGGCGATACGCTCGCTAAGGTCAATACGTTTTTTGGGATGACATCCTCGAGTGAACGGACGCGCTTCGTCTTAGAGCACCTCTGTGAAAAGTTTAGTGGTGACGTGCGCGGTTTTAGCGTCACCGTGCGCGAAAGTCTGCCGACGATTGAACTTTCTAACGGTTACACGAGCGAACTCAAAGACTTAAAAGTCAAAGGGGTTGACCAAGACCACACGCCCCACCTCGTGACCAATATCAGTGAACTATTTTCTCAGAGCAGTAACGAAACCCTTTACGCCCTGACCCAAGCGGGGGTGCTCGAGGCCAAAAGCACCCTGCTCGCGCCCGTCAAGAACGAAGACGATTACGGCTTATTGGTTTTGCAACGCTTTGACGGAAAACTTTCCGAACAGGACTTAACCACCGCGTCGCAGTGGGGAACGCTGCTAGCGACATCTCACGAACTCGAGCAGCGTACCAGCCAAGCCCAGCAGAGCCTCATCGAATTTAGTAAAACGTTTATGGAGGCCATCGAGTCTCAGGACTTCAAACAGCTCGGTCACGCCGAGCGCGTTACGAATTATGCTCTTGCTCTAGGACGCGCCAGAGGCTTATCCCGCCAAGACCTCCTCGACCTTTATTTCGCGGCGATGCTTCACGATGTCGGCAAACTCGGCTCGGGACTCGACCTCAGCATAGAAGACCCGAATCATCCGCAACGCGGGGCGAACATGCTGGCGGCCTCGAGCCTGCTCGAGACCTCCAGAAACGCCATCCGCTCGCACCACGAGCACTGGGACGGCACGGGTTTCCCGAGTAAGTTAATAGGAGAGAGAATTCCTCTTCTAGCCCGCATTATTACTGTCGCAGACACCTTCGATTTTCTCTCCTCGGAGCGCGGTCAGGCCCTCACCCTCAACGAAGTCGAAAAAGCCCTCAGCGTTCGGGCGAGTAAACAACTCGACCCCGAACTCGTCAGACTCTTCAAAGAAATTTTGCGCGAGGGAAAATCCACCAAAATCTTAGCCAAGCTCAATGAAGAGGCTTTGTCATAGAAAGTTATCCTGTAAGCTGAGTTCACGCTCGAGCGGTGACTATGGTTTCCTTTATCAAAAAACACAGGCGCATCCTTATCATTGCGTTCACAGTGACCGTTTTGCTGATAGCAGGCTTCGTTTACGTTTCAATACGCGCCGTCAACACTTTATTTGAAACCGATAAAGTGACACCAACCGCCACAGACTATTCACAGTGGGTCGGGCTGTGGTTGCCAGACGATGTAGCAAATTTTCAGGCTTACGGTGAAGGGTGGCAAGACTGGTTAGTAGAAGCGCGTTTTGAGTTGACACCTTCACAGTTTGCAGAATTTCTAGGCCGTAACGCTTTCGTGCGGAGCGAGGTTCAGAGTTTTCCTGAGAGCAGCTACAAGCTCGAGTGGTTTTCTTCTAAGAATCGTCTCGAGCACTACGAAATCAAATCCTCGCCTGAAAGTGCTGTTTCAACTTCGACAGGGTTTTATCCGTCCATGTGGGTAGATACCTCAACCGCCGATAAGGTTATTGTGTACATCAGTACATTTGAAACCTGACACCGTTCTCGAGGCTCGAGAATTGACAGTATACTGTCATTTTTATGGCCCTAGCCAGGAAAGTCTTGTAGCTTTTCTTTCGTATCACGGTTGACCAAACGCGGAGCACGTCTCCTCATTTCTTGTAAGACTAGGGACTTGTCTATCGTTTTATGTTTTTTGTGCTCCATTACTATTTTACCGTTAATAATCACGGTATCCACATCGGAGGCTCTCGAGCTATACACGAGCGAAGCAACAACATCGTGAACGGGTTGTACGTGTGCCCCTTCCAAATTGACTAAAATTAAATCAGCCAAAAACCCTTCTTTGACTTGCCCGAGTTTTTCTTCACGCAAAACTTTGGCACCTTCACTCGTCGCCATTGCTAAGACCTCGTGACGTTTAAGAATCGTTGCGTCAGCTTCTTGATGTTTTTGCAGCAGGGCGGCGAGACGGAGTTGCTCGAGCATGTCCAGAGAATTATTACTCGCAGCCCCGTCAGACCCTACACCCACAGGAATACCGTGCTCCTGCATGTCTGTAACGAGAGCAATGCCCATCGCAAGTTTTAGAAATGTTTTCGGACAGTGAGCCACGCCAATCTCGTGTTGCGCCATCAATAGAATATCGTCTAAAGTCGCGTTTGCAGCGTGAGCAAATAAAAGGGGCACGCCTGTCAAACCCAGTGCGTGGATATAAGCGGGTGGTGTAAGTTTGTGTTGCTCGAGGCTCATCCTAACTTGTCCTTTCGATTCTGAAACGTGTAAATGGATTCCAACATTTAGCTTTTTCGCTAGTGCTAAAGTTTTTTGCAAAAATTCTGCACTACACAAATACGGCGAATGCGGCCCGAGCCAGATTTTGATGCGTTCATCACGCTCGTGCCATCCGTGATAAAAGCGTTCTGCCTCAACAAGTTCTTCGTCCTTGCCGAACATTGTTGGTGAAAGATGAGCGCGAAGTCCAGACTCGAGCAGTGCTTTTGCTACGCTGTCCATCATGAAGTAATGGTCGGCTACTGTGGTTACACCAGCTTCAATCATCTCGAGGGCCGCCAACAACGTTCCCCAGTAAACATTGTCAGATGTGAGGTTCGTTTCCATGCGCCAGATGTAGTCGTTAAACCAAGATTCGGGTGTGACATCTTCGGCTGCGCCACGAAATAACACCATCGCCGAATGCGCGTGGGTGTTAATTAATCCTGGCAACAGTGCCGTGCCACTCGCGTCGATGATTTGTTTGGCCTCGAGCTTTCCCGTTTTTTCAATCGCGGTAATAAATCTTTCAGTAATAGCGACATCGTGACCTTCTAAAACCGTTGCTTCATGACGTGTCGAATTAACAACAATGGCGTTACGAATCAGCAAATCGTGCATGATTCATCATACACACGCTATACTGCCCCATGACAAAAGAGTGCAAAGACCAGGATAAACCAGGGGCAGAAAAATGGGTCAAGCAAACTTTTGATTTACCCGACGAACACGGCTGGAACGCACCCGAAGGCTACAACGTTTTTGTTGCAGGGCGCGGTGCGGTGCAGTTTAACGTGCCGCAAACTTGGGTGGTAGAGCCTGATGACGACTCGGTAAAACTTAAAGATAAACCGACACCCAAAGACGACATGTGTATTGCCATGTCTTACTATCCCATCGCAGAAGCAATTTGGGCGCATCCACAATTCCCGATGACGGTGATTGTCAAGATGATGTCTGAACAAGATAACCGCAAACCGTTTTGGAGAAGTGACGTGTTTTTAGAAGAACGCCGCGATTTGGAGCAGGCTTGGCTCGAGGTCAAATTTATGGACCCGCTAGAAAATAGGGAAGCCTACGGACGCTGGTGTTTAGTGCGCGGTAAACGCATTGTTGTTTTAGTCACGGGCGAATGCTGGCCCGAGCACAAGGCAAGATTTGAAGAAGCCTGGAAAGAAATGCTGCGTTCGATGATGCTCGAGCGTCATTATGATAATCCGTTTAAGGGGCCTGTTCGCAATTAAAGAGTT
>ERZ1066118.1888-NODE-1888-length-11455-cov-5.126842_pt1 | contig 11455 bp, 8 predicted proteins | sample MGYA00382765_ERZ1066118 | MGnify/ENA primary metagenome ERZ1066118 (study PRJEB33369, sample SAMEA5778348) | biofilm metagenome | biome: Industrial cooling water; feature: Water cooling tower basin; material: Biofilm | place: United Arab Emirates | collected...
ACGGGATGTAGCTCAGCTTGGTAGAGCACTGTCTTCGGGTGGCAGGGGTCGTCGGTTCAAATCCGGCCATCCCGACTTCTAAAAACACAAAGCCGCATTTGCAAAAGCAAATGCGGCTTTGTCGTTTCAGTGCATTGGGGGCGTGTCTTCGAGATCGTCTTCGACGGGCGGCACCATTTGGCGCAAAATATCGAGGCCATTTTCCGAAAGCGCGAACCCGGCGTCGTGAAGCGTTTCGCGGTGGTCGCGCTCCAATTTCCAGCGGAAATCGAAATTTTCCGAAGCCATCAGCAGGATTTGCGAAGTTTGTAGACGATCCAGCGTTTCGATGGCGTCGCGCGCGTCGGGCGTGAACGGCGCGTCGGGATACATTGCCACGACGCGCTCGAATTGGCGCAGCGATTCTCCGTAACGGCCTTCCATTTGAAGCAGCGTCGCGTAGCGCAAACGGTGAAGCGGGTCGCGCGGCGAAAGTTTGAGCAAGCGCTCGACGGCTTCGAGCGCCTGCGATTGTTCGCCGAGCTGCAAAAGCGCGGTGGCGAGCGTTTCCTGGGCGAAATGGTGTTTGGGATCGAGTTGCAAAAGCGATTTGCAAGCGCCGACGCATTCGCGCCACGACTGCGATTTCATCAGCGTTTCGGCGAGTTCGCGCCACTGCGAAATCTCCAGTTGAGCGTTGTTTTGCGCGCGCTCCAGCGGATTGGCGCCCGCGTCCCACAGCGACGAGTGATTTGTCATAACGATTTGCAAAACCTCTCTTTTAATTTTATTGGTTTGCCTCGATTTTGGAGAGTTCGAGGCGCCGCAACACCTCGTAAAGCACGGCGCCAAACGCCACGCTGACGTTGAGCGAATTTTTGTGGCCGAACATCGGCAAATGCACCACGCCATCGCACAGCGCGCAAATTTCCTCGGACAATCCGTCTTTTTCGTTGCCCATCACCAGCGCGACGGGAAAATGCAACTCGGTTTCCCAGAGCGATTGGCTCGATGTCGTCAGTTCGACGGCCAAAACCTGCGCGCCGAGCGATTTGGCGTGCGCGATGGCTTCTTCTGTTGTCTCGAAATGTTGCCAGGGCACGGTGTCAACAGCGCCCAGCGCCGTTTTCGCCAGGTGGCGATGCGGCGGCAGCGGCGAATAGCCGGAAATGAAAAGTCCGGCGATATTGGCGCCGTCGCCGGTGCGAAACGCCGAGCCGACATTGTGCGCCGAGCGCAAATTGTCGAGAATCGCGTAAATCGGGTTTTTGGGTTGATTTTTGGCGTCTTCGGGCGCGATTCGGTCGGAACCGTCTTCGTGGCGCACATAATAATCGCGCGGCCTTGTCGGAGAAAACATCGCAGAAGATTTTAAAGCGATTCGCCCCAAGGCGCGGCGATTTTAAGCCAAAAACGAGTGCAGGCGGTATGAAACCGCAGCCAAATAAAGACAGTCGGCCTGCGCCGACATTGGAGGAAACCAAAATGCCGACGACGGTCGGCTGTTTCTATGGGGCTGCGGTTTCATACCGCCTTCGCTCGTTTTGGCGAGTTACAACGCCAAGGCAAGCCTTGGCGCTACAGTTCGGCGATTTCAGAACGCTTTGGGCACGGCGATTTGTCGCGGCGCGTGGCGACGCGATTCGGGCGCGGCTCCCAGTTTTTGCGGCGGCGCGAGGCGCCACATTCCGTAGCATTGCCCGTTGACCCACGCTTCGCGCGTCGTCGGATGCACGCGAATCCACGCGACTTCGAGCGGCCCATCGCCGGCTGTCAGGTTTTCCCAGGTCGCGCCGCCATCGGTCGAGCGCGCAATCGTGGCGGAACTCGCGTAGATATTGCGCGGGCCGCCGACGTAAACGATGTCGGAATTTTGCGAATCCGCCGCGACGGTGATCACGCGCGAATTGCCGTATTGGTCGCGCGGCGTTTCGAGCGTTTTCCACGCGCCGTTTTCCCACACTTTGAGTTTTTCCTGCGAAGCCACGAAAAATCGGCCCCGTTTGCCATCGAACGCGAGGTCGCTGAAACCGCCCTCGACATCGGCGATTTTCTGCCACGAAGCGCCGCCATCGGTGCTGCGAACGAGCGCGCTGCCTTTGCGTCCCAGCAGGCCGCCGCGTCCGTCGTCGGTGAAAACGCCGTCGCAATCGGCCATTTTTTCCCACGACGCGCCTTTGTCCGTCGAGCGCCAGTTCGAGGCGAACAAAATCTGCGGGTTTTTGGGGTCGGCATACGAAACTTCGGCGCCGCTCCACACGCATTCCTGGCCGTTTTTATCGCGCGCGATGGGCCAGGTTTTGCCGCCATCACGCGAAATTCTCGTGCGACGCGGCGGCCCCCAGTTTTCGCTTTCGCCCGCCCACATCACGTCTTTGTCAACGGCGAAACCGCCGTAAACATGGCCGCCCCAGCCTTTGCCCGAAACGTCGCGGTAATTCCAGGTTTGGCCGCCGTCGAGCGTGAACGCGCCGTTGTAATCCTGAAAAGCGAGCATCACGGTTTGCGGCGACGTTTTGGAAAATCCAAACGACGAGCCGACCATTATGCCGTTGTTGCCGTTGTTCCACCAGCGAAACCGCTTGCCGCCGTCGTCGGATTTGGTGACCCAATCGCCGCCCAAGCCAAACGCCACGTCGGGCTGAGTCGGGTGCCACGCGAACCAGCCGTGCCGCACGTTGTAAGGCAAAACCGCCAGACCGCCGGGCACGCCGTTTTCGCTGCCGCGATTGGCCGTTCCCATTTCAATGGCAATCGGCGCAAACGTTTCGCCGCCATCGTGCGAAATGTAACGAATCCATCGCCAATTGGCGCCCGCGACCCACGCGAACATTTTGCGCGCGTCGAGCGGATGCACGTTGATATGGCGAATCGGCTCGCCCGCCGCGCGCTCGATGCCGCGCGCCGCGTGCGTTTGCCAGCTTTTGCCGCCGTCGGACGAGCTTTGCAAACCGAAATCGCCCGACGCGAACAGCGTATTTTCTACCAGCGACAAGCCCCAGAACGCGCCCGACGCCTGTTTTTCAAACGATTGCCCGCGATTTTGCGAGCGGAAAAGCCCCGATTTTCCAGCCAGAAACACCGTGCCGTCGCTGGGACTGACCACGATTTGCGCCGGGATTCGCTCTTCGAGATGCAATTCGGCTGGCAAATCCGAGATTTTCTGCCAGGAATTTCCGCCGTCTTCGCTGCGAAATAAGCCGCTTTTGGGCGCGACGTAATAGGCGCGCAAACAGCGATTGGCCCGCGCGTCGAAAGAGGTTTCATCGAAGGCGACCAGGCCGGTCAGCCCGTCCAAAACCGCAAACGTTTGTTTCCACGAGCGCGCTTTGTCGCTCGAAACGTAAATTCCGTGCGGCGACAAACCCCAATTCGCGTTGTAATCGAGCGAATTTCCGCCGATGCCGATCACGAAATTGGCGTTTTTCGGGTCGATGGCGAAGTGATTGGCGCCACGCGCGTTCCAGCCCGCGCTCGATTGGCGCCACAAACGCCCGCCGTCGGTCGTGCGATAAAGCCCGCCGACATCAATCGGCAGCAGCATGAAATCCGGGTCGCTGCGCGAAATGACAACGCCAAATCGCGGCCACTGCGAGCCTTCGCCGCCCGGAAACACGCCCGCGCGTCGCGCTTCGGGCGAAAGCAGCGGCATCGGTCGCCAGGGCACGGCCTCGAAATCAATCGGAGCCAACGCGTTTTGCGGAGGGGAATCCGCGTTCGGCGCGACGACCTGCGCGTTGGCGCAGCCCGAAGCGCAAATCAGCAGCGAGGCCGGCACGAAATGTTTGGTGTTCATGTTCACGAATCGAGAAAAACAAAAGGGGTGAAACCCCAGTTTACGCCGTGAAACACCGTTTGTCTGAAAGTGTTTGAAAATCAATCGTTGAGGCCGGGCCATTCGAGCCACAAATTGCGCAGACACTGGATTTTGTGGGTTTCGTGTTCGGGGTGTTTGATGCGGAAAAAAGTGGCGAAGCGCGGAAACGGCGCGACGTTTTGTGCAACGCCGTGCAACAGTTGATAATGCGCGATCACGCAATCGCCCGCTTTGGCTTCGATTTGCAACGGTTCGCCGCGTTCGATGGCGGGCGTTTTTCCTTCGGCGAGCAGTTCGTCCACGCCGTTTTGGGCGAAATATGCTTCCATTTTGCGGTGCGAGCCGGGCCAAACCGTGAAATTCCCGGCGTTTTGGCGCGTGACATCGGTGAGAAAAATGCCGACGAGCGCGCTGAACGAGTGCAATTCGCCCTGAGGCACGCCGTTGTGCGGCGAATGAACGCCATCAATATGCGGATAAGGCGGACGCGCATTTGTGCCGGGCGGCGCGGGAAAACGCAGCGCCAGTTGGCACGATTTCGCGGGCGCGACATTCGTTTGCCCCAGCAGTTCGCGCACGAGTTCGATGGCGGGCGTTTGGTTGAAAAGGTCGAGCAGGGCGCCGTGCGTTTTGAGTTCGGGGAAAAAGCTCTGGCTGCGCCAGGTTTGTAGCTCTTCGGCGGGGATTCCCTCGCCGAGGCGGTGAGAAATTGTGCCGAGGGCGCGTTCGAGAATCGGCGTAGGAATCGCGCCGCGCAAGTGCAAAAAACCGTTTTCGCGCAAAAACTGCTTTTGCGCCGCGCCGATTGGCGAATGAGTTTGAGTCATGAATGAGCGGTTCGGAACAGGTCTTGTGCCGAAAATCGCGCATCAAAAAACGCCGCGCCAGAAAATTAGCGCGGCGTTTTTCGATGTTGCGAGAATCGCTCTAAAGCGTTTCTCAAAAGCGTTGAGACATTGCGCCGCCCGTCATGCTGAGCGCAGCTTTGACGATGGCTCAAAACTGAGGAGAAACGCCTCAACCCGTTGTGCGCAAGCCCGACGCGATGGCGTTGATCGAGAGCAAAAGTTCGGGCAAATACTGTTCGTCGCGGTTGTTTTTGCGCCACGCTTTGAGCAGTTCGATTTGTTGCAGGTGCAAAATTTCGAGGGCTTGCGCGCGCACTTCGAGGGTTTTGAGCATGCGCGGGCGCCGTTTTCGCGCCGTGCCGCCGAAAATGTCGTCGAGCGCTTCGGTTGTGGCCAGCCATTCGCCGCGCACGATGCCGAAAAGTTTGGTTTTCACGGCTTCGTCTTCGACCAATTCGGCGTATTTTTCCATGAGTTCCAAATCGGTCGAGGCGAGATTGGTTTCGACGTTTGTCAGGACATAGCGCAGAAATTTCCAGCTTTCGACGGCGTTTTTGAGCGCCTCGAAATCGGCGGGCGACTCGGTTTTGAGCGCTCGCAGCGCCGAACCGACGCCAAACCAACCGGGCAGAAAATAGCGGCTTTGATTCCACGAAAAGACCCAGGGAATCGCGCGCAAATCCGAGAGCGTCGCCTGGCCGGTGCGCCGACTGGGGCGCGAACCGATGCGCGCGTGTTCGAGCGCGTCAATGGGCGTCGCCGAACGGAAAAACGTCATGAAACCGTCGGTTTCGAGCAAATCGCGGTAGGCTTTGCCCGAAGTTTGCGCCAGTTTTTCGCATAGCGGCTCCAGCGGATGCGCGTTCGCTTTGGGCGCGCGATGGCGCAGCGTGTTGGCCGCGACGCCCGCGAGCAAAAGTTCGAGATTGTAGGTCGCCGTCGCGCGATTGCCGAATTTTTGCGCGACGGTTTCGCCCTGTTCGGTCGTGCGAATATCGCCCGAAAGCGTGCCGTGCGGCAGCGCTTCGAGAAAACGGTGCGTCGGCCCGGCGCCGCGCGAAATCGTGCCGCCGCGCCCGTGAAAAAAACGAATTTTCACGCCGGTGGCGGCTCCGACGCGCGCCATTTCGCGCTGGCCTTTTTGCAGCGCCCACTGCGACGCGAAAATGCCTTTGTCCTTGTTGGAATCGGAGTAACCGACCATCACCTGCTGCGTCGGAACGCCGCCGCGCGCGGCTTTTTCGAGCGAATGGCGCGCGACCGGATGCTCCAAAAACGCCTGCAAAATCGCGGCGGAGCCTTCCAAATCTTCAACGGTTTCAAACAGCGGCACGACGGGCAGGGCGCAGACCAAACCTTCGGGCGTCATGCGCGTGAGGCCGGCTTCGCGCGCCAGCAAAAAGACCACCAGCAAATCGGAAAGCGAGCGCGTCATCGACACGATGAGCGCACCGACGCCGCAGTTCGTCGGGTCGTCGGCGCCGTATTTTTCGAGGTGCCGCGCCACGACGCGATAACAGTCCAGAACGGCTTTGGCCTCGCCTTCGACGGGCGTGCCCGGCGAAAGAAATGGGCGCGGGCTTTTGAGTTCGTCGCCCAGAAAACGCAAGCGCTGCGCTTCGTTCCATTTCGGAAAATCGGCGCCATCCAGACCGGCGGCCACCATCAATTGCGACAAGGCGCGGTCGTGCCACGCCGAATTTTGGCGAATATCGAGGCTCGCCAGATGAAAACCAAAGGTTTCGAGCGCGCGATAAATCGGGCCGAGATCGTTGTTGACCAATCGCGTGGCGCCCACAGCGGCCAGGCTTTCGCGCAAAACGTCCAAATCGGCGCGCAGTTGCGAGGGATAGCGGTAAAATCCGGCGTCTTCGAGCAAAATCGGCTTATCGGCGCGCGGGTCGAGCGGCAAACGCGCTTCGATGAGCCGCACGAATTGGCGCCATGGTTCCTCTTCGTCGTCGCGCAAAATCGCTTCGGCGCGCGAGGGAATTTCGTTTTTGAGCCGCTCGATGCCTTCGCGCAAAACGGCGGGCGCTTCCTGCGCGTAAATCGAGAGCGACATTTTTTCGGCGAGGCGCTCGACGAGCCGATCCAGCACCACAAACGCGCTTAAACGCAGTTCGTCGAGCGATTCCTGCGTCACTTTTTCGGTGACGAGCGCGTGTCCGTCGCGGTCGCCGCCAACCCAGGTGCCAAAACGCAATTGCGGATAATGACCATCCAATTCCTCGACGTGAAAACCGGCGTCGAGCCACGCGGCGCGCAGCCTTGAATCGAGTCGCACGAGCGCGTCGGGGAAAATTTCGCGCAAATAATGCAGCGCGTTGCGGCGTTCGTCGGCGACTTCGGGTTTGGCCAGCAGAATTTCGCCAGTGCGCCACAAACGTTCCAGCATCGCTTTGATGCGGCGCCGAATCGTGGCGTGTTCGGCGGGCGTGAGATTGGGGTTTTCGCGTTCGCCCAGCGCGCGATAAATTTCGCGGTGCTGCTCCAAAACCGTGAGGCGTTTGGCTTCGGTCGGATGCGCGGTCAGCACGGGTTCGACGCGAATTGCCGGCAAAATCGCCGCGATTTGCGACGAGGAAAACCCTTCGCCCTTGAGCCGCTTCAGCGATTCTCCCCACAAACCGCGCTCGTGAACCATGCCGACTTCGCGCTCGCGCTTGCGCCGCGTCTGCTCGGCGGCGTTTTCTTCGGCCAAGTTCAACAGTTGAAACGCAACGGAAAACGCCTGTCCCAAACGCGGCGGCAGCGAATCGCCCGACGGAACCTCGTCCCAGGGCAGCGAGGCCGCCAGTTCGGGCTGGCCCAACTCCTCCAAAACTTCGCGGAAACAACCGACGAGAAACGCCAGGTCGGAATCAATTTTCTCGAACGCAAATTGAGTGAGGTCGGACATAGTAATGAAAAGCGAAAACGTCAAAGCGACTCGATTCGCCGCGCGAAACGGGCTTTGGCGCCGTTCGTAAATATAACACGCCGCAGTTTCGGCCAGATTACACCCGGAATTTGGTGAAAATACGAAAAATTTTTCGTATTTCTGCGTTTTTTCCCTTGAATCGGCGCCCAAATTGCGGTTACAATTTTCACGTCTTTCCCTGAGGGAAGGCGCCTCGAACAGAATAATTTGAAGGGGAGTAGCTGCCGCGCAAACGCTGAGGATTTGCGAGGTGCGCGTTTCGTCAATACGTCGCAAAAATCTCAATTTTTCGACCGGAGCGCGCTTGTAAAGCAAGACCTTCACCGAAAACATCGCGCGCGAAAATCTCTTTGGTTTTTGTGGCGCTCTTGTGGTGAAGGCGATTCCGAAAACAATCGAAAAGCCGAAGCCACAAAAAGTGGTTTCGGCTTTTGTGTTGTGTGTTCTGGCGGCCTTTTCGCTCTTGTGAAGCCTGAGAGTGATCGAAAACGATGTTCAACACCTTGAAAGTTGGAATTTTGTTGGTTGTGATGACGGCGCTCATCGTGCTCGTTGGGCGCGCGATTGGTGGCCCCGGCGGTATGGCTGTGGCGCTGGGCTTGGCTCTGTTGATGAACTTCGGCTCGTATTGGTTTTCCGATAAAATCGTGCTGAAGATGACGGGCGCGCAACCCGTCGGGCCGCAGGAAGCGCCGGAGCTTTACCAGATGACGCAAGACCTCGCGCGTCTGGCGAATCTGCCGATGCCCGCGCTCTACATCATCAACGACCCGCAGCCCAATGCGTTTGCGACGGGCCGCAGCCCCAAACACGCCGCCGTCGCGGTAAATACGGGCCTGCTCAACATCCTGGATCGCCGCGAAGTCGCGGGCGTTGTGGCGCACGAATTAGCGCACATCAAGCACCGCGACACGCTCACGATGACGATTGTGGCCACGCTCGCGGGCGCGTTCATGACGCTGGTGCAAATCGCGCAATTTTCGGCGATTTTCGGCTTCGGCGGCAACAACGACGAAGAAGGCGGCGGCCTCAATCCCATCGCGCTGATGGCGATGATTATCGTTGGCCCCATCGCCGCGATGCTGGTTCAAATGGCCGTTTCGAGGGCGCGCGAATACGAAGCCGACCGTTTGGCGGCGCAGCTCACCGGTTCGCCCGATGGCCTGATTAACGCGCTTTTGAAACTCGAACGCGGCGCCTCGGCCATTCCGACGCACTCGATGTCGCCGCAAAACGCGCACATGTGCATCGTGAATCCGCTGCGCGGAATCGGCGGCCTGACGGCGCTGTTTTCGACGCACCCGCCCATCGAAAAACGCGTGGCTTCGCTCGAAGCTCTGCGCGGCAGCATCCGACCACAAAGCGCTTCGCCCTGGGCCTAACCGCCCAGGGCACAATTTTGGAGAGCCTCAAAACACCCCATGAAATGCCCCGTTGATGGCGAAACGCTGCTGATGACACAGCGCAGCGGCGTCGAAATTGATTACTGCCCGAAATGTCGCGGCGTCTGGCTGGATCGCGGCGAACTCGACAAAATCCTCGAACGCGAAGACGAAATCGAAGCGCGCCGCGACAATCGCCCGCACAACGACCGCGAATCCGAAAATCGCGGCTACGAAAACCGGAATTACGACAATCGTGGCTATGAAAATCGCGGTCACGACCGACGCGACGAAGTGAATCCGCTCGATTTGATCAAAGACGCACTCGGCAAAAGCGGCTCGCGCGGCTATGACAATCGCGGCTATGATTCGCGTGGCTACGACAATCACGGCTACAAAAAGAAGAAAAAAGGCGGCTTACTCGGCGACCTTTTCGATTTTTGACGCTGGTTTCGAGCTTCTCAAACGCCGCTGGAAGCGCGGGCCTCTCGCCCGCATTGCTTAGGGACAGTCTGAAAAGTGAATTGTGTGTTATTCAGAGGAGAAAGTAGCGCCAAGGCTTGCCTTGGCGCTCTTGGTCTATCGAGTTGACCGCTTGAGTTCGCCCAGTTCGCGTTTCAGGAGGTCAATTTCGTTTTTGTCGAACTCCTCGGATTGAAAGCGCAGCCGGTTGTAATTTTCGATCCATCGGCGCTCGTTTTCCCACTCTTGCGGCACGGCGTCGCGCCAGGTTTGGCCCTGCGCCAACGTGATGCCTCGCGCCGCCAAAACGCGCTCGAAATCGCGCGCCAGCGGTTTGAGTTGTTCGGGAATCGTGGGCAAATGCGAGGGTGCGCGCCGCTTTTTCCAGCTTTGGCGCAGCCGCTCGGCGCCCCAAATCAGCAGCGCGACGGCCACCATTCCCGCGATTTGCAGTTGTGTCAGGCTCGAAAACCACGCTCGAACGCGCGTGAACGTGTCCTGCGCCCATTCCAGCCATTTTTGATAAAACGGCAGCGGCGCGACATTGGGATCGGCGCGGCCCGCGGGCGGTGTGGCCTCGACCGAAACCCAACCGACGCCATCAATGTAAGCCTCGGCCCACGCGTGGGCATCGCGCACGCGCACGATGGTCGAGCCGCGGCTTCATGCGCGTAAAATCCCGAAGCATAACGCGCCGGAATGCCGTTGGCGCGCAGCATCATCACCGCCGCCGACGCAAAATACTGGCAGTGCGCCGATTTTTTGTTGAGCAGAAAATCCGAAACCGGATCAACGTTTGGCTCGCGGTTGAATTCGAGGCTGTATTTATGATTCTCGAACAGATATTCCACGATGGCCACCGCTTTTTGCGCGTTTGTCGGCGCGTTTTGCGTCGCTTCGAGCGCGAGATTAATGACTTCCGGGTCAATCGAATCGGGAATTTCCAGCAGTTTTTCGCGGTCTTGCGCGTCGGGCGTCACCGTCAGCGGGCCTTGCGTGACTGGAATGCCTTCGATGAATTTTTTGGAATCTACAACTCCATAGCGAAACGGCGGATGCTCTTCCGTGATTTTGAGCGGGCCGATTTCGCGGTTCCAATCGAACGAGGTGCCGTCTTTGGGGACGAGCGCGTAGGCGTTGAGCGGCGCGAAAACATAGTCGCCGGTGGGCCGCAAAACCGTGATTTGCGCGTCGGTGTCGGTGCGCAGTTGAGTTGGGTCTTTCGGGTCGTTTTCGCGCGTGAAATCTGGCAGCGCAGGTTCGATGGTGCGCTCGGAAAGTTTCGGCCCCCATGCGCCTTCGCGGTATTCGTCGAAAGCCGCGCTGCGCAAATTGGGCGACGAGAGCGTGCCTTCGATTTTGAGCATCCGCGAAGTCGAGGCGCCCTGATTGAACGAAGATTGCAGTTCGGGATTTTCGCCGATTTGCGCGCCGCCACTCGAAAAACTGGCTGGCGATAACAACCGCGCGCCCAAAGCCGAAATGTTGGCGCGATAAACCCAAATTTCGAAATGCACGAACGCGCCCAGCCCAACCGCCACCGCGATGGCGCCAAAACGCGTCGCCCAGGCGCCGAAACGGATTTTATCGGTGCGAGGCCGCAAATCGCCCAGCGCCAACAGCGTGAATAACACGTAAACCGGCGCCAAAATCCAAATATGTGGCCACTGCGTGTTGCACGCGATGAGAAAAATGATGCCCGAAAGAAAAATGAGAATCGGGTCGAAACGATAGCCGCGCGGCGGGACGCGAAACGATTGAAGCAGAATTTCGCCGCCAATGATGAGGCCCGCCGACGTGAACGCGCGCGCATCAGAAAAATAGTTCGGCATTCCCGTCGGCGTGCGCCCCAAAACCGCGAAAAGCGCGTAAATGAGCAAGCGCAATCCCCAAATATTGGCCGAATCGCGCTCCATGCGCCCCGAAAGCACGAGCGGCAACACGTAAAGGACGGGAAGCACAAGCGCAAACGGCGATTGCGTCGAAATGGCAAACGCCGCAAACGCCGTGAACATCGAAGCCGTCAGCCAAATCGAGGCTCTGG
>ERZ1066118.1889-NODE-1889-length-11451-cov-12.663829_pt1 | contig 11451 bp, 9 predicted proteins | sample MGYA00382765_ERZ1066118 | MGnify/ENA primary metagenome ERZ1066118 (study PRJEB33369, sample SAMEA5778348) | biofilm metagenome | biome: Industrial cooling water; feature: Water cooling tower basin; material: Biofilm | place: United Arab Emirates | collected...
ATGCTAGCGATTTCACACCTCACTCTGCATACTCTCACATTGCCGGGTTAATAACCGATCGCGCGATCGCTGACTTCCCTTAATAACTGCTCGATCTGCCGATTAATTGCGTTCAATTCAAAGCGCTGACTGGCTGAAATTTGGGCTTCACGAGCGATCGCGCCAGCCAACTCTGGCTGCTGACGACAACTCTCGATCGCTTCTGCTAAACGTGTTGCATTTCCTGGCGGTACGAGCCAACCCGTTTTTTCCGACTCTACTAGTTCTACTGCGCCCCCTGCTTGGGTAGCTACCACGGGACGACCGCAGAGCATGGCTTCGACAATGACGCGCCCGAAAGGTTCGGCAGCAACGGAGGTATGGGCAACTAAGTCGCAGGCTGCCATTAATGACACCACATCGCTACGAAACCCTAAAAATCGTACTCTTTGCTCTAGCCCCAACTCCGCAACTTGTTGGTGTAACTTTTGCTTGTAGTCCTGTTCGCCAAATAGAGCATCTCCAACAAAAATCGCCGTGACTTCTGGCGGACACAGTTTCAATGCTTCTAGAAGCACGTGCTGTCCTTTCCACGGTGCAAGTCGGCTGAAATGTCCGACGACAAACTTGCCTGCTAGTCCCAACTGCTGTTTTGTCTGAGCTGAAGAATTTGCCTGCCGGTATAACTGGGGAGCAAATCCGTTGTAGACAACACGAGCGAGTTTGGGATTTCCGCCTGCGGCAAGAAAAGCTGCTTGGCTTGCTTGAGAGTTAGCAATTACTAACGAGGCACGATTTGCCAAAGTGACGGCTAAGCGTAAATTGGTACGGCTAAAGTGTTCGCTAGAGAGGATGTCATGTAGGTGATAGACCAAAGGGCGGCGACTTATCGGCGATGCGATCGCTCCTACCACTAGTGCTTTTTGCGTATTGGCATAGATAATGTCATATTCGCGGGCAAGCTTGGCAACGCGAGCAATTAAAGGCAGTAACTGACCTATGCTACTCGCTCCTTGGAGCAAACCACTGTCTTTACTCACTTGTAGCGATCGCCCAGTCAGCACCTGCACCGGAATTTGTTGCTGTTGGAGTAATTCTTTAAACCCACCATCGGCGAACAGACCAACTAAACAGCGATCGCGATATGGTTTAGCAATATCCAACAGACAAAGCTCCGCTCCTCCTGGCTTGCCACTTTGGTCTAAGAATAGGATTTTCATGCGAATTGGTAATTGGTAGTTGGTAATTGGTCATTAGTCATCGATCGCTTATTGCTCGTCATTTTGACTTTTGACTTTTGACTTCCCCATTACCTATTACCTAGCTACCCCAAACCTTCTTCAACTCCACTCCTTGTTCTCTAGAGTAGGCTCCATAGCCGTAAGAAACATTACTAACACCATTTGCTACTACTCCAATCACGTTTAGCTTTCTCAGCATGGCGTTTGCTTGTACTAGTTCCGTCTTCTTAACCATGCCGACGCGAGAAACTAGCACGACACCCGTACAGCAAGAAGCGGCAATCATGGCATCTACCATACCCAGCAAAGGTGGAGCATCGAGTAAAATCAAATCGTAATTTTGCTCGAATCCTGCCATCAATTCTCGCATCCGTTGAGAGCTGAGTAAGTTGGCGGGATCTTCTGGCAGGGGTCCGGCAGTCAAAATATCTATATAGGAGCCAGAAGACTGAATTGCATTATGCATCGGCAGCGTGGCATCGCTGCTTAACAGGGTAGATAGTCCGTAATCGTTGGGCAAATTGAGGATTTGATGTAAACTCGGACGGCGCAAGTCGGTATCGATCAACAACACTCGCTGGTGCAGCCGCGCTGCACTCAAAGCCAGACCCAGGGCTAAAGTAGACTTACCCTCACCTGCTACGGCTGAAGTCACCACCAAGGACTTGAAGGCAGCCATTTCGTTCATCAGCTGGAGATTGCGATAAATCAAATCCAGCGATTCCCAAGATGGAGGCCAGTTTCGTACTTGTACCGTCCAAGGCGATAGATTGAGCGGCTTGCCAAAAGGCAAACTGACTTCTGGTTGTGCGACTCTGCCTCTTGGCAATTCTGGAGTCATTCCCAGCAATGGCAGCTCGAACTGTCTCTCCAAGTCCTCAGAACTGTGAACGGAGTCATCGACGGCATCGCGCAGGAAGGCGGCTAAGCTACCTAGCATCAACCCTGCCACTAGACCTAGCAACAAGTTAAGCTTCAAGTTAGGACCGACTTTCAATCCCAGACGCGGTTCTTCCAAAGCTTGCCAGTCAAATCCGCCTCGGGCGATTTCTAGGCTCAATTCTTGCTGCGCTCTCAATAGCTGCTGGAGTTTATCGCGGTTAATTTGGACGAAGGGAACTAGACGATTGTATTCTGCCAATAGCACCGGGAAACGCTTGAGGTCGCTACGTAGCTTCTGCTGGGTTTGCGCTAGACTGTTATCCCGCGCCCGCATCGCGTTCATATTCGTCTGCACTTCAATCAATTGACCTGCGAGATTGAGGTCGAGCGCTCCCAGCTGTCCTTGCTGGAGAATACCATCTCCTCCATTGCTGCTACCAGCTGCTTGGGCTGCTTGTCCTTCACCCAAAACTCGTCCCCCTTCCTGCTTCATCATGCTGAGCAGGTTTTGCCGTTGTTCGAGTAACTTTTTCACGTTGGGGTCTTCATCCGTGAAAACAACTCGCCGCTGCGATAGAGCCAGTTCCGTTCTCTGTAACTCGTTGAGTAGGGTTTGATAGCGAGATGATTGGCTCAAGCGGGAAGCAACTAGAGCCTGCTGGGGAGAACGAGCGAGTTGCTGTTGCAGTTGACCGTAGCGTGCTTGTAGATCGTTATACTGAGCGCGGATGACTTCTCGTTCCTGGGCGATCGCGTTTAATGAAGAGTTGACTGTCGCCGCTTGTTGCTCTGGATCGATTAGGTTGTTGTTTTTCCGAAACTCTTCCAACTTGTCTTCCGCTCGATCGACTGTCTTAGTCACGGCGGGGATTTGTTCGTTGATAAACTTCAAACCCTTTTTCAATCGCTGCTCTTGTTGTTCGCGGTTATAAATCTGATAGACTGTGTGGACGGCTTTCAGGACTTTTTGCGCTTTAATCGGATCGTTAGCTGTATAAGTTGCTTCGACAATCTTGGTATTGGCTTTTTCTTCAACAACCTGCTTTAGTACTAAATTTTTCTTGACTTCCGCCACTGTGAGCGTAGGATACTCAGAACGAAGAATATCAACTGCTCTTTGAATCAGCAGCGAACTACGCATGACATTTATCTGCGTGGCATAATCGTCAATCGTGACACCAGAATCTGCATATTGCTCGCCTTGTCGCGGGGTAGTACCATCTTTCTTCCCCTGATAATTCGGCTCGATCAGCAACTGCATCTCGCTCTGATATGTAGGCTTGGAGATTAAGGTAAATACAGTGGCAATTGTCAACACTGCCCCCATAACCCCCAGCAGCCAGTAGCGGCGGCGCATCAGAACTGCTAACAACTGTCCGTAACCGCCATCTGATTCTTCGACGGTCATGGGCATATTACTTTCATTTACTCTAACCATGCCTAGCACTCCAACAGTCTACAACGATCGAATGAACTCATGCAATGCTACTCACCGTATCGGCGATCGCCCTTTCAACTTTGCTAAAAAATGCTTGTTCTGAAAAATGACTCAGGGCGTGATGGCGAATTTTGCCATAATCCCACTGAATTTCTTTGGCAGCAAGCAAGGCATTTTGGATTGCATCTGGTGATTGTCTGTAAAAGAATACTCCTGTATGCCCCGGAATTTGAGTATCTATTACTCCTCCCGCACCATAGGCAATCACGGGCGTACCGCTCGCATTTGCTTCTACTGGTACTAGTCCATAGTCTTCTAAAGCCGCAACAACTACAGAGCAAGCCTTAGACATCAAATATTTTCGTTCGGCATCGCTGACATGTCCCAAAAATTTTACATTCTTCAGCGCTTTTGACTCTAGCCGTTGGCGTTCTGGACCGTCGCCGATGATGAATAGTGGTAACCCCAGCCAATTGAAAGCTTCAACAATCACGTCAATTCGTTTGTAACTAATCAGACGAGCTGAAGCTAAATAAAAGTTTTCCTTGTCATTGGAAAAAGTGAAGTTACCACTATTAATTGGATAGTTAATAACGAGTGCTGGTTTACCGTAGTACTGGTTAATTCGTCGAGCTACGATACTAGAGTTAGCAATATAAAGGTCTGGTTCTTGAGCATATATCCGGTCGACCTCTCGCATTTTGCGGAAGATTAGTTCAATCAACGGATAGAAATAATGATAGTCTCCATACTCTCTCAAATAAGTTTTTGTATCCCACAAAAAACGAGTCACGTTATGGCAAAAACAAATATGCTGCGCTCCTTTTCTCTTCTTGACAGCTTTGGCAAAGCTACTGCTGCTACTAATAATGAGGTCGTAATCCTGCAAATCTAGAGAGCGAAAAGCAGGGAAATAGAAAGGAGCCAGCATTCTAAAATATCTCGCCGCGCCCGGAATTTTTTGTAGTCCTGTAGTGCGAACTATTCGATCGCCTAAATCGACAGTCCGTTCGGGATCGTATACAGAAGTAAAGATGTCTGCTTCGGGATAGCGTTGACAAAGCAGTTCAAAAACTCGCTCTGCACCACCTCTTTGCGTTAGATAATCGTGAACTAGGGCTATCTTCATGAAAAAAATAATAGAATTTTATTTAGTCTCGTCAAACTTTAGGAACAAGCGTTATCGCAATTAATCTGTTATAGTCGCGAACGTAAAAATAATCATTCCTCCAGAGGTGGTAATTGTTGCTAAGAGACGGCATTTGCGTAGATACACTGAAAATCCAGGTAAACAGAAATCATTATACTCAACTTGTTATCGAGAACTGATGAAATCCTATACCTCCTCTGGAAAATTTACCTAAACTTTAAACTATTGAGTATTGGAAGCATCAATAAAAAACGAATCTTAGACAGGGGAGAATCGCGGTTCGCGTTCCGCACTCAATTCGACTTGACGTAGTTACAGAGGAATTAGTTGCATTGACCGTAGGATTCACAACGCATTGGCAGAATTACTGAAACTAAAATTGAAGTTCATGCTTTGCTCATATTTTCAGACGATCGAAATCTATAGTCGGTAGAGTCGTTAACTATCGATCGAACCCAACGAAGATAATGGCTGGCGCTAAGATTGGAAAAGACAGTAAATTCTGATTTCCTGTATGCTAGGATAGAGAACTAAACCTTGAATTGAACTTGCACTAAGCGAAAGCCTCGACCAATCGATTATAGTTCTAGTCCTGGGCAATGTTTTGACAATAGTTTGGAATAAGATTGCCTATTTTTTAGAAATCGCTTCATGCTCCAAATTGTTCCGTCGTTGCTTGGTATAGTCAGCCCTACTATGTTAGCAAGCGGAACTTCAGGCGTTATCTCACGCATTACTGCATATGCCTCAGCCACTATCGGATAATTTCGCGATCGCTACAGCGCAAAAATTACTGGAAACTTTCAGTTGTTTGGAAGTTAAAGCTGTAGAATCAGCAGCAGAAGCTAGCAAGCTGCAACAGGCATTGGTCTTACTGAGTACGCAAGCAGATTTTGTCAACTTCGGAATTTGCGCCGACACGCTAGAACAAGGTCTAGCAGCATTAGTATCATATGCCAAAGCCCTAGAATATTCAGTCGCGATCGCAGCTACCGATTTAGCTGCGGCGATTGCTCCGGTTTATATTAAATTTAACGGTCAAAGGCAGACATACTACCTAGACTCTTACACGGGTACGTATCGCGGCGTGCTGGTATCCTGTCATTCTCTGGTAGAGGAATCGATTAATGGCACTTACGGTTATTTACCATTGGATTTGTTTCAGCGACCAGTTGCCAGTGAGTAGTGCGTGGTGCGTGGGTTGTAGAGTGTAGGGTGTACATATATTCTTCTGACTCCTGACTCCTTCATTGTCTCTCATACAGTGAGTAAATACCGCTACATTCTGTTTAATAAACCATACGGCGTATTGAGCCAGTTTAGCGATGCCTCCGGCGGTATGCTCTTCGACCATGCTACGCAAACGCGAAGCGATCGTCGCGATGGTAAAAAAGAGCGGCGCACGCTCAAAGATTACATTCCCATTCCCAAAGTTTATCCTGTTGGTCGTTTAGACTGGGATAGCGAAGGATTGATGCTACTGACCGATCGCGGGCAACTGCAGCATCGACTTGCCGATCCCCGCTTTGGACATAGCCGCACTTACTGGGCGCAGGTAGAGCGAATTCCAGATGCAATAGCGATTCAGCAGTTAGAACAAGGGGTGATAATTGAAAATTATCGAACTCGACCTGCCAAAGTTAAACTGCTAGAACCCGAACCAATTTTACCGCCAAGAGTTCCTCCGATTCGCGATCGGAAAAGCGTACCGACAGCATGGTTAGAACTGGTACTGACAGAAGGTAAAAACCGTCAGGTAAGGCGCATGACAGCTAAAGTAGGGTTTCCAACTTTACGCTTAATACGAGTGGCGATCGCTCACCTACGCTTAGGCGATCTGCCACCCGGTCAATGGCGCGATTTGACTTCTCAGGAACTGGAATTGCTTTTAAAAAGTGTAGGGTGTAAGGTGTAGGGACAAGGAAGCAGGGGAGTAGAGGGAGAGGATCGCACTCATCACTCGCCACTCGCCGCTTCTGCTCGCGCACCACGCACCACTGATAACTGTTAAGCTGAACAAAGTATTGATTTTTTAAGCGTCGTAACTCTGCTTGGGTATATCCTGCTATTATCTATAGCCCGGACTATTTCTGAGTAGGGAAAAGTGACTTGTGACGACTTGGATGGGTAGCCAGTTTTCTGCCGTCATTGAGGTTGAAACTGCTCCTATAGTGGGAAGACAAGGAAGTTAAAGATGCTGATTTGCCCCCAGTGTCAGAGCGAAAATGCTAATACCAACAAGTTTTGTCAAGGCTGTGGGACTCCCCTGACCTTCAAGTTTTGTCATGAGTGCGGCACTCAGGTGGCATTAAACGCAGAATTATGTCACAACTGCGGCGCTCAGACGGGGATGGTATGGTGGGCGATCGTCATGGGAGTCGTAGAAACGCCAGAAGGCTTGCCTGTTAGCGACTCCGGAGCCGTAGTGCTGGACGCAGCAGGAGAATCAAAAACTGTAGAACCGCTTCTCAGCAGCATGTCTCAGCAGGAAGCAGAGGGAACTGCACCGCCTGCTCCCTTGGCTCTCTCGCTCACCACTCACCGCTCACCGCTCACCACTTCTGCTTTACCAGTGGGGGCTTATTTAGATCTACAGCAGCGCTATCAGTTGCTCGACCCGCTGGAAATGACTTTGAATCCGAGCGATCGCGCCGAGGCGCAAGTGAGAGTCCTCGATTGTCAGCCATTTCAATTGTCGCCACTAGAAGCAGGCGCAAACTTAATGGTGGCACAATCAATTCCCGCGATCGCGAAAACTTATATTGCCCTCAACGCGAAATTCGGTCAAAACTCCAGTCACAAGCTACCCAAAATTCACGATGCTTGGCAGCAGGGAAACCAGCAAGTGATTTTGATTGCCGATCGCTCCGAGTGGCAAGAACTGATGCAGATGTGGCACGAACGCAGCACGACTCCAATGCAGATTATGCAGTGGTTTGATGACATGGTAAGGCTGTGGCTCGAACTGGAACCTTGGCATTGTCGCCAAAGTCTATTGGAGTTATCTAACTTGCGCGTTGATGCTACTGGGAATTTTGGATTGCAACGCTTGTATCCCGATCCCGCTCAAGGAGATTTAACCTTGCAAGATTTGGGGCAGATTTGGCAGCAATTATTTCAAGAGTCTCAACGGACTAAATTTGGCTCCTTGGTAGAGTTATTGTTGGATTTAACTGCAGGTGACATCCAGACGACAGATGAGTTACAATCGCGCCTGCAAGCTACGACAAGCGAATTACAATTAGATGAGATCGACACACCTTATTCTCCTTCAGTATTGAATACAGAGCAGGAGGCAGCTGCCGATCGAGGAAAAGTTGGAGTAACTTTAAATAACTCTGCTGCACCCACTGTTATTCAGATGAACGAATCTCAAGAAAATTGCATGAAAAGCGAGGAGTTGCCTACTTTGATGCTGCCAATGTATTTGGTCAGTATCGAGGATGCAGGTAACACCGATGTCGGTCGTCAAAGGCATCACAACGAGGATTGTTTTGGTATCATCACCAAAGTTGATAAATACGTGTTTCCGAACGATCGCACGATTGAGGCACAAGGTATTTATATTCTTTGTGATGGCATGGGCGGACACGCTGGCGGCGAGGTAGCCAGTGCCTTAGCAGTGAAGAAACTTCAAGAGTACTTTCACGCCCATTGGCAACCGTATCAAGCTTTGCCGAATGAAGCGTCCATCCGCGAGGCAATCCGCATTGCTAATCAAGGAATTTTCGACCTCAACCAACAAGATGCCCGTTCTGGTGTCGGACGGATGGGAACGACTTTGGTGCTTGTTCTAGTCCACAACAATCAAATATCTGTAGCTCACGTTGGCGATAGTCGTCTCTATAGCTTCAGCCGCAAGCGCGGGTTAGAGCAAGTGACCTTGGATCACGAAGTGGGACAGCGAGAGATTCTGCGGGGGGTGGAACCAGCGATCGCTTATGCCCGCCCTGATGCATACCAACTGACGCAAGCATTAGGTCCGAGGGACGAAAATTACGTTAATCCTGATGTCAGCTTTGTGGAATTGAATGAAGATACTCTGTTGATATTAGTATCGGATGGAGTTTCAGATAATGGGCTACTAGAGCAACATTGGGAAACCCACATCGAACCACTACTTAACTCAGGCGCTAGCTTAGAACGAGGTGTCAGCGAATTGATTGAATTGGCTAATCAGTACAACGGGCATGACAATATTACCGTTGTCTTAGTGCGGTTGAAAGTGCGCCCGAAGTTGGAGCATTAATCGTGTGGTCACGCTATACTTGCTACATCCACAACAATCTAAACCCCTGCAACAATGGCAATTCGAGGATGCGGCGATCGTCCGTATTGGTCGCGCCCCTGATAACGATGTAGTTTTGGCAGATCCTCTAGTTTCTCGCCATCATTTACTCCTCCAGCGGCAAAATGGAGAAGATGCATCGAGTCATGTCTGGCAGCTGATCAATCAGGGGACAAACGGTACTTTTGTAGATGGCGTGTTAGTCTCTCAAAGCGCGATCGCCGATGGAGCGCTGATTCAACTGGCAAAAGGCGGACCTACCCTAAAGTTCCAAGTTCAACATGCCAGTAAAGGAGCAGGGGAGAAGACTTGCACTCATGGCGGTAACTCGCCACAGAACCTATTCTGCATTCACTGCGGTCAGCCCCTTTCGGTACAGCAGACGATTCACCAGTATCAAGTGCTACGCATCTTGGGACAGGGGGGAATGGGGACGACATATCTTGCCTGGAATCCCAGTCAGAAGCACCTGGGTAGCAATCCTACGAGGGAGAATAAGCCCCAATTACTCGTTCTGAAGGAAATGAATGCCGAAATCGCTAAAGTTGCCAAAGCTCAAGAACTGTTTGAACGAGAAGCTAATGCCCTGAAGCATTTGAACCATGTAGGAATTCCTAAATATTACGATTTTTTTGTCGAAGACGGGAAAAAATACCTGGCAATGGAGTTGATTCACGGTCAAAATTTAGAGCAGATAGTTTATAAATACGGACCTGTCACTCCAGTAAAGGCGATTGGTTGGATGCTGCAAGCGTGTGAAATTTTAGACTATATTCACAGCCAAGAGCCGCCGCTAATTCACCGCGATATTAAACCCGCTAATTTGATGTTGCGATCGCTAGATAATCGGATTGTGGTGCTAGATTTTGGCGCAGTGAAAACTGGTGGAACCGCTTTTGTAACCCGGATTGGTGCTGAGGGATATTGCGCCCCCGAACAAGAGCGCGGTCACCCATTAACTCAGTCCGACCTGTACGCGATCGGACCTACTTTAATTTTTCTGCTCACGGGCGAAGCGCCGTATAAATTTTATCGTCCTAGTAGTAAAGGCTATCAATTTCAGTTGGATGGCATACCAACTGTTACTCCTGAATTGCAGGCGGTAATTACACGGGTAACAGAGACCAAGCCTAGCGATCGCTACACCACGGCTAAAGAACTAGCGCTAGCATTGAGCGGGTGTCTAACGATCTAAAAATTCGCGCCTACACAAATAAAGTCTGCTGGCGCGGACTAGATAGCACGATAGCCTACACAGGCAGACTCTGTTTGTATAGCTCCCCAGACTTTGGAGTCTGAGGGCAAATCTAATGCGGACAGATCTATTCTTCGTCCCAAGCTTCCACTGCCAGCAATTCGCTGACGGGATCTTGCATGGAAAAGCCGAAGTCCGATAACTCCTGCTTCCAATAAGACCATTCGTTGCCAAATACTAAGGCAATTTTCCAAATGCTGTCTGTTGGTCTGACAATTTTCGATTCTACGAGCGAACGGATCTGGTGCTGGAACTTCACCATTGGGTGAATAACAGGCTGAGCCATAAGTTTTACTTAGATTTTCGATTGAGTTTGCTAAATACCTAACCTGAAACGCTTCCGAATTTTTAATAACACCGATGCGTGGAGTTTTTCTTCGGCGCAGAAGCAATTCTCTACTCTTGTACTCTACCACAAATGATTTGGCAAGTAACTTGACAATTGTTATTGGTACGGGAATTACTACTGTGCCAGATGAGCAACTGGAATGCAAGGAATTGAAATTGGATGCTATGTGCGATCGGACTTTTTCAGTCTATATAGAATATGGTAGCAGCTATTGTTATTTTTAGATGACAAAGTACAGCTACTTAGTAGGCGATCGCGCTTTAATACGGGGGAAAGTATACAGTTATCTGTAAATAATCTCATGTCGAATTTAATGTGAAAAAGTTCCAGGAGTAAAAATATGCAACTGGAAATGCGTTTTACACCATTTGGCAGCACGAACAAGACGTTGGAATCCAACCCTTCTCCCAAATTCAAGTTTGCTTCTACCCATGTATCTAACTGTCCAGTTAGGCTGCGATTCTTGCAACTAGATGTTCCTCTTGTAGGTGGCACAACAACTAAATCTCCTGCTGCTGTTTTTATAGGCGAGCGCGCTCTTGTTAGCCTGCAATGAACAATTCCTTGGACTTATAGCACTAAACGTAGACGAAAATTTCCAGTACTAGCTTCACTCATCAAACCTCGCTGGAGCCTCGACGTGCTGCAAAATCACCTTGATTTTTTCCTCCAGAACTAGCAAATCCTACTCGATAACGTCCCAAATAATCTTGAGGTCAATATCACCTAAATAATCATGTACTAGAATATTTCGGAAGCCTGAAATACTGTGCCAGTCAATCTCAGTTGCCCTTGCTTTCAAAGAATTCAAGCGCGAATTATTTTGGAAAATGAAAATAAACAGGCGATCGCAGCAGTGAAAGCAGAAA
>ERZ1066118.1890-NODE-1890-length-11450-cov-12.616323_pt1 | contig 11450 bp, 9 predicted proteins | sample MGYA00382765_ERZ1066118 | MGnify/ENA primary metagenome ERZ1066118 (study PRJEB33369, sample SAMEA5778348) | biofilm metagenome | biome: Industrial cooling water; feature: Water cooling tower basin; material: Biofilm | place: United Arab Emirates | collected...
GCGCTTCACCCCCGACGACGGGGTGCGGCTCGCCGTCGGCGCCGTGGTCGGGCAGGTCGACACCACCGCGCTCGCGCTGGAGCGCGACGAGCTCCTGGCCCGGCGCGCCGCGGCCGGCGCGCGGGTCGGCGACGTGGCCGCGCAGCGGCGGGTGGTCGAGGCGCAGCTCGTGACGGCGCGCCGCGAGCTGGCGCGCACGCGCCGCCTGTACGCGGACGCGGCGGCGACGCGCCAGCAGCTCGACCGGGCGGAGGGGGAGGTGCGCGTGCTCGTGGCGCAGCACGCCGCCGTGCGCGCGCAGACCGGGACGGCGGAGCGCGAGCTCCCGCAGGTGGACGCCCGCCTGGCGCTCCTGGCCGAGCGGCTGCGCGACAGCCGCGTCGTCAACCCGGTGGCGGGCACCGTGCTCGCCGCGTACGTCGAGGCGGGCGAGACGGTGCGCCCCGGGCAGGCGCTCTACCGGATCGCGAACCTCGACACGCTGACGCTGCGCGCCTACGTGAGCGGCGCCGATCTGGCGCGCCTGCGCCTGGGGGCGCGGGTGGCGGTGGGGGTCGACGTGGGGGCGGACGCGCGGCGCGCGCTGCCGGGGGTGCTGGCCGCCGTGGCGTCGGAGGCCGAGTTCACGCCAACGCCGGTGCAGACGCGCGACGAGCGGACGGGGCTCGTCTACGCCGTGCGGGTGCGCGTCGCCAATCCGGAGGGGCTGCTCAAGGTGGGGATGCCCGGCGAGGTGGTGTTCGGGGCGTCCTCCGGCACCGCCCCCGGCACCGCCTCCGGCGGCGGCGCCCGGGCGGTCGCGGCGCGGGCGTGGGGGCGCCCGTGAGCGCCCCCGCGAGCGCCGGGCCGCGCGCCCCGGTCGGCGACGCGCCGGTCGTCGCAGCGCGCGGCCTGGGCGTGCGCTTCGGCCGGGCGGCGGCGCTCGACGGGGTGAGCTTCGAGGTGCGCCCGGGGGAGCTGTTCGGCGTGATCGGCCCCGACGGCGCCGGCAAGACGACGCTCTTCCGCGTGCTCGTGTCGCTGCTCGTCCCCGACACGGGCGAGTCGCGCGTGCTCGGCCTCGACCCGGTCGGCGACCTGTGGGCGCTGCGGGCGCGGGTGGGCTACATGCCCGGGCGCTTCTCGCTCTACCCGGACCTGACGGTGGAGGAGAACCTGCGCTTCTTCGCCGCGGTGTTCGGCACCACGCCCGAGCGCGGAGGGGCGCTGATCGCGCCGGTGTACGGGCAGATCGCGGCGTTCCGCGACCGCCGCGCCGGCGCCCTCTCGGGCGGGATGAAGCAGAAGCTCGCCCTGTCGTGCGCGCTCGTGCACCGCCCCGAGGTGCTCTTCCTCGACGAGCCCACCACGGGCGTGGACGCGGTGTCGCGCCGCGAGTTCTGGGACCTGCTCGGCGAGCTGCGGGGCGCAGGGCTCACCACCATGGTGTCGACGCCGTACATGGACGAGGCGGCGCGGTGCGACCGCGTGGCGCTCATGCAGGGCGGGCGGCTGCTCGAGGTCGACACGCCGGCCGCGGTCGCCGCGGGCTACCCGCTGCCGCTGATCGCGGTGCGCGTCGCCGACCCGCGCGCCCGGGTCCGGCTGCTGGCGACGCTGCGCGCCTACCCGCACGCGCACCGCGTCGTCCCGTTCGGCGCGACGGTGCACTACACCGACGCGCGCCCGGGGGGCGACGCGGCCGCGATCGCCGACGCGCTCGCGGCCCACCTGCGGGCGGCGGGCTTCGCCGGGGCCACGGCCGCGCCCACCCCGGCGAGCGTCGAGGATCGCTTCATGGCCCTCATGGGGCCGGAGGGCGCGTGACGCCCCCGGCCGTCGAGGCGCGCGCGCTGACGCGCCGGTTCGGCGCCTTCACCGCCGTGGACGCGATCACCTTCGACGTGGCCCCCGGCGAGGTGTTCGGCTTCCTCGGCGCCAACGGCGCGGGCAAGACGACGGCGATGCGCATGCTCACCGGGCTGCTCGCCCCCACCTCGGGCGGGGCGCGCGTGGCCGGCTTCGACGTGGCGCGCGCGGCCGACCAGGTGAAGCGGAGCATCGGCTACATGAGCCAGCGCTTCTCGCTCTACGAGGACCTCACGGTGCGCGAGAACGTCGGGCTGTACGGCCGCGTCTACGGGCTCCGGGGGCGCGAGATCGCCGACCGGCTCGCCCGGCTGCTCGACCGGCTCGGCTTCGCCCACCTGGCCGGGGAGCGGGTGGGGCGGCTCCCGCTCGGCTGGAAGCAGAAGCTCGCCCTCTCGGTCGCGCTGCTGCACGAGCCGCGCGTCGTGTTCCTCGACGAGCCCACCGGCGGCGTCGATCCGGTGACGCGGCGGCAGTTCTGGGAGCTGATCTACGAGGCGGCCGCGGGGGGCACGACGGTGTTCGTCACCACGCACTACATGGACGAGGCCGAGTACTGCGACCGCGTCTCGATCATGGTGGACGGGCGGATCGCCGCCCTCGGCACGCCCGCCGAGCTCACCGCGCGCTTCGACGTGGCCTCGATGGACGAGCTGTTCGTGCGGCTCGCGCGCCCCGGGCCGGGCGCCGCATGACGCCCCGCGCGTCGGCGGATCGCGCCGCCGGCCCCGGCCCCGGCTCCGGCCACGGCTCCGGCGCGCTCTCGGCCTTCCTCCGCAAGGAGGCGCGGCACCTGCTCCGCGACCGGCGGACGCTCGCCATCCTGCTGCTGATGCCGCTCGTGCAGGTGCTGCTCTTCGGCTTCGTGGTGCGCACCGAGGTGGGGCGCATCCGCCTCGCCGTCGTCGAGCCGGCGCCCGACGTGGCCACGCGGGCGCTGCGCCACCGCCTCGCGGCGGCCGGCCGGTTCGACGTGGTGGCCGTGCTCCGCACCGACCGGGCGCTCCCGCGCCTGTTCGCCAGCGGCCGGGCGCAGCAGGCGGTGGTGTTTCCGGCGGGGTTCGCCGACCGCCTGGCCGGTGGCGAGCCGGCGCCGGTGCTCATCGTGACCGACGCGACCGACCCGAACACCGGGAGCGTGATGCGCGCCCACGCCACCACGGTCGTCCGCCGCTACGAGCAGGAGCTCCGCGCGCGCCGGCCCGCCACGGGCGACCCCCCGGGCCGGTCACCGGGCGGCGCGGCGGTGCTCGCCGAGACGCGCATGCGCTTCAACCCGACGCTCGCCAGCGCCCACCTGTTCGTCCCCGGGCTCGTCGCCTTCGTGCTCACCATCGTCTCGGCGCTGATGGCGAGCGTGTCGCTCACGCGCGAGAAGGAGACCGGGACGATGGAGGTGCTGCTCGTCTCGCCGCTCCGGCCCTGGCAGATCGTCGTCGGCAAGGTGCTGCCGTACCTCGCGCTCGGCTTCGCCAACGTGCTCACCGTGCTGCTGGCGGCGCGGGTCGTCTTCGGCGTGCCGGTGCGCGGGAGCGTGGCGCTCCTGCTCGCCGAGTGCCTGCTCTTCATCGCGACGTCGCTCGCCCTGGGGGTGCTGATCGCCACGCGCACCTCGTCGCAGCGCGTGGCGCTCACGGCGTCGCTCATGGGGCTGATGATGCCGACGCTCATGCTCTCCGGGTTCATCTTCCCGCTCGAGAGTCTGCCGGCGCCGCTCCGGGCGCTCTCGGCGGTCGTGCCGGCGCGCTGGTTCCTGCTCGTGGTCCGCGGCATCATGCTCAAGGGGGTGGGGATCGGCCACCTGTGGGACGAGACGCTCGTGCTGGCCGGCATGACGGCGCTGCTGCTCGGCGTGAGCGCCCGCCGGCTCGACGTGCGCCTGCCGGGGGGGCGCTGACCGTGGGCGCCGCACCCGGGGCGCGGGGCGAGTGGCTGGCGCGGACGCGGGCGCGCCTGGGCGCGAGCCTGCGCGTGGTGCTCGCCCTCGCGCGCAAGGAGGTCGTGCAGATCGTGCGCGACCGGGCGACGCTCGTCCAGCTGGTCGTCATCCCGGTGGTCCAGCTGCTGGTGCTCGCCAACGCGGCGAGCTTCGAGGTGCGCGGGGCGCGCGTGTTCGTCGTCGACGAGGCGCCGTCGCCAGCGTCGCGGGCGCTGGTCGCGCGCTTCGCCGGCTCGGGGTACTTCCGCGTGGTCGGGTGGGCGCCGTCGGCCGCGCCGGCCGACGAGGCGCTGCTCGACCGCCGCGCCTCGGTGATCCTGCGGGTGCCGCGCGGCTTCGACGAGGCGCTGGCCGTCGGCGACGGCCCCGCGCGCGTGCAGCTCGTCGTCGACGCCGAGGACGGGGCGGCGGCAGCCGTGGTGCAGGCGTACGCCGCCCAGGTGCTGGCGGCGTACGGCGCCGGGGCGGCCGCGTCGAAAGCGGGCGGCGCGGCGGCGCCGGCCGCGACGCCCCGCATCGAGGTGCGCGCGCGCGGCTGGTACAACCCGGCGCTGGACTACCACGTGTACATGGTGCCGGGGATCCTCGTCTCGCTCGTCACGATCGTCGGCACGCTCGTCGCCGCGCAGAGCATCGCCCGCGAGAGGGAGATCGGCACCATCGAGCAGCTGAACGTGACGCCGGTGGGGAAGTACGAGTTCATCGCCGGCAAGCTGCTCCCCTTCTGGCTGCTGGCGATGGCCGAGCTGGCCGTGGGGCTCGCCATCGCCCACCTGGTGTTCGACGTGCCGGTCCGCGGGAGTCTGGCGCTCGTCTTCGGCGCGGCCGCGCTGTACCTGGTCGCGGCGCTCGGCGTCGGGCTCCTCGTCTCGACCACGGCGGAGACGCAGCAGCAGGCGCAGTTCGTCTCGTTCTTCGTGCTCGTGGTGTACCTGCTCATGAGCGGGCTGTTCACGCCCGTGGACAGCATGCCGCGCTGGGCGCAGTGGCTGGCCGAGCTGAACCCGGTCAAGCACTTCGTCGGGGTCATGCGCGCGGTGCTCGTCAAGGGGGCCGGGGCGGCGGAGGTGGCGCGCCCGGTGGCGGTGCTCGCCGCGTACGCGGCGGTGGTGTGCACGCTGGCGGTGCGGCGGTACCGGAAGACGACCGCGTGAGGACGCCCGACGGGGCGCGGCCTGCCGACCTCCCGCCGCCGGTGCCGGCGCCGGCGCGCTCGGGCGCTATCCCAGCCGGATCGCCTGCCCGGTGATCGGCGCGCTCTCCGCCGCGCACAGCCAGAGCACCGCCGCCGCCACCTCCTCGCGCGACACGTACCCTCCCTGCTCCCCCATCGCCGCGACGTTGGCGGCGGTGCGGATGCTCGTCGGCGCCACGGCGTTGGCGCGCACGCCGTGCGCCCGCTCGTCCTCCGCCACCGAGCGCATGAGCGCCAGCACGCCGCTCTTGGCCGCCGCGTACGCGGCGATCCCGCCCCCCGCCGCGCCGGGGAGCACCGCCGCCGAGCCGAAGTAGACGATCGCCCCGCGCCGGCGGCGCAGCATCGGGAGCGCCGCGCGGGTGGCCAGGTGCGCGGTGGTCAGGTTGATGGCGAGCTGCCGCTGCCACGCCGCCGGATCGTCGTCGCCGAGCGGACCGGTCGGGGCGAACCCCCCGGCCGCGCACACGAGCGCGTCCACCTCGCCCACGGCCGCGCGCACCTGCTCGGCCAGCGCGTCGACCTGCCGGGCGTCGGTCAGGTCGCAGGCGAACGGGTGCGCGTCGTGCCCCGCCGCGCGCAGCCGCTCGGCCTGCCGTGCGACCCCGTCGGCGGCGAGGTCCACGAGCGCCAGCCGCGCCCCCTCGGCGGCGAACGCCGCGGCCAGCGCCTCTCCCACCTGCCCCTCGCGCCCGACGCCGGTGACGAGGACGGTGCGATCGCGGAAGCGGAGCATGGCGGGGTGGGCGGCGGAAGGGGAACGGAGCCGGACGGCGCAGACGGGGGACGGAGGCGGGGCACGGGGGGGCGCGCCCCGCGGCTCAGTTGCGCCCGGCCAGCTCCGGCCAGAGCTCGGCCAGCGAGCGCACCGGCCGCTCGCACAGCGCCAGCGGCACGTCGCGCTCCTCGGGCACCAGCCACCGCGTCTCGACGTGCCGCACCGGGGGGAGCGGCACCACCCGCCCGCACCGCCCCGCCAGCTCGGCCAGCGGCACCCCCACGGTCAGCAGCGGATCGCCGGCGCGGTCGCCCGGGCCGAAGAACCAGTAGGAGCCCGCCGGGCTCACCGCGCCCGGCAGGTCGAGCCGTGGCGCGTAGTAGTCGATCGCCCCGGCCTGCCCGTAGTTCGACGCGAGGATCGCCGCGTCGGCGCGCGCCTCGGGAGGGATGGTGTCCCACCCGCGCGCCACGGCGCTGGCCAGCTGCGACCAGCCGAGCATGTCGGCGTAGTCCTGCGGCAGCGCGAGCTGCTCCCCCATGTTGGTGGTCGTCGTGCTCGCGATCCCGAGCGTCGCCGCGTAGCGCGCCATCGGCGCCGGCGGCACCACGGGCAGGCCGAAGGGGAGCGTCACCACGCCGAAGGCGACCACGAGGGCGAGCGTCAGCCGCAGCCGCGTGCGCGCGTCGTCCGGGTGCGCGAACGCCGCCGGCAGGGCGAGCCCGCGCTCGAGCGCCGCGGCCCCGGCGGCGAACAGGAACGGATAGATCGGCCCGATGTAGTAGGCCTTGCCGCGCAGCGCCAGCAGCAGGAGGAAGGCCGCCAGACACGCCAGCCCCGCCGTGCGCGCGACGCGCAGCGCCCGGGCGCGCAGCGTCGCCCACAGCCCGAGGAGCGCCAGCAGGAGGGCGGGGCCGAGCAGGAGCTGCCCGCCGAGGAAGTCGAGCGCCCCGACGCGCGCGAGCTGCGTGCTCTGCAGGTCGCCCAGCTGCCCGAGCACCGGCCAGCCCAGCCGCAGCTGCCCCACCACGCTCGGCGCCCCGAGCGTCAGCGCCAGCAGCAGCGCCAGCCACGGCCCGCCGCCCAGCAGCCGCCCGCGCAGCGGGCCGACGGCGAGCGCCACGAGCACCGCCGCGCCGAAGAACAGGATGCTGAACTTCGTCAGCAGCCCGAGCCCGCCGGCGAGCCCCAGCAGCAGCCAGTCGCGCGTCGTCCGCCGGGCGCCCCACGCGTCCAGCCGCTCGAGCGTCGACGTGAACGGGTCGGTGCGCCGCCGGCGTCCGCGCCGCTCGGCCCAGTCCTCCTCGTCCGCCGGCCACACCTCGGCCACCTCGCCCGAGACCCGCGGGCGCAGCTCGCGCGCGCCGTGCGCGGCCGGGACTGCGTGCGCTCCCGTGGTGCGCAGCGGATCCGCGCCCTCCACCGCGTCGTCCTGCCCGAGCCGCACGAGCGCCAGCAGCCCGAGCGTCCACCAGAGCTGGTCGAGGATCACCGGCTGCAGCAGGTTCCCGGCGTGCAGGAAGAGCGGCGAGACGAGCACCGCCACGGCCGCCAGCGCCTGCGCGCCGGTGCGCCCGCGCATCTCGCGGGCGAGCATCGCCGCCAGCGCCACGAGCGCGCCGTGGGCCAGCGCCGGCCCCATGCGGATCCCCGCCACGCGGTCGCCGAACAGCCCGTGCGACGCCTCGGCGACGAGGGCGATGAGCGGGGGGAAGTCCATGCGCCACAGCTGCAGGTGGCGTCCCATGGCCAGGTAGAGGAACTCGTCGCGGTGCAGCCCGTAGGGGCTCACCACGTTGACCACCACGTGGATCCCGACGGTGAGCGCCGCGAGGAGGAGGACGAGCGGGCGGGCCAGATGGGCGCGGCGCGGCGGCCCGCCGGGCGGCTGCGCGGCCACGCGCCCCGAGACGGGGCGCCCACCGCGCCCGTGCCGGCCGCCCGGATCGCCGGACTCGGAGACGCCCGACCCCCGGGACGTGCCGGGGGCGCCCGGCGCACCGGGAGGGTGCACGGGCACGGGGAGCGCCGGACGGCGGGAGGAGAGGGGCTCGGGCATGCGACGGCGAGGGGACGGCGAGCGCGCCCGCCGCGGACGGGGCGGCTTCGAGGCGGCACTCGGGGCGGCGTTCGGGGCGGCACCCGGGCGGCGCGTGCAAACTGCCGGTCGGCGCGCCGGCGCGCCACACCGTCGCTCCCCCCTCGACCGCTGGAACGGGGCGTGCACCCGGAGCGCGCCGGCCATGTTCATCACCGCCTTCGGCAAACGGCTCCTCCTCGTCGCGCTCGGCATCCTCGTCGTCGCCCTCGCGCTCATCGGCGTGCTCTCGGTCACCCGGGGCACGCCGATCGAGTACGTCATCGCCCGGGGCGACCCGGCGGGGCCGCCGGCGCCCACCGACTCGCTCTTCGCCCGCACCATCGAGCTCTACACCGGCACGACGCTGCACGACGGCAACCGCGTGCAGGTGCTCGAGAACGGCGACGGCACCTATCCGCTGCTCTGGCGCGACCTGCGCAGCTGCCGGCGCACCGTCACCGTGCAGATGTACTTCTCGCAGCCGGGCGCGGTGGCCGACACGATGGCGACGGTGCTCGCCGACTGCGCCCGACGCGGCGTGCGGGTCCTCCTCCTGCTCGACGGCTTCGGGTCGCAGACGCTCGCCGAGCGCTGGGTGGCACGCCTGACCGCCGCCGGCGTCGAGCTGGCGTGGCTGCGCAAGCTGCGCTGGCACTCGCTGCACAAGGTCGCCGAGCGCTCGCACGCGCGCGTGGTCGTCGTCGACGGGCGGGTCGGCTACACCGGCGGCTTCGGGCTGGCCGACTACTGGCTCGGCGGTGGGCGCGCCCCGGACGAGTGGCGCGAGACCAACGTGCGCTTCGAGGGCCCCTCGGTCTCGCAGCTGCAGGCGGCGTTCGCCTCCACCTGGGCGGAGGCCACCGGCGAGCTGCTCACCGGCGACGCCTTCTTCCCCGCGACCGCCTTCGCCCCGGTCACCGCCGACTCGGTGACCGCGATCTCGATCCGCCGCCCGGTCGAGCGCACGGGGCCCGGCAAGGCCGCCTCGGCGGCCGCGCCGCTCCCCGGCGACGCCCCGGTGGTCGCCCGCGGGCGGCTGACCGGCGACGTCCGCGCGGGGCTCTTCCACGCCGTGCCGTCGACGGGGAGCACCCCGGCCGAGCGCTTCCTCGCCCTGACGATCGCCGGGGCGCGCCGCACGCTCTACGTCACCAACGCCTACTTCGTCCCCGACGACGACTTCCGCAACCTGCTCAAGCGCGCCGCCCGGCGCGGCGTCGACGTGCGGGTGCTGACCACCGGGCCGGCCACCGACGTGCGGACGACGCGCTACGCCGGGCGGTGGCGCTACGCCGAGCTGCTCGAGGCCGGGGTGCGGATCTACGAGTACCAGCCGTCGAACATGCACGCCAAGACCATCAGCGTCGACGGCGTCTGGGGCACGGTGGGGTCGATGAACTTCGACAACCGCTCGCTCGCCTTCAACGACGAGACCACGCTCCTCGTCCTCGATCCGCGCGTGATCGCCGGGATGGACGCGATGTTCCTCGAGGACCTGCGCCACGCGCGCGAGATGACGGCCGCCGAGATGAACGGCCGGCCGTGGTGGGAGAAGGTGCGCGACGCCGGCGCGGCGACGCTCCAGCGCGTACTCTGACGCGTGGGCTCCGACGCGCGGGGGCGGCACGCCCGCGCCCGCCGCCACTGCCGCGCGGCTGGCCCCACGGCGTCGCCGCACCGGCGGGCTCTGGTTCGGCTGGCGCGCGCGCTGTATCGTTGAGCATATGGCCGAGTCCCCCGTGCACCTCCTGCGTCTGCACGCCCGCCACGCGCCGTTCAACGCGCGCAGTCTGGCGGCGCACGCCACGGCGCTGGTCGACGCGGCCGGGGTCCGGCCGACCAACGCCTCGGCGCGCGCGGCGCCGAGCGCCCGGGCGGTGCGCTTCTACGTGGCCAGCGGGCTGCTCGACCGCCCCGAGGGGAGCGGCACGGCGGCCACCTACAACTACCGCCACCTCCTGCAGCTGCTGGCCATCAAGATCCGCCAGCGCGAGGGGCAGACGCTCGACGTCATCAAGCGCGAGATGCGCGACCTGGGGGGGGACACGCTCGAGCGGCGCGTCGCCACCTCGCTCGCCCCGGCGCTCGCCCCGGGGATGGGCGCCCACGGGGTCAACGGCGTCGCCCGCGCCGACGACGCCCCGGCCACCTGGCGCCGCCTGGCCGTGCTCGACGGCGTCGAGCTGCACGTGCGCGACGACTCCCCCGCCGCGCGCGAGGACGCGCTCCTCGCCATGCGCGAGGCGATCCGCACCGCGCTCGGCCGCGGCGAGCTGCGCAGCTGACGCCGGCCGACCCGCGGACGCCCCCGGGTATCCCGGGGCGTCCGCGCCCCGCGGCTCAGGCCGAGGCGGCGACGCCGATCGGCAGCCCCGTCGACGGCTCCCCGGTGGCGCGGGCGACGAAGTCGAGCACCGCGTCGCACCACTCGTCGGCCCGCTCGTCGTGCGGCAGGCTGCCGCAGGGGGAGAACATCACCACCTCGGCGTCGGGGCGCAGCGTGCGGTAGGCCTCGAGCTCGGTGCGCGGCACCTCCTTGGCCTGGTCGCCCCAGGTGATGAGCACCGGCATCTCGAGCCGGCGCAGCGCGTCGCGCACGTTCAGGTTGAGCGCCATCCCGACGAACGCCGCCGGCGCGTGCCGCGCCCCCGGCTGGTGCGCCGTCGTGTAGTAGGCGTCGAGCAGCGCCGGGGTGACGTAGCCCTCCTGCGCGAACGTCTGCTCGAGGAAGAAGCGCATGCTCGGCTTCGTCACGAGGGCGTTGAAGAACGTCGTCCCCGCCCCGGGGCTGTTGACCAGCCGCCGCGCCGCGTCGTTCACCGCGCCCGGCGTGTTCGCCAGGTGCGTGACGCCGGTGGGGCCGACGAGCACCACCGCCGGCACCCGCGGCGTGCCGCGCGTCCCCTCGCGCGCCGCCAGCGCCACCACGTACGCCCCGCCCAGCGACGAGCCGACGAGGATGCACGGCTCGGCGATCTGCTGCTCCAGGAAGTCGGCGAGCAGCTGGACGTACAGCGCCGAGGTGTAGCGCACGTCCGGGCGGTCGGAGCGCCCGAAGCCGAGCAGGTCGATCGTCCACACCGTGTGCCGCTCGGCCAGCCGGTCCACCGCGCGGCGCCACTCGTAGCTCCACGCCGCCGCGTGGATCGAGTGCACGAGCAGCATCGCCGGCCCGTGGCCGCGCCGGGTGAAGGCGACGCGGTGTCCGCGCCAGGAGAACCACCCCTCCTCCCCGCCCACCGGGTTGGGCAGGGGCGAGCCGCTCTCGCGCGCGGCCACGGCGTTGAGGGCGGCGGCCGCGCCGAGGGCCGCACTGCCGGAGAGAGCGAAGTTGCGCCACCGCATGGTCGTCCTGCCGGGTCATCGGGTGAACGAGCGTCGCGAGCACCAGTCACCGCCGACGTCGGGGGCTCGCCCACCCACGCCATTCGCACGAGCCGTTCCGGCACCGCGCGCCGGAGCGGCGAACGACGACGGCGGACCCCCGGCCCAGCCGGATGCCCGCCGCCGCCGTCTCACCCCCACCCCCACCCCTCCACCCCACCACCCCCCACCCCACCTGCACTCGCCGGAGCGCCCGGCCCGTGGTCGCTAGACCGTCCCGCCCCCACACCCATCCCCACACCTGCGGGCCGGCCTAGCGACACCGGGGCGCGAGCGCCCGTCGAGC
>ERZ1066118.1893-NODE-1893-length-11443-cov-5.441166_pt1 | contig 11443 bp, 2 predicted proteins | sample MGYA00382765_ERZ1066118 | MGnify/ENA primary metagenome ERZ1066118 (study PRJEB33369, sample SAMEA5778348) | biofilm metagenome | biome: Industrial cooling water; feature: Water cooling tower basin; material: Biofilm | place: United Arab Emirates | collected...
TGCTACTCGAGCTAATGTTTTTGTACTGCACGGTATACGTGAGCGTGTCACCTGTCGTGATGGTGCCACCCCCATCACCGTCTTTGGTAAGAGCAACCGACTTATAGCCTGGTGCATTGGACGTGAAAGAAATTTGCACGTTATCAACTGTGAAGTATTCGCCTGACTCGAGTCCTTCTGCAACTCTAAAGCGTATGGCGGTTGTCGCCGAGAGACTTGCAACAGGAAGTGTATAGGTCTCATTACCTAGACCCGTAGTTCTAAATTCATCAAGAACAGGTGTGATATAGGTTGTTCCCCCGTCACCCGAGACTTCAATCACGACACTATCCCCTGAAGTATCAATGCCTGTCTGTGCAATAGAAAAAGTCAGCGTCGCCGAATTAACACCGCTTAAATCCACCGAACGTTGAATATTGACGGTTGTACCCGTAGCCGAACCACTACTCCCTAGACGCAAGGCCCCGCCCGTGATTTGGACGAGACCACTACCTGCACCTGTCGAGCCGTCTCCTGCTTCTGTCCAATTTGTCGCCCAATTTCGTGTGCCGTTATTGTTGGTATACGCAGCCGTTCCAAATTGATCGAGAACTGTTTCTTGGGCGTGAGCCAAGTAACTTGACAAACACAAAGCTAATACAATAAAAAATTTTTTTAGTTGTCGTAAAGTCCCCATACCCCTACTGCGTCCTTTGTGTCGAAACCAGTCCAATATCCTTATCTAAAACTGTCTCGCCAAACTTCAGGCTAAACGGCTCGAGTCTCACCCCAAATTCATAGCCATACGGCACTTCAGGTGTCGTCGTATAAGTTCCAGGCGACACGTTGCCGAAGTAGTAAATGCCCCTAGCATCGCTGTAAACGGTCTCCACTTTCGTCCCGTTTACATTGACAAGATAAACCGTCACGCCCGAAAGCAAGTTTTCAGTCTCGTCACGCACACCGTTTAAGTTTTGGTCAATATAAACGTAGCCAGAAACACTTCCCGCCCCACACCGCCACTGCTCATCAAATACGATGTCAACTCTCAGAAACACGCCAGGGTCACCAAAGGTAGCACCGTCATTGGCACCTACACCATTAAAAAGGTTCGCACCCGCTACGCCGTAGACACCGCAAGCAAGTTCTTGCGCGGCCTCGAGCGTCACTCCAAAGTTAAACGCACCTTCTGACCAGTCGTGGAAAAGTCTGCCGTAAGCCGTCGCCGAGCCACCATCCCAAAGATTGCCCGTGACTCCAAAACTCGTCATGTCGCGGAAGCCCAAGTCTGGACTCGAGTCGTAGAGATAACCCGCACGGAACGACCAAGTTTCGTCGAGTTGATATTGAACTCTCGTGTCACCCGTGAGTTCAGCTTTTTTGCTTTCTGCATAGAGTCCCATACGCACGACTTGATTCGACAAGAGGCTTACTCTGTCACTCCTATAAGCAAACGCCACACCAAATTTGAAGCCGTGTCTCGGCGTACCCCCTCCATCGTAGAGATAATCAACAGTGGTATTCCCGTAGACATTATCAGCGAGTTCAAACGTCGCGCCCGCAAAGTAAACATTTTTAATCGTCACACCAAAACGTAAATCATTACTGATTTCTGCCTGAATCACGTCGGGTTCGTTAAAGGTTGCTCCTGCACTCAAAACCGTTTCATTTTTAGAGCCATCACTAAAATCTAAGGACTGACTTGCACCCGCAGTTACAGTTAATTTGTCTGTTAAAGGAACTTGCGTGTCCACGCCAAGTTGTGCGCGTCCGACATCGCCAGCGATACCGCCAGAAAGTTCGTACTGTGCGGTAACCCTTGTCGTCCCGAGAGGAATCGTCGGATCAACGAGGCAACCAACCGCATTACAAACAGTTCCAAGAATGGCATCATTTTCAAACCCTGCTTCAACTCCAAAAATAAGATTGTTGCCACCACCCCACACCACACGGTCAGTAACACGAAGCGCGAGATTATCAAAGATTTGATAGGCCACGCTGAAATCTGTCGCACTCGAGATACCTACGCCTTGACGATGCGTAATCGCAACCTCCGTGCGCCCGATGCCAAAAATATCTTTGAGCGTTACACCCGCCACGCCGCGCAACCCTCTGTCACCACCGCCCCGCTCGATGACATATTGCACACCGAGTTGGAAAGCTGGGTCTCGAGCTAGGAGTGCGTTCCCAACTTGCACGTCGCCAGGAGCAGTGTAAGTAGCAATGGCACTGGTCTCGAGTTGCGTCGTACCATCTTCTGCATACTGCCGCCACTGCGCGTCTGCGGAAAGAATTAAATTTGTGGTCAGCGCGTAGCTTGCAGCAAGTTTGAGTTCGTTCCCCGAATTTGTCGCGTCGGCAATCACCGCCGAGCGGTAGCCTGTGGCGAAGTAGCGATAGCTCACTTCACTCGAGAGTGCTCCTTGACGATAGCCAACACGTAAAGTCGCGGCTAAACCACCCGCGTCTTGATTGCGTCCGTAGGCGATTTCTGCTTCACCAGATAAAGCACCTGACTCGAGTTTCGCACCCACTGCGACAACTCTGGCATAAGCGTTTTGTAAACCATTCTCTTGATAAAGACCCGTGCGGAAGGTAGCAACACCAACTTTGTAAGTTCCTTGCACCCCAAACTGCCACACACGTGTCGTTTCTGTGCCAGGCTCGAGTTGATAATTTGCTTTGAGATAGTAGCATTCACCATTCGCATCTGTTAAAGGCAAGCGTGAAGACAAGCGCAAGATACTTGACTCGTCAGCAACATAATCTACACCTTGTCTTAAAGAACGCAGAAGTGGATCGTTGTCGTCAACAAAGTCTCGAGGTGTCGCACAATCCCCTTTGACAATTTCTAATTGCAGGGTGTCGAGTTTGACGTTGCGGTCAGGAAGTTGATATTGACGTGTACCATCCGACTTAATGTAGAGGTCTGTCTTGCGGTCACTGGGTTTGGTGAAGGCTGCATACCCGCGCACACCAAAACCTTCGTTGCCAGCGTTACCCTGGTTGTTGACATTATAGGCAAAACTGAGACCTGTGTAGGGACGTGTGAGTGACAAGAGTGACCCATCGAGCAACGTTACAAAGTCACCATATTGAACGAAGTTTTCATCACGCTCGAGCCGTGCATAGACACCTTGCTGACTATACGCATCTTGATTAAGCAGGTTAGAACTACCCGTCACGGGGAATGTAATATAGGCTTGCCCGAGCGGGTCAGAGCCGAAATAACCGAGCGGGTCAAAGGGATAATTCGCTGCAAGCGTTAAAAGATAATCATTAAAAACTCTGCCTCTAGCAAAAGCACTGCCGCCGACACCAAAGTCAAACCCACCTGAACCAATTCCCACCCCAGCACTCGCGTAGCCGTCCACAATCCAGTCACGGAGGTTACTAGAGATGGCAAACGTGCGCTCGCCAAGTTCTTTGCCAATGACGGCCGTAATCGTGATCGTCTTGGGTTCACTGACAGGCTCGAGCCTCAAGGTAGCTTGCCCATTTGTAAAAGCAACTTGATAGCCCCCTTGTTGCGTATCAGCATCTGGGTCGGCAGGAGAAGCACCGTCAATTTCTAACGTGACGAAACTATCTATCGGAGCGTTGCCCCAAGCATCACGAACACGCAAGTCAAATTGCAAGGGTTCTGCTGAATCCGCCACAAGGTCACTAATCGGTGTGATTTCGACAATATCAGGCACACCCGCCAAGAACACTTCAATCACGTCACGCCGCGTTTGTCCTGCTGCGTCGGTGCTTTCCAACCGAATAACATTGCGTCCTTCTTTTAAGGTCAAGCCAATATAGTTAAACGTCTGACGACCTGCTGGTCCGTCGAGCGTTTTTTCACCAATGCGTCCTTCACCAATTTCTTCGTCGTTGACGAAGAGTTTTACGATGTCATTGATGGGCGTATCAACCGTGACATCGGTACTGTTGCCTGAACGAAGAACAGTTTTATTCGCAGGTGAAAGAATCACTGCCCCAACACGTTCACGCACCGCAACCGCAACTTCAATCGGCACGGCTTCGTTGTAGTAGCGCAGTGCATCTTCTGAACCAATCAAGACTTCAGGCTCTGGTGTCAGAACAATAAGTGTGCTGTCTTGGCTCGAGGCCCGATAAGAAACGTTATGAACAACTGTAAACGACAAGGTAGCAATACTTTTTTCTGGCAATTCAAAGACTAAACTCGTCCCAGGTTCAGCAGGTGCAAGCGAGCCATCTGCATTAAATGTAAAACTTTGTTCTTCGTTAGGCCCGAGTTGCGTTTGGGCTTGCAAGGGGTCAGAGGAAACTTCACCGTCAATCAGTGTAGAACCCGCGACGTACTGAACACCTGAAGGCAAAGATTGAATCAAAACTAAACCGTTAATCACAGGTAGTTGATAGGCTGCCATGTCTACTGTGACCGTCGTGCTTTGGTAAGGTTGCGGCAATGTAGGAACAGCGAGGGCTTCTTCTCTAGCTTCGGCAGGTGGACCGCTCGGATGTGTTTCGACAGAAATACTCTCACAAGCAAACGGACTCACCTGCAACACCACGACACCCGAACCTTGCACCCTTCCTCTAATGGGAACCGTGACGCTGCCACTAGCAGGAAGCGTGACACCACCTGGTATTTGTGTGATTTCAAAGTTCGCAACAGTGGGTTGGAGTGTTAGTGCTACGTCACGTGAAAGCGGATTGCCTACGGTCAGGCGGTACTCGAGTTCGTCACCCGCATAAAACGCACCAACTGGTGAAACGCGCTCGAGCCTCGCTAGTGTTTCATACCGGTAAAGAACTGCTTCATCAGTAATGTCATTATTAAGCAGCGCAAAGAGTCGTGACTCGGTTGCGAGTGTAGGCGTGACTTGGGCAATGTAATCTTTTTGAATTGTTTCGCCCGCAGCGATTTCACCTTGCCAAATCAGCTCGTTGCCGCTTACCATTGCGTCGCCTGAGTTAATTAGCACGAGTCCCGTTGGTAAAGTTTCACGTAAGTTGTACGAAGTCGCTGCCGATCCTTCGTTGCGAATAAATAAACTTACTGTGACTGTTTGACAAGCTAAAAGTTCGTTGCTCGAAACCGTCCTCTCCAAACTCAATACAGCAGGTTCTGGCACAACGGGTTCCGTTGGCGTGAGTGTTACGTCGGGCTGCGGCAAGGGCAACGGCGTGCTTGGTGTAACCGTCGCTTCGGGTTCGGGTAAGGGTACTTCAACCGCCCGCGCCAGTTTTTCTAAAACGTAAGTGACTTTACCACCCTCGAGGCCAAAGCGCACGACACGTTCAGAGGTTTGTGTGCCGCCTTCCGTCGTGACATCTACAAGCGTGTATTCGTCACTGTTGCTGAGCCTGACATCCCTCGTGTATTCACCAAGAATGGTGTAGGGAATCCCGAGAGCGTTTCCTGCTGTATCCACGACGCTCACGGCAATCGGTTCAATCGGGGCATCGGTGACGAGCGGCGGAGCGATAGTGATGAGTTGCGGGATGTCCGCGCACACCACTGCAAAACGGACGGAGTTCGTCATCTGCTGAGCACCTTCGGGAAGGCGCAAACGCACCATGTACCTACCTTGCACTCGAGGCAACGGTTGCAGGGTCTCTTGCAAATCTTGGGAAATCGTTGCTTTTTGTTTAGCACCTGTTGGTTGGACAATGTACGCTTCTAATTCACTCGGGCCGTCACCGTCGTACATTTCGAGTTGGCAAAAACTGTTGCGGTTAATGTTAAAGGTAAAGGCATCTGACCACTCGTAACTCCCGACGTTGACGGTCACGCTGTAGCCTTGAAGCAAAATATCAGGGAGAGAGGTCTCGAGCTTTAAGAGGTAAACGTTCTTTCCATCACCTTCGACTTCACTACGCAAGATGTAGCGTGCCGCATCAAGTGGTCCTTCGTAAAACGTTACCCACTCCGAAGGCGACATGTCAAAACTCTCGCTTTTTAAGGTTTCGTCTTCTTTGCGGAAACTGAATGTTGGCGTTAAACCGAGACCGTAAAGTTCATCGCCAAGTTCGTTCACATCAATGGTTGGTGAATAAATAGAGAGTCTGACATACGCAGTACGTGACAAGGTAAATTGCGCTTCGTCTCCAGAGGGAAGCCAGGTGAGGCTCGAGCCTGCTGTGACGAGCGGCAACCTTGCCCCGAGGTCTTCTTGCGTGGAAACACTTTGCACCTCTTGCGCGTAGGAGAAAGAGGAAAGAGGAAAGAGGAAAGAGGAAGGGAAGAACAAAAGCAGTACATTTGAAATGTAAAGGATGCGGTAAAAACCAACACCTATTGATTTGATTAACGTAGGGGTGGGTTTCGTCGTTGATATTGAAGCGAATATATATTGTAGTGTACTAACACTAAATTTGTAACCCACCCGAACAGTACAACAAAAGCCCACGAACATTGCATGAGCCAATTGATTCACAATGTCAAAAAATATATTGGATTGCATCCTCGTTGTGAGGGTGGGTCTCAAATACGCATCAAGTTTTTTCGTTGATGGAGATTTCTTTGGAGATGAAAAAAGGCCCACCCCTACGTCCGTTATTGCTTTTGCAAATATGTGGGCGAATGCAATCATGAAATTCAAAATGTTTTTCATGGGCGCACACTCCAGGTCATGGTCGGAGCTAGCAACAACGTTGTCGTATCTGTACCTTCTGAAAGTTGCACGCTGTAATAAATCGTCGCTTTGTAGTCACTGGCAATGTCGCCAAGGTTAAACGTTAAAGTTTCAAAGACCATATTCATGTCGTCACTGACCATCTCACCTGACAGACTTACACCCTCTGGCAACTGGTCTCGAATCACGACACCGCGCAAGGCTTCCGTGCTCGAGACCTCCAACACAACCTGAGTTTCTGTTTCACTTTGCACGACATATTTTTGAATTCGCAGGCTGCCCATCACGACGTTGAGAGCTTGACTCACAGCAACTCTCGCCCCAGGAGGTAAAAGCGGGACATCTTGCCTCGTGATTAAACCTTCTTCTAAGCGCACCCGCCACAAGCCAGGACGCGCCTCTGTCTTTGTTGCCGCAAGTAGTCTTGCAGGCAACGTTGTTGCATCAACCTTCACGACATCAATGCCAGCGCGAAGTTCTAGGAAGGTGTAGCGTCCGAGTTCGTCACTCACCACATAGCGTCCATCGCTAAGGTAAAGACGCACGCCAGCAACAGGAACATCTGAATCTTCGTCGTAGAGAGCGTTACCGTTTAGGTCTTCAAATACGGTGCCGAGGAGAACGGCAGGAGCCGTGAATGTACCTTTATTCACGACAGTTGCCGCAGTTGCGGCAGCATCAGCAACGGCTCGCCCGTTGGCATCACTCGCCACGACTTCAGCAGTATTGATGAGTTCTTCAACCTGAGCCGCAGCAGCTAAAACATCCGTGCCAATTTTTACAATAATTTGTTCACCAGGCTCGAGTCCAGGAAGTATCCACGTCAAAATTTGACCATCAACGGTAGGCTCGAGGGCCTGTTCTTCTGCCCCTGGCAAGGTCACTCTCGCCGTACCAACTTGGTAGCGAAGTTCGTCAGGTAAATCATCTGTCAATACCAGTTGTTGCAAGGTGATGCTGTCTTCAGGGTTGATAATCGTGAGCGTGTAGTTCAGTGTGTCGCCCACAAACACTTGTTCGGGACTCGCAGTTTTTTGCAGCAGAATCTCGAGCCTGTTGAGCGGGTGCGTGATGGTATTTGTCGGTGTTTCTGGAATGTCACTACTCGAGAACATCGCGGTATTGCTAATAAGTTCTTCGTTTTGAGGTTGCAACTCTGCTTTGACAGACGTGACAATCTCGAGCCTTACATTCATCCCTGCTGGCACACTTGCTAATTGCCACGTCACCATGCGTGTTGCCGCGTCGTAGCTACCAACAACAGGTGTTGTTAATCCTGAGGTCTCATCACGGAGTTCACCGTTGGTAAAACTCGAGGGAACTTCTAAACGCTCGTCTAAAACATCCGTGACGACGACATCACTGAGGTCACGTCCGTTGGCTGTAAAGGTAATGAAATACCTTAGGGCAGCACCCGGATAGAGAATCGTGTCTGCGACTGGCTCGGAAGATTTTGCCAAGCGTGTAATACCGCCACCAGGGACCTCCACTTGCGAGAGGTTGTCGTCATCAGAAATGGTTGGCTCGAGGGCGCAACGCCCGATGATATTGACTAACGCGGCACCAGAAAGCGCAGCATCACTGGGTACAGCAACAACGAGCAAGAGATTGACTGTTTCGCCTGGAGGTACGTCGTCTACCCTCGTCACCGCAACTTCACCCGCGTCAACGCTGTCGTTCGTATTGGTATCGAAGTACAAGGAAAGCTCGGGCGTGAAAGCGTTGTTAGAAAGTTCGGTCTCGAGCAAAAAGTCATTCGTAACATTGCCAAAATTTGTAAGCGTGTAAGGCAGCACGGCGGTTTCACCAGGCAAAGTCGTATGTTCATACGCAAATGCGCCAAGACTTCCGTTAGGTTCAATCACGACAGCACACGTTGAAGGCGTGACGTGCGTTGTCGTCTCGGTCTCGAGGGTTCCACCTGTAAACGTCATCGTCGCGGTGTTGTTAATGGTGACTGCACCAGGCGTACCAGGTAAAACATTTGTAGCAATCGTCAGCACGACAACATCACTGGGTTGCAATGTTCCCAGACTCGCTGTGACCGTGCGTGAAGAAGGCTCATAACTTGCTACACCAGAGCGTTCGCTGCCGTTGACAGTGACTCGTAGCGATGTTGGTGTTGCTAGGGCTGAGTCGAGAACATCGGTAACGACGACGTTCTCGAGTGCTCGCAAATTCACAGTAAAGCCAATATCGTAACTAATCGCACCACCCGCGCTCACGAGTGTTCCCGAAACGGGCGTGGACGTTTTGAAAGGACCAAAGACACCACCTTGGAGAACGTCCACGCGGCTGATGTTGTCATCGTCATAGACGGTGCTACCCGCACAGTTCGCTTGCAAGTTGATGTAAAGGGAACCCGCGCTGTCATAGTTACCTGTGAACGTTGCTGAGAGGAGGAGTGCGGTACTCGAGTTAAAGGCAGTGTTCTCGAGACTCGTGATGGCAGGTTCACCGCTATCAAATACACCGTCGCCATCACTGTCTAAAATCACGGCGACACTACTGGGCACAATCGTACTAGCAGCGTCTACTAGGGCCACGAGTTCAATGTCTGTAACGATGTTGCCGTTATATTCAAGCGTGTACGGAAAATAAACTGTGCCACCAGGAAGTGCCGTTTGAGTGAAAGCAGGTGATGCTACCGTTCCATTGGGCGTGACGGTAAAGGTACAAAAACTTGGCACGACACTCTCGACTTCGTTACTGGTCGTGCTCGAGTCCAGTCCCAAAACCGAATAGTCCGCCGTCGCTTCATTCACGATTGTCGTGCCACCCAGCGTTTGCGCTAGGGCAGAGGCACAGCAAAGGAGAACGAAGCAAGCTATGTAATTACGAAGAACCATTCACGTATCAGACCTTTCACACCACGAAGTAAGAAGGGCCGTGCCGCACACGAAAAACTAAGCAGTGTGCGACACGGCAAGGTCTTAGGGAACGTAGACCACGAAGCGAACAGTGGATTCATCCGTCGTGCCAGCATTGCTTGCTGCAAGCGAAACAGCAGCAAAACGAACGTGTGTCGCTGGAGTCGCTGGGAGAGTAACGGTTCCTGTCGCTGTGGTCGTCGTGCAGGTGCTAAACGGACCACCTGCACCTGCGGTTGAACAGGTAATACCTGCTGTCGCATCGGCAACAACCGTATAAACAAAGCGTGTGTTTGCAGGAACGGGGTCGGTAATAACAACTGCTGTTACCGCTTGACCACCCAAGTTTCTAGCGACAATCGTGTACTCGATGTACTGCCCTGGTCTGACCGCAGCACCCGTGCCATCTACGACTGTTCCGCAAGCTATATCAGTACAAACCCTTGCACTTTTCACGAGTTGCACTGCGTCGAGGTTGATAGGGGTAGGCGTGTCTTCCCCTGGTCCATCTGGGTCTCTGTCACCGTCTGGGTCAGGGTCGGTGCCACTGTCTGAAGTATCTGTTGTCGTGGTCGTGCCTGGTCCGTTACCCGCAGCAATGGCTTGGTTTGTAAACGAGCCAACATTATTCACGCGAATCACGACGCGCAGTTGGGCGGTTTCACCCACCAAGAGACTACCCGTGTTGATGACATTCGTGTCACCACTCCCGTTAAACGCCGTGTCCGGACCAGTGCCGTCCGTATCTGTATTTACAGTGATGGTTGCTGGGCCACTACTCACTCTCGTGTTACTTACGAGTTGGTACTCGCCTGTAGCAAACGCTCCGCCTGCGTCGAGTGTGCCAAACTGCGTCAGGGTGTCTGTCAGCGTAACGCCAGTGAGGTTAGTGTTTCCTAAGTTCTCGAGATAAAGGTCAAAGGTAAGCTCGTAAGGTCCTGCTGTTGCTGGGTTACTGTCGGTATCACCATTCGTGATACTAGCAGTTTTGGCAACCCCAATCACTGGGTTCATAGTAACAACAACTCTGGTTGGATCGTTGTTGTCGTTTGTCGTGTCATTACCAATATTGTCACCTGTTGGCTCGGTGACGCGGCCTTCAGTTGCGCCTATCGCACCGTTATTATCGGCATCATAAGTCGTTTGTTGCTCGTTAGTAACGCCGTCGCCTTCGCTGTCAGGATTCGTACCGTCGTCAGAAAGGTCTGTGGTATTTGCTGTACCTGAGCTGATGCTGTTGTTGTTGTTGTTGGGGTTATCCGCCAATGCTGTTACTTGGTTCTGGAAGGTTGCAGATGTCCCCGACAAGGTTGCATTCGAGAAGTTCGGGAAGAAGGTGATGCTAAAGGTAATGGTAGCCGTCTGACCAGGGCGAATGTGTCCACCCGCAGCGACATCGAGCATATTCTGATTGCTAGAACCGTTAAAGCCCGCGTCAAGCGAGAGCGCGTTGCTCACGTTAGTGGTAATGGCTGGCGCAGTTGAAATGGTGTATTCACCCGAAGCATCCACCGCAGCCGTTGTTGCCACATAAGTACCAAACTCCCCTGTCAAGTTTTCAATAATTTGCACGTCGTGCGCGTCTACGTTGCCGTAGTTGCGGATAGTGAGGGTAAAGGGAACCGTGAAGGTGCCGGTGCCGTTGTTGTTGTCCACGACAGTTCCTGCTTGCTTGGCAATACCAATCACAGGGGCCATTGTTACGGCAATCGGTGTAGAGACACTTTCGTTAGGGTTGTTGTCGGTATCTGAGGCTTCTACCGTACCGTCATTATCATCATCTGGGTCAGTGCCATTGGTGGAGGTATCCGTCGTGCTGCCATCTGCTGTACCGTTACCGTCTCCTCCAGCGTCAGGACTATCACCTGAAGCCGTTGCAGCGTTGTTAAAGGTAAGAGTCGAGCCTGACACAGTTGCCGTTGCTGGGTTCGGGTAGAAGGTCAGGTTGAACACTACCGTCACCGTTCTGCCGACCTCGAGTGCTGC